>Ga0070741_10007005_pt1 | contig 23723 bp, 25 predicted proteins | sample Coa_R1_4_FD_66440 | JGI IMG/M metagenome (GOLD analysis project Ga0070741, IMG submission 66440) | Surface soil microbial communities from Centralia Pennsylvania, which are recovering from an underground coalmine fire - Coalmine... | ecosystem: Environmental > Terrestrial > Soil > Unclassified ...
GTCGTCGATCGACATGTACTCCGAGCACGGGTTCGACGCGTTGATGCGGCCGGTGTTCGGCAGCGTGTGCCACGCGTTGATCGTCGTGTCGTACTGCAGGCCCGGATCGGCGCAGCGCCAGGCGGCTTCGGCGATCTCGTGCATCAGCTTCCGCGCCTTGATCGTCTCGACGACGGCGCCGTCGGTTCGGGCGGTCAGGTTCCAGTCGGCGTCGGCTTCGACGGCCTCCATGAACGCATCCGACACGCGGACCGAGTTGTTCGCGTTCTGGTACTGAATCGACGCCCAGTCGGGCGAGTCGAGCGACATGTCGTAGCCGGCCGCCTCGAGGACGCGCGCCTTCTCTTCCTCGTGCGCCTTGCACCAGATGAACTCGAGGACGTCGGGGTGGTCGACGTCGAGCACGACCATCTTCGCCGCGCGCCGCGTCTTCCCGCCCGACTTGATCGTGCCGGCGGACGCATCGGCGCCGCGCATGAACGACACGGGGCCGGAGGCGTAGCCGCCCTTCGACAGCTGCTCCTTCGAGGAGCGGAGCTTCGAGAGGTTGACGCCCGAACCGGAGCCGCCGCGGAAGATGACGCCCTCGCGGCGGATCCAGTCGAGGATCGCGTCCATCGAGTCGTCGATCGAGAGGATGAAGCAGGCGGAGCACTGCGGCTTCTCCTCGAAGCCGACGTTGAACCACACCGGCGAGTTGAAGGCCGCGAGCTGGTTGACGAGGATCGCCTTCAGCTCGTCCTCGAAGCACTGCGCCTCCTCCTCGGTCGCGAAGTAGCCGCCGTCGCGGCCCCAGGTGCCGACGGTGCCGACGATCCGGCCGATCATCTCCTTGACCGACTTCTCGCGCTCCGGGCTCGACATGCGGCCGCGGAAGTACTTCTGCGCGACGATGTTCGTGGCCGTCTGCGACCAGAACTTCGGGAACTCGACGCCGCGCTGCTCGAACGCGGGGCCGTTCTTGCCCGGGATGTGCGCGTCGCGCGTCTCCCACTCGACCTCGTCGTAGGGGTCGCGACCCTCGATCGTGAAGAGCCGGCGCACGCCGAGACTCGCCTCCTGGTCGATGACGCTGTTGACCAGTTCGTCGGGATGGATATGGACGGTCGGCTCGATCTCGGTGCTCGCCATGCGGTTTCTCCTCCTCTACGCGCGCGCGGTTCGCTGCGCCGCTTCAACTGGGACCCTCAAACAGGGGAAACGGAGCGTAGAGCGGTCCTCGGACGGAACATTCTACCGCCCGGAAACCGGCTTACGGAGCCGGTTTCCGGCCCTGGAGGCGCTTCGCGACGAGCCCGACTGCACCGGCCGCGACGAGCAGGAGCGCGAGCGCGCCGAGGATCAGAAGCGGCAGCGGCAGCGACGAGGGGCTGTCCGGGTTCAGCTTGTCGACGAGGTTGTTCGTGTGCTTGCCGGGCGAGCTCGAGCCGGGAGGGGTCGGGCTCGTCGTGGTGGGCGTGATCGTGCGCCGCTTCGAATTGCCGCCGTTGTTCGCCGGCACCGGCGTGTTCGCCGTGACCTTCTTGCCCTCCTTGCGCAGCTCGGCCTTCGCGTTCTGGAGTGCCCGCAGGATGTCGTCGTGCGCGCTCGAGTACTCCTGCACGTCGGACGGCAGGTGCTTGAGCGCGTCCGTGTAGCAGTGGATCGGATAGACGTTGTCGATCCGGCCGTCGTACCAGTCGGTGAGAAGCGCCTTCCAGCAAGGCGTCGCCGCGGCAGCGCGGGGAGCGTGCGCTCCGGCGCCGACGAGCGCGAGCAGCGCCACGGCGGAGCAGAGAAGGAGCTTCGACGGCGAGATCACTGTGGGGAAACGGCGGGGGCGGGGGGAACGGTTCTGCGGAACGGCTCGGGCGAGCGTACGACCCGGGTGTAAGGCTTCTGTGTGCGTGTTCGGTGCAATCGGGGGCGGATGGTAGCTTCGCCGGGAATGCGGGCGATCCGGGAGCTGTCGGTCGCCGCACCGGTTCTGCTCTGCGGATTCGCCCTCTTCTTCGGCGGCGGAGCGGAAGAAGGCTCGGTGCCGTGGCTCGGCGCCGGGGCGCTGGCGGCGATCCTCGTGCTGCTCGCCGTCCGCGGCGTGCCCGGCGGGACGGTCGTGCTCGTCCCCCTGCTCGCGCTCGCGGCGTGGTGTGCGGTGTCCATCGACTGGTCGTGGCTGCCCGATCGCTCGTGGGACTACGCGAACCGCGTCCTCCTGTACGCGCTCGCCGCCGCGGTCGGTTTCTGGGCGGCCGACCGGCGGCGGGCCTTCGCCAACGGGCTCGCCGTCGTGCTCGCCGCGCTGCTCGCGTGGTCGCTGCTCGGGAAGGTCATCCCGCCCGTCTACGACTACGGCGCGCTGTTCGTCACAGCCCGCCTGACCGGGCCGATCGGCCTGTGGAACCAGCTCGCGCTCGCAGCCGACTACGCGTTGCTGCTCGCGCTCTGGCGGCGCGGCAGGACGGGGACGCTGCTCGCGTACCTCGCGCTCGTCACGCTCCTGCTCACCTACTCCCGCGGCGGCATCCTCACCGCGGTCGTCATCGGCGCGATCTGGTTCGCGTTCGCCGACGACCGCATCGGCAGCGCGGCCACGTTCCTCGCCGGTCTCGTGCCCGCCGCCGTCGTCGTCGGGATCGCGTTCGCGCTGCCGGGAATCACCAAGGACCACCAGTCGCTGCACGTGCGTTGGCGCGACGGGATCGTGTTCGGGGTCGTGCTGCTCGCAGGCGCTGCCGTCTCGGTCGCGCTCGAGCGCCTGCCGCGCCCGCGCGACACGCCGCTGCTGCGGCGCGTGACCGCCGGCGTCCTGGCCGCGCTCGTCGTGGCTGCGATCGCGTTCCTCGTCGTCCACGGCATCGGCTCCGGCACCGTCTCGAACGGCAGCGGACATCTCACCTCGACGAGCTCGAACTTCCGCTTCACCTGGTGGCACCAGGCGTGGCGCGCGTTCACGCACCACGTCCTGCTCGGTACCGGCGCGGGCTCGTTCCAGCTCGTCAACCAGCTCTACCGCACGACCTTCCTCGATTCGGCGAACGAGCCGCACGACCTGCCGCTGCAGTTCCTCTCCGAGCTCGGGGTGATCGGGCTGGTCTTGCTCGCGCTGGCGCTCGCGCTCCTGCTGCGGCCGGCGCTCCACCGGCGCGGCCACGAGCTTGCGCTCGCGCTGATCCTGCCGGCGTTCCTCGTGCACGCGCTCGTCGACGTCGACTGGGACTTCGCCGCCGTTGCGGTGCCGGCGTTCGTCGCCGCCGGATCGATCGCGGGGCGACCGGCCGAACGGCGCGCATCGGTGTTCGCGCTCATGCCCGCGGCCGGTGTGGCGCTGCTCGCGTTCGGCGTGCTGCTTCTGCCGTGGCTCGGCAACCGCTGGTCGCTCGAGGCGGAGTCGTCGGCGCTCGCCTCGCCCGCGCACGCCAAGTCGCTGGCGAAGCGTGCGCACTCGGTCGACCCGCTGATGGTCGATCCCTACTGGGCGCAGGCCTTCGCGGCGAGCAACCCGCAGGTCACCTACTCGTGGTACCTACGCGCGGTGAAGCGCCAGCCGCACAACCCGCAGACCTGGCTTGCCGCGGGGAAGTACGCGGAGAGCCAGAACTGCCCGTACCAGGCGTGGGTGAACCTCGAGCAGTACGTCACGCTCGACCCGAAGGCGCGCCCAGACGAAGGCGGGAACGACTACCGGGCGATGCTCGAGAAGGTCAACCACCGGCAGTACAGCTGCTAGGGCTCAGGCAGCGCCGAGCACGACGGCGAGCTGCGCGCCGCGCAGCGCCGACGGCGTCACGCCGTCGAGCGGGCCGACCACCTTCACGTGCATGTCGCGCGCGAGGCGCGCGCCCTCGGCGGCGAAGCCGCGGCGATACATCACGACCGTGGTCGCGTAATCCTCGCGCTTCGCGTTGCCCGTGCCCGGGATGCGATAGCCGAGCGAGTGCAGCTGCGTCGCTGCGTCGCCGGCGGCCCCGTTCCGGCCGTTGCCGTTGAAGACGAAGACACCCGTCTGCGCGCGCGAGAGCTTCGGCTTCGCGACCTTCGTCGCGGCGGCGCGGTGGACGACCGGCGCAGGCTGCTTCTTCGCGGGTGCGAGCGCCGTCGCTTCCGCGTGCCGGCGCAGCGCGTGCGAGAGCGGCTTTGCGAGCAGCAGGAAGCCGGCGCCGACGAGCAGCACGAGCTCGACCGCTGCAACGAGGCTCGCCACCATCGTCGCCGTCCGCCAGGGACGGATCAGCGCGTCGGTCGACGATGTGAGCGGAGCGTCCACAGCCGCTCGAGATTCGCTACGACCCGGCCGCTTCCTTCGTCCAGGCCCAGGTGCGGGCGAGACCGTCCTCGAGTTGCACGCGCGGACGCCAGCCGAGCTCGCGCGCGGCGCGGGCCGGATCGATCACCGAACGGAGCACGTCGCCGAGTCGCGCTTCCCGGCGCTGCGGCTCGTCGTCGACGCCGCTCACCCGCCGGCAGGCCGCGTGCAGCTCGTTGATCGTGGTCGCGACGCCGGTGCCGATGTTGAACGGGCCGCCGGTGCGCCCGACCGCGGCGAGCATCCCGTCCACGACGTCGTCGACGTAGACGAAGTCGCGTGCCTGCCCGCCGTCCCCGAAGATCACCGTCTCCTCGCCGCGCGCCATCCGCTCGAGGAAGATCGCCACGACGCCGCCCTCGAGGCCGGAGTCCTGCCGCCCGCCGTAGACGTTTGCGAAGCGAAGCGCGACGTGCGGTGTCTTGTGGATGCGGTTCCACCCGGCCAGGTACTCCTCGCCGCACTTCTTCGCGATCCCGTACGGCGACAACGGCTCGAACGGCGCGTCCTCCGTCGCCGCCACCGGACACTCGCCGTAGCCTGCCCCGCCCGACGACGCGAAGATCACCTGAGCGGTCGCGCACGCGTTGAGCACGTTCACCGTGCCGACGACGTTCACGGCGGCGTCGTACTCCGGCCGCTTCATCGACGTCTGCACGTCCGCCTGCGCCGCGAGGTGAAAGACGACGTCGGCGTCGACCGAGAACGGCTCGCGGATGTCGTGCTCGAGCAGCGTGGCCGCGGGATTCACGTACTCGCGCTTCCCGGTGGCGAAGTTGTCGACGACCGTCACCTCGTCGCCGCGGGCGACGAGCACATCGACCAAATTGGAGCCGATGAATCCCGCTCCGCCTGTCACGACCGCCCGCATGGCCCCTAGATTACGGACCGCATGTTCGTGACCTTTGAAGGTGTCGACTGGTCGGGGAAGAGCACCCAGGCGGAGCTGCTCGCCGACTGGCTGCGGGCGCAGGGCCGCACGGTCACCTGGAGCCGCGAGCCCGGCGGCACCCCGCTTGCCGAGGGCGTCCGCGAGCTCGTCCTGCACGGCCACGACATGGCTCCGTGGGCCGAGGCGGCGCTCTACGCCGCGGCGCGCGCCGACAATGCGGCGCGGGTGATCAGGCCGGCGCTCGAGCGCGGCGAGGACGTCGTGTGCGACCGCTACCTCGACTCGTCGGTCGCCTACCAGGGCGTGGCGCGCGGGCTCGGCGCCGAGGCGGTGCGCGAGCTGAGCCTTCTCGTCACGGAGCACTTGCTGCCCGACCGGACGTTCGTCGTCCTGCTCGACCCCGAGCAGGCGCTCGAGCGCTCCGGCGATCACCACGATCGCATCGAACGCGAGGGCGTCGAGTTCATGCGCCGCGTCGACGGCGGCTACCGCGCGCTCGCCGAATTGGAGCCCGAGCGCATCGTCGCGGTCGACGGCGGCCGCGCACCCGAGGAGATTGCCGAGGAGATACGTGAGCACGTTCGCGCACTTCTCTGAACAGCCGGAGGCAGGCCGCCTCCTCGACGCGGCGCTGCGCGAAGGGCCTGCGCACGCGTACCTGTTCTACGGGCCGCCCGGCGTGGGCAAGCGCGAGGTGGCACGAACGTTCGCGCGTGCGCTGCTCGAGACGACGCGCGAGTTCCATCCCGATCTCTACGAGCTCGATGCGCTCGGTGAGATGATCCGCATCGACGCCATCCGTGAGCTGCGGCGCGATCTGCACATGCGCCCGTTCGAGGCTGCGCATCGGGTGTACCTCGTGCATCGCGCGCACCTCATGAACGAGGACGCGGCTGACGCGCTGCTGAAGGACCTCGAGGAGCCGCCGCCGTACGCGGTGCTCGTGCTGATCGCCGACGATCTCGGCCCGTTGCCGGAGACGATCCGCTCGCGCTGCCAGCTCGTTCCGTTCCGGCGCCTGTCGGAGAAGGCGATCCGCGCGCTCGTCGACGCGCGGGCGCCGCAGCTCGACGACACGGCGCAGGCGTCGCTCGCGCGCGCCGCCGCCGGGCGCATGGACCGGCTCGAGCGACTGCTCGACCCTGCGTCGGTTGCGCGACGCGACACGCTGATCGAGCAGGCGCGCGCGGTCTACCGGGAACCGGAGTTCGACGCCTCCGTCGCAGCGGCGGCGCTGATCGCGAACGCGCAGGCGCGCGCGAGCGAGGCGCGGGAGCTCGAAGAGGCGCGCATCGCCGACCTCGACCTCACCGCCCGCGATGCGGAGACGCGCGTCAAGCGCGCGGCGCGAGGAGCCGAGCGCGAGGAGCTCCTTGCGCAGCTCGAGGAGCTCGGCGCGTGGTACCGGGACCTCGTCGCGGTTGCCGTGGGCGCCGGCAGCGCCGCCATCCACCTCGACAAGCTGCCGCTGCTCGAGGAGGACGCGACCCGGGAGCGGCTGCAGGGGGCCGAGCGGGCGGCGGAGTCCGTCCGCGAGGCCTGGCGCGCCCTCGAGGAGTTCAATCTGGCGCCGCAGCTCGCGCTGGAAGCGCTGTTCCTGCAGGTCGCCCGCGAGCTGGCCTGAGACTTTTGTGATTTACAAGTTAAAAAGTAAATGATCACTATGGGTGCTTTTCTTTTCTGGGGTTTCTGCCGACACTGATTGACAAGGAGCGCCGTGGGCGGACGGCGCGAACCAACTCAGGGGGAACGTCGTTGGTCGCAGTTCCGTCCATAGGTCGTGCAGGTCAGCCGCTCCCGCAGCCGTCGGCTCCGGGTGCGAAGGACACGGAGCGCCTCTACGCGGAGTACGGCCGGCAGATCTTTTCGTACTGCCGCCATCAGCTCGGCAGCAAGGAAGAGGCAGAGGACGCAACGCAGTCGACCTTCCTGAATGCGTTCCGCGGGCTGCAGCGCGGTGACTCGCCCGAGTTCGAGCTCGCCTGGCTCTACAAGATCGCGCAGAACGTCTGCCTGACGAGGCTGCGCTCGTCGTCGCGTCGCCGCAAGGTCGAGGCGTTCGACGATCTCGAGACGGTGCAGGACATCGTTCCTGCGCACCAGGTCGACTCGGACGAGCTGATCGGCCTGCCGCGCGCGTTGCAGGAGATGCCGAAGCAGCAGCGCCGCGCGCTGCTGCTCCGCGAATGGCAAGGACTGTCCTATCGCGAGATCGCGGAGGAGATGGAGGTCTCGCAGGCTGCGGTCGAGACGCTGATCTTCCGTGCGCGCCGGTCGCTCGCCGCGGGTCTCGCCGATGAGCAGAAGTCGGTCGGCAAGCGGGCCGCGAAGGGCGGCGACGCAGGGTCGTGGGTCACGCTGCTCAAGTCGCTCTTCCTCACGGGCGGCGCGAAGGTTGCGGCGACCGTTGCGACCGTCGCGGCGACGTCCGTCGTCGCGGGCACGCCGATCACGCGCCACGCGGTGGAGAACGCAGTCGTCGGCTTCACGAGCGCGGATGCGAACCGCAGCGCGCCGGCGCACGTCGTCACCGCGAACGCGAAGCACGCGAGCGTGCACCACGCGGCGCACACGAAGGTGCTCGTAACGGGCGCAACGGTCGGCAGCGCTTCCGAGCCGCAGCGGACCGCGCGCATCAAGCACTCCACAGCGAAGCGCGTTCGCGTCCACACGACTCGCGGGACGAGCGTCGTGCTCACGCCGCACCTCCAGTCCGTCGGGACGCCGCAGGCGACGCTCGCCGTTCCGGGTAGTGCGGTGACGCCGCCGCCTGCCCCGACGCCCGCGCCGGCTCCCGCCTCGGCGCCGTCGCCCACACCGACGCCGGCGCCTGCCCCGGCGGCCTCCGCGCCGGCGGCACCTGCACCTTCGCCCTCTGCGCCGGCGGCTTCCCCGCCCGCGACGCAGGCGCCGACGCCGCAGCAGAGCCCGCCCAGCAGCTCGGGGACGAGCGCGTCCGGCAGCTCCGACGGCTCGACGACCACCGGAACGAAGGACGATCCGAAGATGCATACGCCGAGCAGCGGCGGCGGCTCGTCGACGTCGACCTCCGGCTCGACGACCACGGGCACGGGCGGCACGAACGGCTCGTCGCCGTCGACCGGCGACTCGGGCGGCTCCTCGTCCGGCGGAAGCCAGAGCACCGGGCAGTCGTCTTCGCCGCCCGCGTCCAGCCCGCCGGCCGCGTCGTCGCATCCGATGCAGGCCTTCGGCCCCGGGCAGGGCGGGTCGTCGTCCGGCTCGGGCGGAACGTCGACCTCGACGCAGACGACCACCACCTCGTCGGGCAGCTCGTCCGGGAGCTCGTCGTCCTCGTCGTCGTCCTCGTCTTCGTCCTCGTCCACCGCGGCGCCGACGACGACGCCGTCGGTCACCACCCCGCCGCAGACGATCCCGACGATCGGCGTGCAGCCGATCTCCCTGCACAGGATCTGATCGGCACGCGGGCTACACTGAGCGCGCCCCGCCGACGTAGCTCAGCTGGTAGAGCACTTCACTCGTAATGAAGGGGTCCGGGGTTCGAGTCCCCGCGTCGGCTTCAGCTTCCGGCCGCTAGCGGTACGCGGCGTACACGTCGTCGCACAGGGCGAGCAGCCGCTTCGCGTAGGTGCGCGCGGCGACGAGAGCGGGGCCACCAGCCGGCGTCGCGAGCCCTTCGGCTCCGACCGGGATCACCGTGCAGGTGAACGAGCCGCGCCGTGCATCGAGGACCGACGGGAGCCGGCCGCCCTGGTAGCCCCACTTGGCGAGCCGGGCCGACTTCGAGAGCCAGCGGAAGGTTCCGTACGGGTGGTCGCCGCGATGCGTCCACAGCAGGCGGTCGCCGTCGTCGATCCGCAGGAAGACCTTGATCCCGTCCAGATCGGCGTTGTGGCCCCGGGGGGAGAAGGCGCAGTCTGCGTCGCCGCCGAGGCGGATCGGCGCGACCGCGCCCGTGAAGAGCGCCTGCACGTGTTGCGGCCGGATCGAACGGCAGAGCTTGCGATAGACGGCGTCGCTCGGCCCCTGAGCCCGGGGTGCTGCCGCGGCAGCGGCGGCGGCGAGCAGCGCCGCGACGAGCAGCGTCAGGAGCGATCCGACCCTCGGCACACCCCCTTCGACGCGTCGGGGCGTCGCCGGTTAGCTTGACTGAACCCTGCCGTTTGCGTCATGGTTCGTGGCGGCGCGAACGGAGGGCACATGGCGGGCAAGTCGGACGAGACCGGGGGGTCTCAACCGGGCGGGAAGAAGCCCCCGGAGACCCGCGACGCGCTCCTCTCGATCCTTGCCGGCTTCCACGGCGAGGGGCCGCCGCCGACGCCGCCGCTCATCCAGGACGAGCTCCCGCCGCCTCCGAATCCCGAGGAGGTCATCGACATCGAGGGAACGCCGGAGGACGCACCGCCGGCGACGCCCGACGACGTCGTCGACATCGCCGGCGACTCGGGCAAGCCGCCCGACACGCCTGTTCGGCTCCCGTCGCTCGAAGGAGCGAACCCGTTCTTCGACGACGACGACGATGACGACGACGACGAGCCGCAGGACAGCCAACCGTGGCTGAGCCCGTGGAAGATCATCGCGATCCTCGTGGCTGCGGCGGCTGCGGTTGCGATCTCGTTCTTCGTCTTCACGTCCGGCACGAAGTCGCCCCAGTCCGCACCCGCCGCGAACGTGCCGACGGCACTCCGGCCGCCGACGACGACGACCGAGACCGCGCCCGCCGTCACGCCCGCTGCGGCCTGCCCCGCCGGCACGGTCGCAGCGTCGCTCACGATCAAGCTCGGCCCCCACACCTTCACGAACGAGTGCGTCGGTCCCGCGCAGTACAAGTCCGACCCGCGGAACCCCTACTACTCGTACTTCGCGTGGGAGACGATGCTCGACGGCCGCGACGTGCAGATCGTGATCACCGGCGGCCATCTCACCGGCACGGTCACCTCGAAGGTCAGCCCGAGCACCGCGGCGGTCAGCGCCTCGGGAACGAAGCTCGCCGATGTCGACGTCTACGACAACGCGACGAACACGAAGAACTTCGCCACCACCGGCTCCGTGCGGCTCAGCCCGAGCGGGAACGCCTGGTTCGACGCGGTCACGCTCCGCTTCCAGGGCAAGGAGCTCACCCTGAACGGCAAGCTTCCGGCGAACTAGCGCGCGAGCGCGTCGTCGACCGAGTCGTGCACCGGCAGGTGCCGGTCGAGACCGCTCACCTGAAGCGTGCGGCGCGTCTCGAGCTGTGGTGAGGCGAGCGCGAGCCCGTCGCGGCCGAGCTTCGAGCGCGCCTCGATCAGCACCCCGAGCGCGGTCGAGTCGACGAACTCCACCTCCGACATGTCGACGACGATGCGGTCCGGAGACGAGCCGATCGCCTCGGTGAGCGCGCCCCGGACCTCCTCGGCGTTGTAGAGGTCGAGCTCGCCGGCCAGGCGCAGCACGATCGAGCCGCCGATCGTCTCCACCCGGCGTACCGGCGGCTCGCGGAGCGGCGCAACGAAGTCGTCTCCCATCACGCCCGATTGAAGCATTCGGGGCCGCGGGCGGGCAACCGGGGGCGCGGGAGTATGATCGGTGGCGGGATGCGGAGAGGCCTCGTCACGTTCGCCGTGATGGTCTCCGTGGCCGAGGTCACGGGGGTGAGCATCACGCGTCACATCGACCGCGCGCTGCACGTTGCTCCGCTTGCGCCGTCGGGCGCGTCCTACTACCCGTTCCTGCTCGTCGCCGTGAAGATCGCCGGTGCGCTCACGCTCGCAGCGCTGCTCGCACGCGGCCTGCGTGCGAGGGCCACGGCAGGCGCCGGGCGGCGCGTGCTCGCCGCGGCCGGCCGCGCGCACGACACGCCGTCGCCGCGTCTGCGACCCGGCCTGTCCCCACGCGTCTGGGCGGCGTCGTTCGCGGCGACCTCGCTCGTCTACCTCGTGCACGTCGACGCCGACAGCCTCGCCGCCGGCCGCTGGCCGCTGCTCGCGCCGTGGCTGCACACCTACGCACTGCCGGTCTTCGCCGTCGTCTCCGTGCTCGTCGCCCTCGCCTGGCGGCTCGCCGGCTGGCTGCACGAGATCGAAGACTTTGCCGACCGCACGCTCGCCCACGCGCGCCGGGTCCTCCGGGCGCTCGGGCGCACCCGCGCGCGCCATGCGCGGCCCACCGACGACTCGGGCCCGCGGCGCCGCTTCGGCCTCGCGTTCGAGTCGCGGCCTCCTCCGCTGCCGGCCTGACCCGCGGTCACGCCCACAGCCCGCGGGTCGTTCATCGCGGGAACGACACAGGGAGGACTCATGAACACCACGTATGCACGTCACGAGCTGTCCGAGCGGACGCGATTCTCGCGGCCTCAGGCCGTGGCGCTCCTCGGCCCGCTCGTTGCTGCGGGCGGCGTCATCTGGGCGATCCTGCAGCCCTACCGGGTGACGCTTCTGCACCCGTACCACCAGGGCTTCTGGTGGCTCCTGGCCGAGCCGCCGCTCCTCGTCATCCTGGTCGGCATCGTCTTCTCGTTCGTCGTCGCGGGCCCGCTGATCGCCGATCTCGAGGAGCGCCGTGACGCCGCACGCTGAGTTCGTCCACTGGTTCTTCGCGTCCGGGATCCTCTTCGTCGGCCTCTGCCTGCTCTCGGAGGCGATCGTCGGCCGCGAGGTCTGGCAGGCGCGGGCGTGGCGGAAGTACCTCTGGCCGGGTGTCGCGTTCTCGATGGGCGTCCTGCTCTGGCCGGTGATGGCGTTCTTCACCAACTCGGCGATCCACATGTACGCGCACGGATCGTGGGCGGAGGTGCTGATGCTCGCGGGCGGCGCCGAGCTCGGGCTCGTGCACGGGCGGCTGAAGTCGCAGTACTGGCGGCTCACGTGGCCGCTCGCGTTCGTCGTCAGCGGGACTGCGTTCATCGTCCACGAGCAGAACCCGTGGTTCTTCGCGCGGTCGGCGTTTCTGCACCACCTGCTCGGCTGGACGTTCATCGGTGCAGCGGTGTTCCCGCTCGCGCTCGTCTGGCGCCCGCGGTCGCCGGTGCTGCGCGCGTGCTTCGCGCTGACGATCTGCGTCGTCGCGGTGCAGCTCTACTCCGATCGCGACGTCGCGCCGATCTTCGGCCACCTGTCGCCGCTCGCCGGAGAGCCCCACCGGTGAGGCGCTTCGCGCTCGTTGCGTTGCTCGCGCTCGCGTTCCCGGCGAGTGCCTTTGCGCACGCGACGCTGCGCTCGACGACGCCGCACTTCGGCAAAGAGCTGCAGCAGGGGCCGAAGACGATCGAGCTGCACTTCGATCAGTACGTGAAGCTCTTCAACGCGAGCGCGATCAAGGTGCTGAACACGAACGGCAAGGACTTCGCGTACGGCGCGCACACGCAGGGAACGAACGTGGTCGCCGACGTGCGCGCGCTGCCCACCGGCGCGTACACCGTGCGCTGGCAGGCCGTGTCGGCCGACTCGCACGTCGTCTCGGGTGTGTGGACGTTCGGCGTGCGCGTTCCGGCGCCCGCGATCAACGACGCTTACGGCGCCGGCGGCCCGACGCGCACCGAAGACATCGTGCGCTGGATCTGGTTCCTCGGCATCGCGCTCGCGATCGGCGCGCTCGGCGTGCGGCTGATCGTGCTGCGCGGCCTGCCGGTGCCGCGGTCGCTCGACCGCCGCATCGCGGTCGCGGCGGGCATCGGCTGCATCGTCGAGCTGCAAGCGGGCGTCGCTGCGTTCTCGCTGCGCTCGGAGGATGCGCTGCAGCTCTCGTTCGGGAGGTTCCTCTACGGCGATCTCTCACCGATGGCTTCGACGCGCTTCGGCGAAGCGTTCATCACGATGACGCTGGTCTTCGCGCTCGTGCTCGCGCTCGTCTACCTCGCGTGGCTGCTCGACCGGGTCGTGTTCTTCGTCCCGGCGTTCGCGCTCGCGGTCCTCGTCGTCGGCGGGCTGTCGATCTCCGGCCACGACGGCTCGGGCGACCCCGGCTCGTCGTGGAAGACCGAGATCGCCGACTGGGTGCACCTGACCGCCGCGTCGCTGTGGATCGGCGGGCTCGCCACGATGGCGCTCCTGCTCTGGCGCAGCGCTCCCGAGCTGCGCCGCCCGATGTTCCTGCGCTTCTCGCGTATGGCGACGATCCTGATCGTGCTGGTGCTCGCGGCCGGGACGTACATGGCGATCGTCCGGCTGCCGCATCTCCACGACCTCTGGTCGACCGGCTACGGCCGGGTGCTGCTCGTGAAGATCGCGCTCGTCTGCCTGGCGCTCGCCTGGGGCGCGTTCCACCACTTCCTCGTGCGGCCTGCACTCGAGCGCGCCGACGAGGGGTTCCTCTCGCACATCGGGCGAAGCCTGATCGGCGAGAGCATGGTCGGCGTGGCGGTACTGCTCGTGGCCGCCGTGCTCGTCGATTCGAAACCGCCGCCCCGGCCGTTGCCGCAGGGCCCATCGGCATTGCGAATACCTCGCTGAGGGAGGTGCGACGTACAGTCCGGCGGTGAAGCTCGCCGCCGCCGTACTGCTCGCGACGCTCGCCGGCGCCGCGCCTGCCAAGGTCCATGTCGGCGACTTCACCTACGGGCTCGCCGCCGCCGGCGGCAGCGTCTGGGCGGGGGAGATGTCGACCGGCGACGTCGTCCGCATCGACCCGAAGACCGGCAAGGTCGTCGGACGCGTGAACGCCGGCGCCCGCATCTTCGACGTTGTCGCGTCACCGGGCGCGGTCTGGGCCGTCGGCAACCTCAGCGGCACCGTTGCGCGCATCGACACGCACAGCGGCAAGCTGGCGAAGACGATTCGCGTCGGGTTCGCGCCGTACGCCGTCGCGTGGGGATTCGGCTCGGCGTGGGTCTCGAACTCCGGTGACGGCACGGTGTCGCGCATCACGAACGACAAGGTCGTCAAGCGGATCAAGATCGGAGTCGAGCCGAACGGGCTCACCGCGTACGACGGCGCGCTGTGGGTGTCCGACCACACGCTCGGCAAGGTGGTGCGCATCGACCCGCGCACGAACCGCATCACCGGCACGGTGAAGCTCTCGGGCGCGGACTGGATCGTCGGCTACCGCGGCTCGCTGTACGTGTCGCAGGAGACGAACACGGTCGCGCGCGTCGATGTGCGGACGCTGCGCGTCACCGGTCGCGTGTCCGTCGACCACAACCCGCTCGGCTCGGCCATGGTCGGCGGGAAGCTCTGGGTGCCGTGCATCGACGGCGGTCGCGTCGACGTCGTCGACCCCGTGACGATGAAGGTCGAGCGCCGCCTCGACGGCGGGCTCGGTCCGATCGTCGTCCTGCCCGCCTTCGGGCACGAGTGGGTGTCGCAGACCGCGGACACCGCGCTGCGCCGGTTCTAGATCAGGACCCCGGTGCCGATCAGGATGAGCCCGCTGCAGAAGAAGGCGACACCGGGGTGCAGCCTCGGGTCCTCCGGCTTTGCGCGGATCGCGTCGAAGCCCGGAATGTTCCCCCATGCCGCCTGCTGAACGCCGACGTCCATGGAGCGCTCGAAGTTCGAGCCTCTGCCGATGCCGGCCATCGCGAGGAGCATGCATCCGATGGCGATGCACGTGATGCGCGCATCGTGGCTGAACGCGTGGACGCCGATGGCGGCGAGGATTCCCGCGATCGCGAACGCAACGATCGCAGCGACGGCTATCCGGACGACGAGCCGCACGAGCTCGCGCAAGACCCACATCGCGCCGGACTATAAGAGCGCGCGCAGACGATCCGCGATCGCCGGTGCGGTCGGTTCGTCCTCGTGCCGGACGAACACGTACGCCGGGTCGCGAATCGTCGCGGCGATCGCCCGCAGCTCGTCGTCCGTGTACGGCGGCTCGCGCAGGCGCAGGTACCGGAACGGCTCGGCGTCGGCGTCGTTCACCGCCACGACGTCGTCGACGCCGGCCCACGACTCGTCGCGAAAGTCCCACGCCAGCCGGACGTCGTCCGGAACGGAGCCCTGCACGAACGAGAGCGTGCCGTCGTCGCGCGGCCCCTCGTACACGACGCGCACGGGCCCGAGCCGGTCGCCGAGCGCGAGGGCGCGCTCGAGGAACGTCGTCACGCGATCGAGTCGCGTCAGCGAGAACTTCACGCAGAACTCGAACCCGTCGGGAACGGCGTCGGCCCAGCGGCGGAACTGGTCGGCGCTCGGCAGCCGGTAGCCGGTCGAGTTGAGCTCGACCGTGTCGAAGCGCGTTGCGTAGAAGGAGAGGAACTCCGCCGGCTGCAGCTCCTGCGGGTAGAAGCCCGGCCGCCACGAGGGATACGACCAGCCGGAGGTGCCGATCTTGATCGCCACGGCGTCAGCCTAGAGCGGCCGCGTCGATACGTTGCGCGTTCGCTCGCACGAACGCGACCTCGCTCCTGGCCCAGTCCGCGCCGATACCCGTTCCGTCGCCGAGCACCTCGCGCTGCTCGGCCTCGATCGCGGCGGCGAACCCGGCGCGATCGTCGAGCCCGTACGCGTCCAGGAGCACGGGAAGCTGCGCGAGCCGGGCCGCGAAGGGCCGGGCGGGGTCGTCCTCCGACCCGATCAGCCAGAGCCACGCCAGGTACGCGAGATCGCTCTTCCGCGACCCGGGATGCGCGCGGTCGAAGTCGATCACGAAGGTCGGTTTGCCGTCGACGAAGACGAAGTTGCAGGGCGAGAGGTCGCCGTGGCAGACGACCTCCGCCTCGCCGGCAAGCTCGGTCCCGGCCGTCGCATCGTGCAGCTCGCGCACGATGCGGGCGGCTGCGACGAGCTGCTCGTCGCTCCACGTCCGGTACTCGAGGTTCGGCGGGACCCAGCCGTCGTGGAACGTGAGGATCTCGCGGCCGCGGTCGTCGAGCCCGTGAAACGGGGGCGCCGCGGTGACCCCGCGGCTCTCGAGCAGGGCGAGCAGCCGGTGGACGAAGGGCGAATGAGCACCGACAGGGCGCCGGACGGTGTCTCCGACGCGCACGACGCCCGGGGTGATGCGGCCGCCTGGCAGCTCCAGCTCGCGATCGGCCTCCACCGGGATACGGTACGTCCGGGGGCAGGAGTACGGTCCGGCACCCGTGAGCACGATGAGCGAGATTCGCAAGATCGACGAAGCGGTCGAGGGACGCGACGACGTCGTCCCCGTCCTCGACAAGGGCTTCCTCGCGCTCGACGGCGTGCTCGCCTCCGATCTGGCGGTCGCTAACGGCGCGCGCGTCTCGTTCAACCAGGCGAGCCAGGTCCTCGGGCCGAAGGAAGAAGGCCTGATCCGGTTCCTGATGCGCGACCGGCACGGCTCGCCGTTCGAGCACGGCTACTTCCGCTTCATCGTGAAGGCGCCGATCTTCGTCGTCCGCGAGCACCACCGGCACCGCGCCGGCCACTCCTACAACGAATGGTCGGGCCGCTACTCGAAGATGCAGGCCGAGTTCTACGTCCCGGACAACGTCCGCACCCAGGTCGGAAAGCCCGGCGCCTACACCTTCGAGCCCGTCGACGAGGAGACCCGCGAGGCCGCCCGGGCGGAGATCGAGGGGCAGGCCGAGAGCGCCTTCGCCGCCTACGAGCGGATGCTCGAGCTCGGTGTCGCCAAGGAAGTCGCCCGCTCGGTGCTGCCGCTCAGCATGTACACGACCTACTACTGGAGCTGTAACCCCCGGTCGCTGATGCACTTCTGCTCGCTCCGGAACTCGGAGTTCGCCCAGTACGAGATCCGGGAGTATGCGAGGGCTGCCGAGGAGTTCCTGGCCCGCACGATGCCGGTCACCCACGCCGCATTCCTCGCAAACGGCCGCCAGGCGCCGTAATTCTCAGGAAAGACTTCGGTTCGCCACACCGAAGCTCATTGACGCCCTAACAGTCTTGTAACAGACTGTCACTAAGTTCTGGGTTGCCCAGTGCCTGACCGGGAATGGAAACACCCGTTCCCATCGTTGTAACAGGTGACGGAGGACGCGCAAACCGCGCGCCCGTCATCCTCGAAGACCGAAGGAGTTCGTTGACTGAAATCAGCATGACCGCGGCTGTTGCCGAAGCGCTCGACACGCTCGTCCACCTGCGCGAGGAGCAGGGGGCGCTCACCCCTGCCGACGTGGCGGATGCCGTCCTGAACTTCGACCTCGACGAGGCCGAAGCGGAGGCGCTCGCCCAGGAGCTCGCGGCGCACGACATCGCGCCGGAGCCCGAGGAGGAGGAGCCCGAGCTCGACCTCAGCATCGGCACCAGCCTCTATACGACCGATTCGTTCCAGATGTTCCTCAACGAGGCCGGCCGCTACCCGCTGCTCACCGCTGCGGAAGAGGTCGAGCTGGCGAAGCGCATCGAGAAGGGCGACATGGCGGCGAAGGAGCGCATGATCAACTGCAACCTCCGCCTCGTCGTCTCGATCGCGAAGCGCTACCAGACGCAGGGCATCACGCTCGGCGACCTCGTCCAGGAGGGCGTGCTCGGACTGATCCGCGCCGCGGAGAAGTTCGACTGGCGGAAGGGCTTCAAGTTCTCGACGTACGCGACCTGGTGGATCCGCCAGGCGGTGCAGCGCGGTGTCGCCAACAAGGCGCGCACCATCCGCATCCCGGTGCACGTCGTGGAGCGCGAGCAGAAGGTCGCCCGCGCCCGCCGCGAGCTCGTCGCCACGCTCGAGCGCGACCCGACGCCCGAGGAGATCGCCGAGCACTCGAAGCTGCCACTCAACCACGTCGAGGAAGTCCTCGCCGCCGCCCGCGCGGTCGCGTCGACCGACATGCCCGTCGGCGACGACGGCGACGCGTCGTTCGGCGACCTGATCGCCGGCACCGGCCCGTCGACCGAGGAGGAGGCGTCCGCCTCGCTCCGCGACCTGGCGGTCCGCCAGGCGGTTGCGAATTTGCCCGGCCGCGAGCGCGACGTGATCGAGCTTCGCTTCGGTCTCGTCGGTGACGGACCCGCCTCGCTCGAGGCGATCGGCAAGCAGCTCGGCCTGACCCGCGAGCGCGTGCGTCAGATCGAGACCGAGGCGCTGCGCAAGCTCGCGCAGAACGAAGACCTCGCCGACGCGGCGTAAGAAGAGCTAACGCGTAAGGTCGTGGGCGGTGAGCTTCACCGCCCACGACGAGCTTCAACTCTTCTGGCTGCTCGCCGGCTTCCTGCTGTTGCTGGTCGCGGCCGCGCGCGGCCGCCTGCCCGTGCCGATGCTGCTCGTCTGCGGCGGGCTGTTGCTCGGCTTCGTGCCGGGGCTGCCGCGCGTCCAGCTCGCCCCGGACATCGTCCTCGTCGCGATCCTGCCGCCGCTCCTCTACTCGGCGGCGTTCTTCACCGGGCTTCGCGACCTCCGCCAGAACCTGAGGCCGATCTCGCTGCTCGCGATCGGCCTCGTGATCGCGACCACGTGCGGCGTCGCGGTCGTCGCGCACGCCGCGATCCCGCAGCTCTCGTGGGGCGGCTCGTTCACGCTCGGGGCGATCCTCTCGCCGACCGACTCCCTCGCCGCGACCGAGGTGCTGAGCAGGCTCAGCCTGCCCCGCCGGATCGTCTCGATCCTCGAGGGCGAGAGCCTCGTCAACGACGGCATGGCGCTCGTCGTCTACAAGTTCGCCGTCGCCGCCGCGCTCACCGGGGCATTCTCGTTCTGGCATGCGGCGTGGCGGCTGCCGGTGAACGTGATCGGCGGCGTCGGGGTCGGGCTCGCCGTCGCCTACGTCGTGCGGCAGGTGCGGAAGCGCGTCGACGACACGCCGACCGAGGTCGCGATCGCGCTCCTCTCCGGCTACCTCGCGTACCTGCCTGCGACGGCGATCGGCGTCTCCGGCGTGCTGGCCGCGGTGACGATCGGCGTGTACATGGGCTGGTACACGCCGGAGCTCACGACCGTGCAGACGCGGCTCTCGGGCAACGCGTTCTGGGAGATCCTCGTCTTCGTCGTCAACGCGCTCCTCTTCGCGCTGATCGGGTTGCAGCTGCACGGCATCTCCAGCCGGCTCGACGTCACCTGGACGCTGATCGCGCAATGCGCAGCCGTCATCGCGGCGGTCGTCGCCGTGCGATTCATCGCGGCGCCGCTGATCACGTACGTGCCGCGCTTCCTGTTCCCGCGCGTCCGGGCGCGCGACCCGTATCCGCCCTGGCAGTACCCGGCGGTGATCGCGTGGGCGGGCGTGCGCGGCGCCGTCTCCCTGGCGGCGGCGCTCGCGCTGCCGATCGACGTCCCGCATCGCGAGCTGATCGTGTTCATCACCTTTGCCGTCGTCCTCTTCTCGCTGATCGGTCCCGTCGTGACGCTGCCGGGGCTCGTCGCCGTGCTCGGTCTCGAGGACGACGGCGGCGCCGAGCGCGAAGATGCGAAGGCCCGCATCAGAGCGGCCGAGGCAGCGCTCGCGCGGCTCGAGGAGCTCGCGTCCGAGGACTGGGTGCACCCGGAGACGGCGAACCGGCTGCGGGGCCAGTACCGCTTCCGCGCGACCCGCTTCCAGGCGCGCTACGACGGCATGGACGACGACGGCGTCGAGGAGCAGTCGGCGCGCTTCCAGCGGCTGCGCCGCGAGCTGCTCGACGCAGAGCGAGACGCCGTGATCGCGCTGCGCAACGACGGCACGATCACGGAAGAGGTGATGCAGCGCGTGCAGCGCGACATCGATCTCGAGGCGTCGCGCCTCGACTACTAGCGGCTAGGCGGCGACGGCCGCCGGACGCAGGCTCGGGCCGCGCTGGATCTGCAGCACGAGCCCGGACGCGAACAGGCAGAGGAGGCCGGCGCTTCCGAACGCCCAGCCGTACCCCCCGAACCAGGTGCGGATCGCGCCTGCGCCCCACGCGGCGAACGACGCGCCGAACATGTGCGCGCAGAAGATCCAGCCGAAGACGACGCCGACGCGTTCGCGACCGAAGATCTCCGCGGTCAGTGCGATCGTCGGCGGCACGGTCGCGACCCAGTCGAGCCCGTAGAAGACGACGAACAGGATCAGGCCGAAGTGCGGCGAGCCGAAGGCGTACGGCAGCGCGAGCAGCGACAGTCCGCGCAGGCCGTAGTACCAGGCGAGCAGCACGCGCGGGTCGTAGCGGTCGGTGAGCCAGCCCGAGCAGGTCGTGCCGACGATGTCGAAGACGCCGATCGTCGCCAGCAGGCTCGCGGCCGCGACCTCACCGAACCCGTGGTCCATCGCGGCCGGGATCAGGTGCGTTCCGATCAACCCGTTCGTCGAGAGCCCGCAGATGAAGAAGCTGCCGGCGAGCAGCCAGAACGACGTGTCGTGCCGTGCGTGCTGCAGCCCGCGCACGGCGTTCGCGAACGGGTTGCCGACCGGCGCGGGCGCGGGCTCGAGCTCCTCGGCGCCGAAGGGCGCGAGCCCCTTGTCGATCGGACGCTCGCGGATGAAGAGCGCGACGAGCGGCAGCACGAACGCGACTGCGACGACGCTCACGGTGAGAACCGCTGCGCGCCAGCCGAAGTGCACGATGATCCAGGCGAGCAGCGGCAGGAAGACGAGGTTTCCCGTGGCGTTCGACGCGGTCAGCACACCGGTGACGAGCCCGCGGCGCGCGACGAACCAGCGGTTCGCGATCATCGCCGCGAGCGGGACCGACACGGCGCCCGTGGAGAGGCCGTTGACGACGCCCCAGAGCAGGTCGAGCTGCCACGACGCGTGCATGAAGACCGTGAGGCTCGAGCCGGTGCCGACGCCGATCAGCGCGCCGATCGTCACGCGCCGCATCCCGTAGCGCTCGACGAGCCCCGCGGCGAACGGCCCGCCGAGGCCGTAGAAGATGAGGTTGATGGAGACCGCGAGGCCGATCGTCGCGCGGCTCCAGCCGAAGTCGTTCTGCAGCGGCACGATCAGGGCGCCGCTCGTCGAGCGGAAGCCCGCCGAGGTGATCAGCGCCACGAACCCGATCAGCGCGACGATCCAGGCGTAGTGGACCCGTCTCATGCCGGAGACAACGTATCCCCGGCGGGGCTGCTTCCGGCCGCGCCGCTAGGTCGTGAGGACGACGGGGCCGAGCTGGGTGTCGGGCGTCGATTGCGCCGTGACCACCCAGCCGTCGAACGCCTTCAGCGAGTACGGCACGGTGAGCCGGACGGTCGTGGTGTTGCCGTGGACGCGGAAGCTGCCGCATGAGGCGACCGGCTTGCCGTCTCGTGTCAGCCACAGCTCGTAGTAGTCGTTGCGGTTCGACTGCTGCGGCAGTCCGGTGACCTGCACGAGCATCGGCCAGTTGCCGACCGAGTCGCGCGCCCCGATCTTGATCACGGCGAGGCGGCCCGGCTTGCCGTGCATCGGAATCGCGCGCTCGGTCGCGAACGTCGCGGTCTTCGCCTTCGAGTGCCCGAACGCATAGCCGCCGACGAACACGACCGCGATCACGGCAGCCGCGGCCACCGCGACGGCCGCCAGGCGGCGGCGCATGAGCAGCGGGAACTCGAGCACCTTCCCTTCGGTCGGCGCGACCGGATGCTCGAGCTCCGGCGGCAGATCCGGCGGCGGTCCGGCCTGCACGAGCAGGTCGTGCACCCGGCGGAGCCGCAGCTCGTCCTCCGGGCTCAGGTCGTCGCTGCCGACGAGGTCGTCGAAGGAGCTCATTCCAACTCGTCTCCGAGAATGTCCGCCAGGCGCATCAGCGCGGCGCGCGTGCGCGTCTTCACCGTGCCCAGCGGGATGCCGAGAAACTCCGCCACCTCGCTCTGCGACAGCCCGCTCCAGTACGCGAGTGCGATCACCTCGCGCTCGCGCTCCGGCAGCTCCTCGAGCGCGCGGTGCACGCGCCACGACACCCAGCCCTGCTCGGCGTGGTCGCCCGGGCCGGGCTCGCGCGCGGGCTCGTCGGGGATGTCGGCGGGAATCTCCGTGCGGCTGCGCGCGCGATCGACGATCGCGTTCCGCGCGACCGCGTAGAGCCACGGCGCGCCGGGCCCTCGCTCGGGCTTGTAGGAGCCGGCCGAGCGCCAGATCGAGGCGAACGTCTCCTGGACGGCGTCCTCGGCCCGGCCGCGGTCGCCGAGCCGCCGCAGGGCGAGCCCGAACACCGGCCGCGCATAGCGCCGGTAGAGCTGCTCGAACGCCGACTGGTCGCCGCTCGCGGCCTGCTGGATCAACTCTCCGTCGCTCGTCACCAGGGGCATCGTACGAATTGGCAAGGCAATCGCCACAACAAAGACCTACGGCCGATCATCCCTATCGGTTTCAACGCAGGCCACGGCGGATCCGGAAACCGATGAAGAAGAGGCTGAGCAGGCCGGCGACGACCACGATCGTGGTCCCCGAGGCGTTGACTCCCTTGAGGACGGCGATCACCAGCCCGCCGACGGCAAGCCACGCGAACTCTCCCGCCTCCGCGGCGAGTCGCGATCCGATGTTCGCCCGGACGATCACCGGCGCTGCAACCGGGAGCTCGCCGAGACGCTGGCGCGTGAACCAGTCGAGGTAGATCGCCGGGTACGGCGGGTGGATGCCGTGCACGGTCGCCGGATCGACCCAGCCGTCACTACCGGTCGGGCGCTCCCACTCGGCGCGCCCGCTCGCCTCCGACGCGTCGATCTCGAGCGCACGGAGCTTCTCGCGCTTCGTTCGGTAGCGCCCGGGCTGACGTTCGACGACGGTCTCGATCGTCACCTTGTCGTCGCGGCGGGCGCCGATCGCCGCCAGCGTGTCGGCCGCGAGCCGGCAGACCGGCTTGTCGAGATCGACGCGTGCCGCGATCTTGACGTGCGCGACCGTCGCCCGGCTCCCGAAGACGCGCCGCCGCAGCCCCCGGACCACGTGGCGGCCCTCGAGCGGGACCATGCGGCAGAACTCGCTGTCGAGAATCCCGAGCGCGTCGCGGCAGCTCGCATCGAGCGCGACGATTCGTCGATCGCGAAACTCCTCGCTGTTCAGTTGCGTGTCGCCTTTGTCGGCGCGGAGGTGTGCATAGAGACGCATGCGCGGATCGACGACACTCTCGATCATCACGTACGCAGGTCCGCGCAATCGCGCGAACTGCGTTCGTGAGATCGCAGCGACGAAATCTCCCCGGACTTCTTTGCGTTCGCCTTGCGGCCAGACACGCCACCACTCCGCGTCGTGCCGCTCCCGCTCGTCGGCGTACGTCCAGGTCGATCTCCAGAACGCCCGCGGAGCCTCGGCGCCGTCCAGCGTGAGCGGTCTCGTATCGTCGATGCGGTACGTCGGCTTGAACAGCAGGTCGCCGATCGGCGTCGGCTCCGGCTGTTCGACGAGACCCAGGCCCAACGCCCCGATCTGGTCCGGATCGAGAAACGCAAGCGTCTCCGCCAGGACGAGGAAGACGGGCGAGATGGCGCTCTTCCCGAACCGTTCGAGCAGCTCGTCGGGAGAGATGCCCTCGAGCCGAACGGCATACCTCCGTCGGAGATGGTCGCCGCGGCATTCGGCGAGCACGCGGGCGGCGGGTACCAGACGGCCGTCCCGCCTCACGAGCAGATGGGAGAGCGGCATCCCGTCTCCGAGCAGGAGCGGTGTCCGCTCCGAGCCGTAGAGGTCGCCGACGTGCCTGAGCTCCGGGGCGGTCACAGGGCACTACTGTAGGCGGCAATGCCGCCTGCGAATCCGGTGAGCGCTGCAGATGCTCGGCTCCGGGAGATTGGGGCTGCATACCCGACGCGGAGTGCAAGGCGATCGCTCGACGCGGTGTTCCGGTTGACGGAGGCGGCACGCGT
>Ga0070741_10007006_pt1 | contig 23714 bp, 10 predicted proteins | sample Coa_R1_4_FD_66440 | JGI IMG/M metagenome (GOLD analysis project Ga0070741, IMG submission 66440) | Surface soil microbial communities from Centralia Pennsylvania, which are recovering from an underground coalmine fire - Coalmine... | ecosystem: Environmental > Terrestrial > Soil > Unclassified ...
GGCGCGCGCCGCGTTCGGGTCGTGGAGCGGCTCGTTCCGGCGGTGGCGGACCTCGGCCCGCTGCCGGCGCGGCCGCCGGCTCGGGGGCGCGACCCGCGCCGACGGCGACCTCGTTGTCCGCACGACCACCACCGCTCCCCCCTGGGCCGCTTTCTCGGTGCGGGCCATCGTAGGGCATTCGGCCCGCCGTGACTATCGTGGTTCCGGTGAGCCTCCCGAACGAGTTTCGCGCGGCGGTCGATCGGATCGCGGGCCCCGGCGGTGTGATCTCGGAGCCGGAGCAGCTGCGCACCTACGAGTGCGACGCGCTCACGGGCTGGCGGGCGGTGCCGGAGCTCGTCATCCTTCCGGCGACCGCCGGGGACGTGCAGGAGCTCGTGGCGGCGTGCAACCGGCATCAGGTGCCGTTCGTCGCGCGCGGGGCCGGGACAGGGCTCTCCGGCGGCGCGCTTCCCGTCGCGGGGGGTGTCGTCATCTCGCTCGCCCGGCTCAACCGGGTGCTCGAGGTCGACCTCGAGCGCGGGCTGGCGGTGGTCGAGCCGGGCGTCACGAACCTCGACGTCACCCGTGCGGTCGCGGCCGACGGGTTCTTCTACGCGCCGGACCCGTCGAGCCAGCAGGTCTGCACGATCGGCGGCAACGTCGCCGAGAACTCCGGCGGCGCGCACTGCTTGAAGTACGGGTTCACGGTGAACCACGTCCTCTCCGCCGACGTCGTCCTGCCGACGGGCGAGCTCGTGACGCTGTCGCGGGACGACCCGGGGCCGGACCTCCTCGGCGTCTTCGTCGGGTCGGAGGGGACCCTGGGGATCGCGGTTCGGATCACGGTCCGCGTGGTGCGGGCACCGGAGGCGGTGCGGACGCTGCTCGGCGCCTTCGCCACGACGGACGCCGCCGGCGACGCCGTCTCGCACGTGATCGCCGCGGGGATCCTGCCCGCCGCGATCGAGATGATGGACGCGCTCAGCCTCGAGGCGGTGGAGGCGGCGGTCGCGGCGGGCTATCCGGAGGGCGCGGGGGCGGTGCTGATCGTCGAGCTGGACGGCCCGGCGGCCCAGGTGCTCGTGGACTCCGCCGCCGTCGAGCGCATCTGCCGCGAGAACGGCGCGTTCGAGCTGCGGGCGGCGGAGGACGCCGAGGAGCGCGCGCGCATCTGGCGCGGCCGCAAGTCGGCGTTCGCGGCGATGGGGAGGATCTCCCCGAGCTACTACGTCCAGGACGGGGTCGTGCCGCGCACGCGCCTGCCCGACGTCCTGAGGCGGATCTACGCGCTCGGCGAGGAGCAGGGGCTGCGGATCGCGAGCGTGTTCCACGCGGGCGACGGCAACCTGCACCCGCTCGTCCTCTACGACGACGAGCTGCCGGGGGACGCCGAGCGCGCCGAGGCGCTCGCGACCGCGATCCTCGACGTGTGCGTCGAGGCCGGCGGCTCGCTCACCGGTGAGCACGGGGTCGGCGTCGACAAGGTGTGTTCGATGCCGAAGCTCTTCGGCGCGGACGACCTCGCGGTGATGGCGCGGCTCCGCGCGTCGTTCGACCCCGACGGGCTCGCGAACCCGGGCAAGGTGCTGCCGACGCCGCGGCTCTGCGGCGAGGTGCCGGGCCCCTACCGCGCGCATCCACTGGAGCGGGCAGGCGTTGCCGAGCGTCTCTGAGCCCGAATCGGTCGCCGAAGCCGCCGAGGCGCTCCGGAGCGCCGGGGCAAGCGCCGAGCGCGTGTCCATCCGGGCCGACGGCACGAGCGTCGACGGTGCGGCGGTCCTCTCGACGGCGCGCCTCAACCGCATCCTCGAGCACGAGCCGGGCGACCTGACGGCGATCGTCGAAGCGGGGCTTCGGCTGTCGGAGCTCCGGGCGGCGCTCGAGCCGCACGGGCAGATGCTCGCGCTCGATCCGCCCGGCGATCCGACGCTCGGCGCGTGTCTCGCCGCCGACCTCTCGGGCCCGCGCCGTCACCGCTACGGCGCGATGCGCGACCTCGTGATCGGCGTCACGGTCGTGCTCGCGGACGGGACGATCGCGAGCTCCGGCGGCAAGGTCGTGAAGAACGTCGCGGGCTACGACCTCGGGAAGCTCTTCTCCGGGTCGCGCGGCCGACTCGGCCTCGTCGCCCGCCTCGCGCTGCGGCTCCACCCGCGGCCGGCCGCGTCGGCGACGGTCGTCGTCGAGACCGACGACCTGCGCGGAGCGTGGCAGGAGATCCACCGCTCGCAGCTGACCCCGAGCGCGGTCGACGTCCTGCCGCCCGACCGCATCGCGCTCCTCTTCGAGGGATCGGAGGCCGCCGTCACCCGTCAAGTTGAGACATCCCGCGGTGTCAGACACCGGGACACGGCCGTTTGGGGTGAAAGCGCTGCACGGCAGGGAGATCGGCGGCCTGTCCGTTTCGCCTGGCAGCCATGTCTCGTCGGGAGACCCGGGATCGGGCTCGCGTGGGTCGACGGCCGGCAGCCCGAGCCGCCGTGGCCGCTCCTCGCCGAGCGCGTCCGCGCGGCCTTCGACCCGGAAGGAATCCTCGTCTAGATGGACCCGCTGCTCCTCCGTGACTGCGTCCACTGCGGCTTCTGCCTGCCGACGTGCCCGACCTACGAGCTGTGGCACGAGGAGATGGACTCGCCGCGCGGCCGGATCTGGCTCATGCACGCGACCGTCGAGGGGACGCTCGAGCTGAACGCGACCGTCGCGCGGCACTTCGACCAGTGCCTCGGCTGCATGGCATGCCTGACCTCCTGCCCGTCCGGGGTCCAGTACGACCGGCTGATCGAGCTCGCGCGCGAGCGCGTGGAGCAGGAGGTGCGGCGGCCGGTCTCCCAGCGGCTCCTCCGCGCACTCGCCTTCGCCGTCCTTCCCCGCCCGCGGGTGATGCGCGCCGCGCTGCCGTTCTCGCGCCTCGCCCCCTTCCGCGCCTTCCGCGACCTCGCGCCGCCGTGGCGCGAGCCCGTCGCGCCGCCGCGCGAGACGCCCGCGTCCGGAGCGAAGGCCGGCCGTGTCGGCCTCCTCACCGGCTGCGTGCAGAGCGTCCTCTTCGGCGAGGTCAACCGCGCGACCGCGCGCGTCCTCGCGGCGCACGGCTACGAGGTCGCCGCACCGTACGCCGGCTGCTGCGGCGCGCTCGCGCTCCATGCGGGGCGCCGCGAGCAGGGGCTCGCGATGGCGCACCGCGTCGCCGCCCAGTTCGGCGCCGCGGGCGCAGAGACGATCGTGACGAACGCCGCGGGGTGCGGGTCGCACCTGAAGGACGCCGGTCTCGACCTCCCGGTCGCCGACGTCTCCGAGCTCCTCGCCTCCGCGAACGGCGCGCCACGCGCGCCGCTGCCGCTCCGGGTCGCCTTCCAGGACTCGTGCCACCTGAAGCACGCGCAGCGAATCACCGCGGAGCCGCGGGCGCTCCTCCGCTCGATCCCGGAGCTCGAGCTCGTCGAGCCGGCGGAGCAGGAGCTCTGCTGCGGGAGCGCGGGGATCTACAACCTCGTCCAGCCGGGGCCGGCGCGCGAGCTCGGCGACCGGAAGGCGCAGAAGGTGCTCGCGACCGAGCCGGACGTCTACGCGAGCGCGAACCCCGGGTGCCTGCTCCAGGTCTCGGCGGCCCTGCGGCGCGCGGGTCGGCCTCTGCCGGCGCTCCACCCGGTGGAGCTCCTCGACGCGTCGCTTCGCGGCGGGTTGCAGGCGCTGCACCGGCGGGCATAGCGCCGAACGTGAAGGACGCGCTCGTGCTCATCGACGTCATCTCCGATTTCGAGCACGAAGACGGCGGGGCGCTGCTCGCGTCGTTCCGCGAGCGGCTTCCCGCGCTGCGCGAGGTCCTCGCGCGCGCGCGTGAACAAGAAGTACCGGTCGTCTACGTGAACGACCACCACGGCCGCTGGGACGGCGACTCGCGCGGCCTGCTCGAAGAGGCGCTCGGGGGCCACGGCGGAGACGTCACGGCGGAGCTGGCGCCGCGGCCGGGCGACCCGTTCCTCCTGAAGCCGCGCTACTCGGCCTTCGACCACACGGCTCTCGAGCTGCTCCTCCGCGAGCTCGACGTCGAGCGCCTCCTCCTCGCGGGCGGCGCCACGGAGGCGTGCATCGTCCAGTCGGGGATCGACGCCCGCGAGCTCGGATTCAAGGTGACGATCCTCGCCGAGGCCTGCGCCACGATCGACCGCGAGCTCGAGGAGATCTCGCTCAGGTACGCGCGCGAGGTCGCGGGCATCCATGTCGAGTAGCGCAGCGCGGCGGCTGCTCGTGACAACATCCGGGCCGGTGATTGTGCGTCGCTCCGAACGGGGACGAGCTCGGTAGGCGATGTCGGTCCGGACGGTTCAGAAGCCCGCGCCCCGGATCCGGATCGAGCGGATCCAGCCGCAGCTCGACTGTGGGCGCTTCCCGGTCAAGCGGACGATCGGCGACCGGGTCTCGGTCACCGCCACCCTGATCCGCGACGGGCACGACATCCTCGGAGCGTCCGTGCTCTACCGCGCGCCCGGGAAACGCCGGTTCGAGTCGGCGCCGCTCGAGCCGATCGGCAACGACGTCTTCGCCGGCTCGTTCGAGGTCACCGCCTGCGGTCGCTGGGAGTACGCGGTCGAGGCGTGGAGCGACCGGCAGGCGACGTGGCGCGACGAGCTTCGCCGGAAGGTCGAGGCCGGCCAGGAAGACCTGACGGGGGAGCTCGCGGAGGGCGAGCAGCTGCTCGGGATCCCGCAGCTCGACGTGGAGACGGGACTCGCGTCGACGGCGTCGAACCGCGAGGGCACCGTGCGAAGCGCGACCTACGGCGTCGAGGTCGACCGCGAGCTCGCGCGCTTCGGCGCGTGGTACGAGCTCTTCCCGCGCTCGTTCGGCGGCTTCGCCGGCGTGGAGCAGGTGCTGCCGGCGCTCGCCGAGCTCGGCTTCGATGTCGTCTACCTCCCGCCGATCCATCCGATCGGCCGAACGGGCCGCAAGGGCCGGAACAACACGCTGCCCGCGCAGGCGGCCGACCCCGGCAGCCCGTGGGCGATCGGAAACGAGGACGGGGGGCACGATGCTGTCGCGCCCGAGCTCGGCACGATCGCCGACTTCGACCGGCTCGTCGCACGTGCGCAGGAGCACGGCCTCGAGATCGCGCTCGACTTCGCGATCCAGTGCTCGCCCGACCATCCGTGGCTGAAGCAGCACCCGGAGTGGTTCCAGCACCGCCCCGACGGCTCGATCAAGTACGCGGAGAACCCGCCGAAGCGCTACCAGGACATCGTCAACGTCGACTGGGACTCGGACGACTGGCGCGGCCTCTGGGAGGCACTCCGCGACGTCGTGCTGCACTGGGTGCGTCACGGCGTCCGCGTCTTCCGCGTCGACAACCCGCACACGAAGCCGCTGCCCTTCTGGGAGTGGCTGATCGCGGAGGTCCATCGCGAAGACCCCGGCGTCATCTTCCTCGCCGAGGCGTTCACGCGCCCGGCGATGATGCGCGCGCTCGCGAAGCTCGGGTTCAGCCAGTCCTACACGTACTTCACCTGGAAGAACACGCGGCCGGAGCTCGAGGAGTACGTGACGGAGCTCGCGACCGAGACGGCGGAGTACTACCGGCCGAACTTCTTCGCCAACACGCCGGACATCCTCCACGAGTACCTGCAGGGCGGGGGCAGGCCGGCGTTCGAGGCACGGCTCGTGCTGGCGGCGACGCTGTCGCCGTCGTACGGCATCTACTCCGGCTACGAGCGAATCGAGAACGTGCCGCTTCGCTCGGGCAGCGAGGAGTACCTGGACTCGGAGAAGTACGAGCTCAAGCAGCGTCAGATAGAAGGACCGCTGCTGCCGCTCCTCCGAAGGTTGAACGAGATCCGCCGTTCGAACCGCTCCCTGCAGCGGCTCGACAACATCACGTTCCTCGAGACGGCGAGCGACTTTCTCGTCGCATACGCGAAGCAGAGCTCGGCCGACACGCTCGTCGTCTGCGTCAACATCGATCCGTTCGCGTCGCGCGAGGGGCTCGTGAGCGTGCCCCCGGAGGTGGGTCTGCCCGGGTCGTTCGTCGTCCAGGATCTGCTCAGCGACGAGACGTACGCCTGGCACCAGGGCGGCAACTACGTGCGCCTGGGGCCGGGGCAGTCTCACATCCTGCACGTGCGATGACCGAGACGCTCTCACGCGCCGACGCCGCGCGCGACCCGGCCCCCGAGCCGGCTCAGCGCTGGTTCGAAGCCGATCCCGTCTGGTTCAAGAAAGCGGTCTTCTACGAGATCCACATCCGCGGCTTTCACGACGCGTCGGGCGACGGCAGCGGCGACTTCCGGGGCATCACGGAGAAGCTCGACTACCTTCAGTGGCTCGGCGTCAATTGCATCTGGCTGCTGCCGATGTACCCGTCGCCGCTTCGTGACGGCGGCTACGACATCTCGGACTTCTACTCGATCCACCCCGACTACGGCACCGTCGAGGACTTCAAGGAATTGATCGACGCCGCGCACATGCGCGGCATCAGGGTGATCGCGGATCTCGTCATGAACCACACCTCGAGCGACCACCCGTGGTTCCAGGAGGCGCGGAGCGACCCGAGCTCGCCGAAGCGGGACTGGTACGTGTGGTCGGACACAGACCAGAGGTACACCGGCGCGCGGATCATCTTTCTCGACACGGAGGTGTCGAACTGGACGTGGGATCCGATCGCCGGCCGGTACTACTGGCACCGCTTCTTCTCCCATCAACCGGATCTCAACTACGACAACCCGGAGGTGCAGGAGGAGATGCTGAACGTCCTGCGCTTCTGGCTCGACCTCGGCCTCGACGGCTTCCGGCTCGACGCCGTCCCGTACCTCTTCGAGCGCGAAGGCACGAACTGCGAGAACCTGCCGGAGACGCACGCCTACCTGCGGCGTGTGCGCGCGGAGGTCGACGCCGGGTATCCCGACCGCGTCCTCCTCGCGGAGGCGAACCAGTGGCCGACGGACGTCGTCCACTACTTCGGCGAGGGCGACGAATGCCACATGGCGTTCCAGTTTCCGGTGATGCCGCGCCTCTTCATGGGGATCAGGCGCGAGGACGCGGTGCCGGTGATCGACATCATGGAGCAGACTCCCGCGATTCCGGAGAACTGCCAGTGGGGCCTCTTCCTGCGCAATCACGACGAGTTGACGCTCGAGATGGTGAGCGAGGAGGAGCGCGACTACATGTGGACGGAGTACGCGACCGACCCGCGCATGAAGCTCAACCTCGGCATCCGCCGCCGCCTCGCGCCGCTCCTCGACAACGGGCGCGACGAGATCGAGCTGATGACGGCGATCCTGTTCTCGCTGCCCGGCAGCCCCGTCCTCTACTACGGAGACGAGATCGGGATGGGAGACAACATCTACCTCGGCGACCGCGACGGCGTCCGCACGCCGATGCAGTGGACAGGCGACCGGAACGGCGGCTTCAGCCGCGCGGATTTCGCGCAGCTCTACCTTCCCCCGTTGATGGATCCCGTTTTCGGGTACCAGGCGGTGAACGTGGAGGCACAGCTCAGGACGCCGACGTCGCTTCTCCGCTGGGTGCACCGGTTCATCGCGCTCCGGCAGGCGCATCCGCTGTTCAGCCTCGGGAGCTACGAGCCGCTTCGCCCGGCGAACCCGCGCGTGCTCGCCCACATCCGTCGCTACGAGGACGACATCGCGCTCTGTGCCCACAACCTCTCGCGGACGGCGCAGGCGGCCGAGCTCGACCTGTCGCAGTTCGCGGGGATGATCCCGCAGGAGATGGTCGGCGACACGCTCTTCCCGCGGATCGGCGAGCTGCCGTACCTGCTCACGTTCGGCCCGCGCGGGTTCTACTGGTTCCTGCTCAGGAGCGACCAGTGAGTCTCGTCGAGTACGTTCACGAGCAGCGCTGGTTCGGCGGGAAGTCGCTCGAGGTGACGGGCGCCGAGATCGTCGACCACGGCGTCCTCCGTCACGAGCCGCGGCTCGCCGACGCGCTCGTCGAGCTTCGCTACGGCGACGGCAACCACGACCTCTACCAGCTCTTGCTCGGCGAGGACGACGAATTCGACGTGATCGCGGATCCGTCGACCGGCGGTGAGCTCGTGCGGCTGATCGCCGAGGGCGCCAAGGTCGCGACCGCGGACGGCCAGATCGCGTTCGAGCGCTTTGCGGAGCTGCCGGACGTCGGGGGCAGCGAGTCCCGGCTCCTCGGCGTCGAGCAGTCGAACTCGTCGCTCGTCGTCGGCGACTCGGCGTTCCTCAAGGTCTATCGCCGCATCGAAGCCGGCGAGAACCCGGATCTCGAGATGACGCGGTTCCTCGTGTCGCACGGGTACGAGCACGTGCCGCAGCTCCTCGGCTGGTGGTCGTACAGCGGGCCGCTCGTCGCGGCGACGCTCGGGATGGCGCAGGCGTACCTGCCCGGCTCCGTCGACGGCTGGTCGCTCGCGCTCGAGGAGCTCGTCGCGCGGCCGGACGAGTTCGTCGCGCGCGTCCGGCGGCTCGGAGGCGTCGTCGGCGAGCTGCACGCGACCCTCGCCGGCGACTCCGACGACCCCGCCTTCTGCCCGGAGGAGGCGAGCCCCGAGTCGGTCGCACTGCTCGCCGCGACCGTCGACGAGGACATCGAGCAGGTCTTCCTCCACCTGCCCGCCGACGAGGAGGCGGTGGCGCCGATCGTCGGCCGCGGCGACGCGGTCCGCGACCTCCTGCACGGCCTCGCGTCGTTTGGTTCGGTCGGACGCCGCATCCGGCACCACGGCGACCTCCACCTGGGGCAGGTGCTGTGGGTGAACGGCGACTGGGTCGTGATCGACTTCGAGGGCGAGCCGGCCCGGTCGCTGCCCGAGCGCCGGATGAAGCGCTCGCCCCTCCGCGACGTCGCGGGCATGCTGCGCTCGTTCATGTACGCCGCGTCCGTTGCCGACGTCTCGCACACCGACCTCGAGGAGCGGTCGCGGTCGGAGTTCCTCGACGGCTACCTCGAGGTCGTCCAGGGGACGGGCCTCCTGCCTCAGCGCGAGACGACGGAGCGCCTGCTGCGGATCTTCGAGCTCGAGAAGGCGGTGTACGAGCTGCGGTACGAGCTCGCGCACCGGCCCGACTGGGTTTCGGTGCCCGTCGGCGGGATCCTGCGGCTGCTCGAGGAGGGGCGATGACGCTGCGCGACGAGATCGAGCTCGTCGTCGGACGGGACCATCCCGATCCGCACCACCTCCTCGGCGCGCACCCGTCGAACGGCGGCGTCGTCGTGCGGGCGTTCCGGCCCGGTGCCGAGCGCGTGCGGGTGCTGCCGGAGGGCGAGCCGCCGGTGGACGCGGAGCAGAAGCATCCGTCCGGGCTGTTCGAGGCGCTGCTCGAGCAGACGCGGCTGCCGCTCCGGTATCGCCTTCAGGTCGGGTATCCCGACGGTGCGACCGTCGAGCTCGACGACCCCTACGGATTCATGCCGACGCTCGGCGAGCTCGACCTCCATCTCGCCGCGCAAGGCCGGCACGAGCAGCTGTACGAGAAGCTCGGAGCGCACGTTCGGGAGGTCGACGGCGTCGTCGGGACCGCCTTCGCCGTCTGGGCGCCGAGCGCGCGGTCGGTCAGCGTCGTCGGCGACTTCAACGACTGGGACGGCCGGATCCACCCGATGCGCTCCCTCGGCTCGTCCGGGATCTGGGAGCTGTTCGTCCCGGGCGTCGAGAACGGTTCACGGTACAAGTACGAGATCCGCACGCCGGCGGGCTTCGTGCAGCTTCGCGCGGATCCCGTCGCCCAGGCGACCGAGGTCCCGCCGCAGACCGCGTCCGTCGTCTACCGGCCGAGGCACGAGTGGCAGGACGAGGGGTGGCTGGAGGAACGTGCGGCGCAGAATCAGCTCGCGCGCCCGATCTCGATCTACGAGGTCCACCTCGGCTCGTGGCGGCAGGGGCTCTCCTACGTCGAGCTGGCCGAGCAGCTCGGCGGCTACGTGCGCGATCTCGGCTTCACGCACGTCGAGCTGATGCCGGTGATGGAGCACCCGTTCGCGGGCTCGTGGGGCTACCAGGTGACCGGGTTCTTCGCGCCGACGTCGCGTTTCGGAACGCCCGACGAGTTCCGCGCGTTCGTCGACTCCCTGCACCGGCAGGGGATCGGCGTGATCCTCGACTGGGTGCCCGCGCACTTCCCGCGCGACGACTGGGCGCTCGCGCGCTTCGACGGCACCGAGCTCTACGAGCACTCCGACCCGCGGCGCGGCGCGCATCCGGACTGGGGGACGCTCGTGTTCAACACGGGCCGAAACGAGGTCCGAAACTTCCTCCTCGCGAGCGGGCTCTACTGGCTGCGCGAGGGCCACGCGGACGGCCTCCGCGTCGACGCGGTCGCGTCGATGCTGTACCTCGACTACTCGCGCCCCGAGGGCGGATGGATCCCGAACGTGCACGGCGGCCGCGAGGACCTCGAGTCGATCGCGTTCCTGCGCGAGCTGAACGAGGTGATCCACGCGCGCGTGCCCGGAGTCATCTCGGCCGCAGAGGAATCGACGGCGTGGCCGGGCGTGTCACGGCCGACGTACCTCGGCGGGCTCGGGTTCGGCTTCAAGTGGAACATGGGATGGATGCACGACACGCTCGGCTACTTCCAGAACGACCCGATCTACCGCCGGTACCACCACCACGAGCTGACGTTCTCGATGATCTACGCGTTCACGGAGAACTTCATCCTGCCGCTCTCGCACGACGAGGTCGTGCACGGGAAGGGGTCGCTCCTCGCGAAGATGCCGGGTGACCGATGGCAGCAGCTCGCGAATCTCCGCGCGCTGTACGCCTACATGTGGGCCCACCCCGGCAAGAAGCTCCTCTTCATGGGCGGCGAGCTCGCCCAGCCGTCGGAGTGGAACCACAACGTGTCGCTCGAGTGGCATCTGCTCGAGCACCTGGAGCACGCCGGCGTCCAGCGGCTCGTGCGCGACCTCAACGGGCTGTACCGGCAGGAGCCCGCGCTCTACGAGGTCGACTTCGACCCGCACGGGTTCCGCTGGCTCGACGCGAACGACGTCCAGCGCAACATCGTCGCGTTCCTGCGCCTCGCCGCCGACGGCAGGCGCGGGCTCGCGTGCGTCGTGAACCTCTCGCCGGTGCCGCGCGAGCACTACCGGATCGGCCTGCCGCACGGCGGCCGCTGGCGTGAAGCCCTCAACACCGACTCCGAGCTCTACGGGGGGTCGAACGTCGGCAACTACGGCGGTGTGGACGCAGAGGCATCGCCGTGGCAGGGGCAGCCGTACTCGGCGGAGATCACCCTTCCGCCGCTCGGCGTCGTGTGGCTCGTTCCCGAGGGCACGACCGCCTAGCACCGCCTGATGGACGTCTGGCCGGGCAGGCCGTTCCCGCTCGGGCCGATGTGGGACGGCCGGGGAACGAACTTCGCGCTCTTCTCCGAGAACGCCGAGCGCGTCGAGCTCTGTCTGTTCGACGCCGACGGCGCCGAGTCGCGCATCGAGGTGACGGAGCACACGGTGTTCAACTGGCACTGCTACCTCCCCGGCTGCGGACCCGGGACGCGGTACGCGTACCGCGTCCACGGGCCATACGACCCGGAGACGGGGATGCGGTTCAACCCGACGAAGCTCCTGATCGATCCCTATGCGAAGGCGATCGAGGGACCGGTCGACTACCACGCCGCCAACGTGATGCCGTACGTCCCCGACGGCGAGGACGCAGACCTGTACGCCGACGACGAAGACGACGCCGAAGCGATCCCGAAGTGCGTCGTCGTCGACCAGTCGTTCGACTGGGAGGACGACCGGCCGCCGGCGCGTCCATGGAACGAGACGATCATCTACGAGGCGCACGTCAAGGGGTTCACGAAGCTGAACGAGCTGGTGCGCGAGGACCTGCGCGGGACGTACGCCGGCCTGGCGTCGGACGCGGCGATCGAGTACCTCCGCTCGCTCGGGATCACGGCGGTCGAGCTGCTGCCGATCCACCACATCGCCGACGAAGGCCACCTCGTGGACAGGGGCCTGACGAACTACTGGGGCTACAGCTCGATCGGGTTCCTTGCGCCGCACGCGCTGTACGCGGCGACCGGAACGCGAGGCGAGCAGCTGAAGGAGTTCAAAGGGATGGTGAAGGCGCTCCACCGCGCGGGGATCGAGGTGATCCTCGACGTCGTCTACAACCACACCGCGGAGGGCAACCACCTGGGACCGATGCTGGCGTTTCGGGGAATCGACAACGCCTCGTACTACCGGCTGGTCCCCGAGAGCCCACGTTTCTACATGGACTACACGGGTACCGGCAACAGCCTCAACCCCGTGCACCCGAGCGTGCTGCGGCTGATCATGGACTCGCTGCGTTACTTCGTCATCGACTGCCACGTGGACGGCTTCCGTTTCGACCTCGCCTCGGCGCTCGCGCGCGAGTTCCACGAAGTCGACCGCCTCTCCGCGTTCTTCGACATTATCCACCAGGACCCCGTGCTCTCCCAGGTGAAGCTGATTGCAGAGCCGTGGGACGTCGGCGAGGGCGGGTACCAGGTCGGGAACTTCCCCGTCCTGTGGACCGAGTGGAACGGGCTCTACCGCGACGTGATGCGCGACTTCTGGCGCGGGCAGGCCCGCCTCGGCGACTTCGCCTACCGCTTCACGGGGTCGTCCGACCTGTACGAGAGCGACGGGCGCCGGCCGTCGGCGTCGATCAACTTCGTCACCGCGCACGACGGCTTCACGCTCGCCGATCTCGTGTCGTACAACGAGAAGCACAACGAGGCGAACCTCGAGGAGAACCGCGACGGCACGGACGACAACCGGAGCTGGAACTGCGGCGTCGAGGGCCCGACCGACGATCCGGAGGTGAACGCGCTCCGGGAACGCCAGATGCGCAACTTCGTCGCGACGCTGCTGCTGTCGCAAGGCGTGCCGATGCTCCTCGGCGGCGACGAGCGGGCGCGAACGCAGCACGGAAACAACAACGCCTACTGCCAGGACAACGAGATCTCGTGGATCGACTGGACGCTCGACGAGCGGCGCGCGTCGCTGCTCGAGTTCACGAAGCAGGTGATCCGGCTGCGCCAGGAGCATCCGGTCTTCCGCCGCAGCACGTTCCTCGAAGGCGTGGCGGAGTCGAGCGGCCTGCCGGACGTGTACTGGTTCCGGCCGGACGGGCGGAAGATGACGCGCCGCGACTGGGACTCCGGCCCGTCGCTCCTCGGCGTCTTCCTGAACGGCGGGGAGATCGACGCACAGACGCCGGAAGGCGAGCTGGTCGTCGACGACTCGTTCCTGATCCTGTTCAACGCGCATCACGAGGACGCGACGTTCACGCTGCCTCCGCGCCGGTTCGGCACGCGCTGGGCGCTCGAGCTCTGCACCTGCGATCGCGAGATGGACGCGCGCCGCTCCGCGCGCGACGAGGTGACCGTCCAGTCGCGGGCGCTCTGCGTGTACCGCAGAGAATGATCGCGACGTACCGCCTGCAGCTGACGGGCGACTTCGGGTTTGCCGACGCGCGGGCGGTCGTTCCGTACCTTCGCGAGCTGGGAGTGAGCCACCTGTACCTGTCGCCGGTGCTGCAGGCGAGGCGCGGCTCTGCGCACGGCTACGACGTCGTCGACCCTGGACGCGTCTCGGAGGAGCTCGGCGGCGAGGAAGAGCTCCGCAAGCTCTGTACCGCTGGCCTCGACGTGATCCTCGACGTCGTTCCGAACCACATGGCGACGAGCGAGGAGGAGAACCCCTACTGGCGCGACCCGGAGCTGCGACGCCGCTTCTTCGACGTCGACGAAGCGACGGGCACGCACCGGCGGTTCTTCGACGTCACCGACCTCGCGGGCCTGCGCGTCGAGGACCCGGACGTGTTCGCCGCGACGCACGCCGTCGTGCTCCGCCTGGTGCACGAAGGTCTCGTCGACGGCCTTCGCATCGACCATCCCGACGGTCTCGCGGACCCGCGCGGGTACCTCGAGCGGCTCCGCGCCGAAGGGGTCGAGCACGTGTGGGTGGAGAAGATCCTCGAGCCCGGCGAGCCGCTGCGGGACTGGCCGGTGGAGGGAACCGTCGGGTACGAGTTCGCGACCGACCTGCAGACGCTGTTCGTCGACCCCGCCGGCGAGCGGACGCTGACCGAGCTCGCCGAGGAGTCGCGGCCGTGGCACGAGGTCGCCTCCGAGGCGAAGCTCGAGCAGGCGCGATCGACCTTCCAGCCGGAGGTCGAGCGCCTGTGCCGGCTCCTGGACGTCCCCGGCCTCGACCGATCTGTCGCGTCGCTCGGCGTGTACCGCACATACGTCGAGCCGCGGACCGGACGGGTCGACGACGAGGACCGGAAGGCGCTCGCGCCGCTGCCGGACGAGCTCCGGCGGGTCCTGCTGCTCGAGGAGCGCGGCCACGACGAGTTCGTGACCCGCTTCCAGCAGACGACCGGGCCGGTGATGGCGAAGGGCGTCGAGGACACCGCGTTCTACCGCTACGTGCGCCTGCTCGCGTTGAACGAGGTCGGTTCGAACCCCGGGCGGTTCGGGATCCCGGTGGAGACGTTCCATCGTGCGAACGCCGTGCGGCCGCCGCTCGGGCTGCTCGCCGGGACGACGCACGACACGAAGCGAAGCGCCGACGTCCGGGCGCGCATCGGCGTCCTCAGCGGCATGGCAGACCGCTTCGCCGAGCAGGCACAGGCCTGGCGGGCGCTGAACGCGCACGACGGCGGGCCCGACTGGCCGGAAGAGCTCCTGATCTACCAGACGCTTCTCGGCGCGTGGCCGCTCGAGCCCGACCGCCTGGAGGCGTACGTCGAGAAGGCGCTCCGCGAGGCGAAGCGGAACACGAACTGGATCGAGCCGAACGAGCCCTGGGAGCGGCAGGTGAAGGAGTTCTGCCGCGGCCTCTACAGCGACCGGTTCCAGGCCGCCTTCGAGCCGTTCTGGCAGGACGTCGCGGCCGCAGGCGAGCGGGCTGCCCTCGCGCAGCTGACCGTCCGCCTGACCGCACCGGGGGTCCCGGACATCTACCAGGGCGACGAGCTGACGTTCCTCGCACTCGTCGACCCCGACAACCGCCGGCCCGTCGACTGGGACGCCCGCCGGCACGCGCTCGCCGGCGGCAGCTCGCGCAAGCTCGACCTGATCCGCACGCTGCTCGCCCTCCGCGCGCGGCGACCGGAGGCGTTTGCGGACGGCTACGAGCCGCTCTCAGCCCCCGACGGGACGTGCGCCTACCGGCGGGGGGAGGCGGTCGTCGTGGCCGCCGGCCTACGGGCCGGGGCGCCCGCGGTCGAGCTCCCCGCGGGGCGCTGGCGGGCGGTCGTGGACGAGCCGTACGCGGCCGTCTACGAGCGCCCGTAACGCCCTGTCGCAGAGCCGATTCCGGCCCGTTCGGGCGGCTACGTCGTCGGTATAGGTGGAACTGATCCAAAGACCTATTGACTGGTCTCCGCCCCCGGGGGACACTCGCGAGAAAGGGGATGGGGCAGCCAACCGCGTTTCGGCTGCCCGCAGGGTCATGTGGTAGCGGCAGTGTCGCGTGGCGACGGCGGAGTTCGCCCCCAGGGCGGGCTCCTCGGCCCACGTGGAGACCGACGACAACGAGGCGAGCCGACGAGGGCTTGGGAAATGGGCAACGTACGCCATGAAGACGACACCGCAATGGGAAGTCCCGACCTCCGAGGTCACCCTTGCGCGCGGCGCCCCCCGGATCTCGTCTGGAGCGGCTAGCGGGGAGAACCGTCGTGCGGGGTGAGCTCGGCTTCGACTGGATCGTGCTCTCCCCAGCAGGTGTGCCGGACGCCTCGCTGCCCGTCGCCGGCAGCCGCGCCGGCGCGATCGGCGTCCTCGACCTCCAGTTCGCGGCCGACCGGGCCCAGGCGTTCGGCGCGCTCTCGCGGCTTGCGGCGCTCGGACGCGGGCGGTGCGGCGTGCTCGTCGACGCGGACTCGGAGCTGCTCGGACCGATCCTCGCCGCAGGCGTGGACGGTGTCGACACGGTGCTGCTCGCGAACGCCGGCGGTGCCCGGCTCGACGACCTCGTCGGCGCCGTCCACCGCGCGGGCTGCCGCGCCTTCGTCGTCGCGACGAACGTCGACGACGCGGTCGCCGCGGAGGAAGCCGGCGTCGACGCGGTGATCGCGAAGGGCCACGAAGCCGGCGGATGGGTCGGCGGCCAGAGCACGTTCGTGCTGCTGCAGCAATGCGTTTCGCGCCTGCGCACGCCCGTGTGGGCACACGGCGGCGTCGGCGCGCACACCGCCGCCGCCTGCCACGTGGCGGGCGCCGCCGGCGCCGTGCTCGACAGCCAGCTGCTGCTCGCGCGAGAGACGCCGCTTCCGGAGGCGGTGCAGGCGGAGATTCGGTCGATGGACGGCAGCGAGACCGAGTGCATCGGGCCCGAGCTCGGCGTGCAGCTGCGTGTGTTCTCGCGGCCGACGCTGGCGCAGGTCGCGGCCCTCCGCCGGACGGCGCTCTCGCTCGAGCTCTCCGAGGGCGGCCGCAACGGCGCGGAGTGGCACGCGGAAGTGCGTTCGCGCATCGGCTTCTCCGATCTGTCGGAGCACGTTCTCGCAATCGGCCAGGACGGCGCGTTCGCCGCCGACCTCGCGCGCCGCTTCTCGACCGTCGGCGGAATCCTCCGGGGGCTCGGCGACGCGATCGCCGACGGCTGCCGGGCCGCAAGGGAGCACAACCCGCTCCGCGAAGACTCGCCGCTCGCGCAGTCGCACGGCACGCGCTATCCGATCGCGCAGGGGCCGATGACCCGCGTCAGCGATCGCGCTGAGTTCGCGGCGGCGGTCGCCGAAGGCGGCGCGCTGCCGTTCCTCGCGCTCGCGCTGATGCGGGGACCAGACGCCGCGAAGCTGCTCGCAGAGACGAAGGAGCTCGTCGGTGACCGCGCGTGGGGCGCGGGCATCCTCGGCTTCGTCCCGGCCGAGCTCCGCGACGAGCAGCTCGAGGCGATCCGCGCCACGCGGCCGCCGTTCGCGCTGATCGCCGGCGGCCGTCCGGATCAGGCCCGCGCACTCGAGGAAGACGGGATCAAGACGTACCTGCACGTTCCTTCCCCCGGGCTGCTCCAGCTGTACCTGAAGGACGGCGCGCGCGGGTTCGTGTTCGAAGGCCGCGAGTGCGGCGGTCACGTCGGCCCGCGCTCGAGCTTCGTCCTGTGGGACACGATGGTGCGCGTCCTGCTCGAGAAGGTGCCGGCGTCCGACGCCTCCGAGTACAACGTCCTCTTCGCGGGCGGCGTCCACGACGGCCTGTCGGCGGCGATGGTGTCGGCAGTCGCCGCGCCGCTCGCCGAGCGCGGCATGCGCGTCGGCGTCCTCATCGGCACCGCGTACCTCTTCACGACCGAGGCGGTGCGGAGCGGCGCGATCACGTCCGGCTTTCAGGAAGCGGCCGTCGCCGGCTCTCGCACCGTCCTCCTCGAGACCGGCCCCGGCCACGCAACTCGATGCCTCGCCTCGCCGTTCGCCGACGAGTTCCGGGGCGAGAAGCGGCGGCTCCTGCGCAGCGAGGTCGGGGCCGACGAGCTGCGCGACCGGCTCGAGGTGCTGAACCTCGGCCGGCTGCGCATCGCCGCGAAGGGCACCGATCGCCATCCGCGCTTCGGCGAGGATCCGGACGCGCCGAAGCTCGTCAGTCTCGGTCCCGAGGAGCAGTGGGCGCGCGGCCTCTACATGATCGGGCAGGTCGCAGCCCTCCGCGACCGCGTCTGCACCGTCGCCGAGCTCCACGGCGCGCTCGCCGACGGGTGCGCGCGACGGATCGACGCGCTCGAGCCGGCCGGGGAGGACGCCGAGCCGGTGCCGCCTCCGGCCGACGTCGCGATCGTCGGGATCGGCTCGATCGTGCCCGGCGCGCCCGAGCTGCGGACCTTCTGGGCGAACATCCTGAACAGGGTCGACGCGGTCACGGAGATCCCGGAGAGGCGCTGGGACTGGCGGCAGTACTACGACCCCGACCGGAACGCCCGCGACAAGGTGTACTCGCGCTGGGGCGGCTTCATCGACCCCGTCCCGTTCGACCCGGTCGCCTTCGGGATGCCCCCGAACTCGCTGCGCTCGATCGAGCCGTTCCAGCTGCTCGGGCTGCTGGTCGCGCAGGCGGCGCTGCGGGATGCGGGCTACGGCGACCGCCCGTTCGCGCGCGAGCGTGCGTCCGTCATCTTCGGCGCGGGCGGCGGCGGCGCGGACCTCTCCGTCGGCTACACGGTCCGCTCGAGCCTGCCGAAGCTCTTCGGCGAGCAGGGCGAGAAGCTCACCGACGCGCTCGGCGAGAGCCTGCCGGAATGGACCGAGGACTCCTTCGCCGGGATCCTGATGAACGTCGCAGCCGGGCGCATCGCGAACCGGCTCGACTTCGGCGGGACCAATTACACGGTCGACGCGGCGTGCGCCTCGTCGCTCGCGGCCGTCGGGCTCGGAGTCCGCGAGATCCAGGCCGGGACGAGCGACCTGGTCGTCGTCGGCGGCATCGACGCGATCCAGAACCCGTTCGCGTTCCTCTGCTTCTGCAAGACGCAGGCGCTGTCGCCGAACGGGCGCTGCCGCCCGTTCGACGCGGAGGCGGACGGGATCGCGATCAGCGAGGGATTCGCCGCCGTCGTCCTGAAGCGCCTCGAGGACGCCGAGCGCGACGGCGACCGGATCTACGGAGTCATCCGCGGCGTCGGCGCCGCGAGCGACGGCCGCGACCGGAGCCTCACCGCTCCGCGGCCGGAAGGGCAGATGCGCGCGCTTCGGCGCGCATACGCGCACGCGCGCGTGTCACCGGCGACCGTCGGGCTCGTGGAGGCGCACGGCACCGGCACGGTCGCGGGAGACCGCGCGGAGGTGGAGGCGCTGTCGACGGTCTTCGCCGAAGCCGGCGCGGCTCCCCGGTCGGCCGCGCTGGGGTCGGTGAAGTCGATGATCGGACACACGAAAGCGACCGCCGGCGTCGCAGGCCTCATCAAGGCGGCGCTCGCGCTGCACCACCGGGTGCTGCCGCCGACGCTCGGCGTGACGGAGCCGAACCCGAAGGCGAACTTCGCTGAGTCGCCGTTCTACGTGAACACCGAGACCCGCCCCTGGATCCACGCGGACTCCGCGCACCCGCGCCGTGCGGCGGTGAGCGCGTTCGGCTTCGGCGGCACGGACTTCCACGTCGTGCTCGAGGAGTACACCGGCGCCTTCCTGCCCGCCGACGAGGCCGCGGTCGACCCGTGGCCTGCCGAGCTCTTCCTCTGGCGCGCGGACTCGGGCACGCGGATCGCGGAGGACGTCGACGCGCTCTCGCGGCAGCTGGAGCTCGGCGCGGAGCCGGCGCTCGCCGACCTCGCGTACACGCTCGCGCTGCGCGCGGCCGCCGAATCGGGGCGCGCCACGCTCGCGATCGTCGCCGACTCGCTCACCGACCTCGCGGAGAAGCTCCGCGCGGCGCGCGAGATCGTGGCGGGCGGCGAGCGGCTGCACACCCCGGCAGGCATCCACTTCTCCGCGGATGCGCTCGCGGCAGAGGGGAAAGTCGCGTTCCTCTTCCCGGGGCAGGGCTCGCAGTTCGTGAACATGGCGCGCGAGCTCGCGGTCGCGTTCCCGGAGGTGCGGGAGTGCTACGAGCGGAGCGATCGCGTGCTCAGGGGGCGCCACGAGCGGCCGCTCTCGAGCTACGTCTTCCCGCCGCCCGTCTTCACGCGCGAGGACGAGCAGCGACTGGAGGCGGCGCTGACGGAGACGCACGTCGCGCAGCCCGCGCTCGGCGCCACCGACTTCGCGCTCTTCCACCTGTTGCGGTCGTTCGGCGTCGAGCCGGAGATGACCGCCGGCCACAGCTACGGCGAGTTCGTCGCGCTCGCCGCCGCCGGCAGCATCGGCGAGGACGACCTCCTGCGCCTGTCGGAGGCGCGGGGACGCTTCATCAGCGAGGGCGCGGGCGACGAGCGCGGGACGATGGCCGCGGTCGACGCGGCCCGCGAGGTGCTGGCGCCGCTGCTCGACGACCCGGAGCTCGTGATCGCGAACGCGAATGCCCCCGAGCAGACGGTGGTGTCCGGAAGCCGCGCCGCGGTCGAGCGTGCGATCGAGTGGTGCGGCGAGCGCGGCCTGCGGGCGCGCAAGCTCCCCGTCTCGTGCGCGTTCCACTCGCCGTACGTCGAGCCGGCGCAGCGCCGGCTCGCGGAGCTCCTGCGGCAGACCCCGATCGCCCCGCCGCGGCTCACCGTCTACTCGAACACGACCGCGGCGCCGTACCCGGACGATCCCGCGGCGATCGCCGAGATCCTCGGCGAGCACCTGATCCGCCCCGTCGAGTTCTCGCAGGAAGTCGACGCGATGTACGAAGCCGGCGCCAGGATCTTCGTCGAGGTCGGCCCGCGCGCGGTGCTCACCGGGCTCGTCGGCCGGATCCTCGGCGACCGGGTCCACCTCGCCGTGCCGGTCGACCAGCCGGGGCGCCCCGGCCTCGTCCAGCTCCTCCACTGCCTCGGTGCGCTCGTCGCGGAGGGCGCCCCCGTCCGCACCGACCGGCTGTTCGACGGACGCACCGTCACCCGCCTCGCCCTCGACGGGCTCGAGCCCGTCGGCGGCCGTCCCACCCTCTCTCCCGCGACCTGGCTCGTCGACGGCGGCCGCGCCTGGCCCGCCGACACCGTCCCCCCAATCCCTCGACCACTGGATGGCGTGAACATGAACAGCGAGAAACCAGCAACGCCGCACGGTGAGCCGGTGCCTGCGCCTGTGCCTGTGCAGCCTGCTCCCGTCGCGGCGTTCACAGCACCGCCCGCGCGCGCCGGCGAGCGGGCCGGAGACGTGATCAGCCGGCACCTGCAGCTGATGGAGCACTTCCTCGACGTCCACACGAGCGTCGTCCTCACCTACCTCGGGCAGCCGAGGCCGGTCGAGGCGGCGAACGGATCGAACGGAATCGTCGAGCTGCCCCCGACGAACGGCAAGCACGAGCTCGCCGCGCACGCGATCGTGCCGCTCGTCCCCGAGCCGCCGGCAGTCCTGGAGGCTGCCGTCGTGCGGAACGTGACGCCCGAGCCCCCGCGCGTGCCGGCGACTGTCGTCCCGCCCCTCCCCGAGCCCGCCTCGAACGGCCACGTGCCCGCGGAGGCGAACGGCCACGCGCCGGCCGAGGACCTCAGCGAGCGTCTGCTCGCGATCGTCAGCGAGCGCACCGGCTACCCGCGCGAGATGCTCGAGCTCGACGCGGACCTCGAGGCCGACCTCGGCATCGACTCGATCAAGCGCGTCGAGATCGTCGGCACGATGGTGCAGACGCTCGACCTGAAAGACGGCGCCGACGTCGAGGAGATCACCTCGAGCAGGACGCTCCGCCAGGCGATCGCGGCGCTCGAAGCGCTTGCGGAGCCGAAGGCGGGCGCCGGGACGATCCCTGCGCTCGTGGAGGAGGAGCCGTCCCCTTTTGACGGAGCGCGCGCCGACACGCCGGAATCGGCGCGCGCACGAATCGGCCGCTACGTCCTGCACGGAGCGGCCGCACCCCCGGCACCCCGCACGGCACGGCTCGCGCGCGACGGCGTCATCGTGGTCGTCGACGACGGCACCGGCGTCGGCGAGCGTCTCGTCGACCGCCTTCGCGCGCGCGGCGACGGCGCCGTGCGCGTCGTCTCCGGCCCGGCGGCGACCGCGTCGGACCTCGTGCTCCGCGGCAGGCTCGGCGACCCCGAGGTCGTCGCCGGGCTGCTCGACGAGCTCGTCGAGCGTCACGGCGCGGTCAAGGGGCTCGTCTACCTGCCCGCGCTCGGCGGCCGCGCCGTCGAGCTGACGGGCCTCTTCCTCCTCGCGCGAGGTCTTCGCACGCGGCTCGAGGACGCGGCCGAAGCGGGCGGCGCCGTCGTGCTGGGAGCGACCGCGATGGGTGGCGCGTTCGGCGTCGACGGTTCGGTCGCGAACGCCGAGCACGGCGCGATCACGGGCTTCCTGAAGTCGCTTGCACAGGAATGGCCGACCGTCCGCGTGAAGGCCGTGGACCTCGGCCCCGTCGACGCCGTCGAGGCGGCTGGCGCGCTCCTGACGGAGCTCGACGCTGCGGACGGGATCGTCGAGATCGGCTACCTCGACGGCAGGCGCACGATGCTCGAGCTCGAGGCCAGGCCGCTCGACGGGGAAGGCGAGCCGGTCGTCACCGCGGACTCGGTCGTGCTCGTCACGGGCGGAGCCCGCGGGATCACCGCGGAGGCCGCGGTCGCGCTCGCACGCGAGCACCGGCCGACGCTCGTGCTCGTCGGCCGCACACCGCTCGCGGACGGCGAGGATCCGCGCACGGCATCGTTGAGCGAACCGCGGGAGCTGCGGCAGGCGATCATCGACCGGCTGCGCGCGGAGGGCGCCGCCGTCACACCGGCTGCGGTCGAGGCCGAGTACCGCGAGCTCACGAGCGCTCGCGAGGTGCGCGAGACCCTCGAGCGCCTGCGCGCGTCCGGCGCGCGTGCCGAATACGTCACCTGCGACGTTCGCGACCCCGCCCAGCTCGGCGATGTGATCGACCGCGTGTACGAGACCTACGGTCGCATCGACGGAGTCGTGCACGGCGCCGGCGTGATCGAGGACAAGCTCGTCGGCGACAAGGAGCTCGCGTCGTTCGAGCGCGTCGTCGCGACGAAGGCGGGAGCGGCGCGGACGCTCGTCGCGAAGCTGCGGCCCGAGACGCTTCGGTTCCTCGTCTTCTTCGGGTCGGTGGCGGCGCGGTTCGGCAACCGCGGCCAGGCGGACTACGCAGCCGCCGGCGACGTGCTGAACAAGCTCGCACAGGAGCTCGACCGTCGCTGGGCGGCGCGCGTCGTTACGATCAACTGGGGCCCGTGGCGCAAGACCGGGATGGTGTCGCCCGAGCTCGAGCGCGAGTTCGCGAGGCGCGGCGTCGAGCTGATCCCGGTCGAGGAGGGCTGCCGCCGCTTCGTCGACGAGCTCCTCCGCGGACGCAAAGGCGAGGCCGAGGTCGTGATCGGCGGAGCATCCGGCCTCGCAGGGCCGGCTGCCCGCACCGCATCCCCCGACGAGGAGCTCCGGCGCGACCCGCCGCCGCTCCTCGCGGCGAAGACGTCGATCACGCGCGCGCAGGACGGAGGCGTCGACGTCGTTCGCGTCCTCGACGTCGCCGACGACCTCTATCTCAACGACCACCGCATCGACGGCCGCCCCGTGTTCCCGTTCGCGGGCGCGATGGAGCTGATGGCGGAGAGCGCAGCGCTCGTGCATCCCGGGATGGAGATGGTCGGCCTCCGGGAGATCCGCGTCCTGCAGGGGATCACGGTCGACGGCGTCGGCTACCGCCTCCGCGTCAGCGCTCGCCCCGTGCCGGATTCGGGCGCAAACGGCGCCGGGCGTGCAGTCGAGGCGACGATCACGGCGCACGACACCGACAGGCCGCACTACCGCGCCGTTGTCGACCTGCGCGCGGCACGCCCCTCGCCGGGCGAGCTGCAGGGCGCTCCTCCGCTCGAGGATCTACCGCCGTTTCCGATGAGCGTCGCCGACGCGTATCGCGACCTCCTCTTCCACGGCCCGCTCTTCCAGCGGATCGTCTCGATCCAGGGGATGGACGAGCGCGGAGCCACCTCCGTGCTGCTGCCCTCGTCGCCTGCCACGTGCCTGCGGGCCGCTCCCGACTCCGCGTGGCTCGTCGACCCGGTCCTCGTCGACTGCGCCCTTCAGCTGCAGGTGATCTGGGCGCGCCTCCACTGGGACGTGACGCTCCTTCCGGGCGCGATCGCGAGCTTCACGCGCGCCGACACGAACGGGCGACACGCGCACGAGATCCGCCACGAGCTCCGCATCCGGCCTGAGAGCTCACCGCCGCTCTGCCACTGCGACCACTTCTTCTACGACG
>Ga0070741_10007007_pt1 | contig 23712 bp, 24 predicted proteins | sample Coa_R1_4_FD_66440 | JGI IMG/M metagenome (GOLD analysis project Ga0070741, IMG submission 66440) | Surface soil microbial communities from Centralia Pennsylvania, which are recovering from an underground coalmine fire - Coalmine... | ecosystem: Environmental > Terrestrial > Soil > Unclassified ...
CATGGGCGGCCCCCTACCCGAACCGGCCGGTGATGTAGTCTTCCGTGCGCTTGTCGCCGGGGGTCGTGAACATCTCCTTGGTGACCCCGAACTCCACCAGCTCGCCCAGCAGGAAGAAGCCGGTCCACTCCGAGACCCGCGCCGCCTGCTGCATGTTGTGGGTGACGATCGCGATGGTCAAATCCTTCTTGAGGTCGTGGATCAGCTCCTCGATCTTCGCGGTCGCGATGGGGTCGAGGGCCGAGCACGGCTCGTCCATCAGCAAGACCTGGGGGTCCACCGCGAGGGCCCGTGCGATGCAGAGCCGCTGCTGCTGGCCGCCCGAGAGGCTCACCCCCGACCTGTCGAGGTCGTCCTTCACCTCGTCCCACAGGGCCGCGTGGCGGAGCGCCCGCTCCACCGCCTCCTGCAGGTGCGACTTCCGGCGCCCGCCCCCCAGGCGCAGGCCGGCGGCCACGTTGTCGAAGACGGACATGGTGGGGAACGGGTTCGCCTTCTGGAACACCATGCCGATGCGCCGGCGCACCTGCACCGGGTCCACCCCCGGCGCGTAGAGATCCTCGCTGTTGAGCAGCACCCGGCCGGTCACCTTCGCGCCCGGCACCGTCTCGTGCATGCGGTTGAGGCAGCGGATGAAGGTGGACTTGCCGCAGCCGGACGGGCCGATGATCGCGGTGACCGCGTTCGGGGCCACCGTGAGGTCCACCCCCTTGAGCACCAGGGTGTCGCCGAACCAGGCCCGCAGGCCGTTGACGTAGAGGCCGTCTCCCATGGGCACCTCAGCGGGCAAGAGTCCGGCCGCGGGTGGCCACCTTCGCGGCCAGACTCGCTAGGAACACCAGCGTGATCAGGACGAGCGCACCCGCCCACGCCTGGCGGTGCCAGTCGTCGTAGGGGGCGATCGCGTACGCGTAGATCTGCAGCGGAAGGGTCGCGATCGGTTGATCGAGGCCCTGGTGCCAGAAGCGGTTGCCGAGCGCGGTGAAGAGCAGCGGCGCGGTCTCGCCCGCGATGCGCGCCACCGCCACCATCACCCCGGTGATGATCCCGGCGCGCGCGGCGGGGATGACGACCCGGAGACTCACCTTCCACTCCGGCAGCCCCAGGCCGAGCCCCGCCTCCCGCAGCGCGTTCGGCACCAGTCGCACCATCTCCTCGGTGGTGCGCAGCACGACCGGGATCAGGATGAGGCCGAGGGCGAAGCCCCCGGCCAGCGCGGAGAAGCGTCGCATCGGGATCACCACCACCGTGTAGGCGAAGATGCCGAAGACGATGGACGGCACCCCGTTCATGACGTCGGCCACGAAGCGCAGCACCCACGGCCGCCGGCGGTCGCTCGATTCCGCGAGGTAGACGCCGCCCAGGATCCCGACCGGCAGGCCCACCGCCACCGCGAGGCCGATGACGATGAAACTGCCCACGATGGCGTTGGCCACGCCGCCGCCGACCTCGCCCACCGGCTTCGGCAGGTGGAGGAAGAAATCGGGGTTGAGGGCGGCGACGCCCTGGTAGAGGAGGAACCCGAAAATGAGCAGCAGCGGGCACACCACCAGGATCGCGGCCGCGGCGGTGAGACCGCCGACCGCGGAGCTGACGAGGCGCCGGCCGCCCGGGCTCACGCGCGCGCGCCCCGCGCCGGGCCGCCGACGCTCCACACGAGCAGCCGGGCCAGGCCGTTGACCAGCACCGTGACCAGGAGCAGGAGGAGGCCGATCTCGACCAGGGCCGAGACGTAGAGATCGGACGTGGCCTCGGTGAACTCGTTGGCGAGCACGCTCGCCATCGTGTAGGCGGGCGCGAACAGCGAGGCCGCGATCTCGGGCCGGTTGCCGATGACCATCGTCACCGCCATGGTCTCGCCGAGCGCGCGCCCCAGCCCGAGGAGGATGGCCCCGATCAGCCCGGAGCGGCCGTAGCGGAGCACCGCGATCCGCGTGGTCTCCCAGCGGGTGGCCCCGAGGCCGAGCGCGGCCTCGCGCTGCGAGCCCGGCACCGCGAGCAGCACCTCGCGGCTCACCGCGGTGATGTAGGGCACCACCATGATCGCGAGGATCAGCCCCGCCGCGAGCATGCCGATGCCGTAGGGCGGCCCCTGGAAGAGCGGCAGGAACCCCAGCGTGCGACCGAGGGGCGGCTGCACCCAGTCGCGGAGCCACGGCACCAGCACGAAGATGCCCCAGAGGCCGTACACGACGCTCGGCACCGCGGCCAGCATCTCGATCAGGAAGGCCACCGGCGGACGGATCCAGCCCGGGGCCAGCTCGGCGAGGAAGATCGCGGCGCCGAGCGAGAGGGGGACCGCGATCAGCAGGGCGAGCAGCGAGGAGGCCAGGGTGCCGTAGATGAAGGGCAACGCCCCGAACTCGCCCGCCACCGGATCCCAGTGGGAGGTGACGAGGAAGCGGAAGCCGAATGCGCGGACCGCCGGCCACGACTCCCAGGCCAGCGCCGCCACCAGGCCCGCGGCGAGGACCAGCACCATCCACACCGAGGCCAGGATCAGGCCGCGGTAGACGCGATCACCGAGACCCCGGCGCCCGCGCGCGACCGCGGCCGGAGGACGCGATGGCCGGTCGAGCGCCACCGCCCCGGCCGGCGAGTCGATGGCCACGCTACCGGGCCGCCAGCAGCGGCCGGCCGGAGTAGGTGATCTGCCGGAGCGTCGCCTCGATCTGCTTCACCACCGACGCGGGCAGCGGTGCGTACAGGAGCGCGGCGGGATGCTTCTGCCCGTCGTGGATGGCCCACCACAGGAACTTGACGAGGGCCCGGCCCCTGGCCTCGTCGGGCTGGTCCTTGTAGACGAGCAGCCAGGTGAAGCTCGCAATCGGATACGCCTCGGGTCCGGCCGGGTTCGTCAGCGAAACCCGGAAGTCGGCCGGCATGGTCCTGGCCGCCGCGGCCGCCGCCGCGGTGGTGCTCTCGATGGTGGGCTCGACCATCTTGCCGGCCGCGTTCTGGATCCGCGCCGCGGGCAGCTTGTTGGTGACCGCGTAGGCCAGCTCCACGTATCCGAGCGAGCCCGGGGCGTTCTTCACCTGCCCGGCCACGCCCTCGTTGCCCTTGCCGCCCAGGCCCACCGGCCACTTCACCGAGGTGCCCCGCCCCACCGCCTTCTCCCACTCCGGGCTGATCTTGCAGAGGTAGTCGACCCAGATGTAGGTCGTGCCGCTGCCGTCCGAGCGGTGCACCACCACGATCGGCTGGTCCGGCAGCGGCACCGACGGGTTCACGGCCTTGATCCGGGCGTCGTTCCACCTGGTGATCTTCCCCAGGAAGATGTCGGCGAGGACGGGGCCGGTGAAGGCCAGCTGCGGGTTGCCGGGCAGGTTGTAGGTGGCCACCACCGCGCCCAGCACCGTGGGGATGTGCAGCAGCGGGCCGGGCGCCTTCCGGAGCTGCTCATCGGTCATCGGGCCGTCGGAGGCCCCGAAGTCCACCGTGCGCTCGGTGATCTGGCGGATGCCGCCGCCGCTGCCGATAGACTGATAGTTGAAGCGGACTTCCGGGTCGACCTTGATATACTCCTCGAACCACTTCGAGTAGAGGGGGTACGGGAACGTGGCGCCGGCCCCGTTGATCAGCATCTGCGCTGCGGCCGGCGGAGCCGGCAAGAGCAGCGCCAGGGCGAGCAGCATCCCGAGAACCGGCAGCTTGGTCGTCATCGTGCTCTCCTCTCGTCGTTTCGTTCGTGGGGTCCGGCGACAGTGTGCTGCGGTGCGGTGACGGATCGATGACGCGGCCGTTACATCGGTGTTACGGCCACCGTCGGGCGGAGCAACGGCAGGCGGGGCCGGCATTCACGCCTTCGCGCGGAATCGATAGCCGACTCCGCGCACGGTCTCGACCCCAGGCTCGGTAGCCCGGGCCGCGAGGAACTTCGCCCGGAGGCGGGCGACGTGGACGTCCACCGTCCGAGGCTCGACGAAGCCGTCCTGCCCCCAGACGAGGTCCAGCAGCTCCTCCCGCCCGAAGACCCGACCCGGGGACCGGACCAGGGCGGAGAGGAGATCGAACTCCTTGCGCGTCAATTCCACCCGCCGGCCCTTCATCTTCACCTCGAAGCGCTGGCGGTCGATTTCGAGGTCGCCGGCACGGACCGGCTGGGTGGCCTGCTCCTCGCCGGATCGGCCGCGGCGAGCCACCGCGCGCACGCGGGCCACCAGCTCGCGCGGCGAGAAGGGCTTGGTCACGTAGTCGTCGGCGCCCATCTCGAAGCCGAGCACCTTGTCACCCTCCTCGACCCGCCCCGTCACCATGATGATCGGGATGGCGTGGGTGTCGCGGTCCTGCTTGAGGCGCCGGCAGATCTCCCAGCCGTTGAGATGCGGCACCATGATGTCGAGCAGGATCACGTCGGGCCGCACCTCCCTGGCCTGCCGGAGCGCGTCGGTGCCGGTGGCCGCGAGGCGGACCTCGTAGCCTTCCTTGCCGACGTTGTAGCGGATCATCTCGGCGACGTCGGCCTCGTCCTCGACCACCAGCACCGTGCCGGCCCGGCCCACTCCCGAGCCCGTGCGCTCCACCGTCCGCCGACTTCCCATCATCGGATCGACCCCCGCGTGCACCCTGATCGTCATGGGCGCATGGTGCTCCCGTCGGGTTACGGGACGATGTCGTCGGGGTAAATCCTCGGTAACCGATGCCGGATCGGCGGGGTCCGGGCTGGACGGCGCCCCCGGGGACTCCCCGGGGGCGCCCATGCGACGTGGGCTTGCGGCGACGCGCGCTAGGTCAGACGCCCAGCTCGCGCGAGGTGATCGTGTACTTGAAGGTGTCGGGGTCGAGGCTGTCCTTGCGACCCTCGCCGGTCTCGGCCTGCGGGTACATGAGGAACCCGACCGGCTCGCCCGTCGAGCCGGGCAGCCGCACGTCGTGGGCGTAGTTGTAGGGTAGCCAGTTCATCTCCCACTGCCCGAAGAGCTTCGCGCGGGCCTTCTGGGTGGTGGGATCGTTCAGCGGGATGCCGCCCCGTTCCTCCAGCACCACCTTGCGGACGTCGGCGGGATCGACCGGGATCCAGCCGTGGCTCGCGGTGTAGAACTCGGCCCGGCAGTGCTGCGCCTTGGTGATGTCGCCGCTCTTGCCGAGCGACTTGAACTCGGCCGAGTCCGCGACCCGAACGCCGTACACGTCGCGCGCCGGCAGGCCCGCGGCCCGGGCCAGCCCCACGAAGAGCGCGTTCAGGTCGGCGCACTTGCCGCCCAGGTTGCCGGTCTCCAGCATCGCCCGGATGTCCCCCACCCCGCAGCCGCGGACCTTCGGGTCCCGGAACGTGTTCTCCACGATCCACTCGTAGATGGCGCGCGCCTTCGGCACGTCGCCCTCCACGCCCTTGGTGATCCGCTCGGAGGTCTTCTTCACGATGCCGTCGGTCCGCACCAGCATCGAGCTCTCGCGGTACTTGTTGAGCGTGCTCCGGGACTCCGGCGACGGGTTGCTGCCGGGCTTGCTCGGATCCACGAAGCGATCGCGGGTGGCGAAGCGCGCGGTGACTTCGATCGTCGGCGCCGCCTCGGCGGTCGCCCACTCCGCATACAGGATGCCCGCGCCGTACTTCTCGTCGCGGTAGACGCGCACGGTGGTCGCGTTGCCGGTCCACGTCTGCCCGAGCCCTTTCATGTAGTCGGTGTCGGTCTGGAGCGGCAGCGGCAGCCAGACGCGCGTGGGGCCGGTCGGGTTGGTCACTTCGGCGCGCGTGACCACCTCGAAGGCACGCCACTTCACCTCGCCGGGCTGCGCCGCCCGAGCCGGCGACCACCGGCCGAGACCGGCCGTCGCTGCAAGCGCTGCCCCCGTCTTCAGAAGGACCCGTCGCTCCATGGCTTGTTCTCGTCCTCCGCCCCTTGGGATTGCCTGGGCCCGTCTCGCCCCAGGGTCCGTCATGGTACGGATTCTGCCGGGAACGTCCAATTCAAAGGCCCGATCCGCCGATCGGCAACCATAGGCCGATCCGATGGCGGTACCGACGGCCCGCGCGGCTGGCGGAGGCCCTGTCGCCCGTGGTACCGGGAACCATGCCCTCCGACGGCGAGACCGCCGCTCCCATCCTGGCCGCGCTCCGGGCGCAGGTCGGGACCCTCCAAGCGCGCGCGCCGGGCGTGCGCATCGGGCGCGATCCGGAGGAGCTGCCGCAGATGCGGGTCGCGGTACGCCGCCTGCGCGCCACGCTGCGCGCGAGCCGCGAGGCGCCGGGCGCGCGCGCCGTCGACGGCCTGCGGGGCGAGCTCGGCTGGCTCGGTGCCGCGCTGGGCCAGGTGCGGGACGCCGATCTCGTCACCCGCTACGTGGCCGCGGAGGTGAACGTGCTCTCCACCCCCGCGCGCAAGCCGGGCGCGCGCCTGCTTCGCCGGCTCGAGCTCGACCGGGCGCAGGCGTGGGATCACCTGCTGGCCACCCTCGATGGCCCGCGGTATCCCCGCCTCATGAGCCGGCTCAAGACCGTCCTCGGCAAGGGCCCGCGCGGCGCGCTCCCGGAGTCGCTCGCCGAGACCGCGGCCGCGCAGTGGAAGAAGGTCTGCCGCGCGGTGAAGAACCTGCCCGCGCGGCCCGCCGCGACCGAACTGCACGAGGTGCGCGTGAAGGTGAAGCGCGCGCGCTACGCGGCGGAGCCGGCCGCGGGCGCGGTGGGCCGGCCCGCGGAGCGCTTCGTGGAGCAGGTGAAGCGGATCCAGGACATTCTTGGCGAACACCCGGACGCCGTGGTAATCGAGGAGTATCTGCACCACGTCATCGACGGCCGTGAAGGAGCGCATGCGCTCGAGCAGCAGCTCATCGGATGGCAGCGGAAGCGGCGGAAGAAGATGCGCGCCGCGTTCGACCGCCGGTGGCCGAAGCTCGAGCGGCGCGGCCGCAAGGCCCGGTCGGGCGCCGCGTAGCCCATGGGCGCGCGCGATGACGCGGCTGCTCACGAGCCCGCTGACCCGCGCCCGCGCCACCGCCGACATCGCGGCGACCGCCTTCAGGCGGATCACCCCGCGTGTCGAGCCCGCGCTCGGCCAGGACGACGTCGACGTGCTGGCACCGCGCTCAAGAAGTACCGCCCCGACGCGACCATCGCGCCGGTCGGCCACGAGCCCACGCTGTCGGGCCTGCTCGCGCGCCCGCTCGGCATGCACCACGGCGACGACCGCTTCGCCTTCAAGAAGGGCGGCGCGGCGCTCGTGCACCTTCCCGACGGTCCCTCGATGCCCGGGCAGCGGCGCTGGCTCGTGAAGCCCAGGATCCTGAGGTCGATCGGCGCGTCCTGACCGGCCTCGTGGCTCGGAAGACGACCGTCTCCGACCTGGTCGCGATCGTGGACCTCGGGTCCACCGCCGTCCGGTTTCTCCTGGCCCAGATCCGGCCGCGCAACGGCTTCCGGGTGCTGGCCCAGGAGCGGGTGCCCACCCGGCTCGGGGGCGGCGCGCCCGGCACCCTGCCCCGGTGCGCGGTCGAGCGGACGCTCCGCGCGGTGCGCCGGTTCTTCAGACGTCATGCGCCGGAGAGCCGCAGCGCACGGGTGGTGGCCATCGCGACCGCGGCGGTCCGCGACGCGCACAACCGTGAGCGGCTGCTCGATCCGCTGCGGCGCGACGAGGGCATCGAGGTGCAGGTGCTGAGCGGGCGCGAGGAGGCCCGCTTCGGCGTGATGGCGGCGCTCGACGGTCGGCCCTTCGCCAAGGGCATGGTGCTCGACCTTGGCGGATCGAGCCTGCAGCTGAGCCGCATCCGGCACCGGCGCATGGTGTCGACGACGAGCCTGCCCCTGGGGGCGGTGAGCACGACCAGGCGGTTCTTCCACCACGACCCGCCCACGCCCCGGGAGCTGCGGGCGCTGCGGACCGAGATCCGCGCCCGGCTCGACGCCGCGGTGCCGACCGCCGACCGGGGGGAGGTTCTCGTCGGCCTGGGCGGCACGGTGCGGACGCTCGCCAGCATCCACCTCCGGGCCAACCCGGGCGAGCGCAAGCACCGGCATGGGCTGGTGCTGAGCCAGTCCGACGTGACCGCCGTCCGCGAGCGGGTGGAGGCCCTTTCCACGCGGGCGCGGCGGCGGATCCGCGGACTCAAGGCGGAGCGCGCCGACATCGTGCTCGCGGGCGCCATGGTGATCGAGGACGTCATGATCGCGGGTGGGTATCTCCACCTCGTCGTCTGCACCCGCGGCGTCCGCGACGGCGTGCTCCTGCACGAGGCGGCGCGCAGCCGTCGTTCGCCAACTGCCTGAAACCCTGGTACGCTTCGTGTCCTGGACCCTGTTGGGGGTCGGGACCTTTTCGTCATGCTCCCGTAATTTGACCCCCGGGAGTGATCCGAGGACACTTCCGCCATGCCGCCGCCCTTTCCAGCCGACGCGTTCGTCAACCGAGAGCTCTCCTGGCTCGAGTTCAACCGCCGGGTCCTCGAAGAGGCCCAGGACCCCTCTGTCCCCCTCCTCGAGCGGGTGAAGTTCCTGGCCATCTTCAGCTCCAACCTGGACGAGTTCTTCATGGTCCGGGTGGCGGAGCTGAAGCGCCGCATCCGGGCCGGTGACACCAGCGCCGGCCCCGACGGGCTCAGTCCCACCGAGGCCCTGGTCGCGGTTGCCGAGAAGGTCCGCGGGCTGGTCGCGGAGCAGCACCGCTGCTTCCTCGAGGAGCTGGGACCGATCCTGGCCTCGGAGGGAGTCCGCCTGGTGCGGCCCAAGGAGGTCACCGCGGAGCAGGAGCGCTTCCTGGAGGACTACTTCCGGCGGCTTCTCCTGCCAGTGCTCACCCCGCTCGCCATCGACCCGGGGCACCCCTTCCCGCACCTCGCCAACCGGGCCATGTGCCTGGTGGTCGCGGTGCGGCCGGTCTCGGCGGGAGCGCTGCCGCACGCCACGCTCACCGTGGTGCACATCCCGGGACAGGTCGTGCCGCGCTTCGTGGCCCTGCCCGGGCCCGCGGGCCAGCACGCGTTCATGCTGCTGGAGGACGTGATCCGCCTGCAGCTGCCCACGCTGTACACCGGCTACGAGATCCTCTCCTGCCACGCCATCCGGGTGACCCGCGATGCCGAGATCTCTCTGCCCCGCAAGACCGCCGCGGATCTGCTCACCAGCGTGGAGGCGGGCGTGCGCGAGCGCCGCATGGGCGACGCGGTCCGTCTGCAGTACGACGCGGACCTGCCCGCGCCGCTGCTGGCCACCCTCGTCGACGAGCTCGAGCTGGGGCCGGACGATCTCTACGCGGGCACCGGATTCACCGCGTTCTCGGATCTCTTCCACCTCTACAACGCGGTGGACCTGCCCAGGCTCAAGGACCAGCCGCTGCCCCCGCGCCCGGTGCCCGCTTTCGAGGGCGGCACCGACATGTGGAGCGCGATCCGGGCCGGCGACGTGCTGGCCCACCATCCGTACCACTCCTTCGACGCGGTCACCCGCTTCGTGAGCGAGGCGGCCGCCGACGCACGCGTGCTCGCGATCAAGATGACCCTCTACCGGGTGAGCCCCACCTCCCCGATCGCGCAGGCGCTGACCCGCGCGGCCGAGAACGGCAAGGAGGTCGCAGTGCTGGTGGAGCTGCAGGCCCGCTTCGACGAGGAGGCCAACATCCGCTGGGCGCGGGCCCTGGAGGAGGTGGGCGCCCACGTGGTCTACGGCCTGCCCGGCTACAAGACCCACTGCAAGGCGTGCCTGGTGGTGCGCCAGGAGCCGGACGGCATCCGCCGCTACTGCCACCTCGCCACCGGCAACTACAACGTGCGCACCGGCGGCATCTACGGCGACTTCAGCCTCTTCACCTGTCGGGAGTCGATCGGCGAGGACGTCACCGAGCTCTTCAACATGCTCACCGGCTACACGCGCCCGCGCCGCTTCCGCCACCTGCTGCTCGCACCCACCGGCATGCGCGACGCCTTCCAGCAGCGTGTCCGCCGCGAGGCCGAACACGCCCGCCGTGGCGAGCCGGGCCGCATCGTGGCCAAGATGAACAGCCTGGTGGACCGCACCATGATCGAGGAGCTCTACGAGGCGAGTCAGGCCGGGGTGCGCATCGACCTCATCGTGCGCGGGATCTGTTGCCTCCGCCCCGGGGTGCCCGGGCTCTCGGATCACATCCGGGTGATCTCGATCGTCGACCGCTACCTCGAGCACGCCCGCGTGTTCTACTTCCACAACGGCGGCCGCTCCGAGTACTGGCTGGCCTCCGCCGACTGGATGCCTCGCAACCTCGACCACCGGGTCGAGGTGGCATTCCCGGTCCTCGACCCGCGCCTGCAATCGCAGATCCGCGAGGTGCTCGAGGTCCAGCTGAGCGACACCGTCAAGGCCCGGGTGATCGAGCCGGACGGCACCTCGATCCGACCGGCGCCGTCCGAGGCTCCGGCAGTCCGCTCCCAGGCCCGGCTCTACGGGCTGGTGGCCGGGGAGTCGCGCACCTCGTAGCCGGCCAGCCGCACGTCGCGCCGGGCCTCGTCGTGGGCCAGGGGGTCGCCGGCGAGGAAGGCGATGGGCCCGCCCTCGTGGCCGTCAGGATCCAGCGGAAAGAGTGGAGCCGCCCCGGCAGCGAGGCGCTGTTCTCCTCCCCGAGCACGCCGTCCTGACGAAGCGGGCGGTGATCTCGTGATCCCGCCCGCGCGGGCCAGGCGCGCCGCCGCGGGCAGGCGTGAGGGCCCGTCGGGCGAGGGCTCGCGGCGCATCACGCCGCGCGATCGCCGCGGACCCAGACCCCGCGCACCACGACCAGATCGCCGGCCACCACGCGCACCCGCACCAGGTCCGCGCGCCGGCCCGGCAGGAGCGCGCCGCGGTCGTCGAGGCCCACCCGGCGCGCGGGCGTGGCCGAGACGGTGGCCACTGCCTCGGCGAGCGCGAGACCGTGGCGGGTGTGCAGCAGGAACGCGCCGTGGAGCACGCTGGCCGGCACGTAGTCGGAGGAGAGCACGTCGAGCCACCCGCGCGCGGCCAGATCGGCGGCCGGCACGTTGCCCGAGTGCGACCGCCCGCGCACCAGGTTCGGCGCCCCCGCCAGCACCGCGAGGCCGTAGTCGTGCGCGGCCCGCGCCGCCTCCAGCGTGGTGGGGAACTCCGCGATGACCGCGCCGGCCTGCATCGCCTCGTCCACGTGGGCGGACGTCGCGTCGTCGTGGCTCGCCACCGGCAGGCCGTGCTTGCGGCAGAGCGCGGTGATCTGGGCGCGGTGCTCCGCGGCGTAGCGCCCCTGCTCCGCCATCCGCCGCTCCACGAGGGCGTCGAGCTGGGCGTCGGTGAGACCGTAGCGGCCCTGGTTGTACTCGCGGTACTTGGCCACGTCGACGAACTGGCGCTGGCCGGGGGCGTGGTCCATGAGCGAGACCAGGCGCACCAGCGGGTCGTCCGCGAACGGGGAGAAGTCCTGCACGACCAGCGCGGTGCTCACCTCGCAGCGCATGTGGAGATAGTGGTCGGCGCGCAGGAGCCCGCCGTCGCGCGCGCTCCGGATCGCCTCCACCAGCGGGCGCGGATCGCGGGGACGCTGGCCGGTGTCGATCAGATAACCGATGGCGAGGCTGTCGAGCACGGTGGTGATGCCTGCCCCCACGAGCTGGCTGTCGTAGGCGAGCACCGCGGGCATCGGCGGCCAGTGCACGTTGGGCCGCGGGATCGCGTGTCGCTCCAGCACGTCGGTGTGGAGCTCGACGACGCCGGGCACCAGGTAGTCGCCCTCCAGATCGACGGCCGGGCGCGCGGCGGACCGGCCCGGCTCAACGTCCATGATCATCCCGTTCTCTACCGTCACCGAGCCCAGGAAGACCTCGTCCGGCGTCACGACCTGCGCGTTGGTGAAGAGCATGCTGGCGCCTTTCATGGGGCCTCCGAAGCGGCCAGGGTCCGGATGCGCGTGGCGACCTCGCCCCGCACCTGGGGGTCGTGCACGATGCCGAGCACGGCGGCCCCCCGGCCGCGGGCCTCCCGGATCAGCTCAACGACCTCGTGGCGGCTCGCCGCGTCCAGCGAGGCCGTGGGTTCGTCCAGCAGCAGGATGGGGTAGTCGGCCACGAACACGCGGGCCACGTTGACCCGCTGCTGCTCGCCGCCGGAGAAGGTCACGGGGGAGAGGCTCCACAGCCGCTCGGGGATCCGCAGCCGCTCGAGCATCGCGCGGGCCCGCGCGCGAGCCCGCCCCTCGTCGACGCCCTGCGCCCGCAGCGGCCCCGCCACCACCTGTTCCGTCGGCACCCGCGGGATCACCCGCAGAAACTGGCTCACGTAACCGAGCGTGTGTCGACGGATTTCCAGCACCAAGCGCGGCGCCGCGCCGACCATGTCCACCACGCGGCCGCGGTGCCGCACGAGCACCCGCCCGCCCTGGGCCAGATAGTTGCCGTAGACCGCGCGCAGCAGCGTGCTCTTGCCCGCACCGGACGGATCGGCCAGCACCACGCACTCGCCGGGCTCGACCGCGAGGCTCACCCCGTCCAACACCAGCAGACGCACCCCGCCCTGCACGTGCAGCGTGAAGGTCTTCGCGAGGTCGCGGATGTCGAGCGCGGACCCCCTCATGGCTGGAGGACCGAGGAGACCAGCAGCTGGGCGTAGGGGTGCTGCGGGTCGTCCAGCACCTGGTCGGTGAGCCCGGTCTCCACCACCTGCCCGTTCCGCATCACGAGCAGCCGGTGGGCCAGCAGCCGCGCCACTGCCAGGTCGTGGGTCACGATCACCGCGGAGAGGCCCAGGTCCTCCACGAGCCCGCGCAGCAGGTCGAGCAGGCGCGCCTGCACCGAGACGTCGAGCCCGCCGGTGGGCTCGTCCATCAGCACCAGGCGCGGCTCGGTCACCAGGCTGCGGGCGATCTGCAGCCGCTGGAGCATGCCGCCCGAGAAGGTCTCCGGGAGGTCGTCGATCCGGTCGAGCCCGATCTCGACGCGCGCCAGCCAGTCGAGCGCCCGCCCGCGCAGCGCTCCGTAGTGGCGGGCGCCCAGGGCCATGAGCCGCTCGCCCACGTTGGCGCCGGCGCTCACGCCCATGCGCAGGCCATCCCGGGCGTGCTGGTGCACCACGCCCCACTCGGTGCGGAGCAGGCACCGCCGGGCCGCCTCGTCGAGGCGCAGCATGTCCACGGTCCGGCCGTCGCCCCGCACGTAGGCCACGCGCCCGGCGTCGGCGGGCACCCGCCCCGACAAGCAGCCGAGCACCGTGGTCTTGCCCGAGCCCGACTCCCCCACGATGCCGACCACCTCGCCCGGCCAGAGGTCGAAGCCCACGTCGAGGCAGCCCACCCGGGCCCCGTAGCGCTTGACGAGTCCGCGCACGCTGAGGAGCGGCGGCTCCTCTGCGTTCATCTGCAGGAGCCTCGAAATGGCCCCCGCACTCCCCCGGTCCGCCATGCCCGTCACGAGGCGGCCGGGGGGGCGGCGGCGCGGCGGCCGGCGCAGTAGTCGGTGTCGGAGCAGATGAAGAGCCGCCCGCCCTGGTCGTCGACGATGAGCTCGTCGAGGAAGGCGCCGCGCGCCCCGCAGAGATCGCACGGGCGGTCCCAGTGCTCGATCTCGAACGGGTGATCGTCGAAGTCGAGACTCTTGACGGCCGTCCACGGCGGCACCGCGTAGACGCGCTTCTCGCGCCCGGCCCCGAAGAGCATCAGCGCCGGGCTCCGGTCGAGCTTTGGGTTGTCGAACTTCGGGATGGGCGACGGGCGCATGAGGTAGCGCCCGTCGACGATCACCGGGTACTCGTAGGTCTGCGCCACCCGCCCGTGGCGCGTGATGTCCTCGTAGAGGCGCACGTGCATGACGCCGTACTCCTCGAGCGCGTGCATCGTGCGCGTCTCGGTCTCCCGCGGCTCGAGCCAGCGCAGCGGCTCCGGGATCGGCACCTGGAACACCACGATCTGCCCCTCGCGCAGCGGCGTCTCCGGGATGCGGTGCCGCGTCTGGATGAGCGTGGCCTCCGCGGTGCGGGTCGTCGTGGCTACCCCGGTGGTCCGGGCGAAGAACTGCCGGATGCTGACCGCGTTGGTCGTGTCGTCGGCGCCCTGGTCGATGACCTTGAGCACGTCGTCGGGCCCGATGACGCTGGCGGTGACCTGCACCCCGCCGGTGCCCCAGCCGTAGGAGAGCGGCATCTCGCGACTGCCGAACGGCACCTGGTAGCCGGGCACGGCCACCGCCTTCAGCAGCGCGCGGCGGATCATCCGCTTGGTCTGCTCGTCGAGATACGCGAAGCCGTACCGGACAGTCATGCCTTGGGGGAGCGGGACCCGTGTCCAGCCCTCAGGTCTCGCACCAGGACCAGCTCGGACTGGAAGTCGACGTAGTGCGGCAGCTTGAGGTGCTGCACGAAGCCCTGCGCCTCCACGCTGTCCGAGTGGCTCAGGACGAACTCCTCGTCCTGGGTGGGCGAGGCCGGCGTCTCCCCGAGCTCGCGGGCTCGCAGTGCCCGGTCGACCAGCGCCATCGCCATGGCCTTGCGCTCGGCGCCGCCGAAGACAAGGCCGTAGCCTCGAGTGAACTGGGCGGGCGCAGTCGCCGACCCCTTGAATTGGTTCACCATCTGGCACTCGGTCACCGTGATCGAGGCGATGTCGATCGGGAAGCCCAGCTCCTCGGGCGCGAGGCTCACCGCCACTTCCCCCTGACGGATCTCGCCCGCGAACGGGTGGTTCCGGCCGTATCCTCGCTGGGTGGCGTAGCCCATCGCGAGCAGGAAGCCCTCGTCGCCCCGCGCCAGGTTCTGCAGGCGCACGTCGCGGCCGGCCGGGAACGTCAGCGGCTCCCGGGTGAGGTCGCCGACCCGGTGACCCGGGTCCGGGGCCGGCTCGCTCTCGATGAGACCCTCCCCGTCCAGGAGGTCCATCACCCGGGGCAGCGAGGCATCGTCAGGCCCACCGCCGTTTGTCGCGCCCGCGGCGGCCGGCGTGCTCGCGGCGCCGGGCGTGCCGGCGGCCCGCAGAGCGGCCGGCACGGCCAGGTCGAAGTCCAGCAACCGGTGGGTGTAGTCGAAGGTCGGGCCGAGGATCTGGCCGCCGGGCACGTCCTTGAAGATCGCGGAGACCCGTCGCTGGACGACCATCGCCCCCGTGTCGATGGGCAGGCTCACGCCCAGACGGGGCAGCGTCGTCCGGTAGGCGCGCAGGAGGAAGATCGCCTCGACCAGGTCACCACGCGCCTGCTTCACCGCCAGGGCAGCCAGCGCGCGATCATGCAGCGACCCCTCGGTCATCACCCGGTCCACCGCGAGCGCCAGCTGCTGGTCGATCTGCTCGAGCGTCAGCTCAGGTATCGTCAAGTCGCCGCGGCGTTCCTCCGCGAGCAGCCGGTGGGCGTTGTCGATCGCCCGCTCGCCCCCCTTCACCGCCACGTACACTGGCTCAGCCCTCCACCCGCGTGCTGCGGGGCAGCGCGGCCAGCCGCGGCCCCGACGTCAGCAGCAGGTCGATTCCCCTCGGGAAGCGGGCGCGGTTGCCCCGCACGCGGTCCCAGAAGCGTGGCGGCAGGCCCTCCGCGGCGAGCCACGTGGCCTCCGCGATCCCAGGCCCGGTCAGCCTCCGGCCCGCGCCTTCCGCGAGGCCGCTCGCCTGGACGATCACCGTTGCGGAGCGGTCCGGGTACTCGGCGGTCCCGGCGTCGAACGCGTCGAGGTCCGGCATCCGCGCGGGGTCGGCCACCAGGGCGAAGCACGCGCGGCCCGGCTCGCCCACGATCGGGCAGCCGCAGTGGAAGCGCAGGAGCTCGACCACCTCGGGCGTCCGCGCCGCCTCGTCCAGCCAGAGCGGGGTCTCGAGGTCGACCAGCGCGAGGCACACCGCTCGGGCGGCGGCGTGGATGGGCCCGAGCCCGGCGCCCGCCTCGGCCACCGACACGATGCGCCCCGGGCGCGACATCGCCTCCAGCACCCCGCGGAAGATCCGCTGGCTGTCCCGCACCGGGTCTTCGAGGCCCGCGCGCACGGCCTACTCGTCCCCCCGCACCATCGTGAAGAACTCCACGCGCGTGGCCGCGGCCCGGGCTCGCGCCGCCTGCTGCCGGGCCTCGCGCGCGGCCAGGAGCGGCGCGATGACCGCCGCCTCCAGGCGCGGGCCCGCCGCCTCGTCCTGCAGCATCGCGTCCAGCACCGCCGCGGTCTCCGCGTGCCGGGCGTCGCGGCCGGCCACGTAGGCGTGCCCAACCGTACCGTCGGACAGCTCCACGGAGCAGCGGGTCACCGTCATCTCGCCCAGGTTGAACGGCGCGCCGGTGCCTCCGGCCCGCCCGCGCACCATCACGAGCCCGGTCTCGGGCCCGCGCAGCACGCGGTAGGCCGGCCGCGCCGCGAGACCCGCCCAGGCCGCCGCCACCGAGGCCGGCTCGGCCTGGGCGAGGGCCGACATCCAGCGCACCCGCGCGATCTCGACCGTCACCGCGCCGCTATTTCTGGGCCGCCAGCTTCTTGGCGACGTCGTTCAGGTCGCGGATCACCTGGTACTTGGCGTCGTCCGCGGGGACGAAGCCGCCGAGCCAGGCCCCGATCTCCTTGAACGCCTCCGGGTTGCGCGCCTTCATGGTCGTGAGCGACTCGGTGATCGCGGAGCGGAGGCTCGCCGGCATGTCCCTGCGCACCACGATCGGGTCGTTGGGGATGAGCTTGGACACCCAGATCACCCGCAGCGCACCGCGCGGCACCTTGTTCTCACGGGTGAGCTGGGTCAGGTCCGGCAGGTTGGTGGAGGCGATCTCGACCTTCTTGTTCGCCACCGCCAGGATCGAGGCCTCGTGGGAGCCGGAGAACGTGACCTTCGAGAAGTATTTCTTGGGGTCGACGTTCATCTCGGTCATGAAGAACGCCGACGGCACCAGGTACCCGGAGGTCGAGTTGGGGTCGTTGAACGCGAAGGTCTTGCCCGCCATGTCCTCGGGGCTGAACATGTCCGAGTCGTTGTGTACGATGAGGCACGAGCGGTAGCCGAGCGACCCGTTGGCGAGCTGCAGCTGGGCGATGGGCTCCACGTTGGCGTAGTTGTTGGTGGACGCCTCCACGTAGGACTTGGGTCCCAGGTGGCCGAGCTCCGCCTTCTTGAACTTGAGCGCCTCGATGGTGCCGCGGTAGTCGGTGGCGGTGACCGACTTCACCTTGATGCCCAGGTCCTTCTCCATCTGGGCCAGGATCGGGCCCCAGCGCCGCGTGATCTCCGCCGCGTTCTCGGTGGACAGCAGCGCGAACGTGATCTCCCTGGGCCAGCTCGGCTCCGCCGCACCGGTCGGCCCCGCCCAGCCCGCGATCGTGAAACCCGCGATGAACAGCCAGATCATGCGCTTCATGGACAGACCTCCTTGCCTAGATCGCCGCCCGCCGGATGCGGGAGGAGATCACGTCGGTGCACATCACCATGGCGACGATCAGGAGGACGACCGTCGCCGCCTCGCCGTCCTTGAAGGACCGGATCGTATCCCAGAGGTAGAACCCGATGCCGCCGCCGCCCACCATGCCGATCACCGCCGCCGAGCGGATGTCGGATTCGAAGCGCAGGAGCACGTAGGAGAGGAAGTTGGGCAGGACCTGCGGCACCACCCCGAAGGCGATCACGTGCAGGCGGTCCGCCCCCACCGCGGCCACCCCCTCCACCTGGCCGGGGTCGATGTTCTCGATCGTCTCGCTCAGAAGCTTGCCGAGTACCCCGCCGGTGTGGATGCCGAGCGCGAGCATCCCCGCGAAGGGTCCGAGGCCCACCGCGGTGACGAACATGAGCGCGAAGACGAACTCGTTCACCGCCCGCAGCACGTCCATGGCCCGCCGCGCCGCGAAGTAGACCACGGGGTGCGGGCTCAGGTTCCGCGCCCCCAGCAGCCCGAGCGGCACCGAGATCACGAAGGCCACCAGGGTGCCCCAGAGCGCGATGCACACCGTGACCACGCACTGCCAGGCGTACTCGTCGAGGTGCGCGAACGAGGGGTGGAGGTACCCCTTGACAAACACGCCGATGTTGCCGACGTCGCGCACCAGCTCGAGCGGTCGGAGCTCGATGACCCGTCCGGCCAGGCCCATCACCGCCGCGAGCGCGGCCGCGGTGAGCAGGGTGCGCCCGAGTGCGGACCGGCGGGGCGGCGCCTTGGGCGACGGGCCGTGGCTCAGGATGCCGGCGACGGGTGACGTCAATTCGTGGCCAGCGCCGGCTCCGCGAGCCGGTCGAGCGGGAGATCGTTCTCGGTGGCGTCCGGCACCGAACCGAAGATCGTCCGGAGCGCCGCCTCGTCGAGGCCCCGGGGCGGGCCGTCGAACACGACCTGGCCGGCGCGCAGCCCCAGCACCCGGTCCGCGTACCGCCGAGCGTACTCGACGTGGTGGAGCGTGGAGATCACGGTCAGCCCGGCCGCGGAGGCGATCCGGCGCAGGGTGTCCATCACCATCGCGCCGTTGATCACGTCGAGGCTCGCCACCGGCTCGTCACCCAGGATCAGGCGCGGCTCCTGGGCCAGAAGCTTCGCGATGGCCACCCGCTGCTGCTCGCCGCCCGACAGCGTGTCGGTCCGCTGCCACGCGCGAGACAGGAGCCCTACGTGGTCGAGGCAGCGGAGGGCGGCCTCGCGATGCGCGGCGTCGAACGCGCGAGCCAGGGCCGCGTAGCGCCGCCAGCCCGCGAGATGGGGCAGCCGGCCCACCAGCACGTTGTCGAGCACGCTCAGCCGCCGGACCAGGTTGAACTGCTGGTAGATCACGCCCACGCGGGCCCGGTGGGCGCGTAGCGCGGCGCCCCTGAGCGGCCGGAGGTCGTAGCCGCCCATGCGGATCGCACCCTCGCTGGGCACGATCGCGCGGGAGAGGCAGCGGAGGAGCGTGGTCTTTCCCGCGCCGGAGCGGCCGATGATGGCCACGAACTCCCCGGGGCGGATGCAGGCCGTCACGCCGCGGAGCGCGACCTGGGCTCCGAAGTGCCGCCCTACCCGCTCCAGCACGACCACCGGTGACGCCACCGTCGATGCCGGGCTCATGTCGCTCCCGAGGCTAGCCGCGTCCTGTTGCTGGGTGATGACCGACCGGTGACGTCTCGGTGAATGGCCGGCCGCCTCCGGCTCAGGACCGCCGGAGGCGGCCTCCGCGCCCGTCGCCATCACGGGGTTGAGGCTCGCCAGTGCCGCGGGCGTGCGGCCGCTGGACGAGCAGGATCGCCGGGTACGCGCCCGGGATCGGCGACTCGTGCCGGGCGTAACAGCCGAGGAGCAGCACCTCCACGGCCCGGAGCCGATGAGGTGGACGCCCAGGACCGCGCCGGTCTCGCGGTGCAAGCGTTGGCTCGAGCCGGCCGATGATGTCGCCGCGTGCGATCTCGCGGTCGTTGGCGATGCCCCCCCTAGGACATTCGGCGGCGGTCAGCTCCTCCTGGGTCCGGCCCACGAACGACACCGCGGGGATCGTGTTGACGCCCTAAGGGGGGAAGAGGCCCGGCACCGTCGTGCTCGGCAGTCTGAAGGCGCTCGCGGAGGCCACCCGGCCCTGCTCCCTCGACAGGCCCGGTTCGGGAAGCCCACCACGTCGCCCCCAGTGCACAGCTGCTCCCGGCTCGCGACGTGCGCGACCCACGTTCCGGCCCTCGCTCCACTCGCACGCGCTCCACCACCTCGCCGAGCCGGAAGGTCACGCCCGAGCTGAGCATGTGGTAGAGCAGGGCATCCACGCTCTCCCTGTCGAGGAAGTCGCCTCCAAAGCTTCGGTGTGCCGTCACGACGTGCAGAACCGCCGCCACGGCCCCGCAACCGCGCGCTCCCGTCCCCGGATCGTCAGGCCGACGCAGAAGTCTCCACGGGCAGCGTGAAGCGGACGGTGGTGCCCTGCCCGGGCACGCTCTCGATCTGTAGCTCGCCGCCGTGCGCCATCACCAGGTGCTTCACGATGGCGAGCCCGAGGCCCGTGCCGCCCAGCTCCCGGGAGCGGGCCCTGTCCACCCGGTAGAACCGCTCGGTGATGCGCGGCAGGTCGGCGGCCGGGATCCCGATGCCGGTGTCGACCACCTCGGTCCGCACGGTGTCGCCCGGCCCCGCGCGCGCCGCCACCGTGACCGTGCCGCCCTCCGGCGTGTACTTCACCGCGTTGTCCACCAGGTTGATGAGGATCTGGGAGAGGCGGTCGCGGTCCGCGAAGACCGCCGGCAGCTCGGCGGGGGTGTCGGCCTGCAGACGTACCCCGGAGCGCTCCGCGCGCGGGCCGATGATGGCGAGCACCGAGCCGACTGCGTCGTCGAGCTTCACCGCCTCGCGCCGCAGCGTCACCTTCCCCAGCTCGATGTTGGAGAGGTCGGTGAGGTCATTGAGCAGGCGCCCCAGCCGCTCGCTGTGCCGCAGCACGATCTCCAGGAAGCGCCGCGCGTGCTCCGGCTCCTCGAGCGCACCGGACAGGAGCGTCTCCAGGTACCCCTGGATGGCGGTGAGCGGCGTCCGCAGCTCGTGGCTCACGTTGGCGACGAACTCGGTGCGCACCCGCTCCAGCTGACGCAGAGCGGTCACGTCGTGCAGCACCAGCACCACCCCGGGACCGTCGGCCGCGATGGCCATGCGCACCGCGCTGATCCCGATGGTCCGGGTCACGGGGCCGGTGACCACGATCTCACGCCGCAGCGGGCCCGCCTCGGCTCCCGAGTGCACCGCCCGAAAGATCTCGTGGAGATCCACGCTCCGGATCACTTCCAGGAACGGCTTGCCCTCCCCGCGCATGCCCATGAGCCCGAACATCGCGCGCGCGCGCTCGTTCATGAGCAGGATGTGCTCCTGGCCGTCGATCGCGATCACGCCCTCGACCATCGCGTCCAGGATCGCGGTGATCTTCGACTGCTCCTGCTTCAAATCCTCGATTTTCTCCCGCAGCCGCCGGGCCATGACGTTGAGGGAGCGCCCGAGCGTGCCGATCTCATCGGGGGAGCGGGTGGGCGCCCGTACGAGGAAGTTGCCGCCGCTCATCTGGCGCGCGATCGACTGCATCTCCACCACCGGCCGGGTCACGCGGCCGGCCACGAAGATCCCGATACCGAGCGCGATCACCAGCGCGAGCGCGCCGCCGCCCAGCATGACCCGATGGAGCGAGGCGTAGGACCGGGTCACCGCCGAGAGCGGGAGCGCGAGCCGCATCACACCTACCGAGCGGTCGCCCTCGCGCACCGGCACCGCCACGTAGAGCAACGGTGCGGCCACCATGGTGCTGGTGCGCACGTCGCGGCCTTGTCGGCCGGCCAGCGCCGCACGCACCTCGGGTCGACCGGCGTGGTTTTCCAGCGCGGCCAGCTCGGCGAGGCTCCGGTCCGACTCCCCCACCACCCGCCCGTCGGGAGCGATCAGGGTCACCCGCGAGCCGGTGGGGCGCGCGACCCGGCTGGCGAACTCCTGGGCGGCCGGTCCACCCGCCACGAGCGCCACCCGCGCCTCCTCGTGCAGCACCGCGGCCAGGGCTGCGAGGCGGGTCTCGAGGGACTCCACCGCGAAGGCCTCCAGCGCGCGGTCGAGGTAGACGCCGGCGGCCGCGATCGAGACGGCCACGAAGCCGACCAGCGTGAGCGTGAGCTTGAGCGCGATGCTCCGCCGGACGATCCGCAGCAGCGCGCGCATCACGCCGGCTCCGCCGGGTCGGTCTCGAACCGGTAGCCCACCCCGGTCACGGTGCCGATGCGGTGCCCCTGCGCGCCCAGCTTCTGGCGCAGGCGCCGCACGTGCACGTCGACCGTGCGCGACTCGATCTCGTCCGCCGCCGCGTAGCCCCACACGTGGTCCAGGAGATACTCGCGGGAGAGGACGCGGCCGCGCGCCTCCGCGAGGGCCCGCAGCAGGTCGAACTCCTTGCGGGTCAGGTTGACCGGGGCACCGTTCACCGTGACCCGGTGCCCGTAGGCGTCGATGGCGATGCCCCCCAGCACCAGGGTGGTGGGCGCGGCGTCGGGACGGGCCCGCCGCAGCACCGCCCGGACGCGGGCCACCACCTCGCGGGGCGAGAACGGCTTCACCACGTAGTCGTCGGCTCCCAGCTCGAGGCCCAGCACGCGGTCCACCTCCTCGCCGCGCGCGGTCAGCATCACGATGGGCAGGGCGCGCGTCGCCGGAGCCTGGCGCAGGCGCCGGCACACCTCGAGCCCGTCGATCTGGGGCAGCATCAGATCGAGCAGCACCAGGTCGGGCGGCGAGGCCTCGACCCGGCGCAGTGCCTCGGTCCCCGTTCGCGCCTGGCTCACCTGGTAGCCCTCGCGCTCCAGGTGGAACACGAGCAGGCTCAGGATGTCCGGCTCGTCCTCGACGATCAGCACCCGCTGGGCCATCGTCCCCCCCGCCTCACCAGGTCCGGGTCTCCCCGAGCGCGAGGATCCACGCGCGGGCGGGGTCGAGACCCCGGCGCTCGAAGTCCGTCCGCATGCGCCGGGGCGGCTCGCCGAGGGGCTCGTCGGCCAGGTCGAAGGTGCCCCAGTGCATCCCGAGCATGGCGCGCGCCTGGAGGTCCAGAAAGGCCTGCACCGCCTCCTCCGGCGTGGTGTGCACCGACTTCATGATGGAGGCGGGCACGTAGGCCCCGATCGCCAGCGCCGCCACGTCGAAGGGGCCCAGACGGCGCCCCGCCTCCGCGAAGCCGGCGAAGTAGCCGGTGTCCCCGCCGAAGTACAGCCGTCGGTCGCGGCCGACGATGGCCCACGAGGCCCAGAGCCGCTTGTTCGCGTCCCAGAGCGAGCGCTGCGAGAAGTGCTGCGCGGGCACGCAGACGAAGCGAACCCCGCGGACCGCTCGCTCCTGCCACCAGTCGAGCTCCTTCACGTGGGGCATGCCGTGGTCGCGGAACCACGCGGCGAGCCCCAGCGGCACCAGGAAGAGCGGATCGTGCGTCGCGGCCAGGCGCTTCACGGTGGGGAGGTCGAGGTGGTCGTAGTGGTCGTGCGAGATCACCACCGCGTCGATGCGGGGCAGCGCCTCGAAGGCGAGCCCGGGCGGCGACAGGCGGCGGGCCCCGATGAACGAGGTGGGGCCGGCCCGGTCGCTCCACTGCGGATCGGTGAGGATCGAGAGCCCGTCCACCTGAACCAGCAGGGTGGCGTGGCCGATCCAGGTGATCGCGTCGGGCGGCGGCGAGGTGCGCAGCGCGGCGCCGTCGTTGAGCACGCGGGGGGCGTCAAACGACCGCGGCGCGGTGAAGCTCTCCCACGTCCGGCGGGCGATGAAGGTCCAGCGGGTCCAGGCGGACGGCCGGTGGAAGGTCGGGTCCAGGTTGCGGAAGCCGCCGCCCGGCACGTGGTGCGCGGGCAGCCCGCCCACGGCCTCGGGGCCCGCGCTCGTGCAGGCGACGATCAGTAGCAGGAGGCTCAGCGCCGCGGCTCGGAAAGACACCCTGGGGCGCAGTCTACCGCGCCCCCTGCGCGGGGGGAACGGTCAGGCCGGCGGCGAGTCCGCTCCCGCGCCGCTCCGGTCGCCGCGGCCGGGCAGGAGGCCGAGGAGCCGGAGCCGCCTCCGCAGCGTGTTCCGGTTGATCCCCAGGAGCTTCGCCGCCTTCAGCTGGTTGCCGCCGCACACCGCCACCGCGTGTCGGAGCAGCGGCTCCTCCACGCGTGCCATGACCTCGCGATAGAGTGGCCCACCCCGCGAGGCCACCTCGCTCACCAGGGAGGGCAGCCCGCTGTCGACCAGCTCCTCGAAACGCTCCGCTCCGGACCTCGCGCCCATGCCGATCTCCTTCCCGCCACGGCCGGACGCATCGCCGTCCGTGGCGGCCCGACTCGTGCTTCGAGCGCCGGGCGCGCCGCTAGAAGAACGAGTAGTAGAGGCTGACCGAGATGGTGTCCATGCTCTTGCCGCGAGGCA
>Ga0070741_10007008_pt1 | contig 23710 bp, 20 predicted proteins | sample Coa_R1_4_FD_66440 | JGI IMG/M metagenome (GOLD analysis project Ga0070741, IMG submission 66440) | Surface soil microbial communities from Centralia Pennsylvania, which are recovering from an underground coalmine fire - Coalmine... | ecosystem: Environmental > Terrestrial > Soil > Unclassified ...
AGATGCAGAAGATCGATCCCGACATCGTGGCGTTCAACGGACACCAGTCCCAGTACCGCGACCAGCCGCTCACCGCCGAGCCCGGCGAGCTGGTGCGCTTCTACGTGGTGGACGCGGGCCCGACGATGAACTCGTCCTTCCACGTGGTCGGCGGCATCTTCGACCGCATCTACGAGAACGGCAACCCCGCGCAGGGCAACGTGTTCAGCGGCGTCCAGACGGCCACGGTGCCAGTGGGCGGCGGCTCGGTGTTCGACGTGCGGCCCGAGGAGGCCGGCGACTACCTGTTCGTCTCCCACGCTTTCGCCCAGGCCAACAAGGGCGCGGTGGGCGTGCTCCGCGTCGGCCACCTGCCCGAGATGCCGGGGCAGAACATCGACCACTAACCCCGAGCGACGATCACGCCAAGGGGCGGCCCTGGCTCGGCCAGGGCCGCCCCTTCGTCGTTTCGTGCCGCTGCCGGCCGCGGGACGGCGCGTACTCGGCATAACATAGCGGCGCCGCCCGATTTAATACTTCTTTAGCATCTCGCTAACAGGCACACAACCTCGGGCCTTTAGGCTTGAGGCAGCCAGCCTGGAGGTGAAGCGTAGGAATGCTAAGCACGGTGAAGCCCAGCGCGCTGCCGCGCTGCGAGCGCTGCGGCGGTCAGATGTACGGCGGATACGACGGCGAGCAGACCTGCCTCTGGTGCGGGGAGGTCTCGTATCCGCCGCCCCCGCCGCTATACACCGGCGATGATATCGAGGCGTGGCGCCTTAGTATGCGGGGTAAACCCGGCCGCCCACGGCGCAATCCCGCGCCCGACCGCGACGCCTGCGCGTAACCCCCGAGCGCGAGCGAGCGTCTGCCGCCCCGGCGGGCCGCACTCTTCACGGCCTGTCGGGGTGGTCCCTTGTCCGGGGGCCTGGCCCGGCCCAGTGGGCAGCGCCGGCTCCAATACCGCATAATGGCCCACCTTGCATACTGAGGTGAGGCCATGCCGGTGGTGACCGTCTCGCGTCAGTTCGCCAGCGGCGGCGGCGAGATCGCCCAGGAGGTGGCGCGCCGCCTGGGCGCCGCGTTCGTCGACCGCGAGATCATCGACGAGGTCGCCCGCCGCCTGGGCGTGCCCGGCGAGGTAGTCGAGGAGAAAGACGAGCGCGGCGAAACGCTGGTCGGCCGCCTGGCTCGCTCGCTCCGCCTCAGCTACCCGGACCTCGCCATGCCCCCCGAGATCACGACGGCGCTCTTCTCCGACTACGGCTCACTCGACGACCTGCCCTACGCCGAAGTCATCGAGCAGGTGATCCGGGAGGTCGCGCGTTCGGGCAACGCCGTCATCGTCGGGCGCGGCGGCGCCTACATCCTCAAGGACGAGCCGAACACGCTCCACGTCCACGTCTTCGCGCCGTTCGCGCAGCGGGTGCGTGCTATCCAGGCGACGGAAGGGCTGGACTACGCGGCGGCCGAGCGGCTGGTCCAGGACACCGATCGCGCGCGGGCGCGCTACGTGAAGCACCTGTTCAAGACGGACTGGCAGGCGCTCAGCCACTACCACTTGCTGGTGGACGCGGGGCGGCTCGGCAACGCCGCCGCGGCGGACCTTATCGTCCAGGCGGCCGGCCGGCTGGGGAGTGCTGGGGGCTGAGAGAACGGTAGCAGCTACGCCAGCGAGCGCGGTGTCAGCGTTCGCGTGACAGGCCGGGCCTTACTCGCCACTCAGCAGTTTCCGGTCAGCACTCGTCATTGCCCCGGCCACGCGTAGGCGTTGAAAGCGTAGTTCAGGAGCGCCGTGCCGTCCGCGTCGCGGCTCGTGCTGCGCATGAACGAGGCGTAGATACGGTGGCCGTCGCGCACGGCCGACACGACCATCGTGTTGATCGCCGTATCCTCGTACCCGATCTTCACCCCATCGGCGCCGGGGTACTGCCAGAGCAGGCGGTTCAGATTCACCAGGTGGTAGCTGCGGAGAAGGCCCGAGGCGTCCCACTGCTTGGCCGCGGCCAGCCGGCGGAAGAATGGATTGCGCATCGCCTCGCGGGCCAGCATCGCCATATCGTAGGGCGACGAGTAGTGCCCCTCCTGCTCCAGGCCGTGCGGGTTCATGAAATGCGTGTGCTGCAGGCCGAGCTGGCGCACCTTCGCGTTCATAAGGTCCGCGAACACCGTCTCGCTGCCCGCGATGTAGCGGGCGATGGCGATCGCCGCGTCGTTGCCCGAGGGCAGCATCATCCCGTAGAGGAGGTCTTCGAGCGACACCTCCTCGCCAGGGACCAGCCCCATGATCGTGCTGTCCCACATCACGCGGCTGTCCACGTCGGTCGTGACGCGATCGGATGGGTGACCGAGCTCGAGCGCCACCATCGCGGTGACGATCTTCGTCAGGCTCGCGGGCGCCACTTCACGATTCTCATCGCGTCCGTAGAGGATCGCGCCCGAGGCCTCATCCAGCACCACGGCCATCTGCGCGCTGACGCGCGGCGGCGCCACGTCGCGCACCAATTGGGGCGGCGGGATGGTAGGCGTCGCGGTAGGCGGCGGGGTGGGCCGCGCGGTCGGCGGCGCGATCGGCGGCGCGACCTGGTCCGCCAGGCCGGGCGCCGCGTCGAGAGGCGCGGCGTTTGGCGGCGGACCGCTGACGGACACGGCCGCGTGCGCGGTCGAGGTCAAGCCCGAGAGGCTGGCCGCGGGTGGATCGGCCGGCGCGCAGGCGCCGCCGAGCCAGAGCCCCACGGCCAGCGGCAGAACGAGCACGGCGCGCCGCGAGCGCACCGTCAACAGCAGCGACCAGTCGAGTCTCACGGCAGCGACCACCCCCGATGGATTGGCGGGCCGGCATCACCTGCTCACGACTGTACGGCGCGGCCAGCCCGGGCCGATTATAGCGCCGGCCCCGGCGGCCCACCTATGGAATGCTCACCGCGGGCGGGTCACAATCCCGCACCAAGAGCCCCCTCTCGCCGCTTCTGGCGGCCCGCGCGCCCCGCGCTCCCCCTTGGTCGGCTCCGTGAACGGCCACGGACGGCCGGCCCGGGGCGCATATGGTACGATTTGTGGGCAACCCTGATGAGCCCGGCGCGCCCTGGTCCCGGCCGCGCGCTCGCCGGGACGCTCCCAAGGACACGACGTTGCCCGCGTCCACCCACCTCCGCACCCCCGTCCACCCGCTCTTGCTCGGCGGTCTCGTCCTCGCGCTCGTGGGGTTCCTGCTGCTGCCCGGCTCGTTCGCCAGCAAGCTGCTGACGCTCGTGGCGGGCGTCTGCGCGCAGCGGCCCGCGCACTCGTACTTTATGGGCGGCGTGCAGTTGCCGCTCGAAGCGCGCATGGGCGGCATCTTCGCCGGCTTCCTGGTGGGCGTGCTCTACCTGCTCTGGACCAACCGCGAGCGGGCCGGGCTGCTGCCGCCCCCGCCGCTCCAGGCGCTCCTGCTGGGCTTCGTCGCCCTGATGGCCGTCGACGGCACCAACGCGCTGTTCTACGACACCGGCTGGCCCTCTCTCTATCCTCCCAACAACGCCGTGCGCCTGGCCACGGGTCTCCTCTGCGGCCTGGCGCTGGCGCTGCTCGCCGTGCCCGTGCTGAGCGCCACACTCTGGCGGGATTGGGACTTCGAGGCCAGCCTGGCGAGCCTGCCGGAGCTGGGCTGGGCGCTCTGCCTGCTCGCGCTCGTGCAGCTTGCCACGATGTCCGGCGCGGCCGCCCTCCTGTATCCTGTGGGCCTGTTCATGATTGCCGGCGTGGTGGTGGCGTTCGCCGTCGGCAACACCTACGCGGTCGTGCTCATCAGCCGGCACGAGCGCCAGGCGAGCACGTGGGCCCAGGCGGCCAATCCCCTGCTGGCGGGCGTGCTGATCGCGCTCGTCGAGCTAGCCGCGCTCGCCGCCTTCCGCTACTGGGCGGAGGCCGCGCTCGGGCTGCGCTGGGTCGCCTGAGCCGCCGACGCCGCCAATTACGGCACTGTGCGGCGTAACCTTGGCATGTGCGGCCGGCCGCTCCTATAATCCGCGAAATGGGCTCGAATTGCGCGGGCCTCGTGTCGGGCGCGCGCCGCTGGTGTGCCCCGGCGCCCGGGTGGCAGGGCGCCACGCAGGAAGGAGTAGGAGCTGATGAGGCGCTTCCCCGCGTACGTTCTCGCCGCGGTGCTGGCCGCCGTCGCCGGTGCGCCCGCCGCCTGGGCCCAGAGCCAGGGCTACCCCGCTGCCGGCTATCCGTATGGCGCGCAGCAGTACGGTGGCTACAACGGCTACGGCGGCAGCACCACCTACAGCAGCTATCCGTACTATGGCAGCACCTTGACTGGCCAGTACGGAAACACCTATGGAGGCTACCCTTACGGCCAGTGGGGTAGCAGCACGGCCGGCTACAGTCCGAGCATGACCTACGGCTACGGCCCGACTAGCCAGTATGGCTATGGCTATGGGCAGCTCGGCAATGGCAGTTACGGTTACTACGGCTATGGGCAGCCAGGCGGCGGCTACTATGGCTACCAGTACGGTCAGCCGTATGGCCAACCGACGCCCTATGCGAGCAGCCCCTTCGCGTATCCGCCCGCTTACGGCGCGCCGCCCAACACCAGCGCTTACGGGCCGCCGCCGAATCCCAGCTACCCGGCGCCCTACGGGGCGGTGCCGCCAGCAGGCGGCTACCCGCCCGATCCCAACAGCTACAACCAGCTCGCGTCGAATCCGTACGGCCCAACGCCCTACAGCACGCCGGCCGGCTATCCCCAGGTGAGCCAGACCAGCCAGCCGATGCAGACCGGCTGTAACGGCAACTGCACGCTGGGCACCTACTTCTACGGCGTGGGCGTGCCGACCAACACCCCCTATACGGGAAGCAATACACAGATCACCCCCTACAATGTGGGCGGGATCGCCTCGGCGCTCACCGGCGTGAACATGCCGGTCGGGACGGGCAGCCAGCCCATGCAGTTCCCGGAAAACATCCCGGTTAGCCAGTACTAGCGCCGCGCGCCACGCGCGCACGCCGGCCGTCCCCATGAGGCGGCCGGCGTTTTGCTGTCCGGGCACGCTTGCTGCACAGGTGAGCCGGGCGGCATGATGAGCGAGGGCGCCGCCTGCAGCAACGCGCCCCGATCGCCGTGGGGAGGCCGCATGCGCAACGCCGAAGTGGCCCGGCTGTTCGAAGATATCGCCGACATACTCGAGGTGCAGGGCGATAGCGGCTTCCGCGTGCGTGCCTACCGCGAGGCAGCACGCCAGATCGCCGGCCTGCGCGAGCCCATCGAGCAGGTGGCCGCGGCGGGCGGGCTCGAAGCCATCCCCGGCATCGGCAAGGCGATCGCCGCGAAGATTGACGAGTATCTGCGCACCGGCCATCTGGCCTACTACGAGCGCCTGCGCGAGCAAGTGCCGCCGGGCCTGGTGGCGCTGTTGCAGGTGCCCGGCCTCGGCCCACGCACGGCGCAGCTCCTGCACCAGGAGCTGGGCGTGGAGAGCCTGGACGACCTGCGGGCCGCGATCGCGGCGCACCGCCTGCGCAGCGTGCGCGGGCTGGGCGCGAAGACTGAGGAGCGCCTGGCGCGCGAGCTGGAGCGGCTGCACGAGAGCGCGCGGCGGCTGCCGCTGGGCGTGGCGCGGCCGGTGGCCGAGCAGGTGATGGCCATGCTCGGTGAGCACCCGGCCGTCCTGCAGATCGAGCCGGGCGGGAGCCTGCGCCGCTGGCGCGACAGCGTGGGCGACATTGACCTGCTGGCCGCATCGCCCGACCCCGAGGCCGTGATGGCCGCCTTCGTGGCGCTGCCGTTCGTGCGCGAGGTGCTGTCGCAGGGGCCGACGTTCACGCGCGTCCTGCGGACTGATGGGCTGGGCGTGGACCTGCGGGGCGTGCGGCCCGAGTTCTGGGGGACGGCGCTGCACCACTTCACCGGCTCGCGCGCGCACAGCATCCGCCTGCGCGACCTGGCGAACGAGCGCGGCCTGAAGCTGAACGAGTACGGCATCTTCCGCATGGACACGGGCGAGCGCCTGCCCGGCGCCACCGAGGAGGACGTGTACGCGGCCGTGGGGCTGCCGTGGATCCCGCCCGAGCTGCGCGAGGACCGCGGCGAGATCGAGGCGGCGCTGGCCGGCCACCTGCCCCACCTGATCGAGCAGGACGACCTGCGCGGCGACCTGCACGTCCACACGAACTGGAGCGACGGCAACGCCCCGCCCGAGCGCATGGCCGAGGCCGCGCGGGCGCTCGGCTACGAGTACCTGGTCATCACCGACCACTCCGCGGGCCTGGGCGTGGCGAACGGGCTGAGCGTCGAGCGCCTGCGCGCCCAGCGCCAGGTCATCGACCGGCTGAATCAGGAGTACGCGCCGTTCCACGTGCTGCAGGGGATCGAGATGGAGATTCGCGCCGACGGCGCGCTCGATTATCCCGACGCCGTGCTGCGCGAGCTGGACCTGGTCAGCATCTCCCTGCACAGCAACCTGCGCCAGGACCCGGAGCGGGTGACGGCGCGGGCGCTGGCGGCCGTGGAGCACCCGCTTACGGACGTCTTCAACCACCCCACCGGCCGCCTGGTGGAGAAGCGCCGCGGCGCCGACGTGGACCTGGAGGCGGTGCTGCAGGTCGCCGCCCGCACGGGCACGGCCGTCGAGATCAACGGCACGCCGGAGCGGCTGGACCTGGACGACGTGTGGGCGCGGCGGGCGACCGAGCTGGGCGTGCTGCTCGTCATCACCAGCGACGCCCACAGCCCCGAGGGCCTGCAGAGTATCCGCTACGGCGTCATGCAGGCGCGGCGCGGCTGGGTCGAGGCGCGCCACGTCCTGAACACCCGCCCCTACGCCGCGTTCCGCGCCTGGCTCAACGAGCGCGCGGCCCAGCGGGAGCGGCGGTCCGCATCGCGCGCTTGATCTGGAGACTTGGCCCACGCTGCCCCGAGCAGGTCAGTCCACGATGCAATCGTCTGCGTCCAATGGTGCTCGGATCGCATCAACTTGTCTCGTTGGTCCATCTTGCTTCACCGATGCTCATAGTGACTGGTCGGAGAAGCGCGTTCCGCCGCGGCCGGCGGCGGGCGGCGGGGCGACGACGGCGAGGACCTGGGCGGGCTGGAGCAGGCGGAAGGCGTGCGAGGCGAGATGGTGGCGCAGCCAGGCCTCCACGCGCGCGCCGGCGCTGGCCGCCTCCATCTTCGTCGCCCAGAGGCTGAGCGCGCGGTAGGCCCCGCTCGTCTCGTCGGCGAGGACGAGAAGGCTGTGGTAGCCGGCGACGTCGGCGAGGTCCACGCCGGCGCGCGCCACGAGCTGCGCGACCGCGCCGCGGCCGCCGGGCTCAACCGCGAACTCCTGCCAGCAGGCGTATAGCACGCTTCCCACCTCTCGCGCGGCGCGCACTTTCCTCCCTAAGCATACGGTAGACAGCGCGGCGCCGGGCGGGTATAGTACCGGCCGCACACACCGCTGTCCGGGCGCGCGAGCGCGCGCCGGGCGACGGGCCAGCGGCTCAGCCTGGAGGGGCCCCCGTGGCGAGTTCCCGGTGCGCTTGCGCTTCCATTCCACCCGCACCGTCGGCCGGCGCTCCCCGCGCCGGCGCCGGACGATCGTCACGTGGCAGGCTTGGCCTCGGCCGCGCCGGGCTCACGGCGGGAGGCCTGGCGCTCGTGCTGGCGGTCGGCTGCATGGCAACGCCGCAGCCGCGCGTGCCCCCACCGCCGATGGTCGCCGGGGGGGCCGCACCGGTGGCCGCGCAGCGTGCGCCGCGGGCCACGCCGCCAGCGGAGCGCGCCATTGCCCCCGCGCAGAGCGACGTGGTAGCGGCGGCCCAGGCGTACGTGCAGGCGATCTACGACGGCGACTACGACACGGCCGCCGCCTATCAGCCGGGCTTCGGCCCCAAGCTGCACGAAGATGAGGACACCTACACGCTGCTCAGTCTGAGCGCGCGGCCAATTACCTGGACCGAGTTCGGCTATCCCGATGCCGACCCGAACCTGGAGATCGCCGAGGTGGTCGCGCGCGTGCAGAGCCGCAAAGGCCCGGAGTCCGGCAGCGTCTACTACAAGCTCGGCTTTCGGCGCGATGGCGACACCCTGACGATCGAGCAGCAGTCCAAGCGCACAGACGTGCGCTGATCGCCCGGCCGGCGCTCACGTTCGCGTCGCGCCCTACTCCTCGTCCGTGACCGGGGGACGCGCCAGCGGTAGCGTGAACCAGAACGTCGAGCCTTTGCCCGCCTCCGACTCCACGCCCATCTCGCCGCCGTGGCGGGTGATGATCTCGCGGCTGATGTAGAGCCCCAGCCCCAGCCCCACGTGGCCGCGCACGGGGACGTTGTCCGCCTGGTAGAAGCGCTCGAAGACGCGGCGCGCCTCGTCCGCGCTGATCCCAATGCCCCGGTCGGTCACGCGCACGACCGCGACCTCGCCGCGCCGCGGCACGAGCGCCCGCTCCACCGACGCCACGTCGACTGCCCGCGGCTCCTCGGCCGGAGGCGGCAGGGGCGGCGGGCCGGCCTCCACGCGCACCTCGATCGGGCCGCCCGCGGGCGAGTACTTGATGGCGTTGTCGAGCAGGTTCTGCAGCACCTGCTCGATGCGCCGGCGGTCGGCCCGCACGTACACGGGGCGATTGGCGATGACCTGGAGCTGGTGCGCGGTAGTGGTGACCTGCGTGGCCTGGGCGATGCGGCGCGCCAGGTCGGCCAGGTCGAAGCGGCTCTCTTCCAGCGGCATCAGGCCGGCGCCGATACGCTGGAGGTCAAGGAACTGCTCCACCAGGGCGAGCATGCGGTCGGCCTGCTCGCCGATGCGCGCCAGCACCTCCTCGTCGGCCGCGGCGCCCGCCCGCGCCGCGCGGCCCTGCAACACCTCGGTGTACGCCTTGATGACCGCGACCGGGGTCTTGAGCTCGTGCGAGACGACGGAGAGGAAGTCCTGCTTCGCCTGCTGCTCGACCTCGGCGCGCTCGACCTCGGCGCGGCGCCGCGCTAGCTCGGCGGTGCCCAGCCGCAGCCCGACGCGGGCCGCGACGAGCGCCAGGAACGTCTCGTCCTCGGGCGAGAAGGCATCCGGCCGGGCGGTGCCCGCCCACAGCACGCCGCGCCGCGTCTCGCCCACGAACAGCGGCACCGCGAGGACGGACCGCAGGCCGGCCGTGCCCACCTCGGCGGCCAGCCCGGGCAGCGCGCGCGTGTCGTTGCACAGGAGCGGCGTCCCGGTGCGATACACCTCGGCCAGCGGCCCAGGCGCCGGCGGGCCGCTGGCTTGCCGGTCGGCGGCCCGGTCTCGCGCGCCGGGCGCGCGACCGCGGCGGCCCCGCGCCGCGCCCGGCGCCGGGCTCGCTGACCGCGAGGGCCCCGCCAGGGGCCGCAGCGCCTCGCCGTCCTCCGCCACGAGCGCCTCGGTACGCTCGACGCCCAGCAAGCGACTTACGCACTCAGCCAGCCGCGCGGCGAACGCCGACAGCGGCTCAGTGGGGATCGTCGCCAGCTCCGCCAGCACCTCGGCCTCGCGGGCGCGGCGCCGCTCGCGGTCCAGCAGGCGATCGTTCTCCAGCGCGACCGCGGCGATTTCAGCGAAAATGCTCAGCCACCAGCGGTCACTCTCGGCGAAGCGGCCGGGCATCGCCCGCGTGGCCACCAGCACGCCCGTCACCTCGCCGCGCAGCCGCATCGGCACGGCCAGCAGCGAGCCGACCTGGCCCAGCTCGGGGGACGCGATGGGCAGGTAGCGCGCCGAGTTCGCCACGGCGATAGCCTCGCCGCGCTCGGCCACCCAGCCCTCGATCCCCTCGCCGCGCGCCAGGCCGGCGTCGCGCCCGGGCGGCACGAGCCCGACGCTCGCGCGCGGCATGAGGCGATCGCCGACGAGCCAGAGCACGTAGGCGCCCTGCGCGCCCAGCATGCGCAGCGTCTCGGTGAGCACCACCGCCAGCAGCCGCTGCGCCGAGCGCATCTCCGCGAGCGCATTTACGACGTGCTCCAGCACGTCGCCGGCCGTCACCCGCGAGAGCATGCATACTCCCAGTGCTGCGTGCCGAGTGCCGCGGGCTGAATAGCTGCGGGCGACTCAGCACTCAGCACGCATTACTCACTGCTTCGGTTGCGGTAGTCGACGAAGCGGTAGCCGAGGCCGCGCTCCGTGAGGATGTACTTGGGGTGCGCCGGATCAGGCTCGATCTTCTGGCGCAGATAGGTAATGTAGAGGCGCACGTAGTGCTCCTCCTCGCGGTACTCGTAGCCCCACACCTTCGCCAGCAGCGACTCGTGCGATAGGATGCGGCCGGGGTTCGACACCAGATGGTAGAGCAGCCGATACTCGGTCGGCGTGAGCTGTACCTTCTGGCCCTTCAGCAGCACCTCGTTCTTGCTGAAGTCAATGGTCAGGTCGTCGTCCACGACGATGCGCGTGCGCGGCACGAAGGCCGGCGTCTCGGCGCGGCGCAGCACGGCCTGGATGCGGGACAGCAGCTCCCGCTGGCTGAAGGGCTTGGTCACGTAGTCGTCGGCGCCCAGGCTCAGCCCGCGCACCTTGTCGTTCTCCTCGCCCTTGGCGGTCAGCATGATCACGGGCACGTTCGAGACGCGGCGGATCTCTTCTAGCGTCTCGAAGCCGTTCAGCTCCGGCATCATCACGTCGAGCACGATCAGGTCGGGCAGCCGCGTGCGCAGCTTCTCCAGCGCCTGCTCGCCGTTCGTGGCCGTGAGCACCTGGTAATTCTCCATCTCCAGGTAAAGCCGCACAGCGTTGAGGAGGTCGGGCTCGTCGTCCACTACCAGGATCGTGCGCGCCTCGGCCATCAGACCCTCCCGGCTCGGGAGATGCGGCGGGGGAGAGGGTGGGTACGGCGGCACGGCCAGCGCCGCTGCTCCCCCTCGCCGTCGCCCTATCCCCCTCAGTGTACCCCGGGCCGCCCGCGCGCCATAGGCGCCGGGGCGCTGTCTTGTCAAAGACTAGCGCGACTCCAACAAGGTTCTTACAGGGCGGGTGGTACGATTCTCGTAGCAACATGAGCAGGTAGCTGCACGACCGCGCTCGCGTCGAGCGACGCATCCCCCACGAGCCGCGCCGCGTGAGCCGTCGCGCGCTGATCGGGCATGGAAGGCCGGGGGCGCCGCGCTGCCTGTCTCGGGAGGTTGGCACGATGGCTAAAGTAATCGGAATTGACCTGGGCACCACGAACTCGGTGGTGGCCGTGATGGAGGCGGGCGAGCCGACGGTGCTGGAGAACGCGGAGGGCAACCGCATTACGCCGTCGGTGGTCGCGGTGAACCCGAAGTCGGGCGAGCGCATGGTGGGCCAGGTGGCCAAGCGCCAGGCGGTCACCAACCCGGACAACACGATCTTCTCCATCAAGCGCTTCATGGGCCGCAAGTACGAGGACCCCGAGGTGCAGCGGACGATCCCGCTGGTGCCCTACAAAGTCACCAAGGCGCCCAACGGGGACGTGCGGGTGATGATGGGCGGCAAGGAGTACTCCCCGCCCGAAATCTCCGCCATGATCCTCCAGAAGCTCAAGCAGGACGCCGAGGCCAAGCTGGGCGAGCGCGTCACCCAGGCGGTGATCACCGTCCCGGCCTACTTCAACGACTCGCAGCGCCAGGCGACCAAGGACGCCGGCCAGATCGCCGGGCTGGAGGTGCTGCGGATCATCAACGAGCCCACCGCCGCCTCGCTCGCCTACGGGCTGGACAAGAAGGGCGACGAGACGATCGTGGTCTACGACCTGGGCGGGGGCACCTTCGACGTCTCGATCCTCCGCCTGGGCGAGGGCGTGTTCGAGGTGATCGCCACCAACGGCGACACCCACCTGGGCGGGGATGACTTCGACCAGCGGATCATCGAGTGGATCTGCGACGAGTTCAAGCGCGAGCAGGGGATCGACCTGCGGCAGGACCGCATGGCGCTCCAGCGCCTGAAGGAAGCGGCCGAGCGGGCGAAGATCGAGCTGAGCTCGACGCTCCAGACGGAGCTGAACCTGCCGTTCATCACCGCCGACGCCTCGGGCCCCAAGCACCTGAACCTGACCCTCACCCGCGCGAAGCTGGAGCAGTTGGTGGGCGACCTGATCGACCGCACGGTGGGGCCGTGCAAGCAGGCGCTGCAGGACGCGGGGCTGGACGCGGGCAAGGTGGACGAGGTGGTGCTGGTCGGGGGCCAGACGCGGATGCCGGCGGTGGTCGAGAAGGTGAAGAGCCTGTTCGGCAAGGAGCCGCACAAGGGCGTGAACCCCGACGAGGTGGTGGCGATCGGCGCCGCCATCCAGGCGGGCGTGCTCCAGGGCGAGGTCAAAGACGTCCTCCTGCTGGACGTCACCCCGCTCACGCTGGGCGTGGAGACGCTGGGTGGCGTGATGACGCCGCTCATTCCGCGCAACACCACCATCCCGACCAGCAAGAGCGAGACGTTCACCACGGCGACCGACAGCCAGTCACAGGTCGAGGTCCACGTGCTGCAGGGCGAGCGGCCGATGGCGAGCGAGAACAAGTCGCTCGGCCGGTTCATCCTGGACGGGATCCTGCCGGCGCCGCGGGGGATGCCGCAGATCGAGGTGACGTTCGACATCGACGCGAACGGCATCCTGAATGTGTCCGCCAAGGACAAGGGCACCGGCAAGGAGCAGCGCATCGTCATCCAGGCGTCGAGCGGCCTGAGCAAGGACGAGATCGACCGCATGGTGCGCGATGCCGAGTCGCACGCCGCCGAGGACGCGCGGCGCCGCGAGGAGATCGAGGCGCGCAACCAGGCCGACAGCCTGGTCTACCAGACCGAGAAGATGCTGCGCGAGTCGGGCGACCGGCTGCCGGCCGACCTGAAGAGCGAGGCCGAGGGCCGCGTCGCGGCGGTCCGCTCGGCGCTGCAGTCGAGCGACACGGCGGGCATCCGCCGCGCGATGGACGACCTGAACCAGACGCTGCAGAAGCTCGGCCAGGCCGTCTACAGCGCCGCGGGCGCGGGCGCGGGCGCCGCACCTGGCGCGGGCGGCCCGCCCCCGGGCGGCCCCGCGGGCACCGTCGAGGGCGAGTTCCGCGAGGTGTAATAGTCAAGCAGGCGACCAGCCACCGGCGCGCCGGCGCTGGCTGGTCGCCTGACGCCAGAACAAACGCGAGCCCCCATCCCCGTGCGAGGATGGGGGCTCGTCGCATCTTCGTAGGCGGGATCGAGGTAGGCACGCTGGTCCTACGCACCCAGGGCCACGAAGACGCGCGGCTCGTCGCATCTTCGTGGGCGGGATCGAGGTAGGGCGGGGTCTCGTACCCCGCCGCCCGGCCGCGAACGCGCTGCGCCGTTCCCTACGCGAGCGGCCCCGCCCCCACCGGCCCCTGGCGGTCCCAGCGCGCTTCCAGGCGCGTGAAGTAGCTCCAGGCCAGGCGCGCGCGGATCGCGAAGGGGGCGCCGTCGGCCTCGATGGCGGCGCACTCCTCGGCGTCGATGAAGTCAGGATCGCCCACGGCGGCGGCCTGCACGGCGGCGCGCGCGTTGTCTTCGAGAATGATCGCGGCGTACAGCAGCTCGGGAATGTTGTCGGCCGCCACGGCCACCCCGTGACCGCGCAGCAGCACCGCGCGCCGCGGGCCGAGCACCTCGACGAGCCGCTGGCCCCGCTCCGGCGTGGTGATCAGCCGCCGCTCGGCATAGAGCGGCACGCCGTCCGCGAACATGCCACCGGGGATGAGCACCGGGCGGAACTCGCGGTGCGCCACCGCAAACAGCGTGGCCCAGGGCGAGTGCAGGTGCGCCACCGCCCGCGCGTCCGGCCGCGCGGCGTGGATGGCGGTGTGGATCGGCCACTCCAGCGGCGGCCGGCCCTCGCCCTCGAGGATGCGGCCGTCAGGCGCGAACACGAAGTGATCTTCCGGGCGCGTGTTCGCCTTGTCCCAGCCCATGCCAGGACACATGTAGATGCGCCCGGCGTCCGGATCGTAAACGCTGACGTGGCCGTGCAGCTCCAGCAGCCCGCGCATCGCCAGGATGCGCGTGAGCGTCGCCAGCTCCTCCCGCAGCTTCGTTTCCGTGCTCATAGCGCGAACTCCTTGCCTGGCGTGTGGAAGCTGAGCGTGTGCCACCGACTAGTGGCGCTCAATCCTGGCCTGCAATGGCAGGGTAAAGTGAAAGGTGCTGCCGCGGCCCGGCGCGCTCTCGACCCAGATGCGCCCACCATGCGCTTCCACGATGCCTTTGGCAATCGACAGGCCCAGCCCGAGCCCTGCCACGACCTCATCCGCGTGGAGGCGCTCGAAAGGACGGAAGATCCTGGCGATCTGGTCCGGGGGAATCCCGAGCCCCTGGTCTGCCACGCTTACGTGGGCCTCCGTCGGCGTCCGGGCAAGCGTAATCCGAATCGAGCCGCCACGCGGGGAGTACTTGACCGCGTTGGAGATCAGGTTCGCCAGGAGCTGGCTGATCCGCTCCCCGTCCCAGATGCCTTCGAGCCGCGCCGGCGCGTCGAGACGCAGCTCGTGATCGTCCGTGCTCGCTTGCTGCAGCGCGACGATCTCCCGCGCCACCGTCACCAGATCGACCGGGGCTAGCTGCACCTGAAAATAGTCGGTTCCGAGGTCGGCGGCATCGCGCAAGTCCCGGACCAGGTGCTTGAGCCGCGCGGTGGTGTGTTCGAGAGTGACCATGCATTGCTCCGCCTCGACGGTGAGACCCCGTTGGTGATGAAGCCGCGAGAGGTAGCCGCCGAGCACGGTGAGCGGGTTGCCCAGCTCGTGTACCACGCAGCGCATAAAGAACTTGAGGCGCTCCTGGGAGGCTTCGGCCGCCTGCGCGTGCCGTGCCGCAGACTGGCGCTCCATAGCGAGGGCGACCGCGAGGAAGTCCGCGAGCGCGAGCGCGGTACTGTAGAGCGCATGGACCTCTGGCGGGGTGCCCTGGGCGATCCCGCTGAACAGGTTGATCAGCGACGTCAGGACCGCGACACCGGTGGTAGCGCGAGGCGATAGGGCATACGCGGCGACAAGGACCGGAATGACGTAGAGGGGGGTCATGACGTAGGGCCACGGCGCCAAACAGTCGACGGCTATCGCGGCGAGGAGCGTGGCGGCGACGAGCGCGAGCGCGCCCGCGGAGCCAGCCGATGGCTTCGGCCGGAAGCGCCACCAGGCGGTGCGACGAGGCGCGGCGGGGCTGCCGCGGTGGTGTGTCGGCGCCAGCACAACATGCATGGACCACCCCCGGCTATTGCCTCAGAAGACCCCGATGGGACGGCCGCTACCTTATGGTGCCGCGAAGCAGTCTGCCCGCGCAACGGAAACGAGGCAAGAGCGGCCAACTTCGTCAGGACCGAATGTAAAAAGAACCTTAGAATCTGGCGCGCGGTCGGTTGTCCTTCAGCAGTCCGGCACGCATGCTGCCCCCCGACGATGAGGGGCGCGGCGCGCCGGGCCATCGGCAGGGCGCCCAGCCAGCTCGCCACGCCGCGTAGCCCCCGGGGAGGACTATATGGATACTCGACAGCCAGACCAGACACAGCCACCCGAGCACGCCGGAGCGGAAAGCGGGATGCCAGGTGGCGGCAAGGGCCGCACAGACCGGCCCGGCCACACTGGCGTCTATCCCGTCTCGGAGATGCAGGGCGCCAGCGGCCAGGCGACCAGCCAGGGCGAGGCCTCGTGGGGCCAGGGCGCTCGCGGCGCCGCGGGCTACGAGGACAGCGGCACTTCCGAAACGGTGGTCGTCCCAGTCGCCGGCGAGGGCGCTCAGGCTGAATCGGCCGCGCCTGGTGAGTAGCCGGTCCCTGGGGTGTATCCCGTACGGAGACGGGGCCTGGGCGGTTGGCCCAGGCCCCGTCTCGTTGTCGCCTGACAGGTGCTAGTCGCCGCTGACGAGCTTGGGCAGCCAGACGGAGATCACGGCCGGCGTGCCGTTGCGGATCTGCTGGAGGCCGCGGCGCAGCGCCGGGCCGACCTCGGCCGGGTCGCGCACGTTCTCGCCGTAGGCGCCGGCCGCCTCCGCCTCCTTCGCGAAGTCAATCGGCGGGTCGAAGTAGCCGCCCTCCAGGCCGCTGCGTGCCGAGTAGCCCTCGGGGTAGTACCCGACCGTGGCGCGGGTGCCGGTGCTGTAGCTGCGGTTCTGGAACACGACCGCCATGAACGGCGCGCCGTACTGCCGCGCCGCCCAGATGGCAGGGTTGGCGACGGCGTACATGTAGAAGCCATCGCCCGAGGTCATGATGACGTCCTTCTGCGGCATCGCCAGCTTCGCGCCGAGCGCCGCGCCGGGACCCCAGCCGCCGCTGCTGCCCGGGTTCTTGAAGTAGCTGCGCGGCCGCGATGCCTTCACGAACCGCCAGACCGGCGCCGAGACCAGCGTCTCGTCCATGAGCACGCAGTTGTCGTCCATCACCTCGCTGAGCTGGTAGGCCACCCACAGCGCGTCGATGGGCGACTTGCCGGCGACGCTCTGCGCCTCCTGCACGGCCTTCTCGCGCCGCTCGCGCGAGGCGTCGCCCCAGCGGCTGGCGCGGTCGGCGAAGCGCTGGCGATCGCCGCTGCCGATCAGGCCCTCCGCGGCCTGCTGCAGCGCGCGGATGCCGAGCGTCGCATCCGAGGTGATGCGCAGGTTCGCCGTGAACTCGTAGGTGGGGATCGCCGGCTTGATCGGGTCGATATCAATCACGACGATCTTGGCGTCGGGCGGCGGCGCGTTCGGGCCGGGCAGCCACGGGATGTCGCCCTCCAGGACCAGCACCATGTCGCAGTCCTTCAGGCTCATCGGGCCCTGGTAGAGCGGGTGGTCGTAGGGGAAGCACTGGTACGAGCGCCAGGCCGCCTCGACCACCGGCAGGCCCAGCAGCTCGGCCAGCTCGACGAGCGCGGTGACGGCCTCGGGGTTGCGGCCCGAGCGCGCGACGACGACCGCCGGGTTCCGCGCCTGCACGAGCCACTCCGCCGCCTGACGGATGGCGTCCAGGTCCGGCCCCGGCGGCCGCGCCAGGCCGAGCTGCTCGACGGTCGGGAAGCGCGCGCCCGGCACCGGGCTCATCGCCACCTCGCGCGGCAGGCTGAGGTAGACCGGCCCCTGCGGCTCGGACTGCGCCACCTGCAGCGCGCGGCTCACGATCAGGCCGGGGTTGTCCTGCGAGGTGAGCTTGTGGTCCCACTTCACGTACTGGCGCAGGATGCCGTTCTGGTCGAAGGCCTGCTGCAGCCAGAAGTGGGCGCCGTCGCGCGCGCCGCGCATCGAGTCGGGATACGATGTCGGCGGGCCGCCCGCGGTGATGAGCACCGGCACGCCGCCGCGGAACGCCGTGTGCACCGCGCCACCGTAGTTCTGCGTGCCCACGTCCACGTGCGCCGCCGTGGCCGCAGCGCGGCCGGTGACCATGCCGTAGCCGATCGCGGCGTTCAGGCTGGGGTGCTCGTGGGTCATGGTGATGAGCTTCGGCGTGGGCCGGCCCAGCGCCTTCGCCTTGGCGATCGCCTCCTGGTAGAACATGATCTCGGAGCCGGAGGTGAAGAACAGGTATTCCACCTCGCCCAGGCCCATCGCCGCGACGAGCGCGTCGCTCGTCTCGTCGGCCTGTACCTCCGTCCACGCGCCGGGCGCCAGCGTGGTCGCCATGCGTCGTCCTCCCTCTCTCTCTGGGCCGCGTCCTATCGCGCCGCCACGGGCCGGCAGCGCGTGGGAGCCGGGTGACCGGCCGCCGTTAGCCCTCAGTATAGCCGGGCACGCCGCGCAAGGCATGCGAGCGGCCCGAGCCGCGGGCCGGCCCCGCTCCGCCTACCGCGCCGCGGCGCGCGCGGCGAGCATCGCCAGCGCGTTGAACAGCCAGTGGGCCGCAAGGCTGCCCGCCAGGTGGCCCGTGGCGACGCGCAGGTAGCCGAAGAGAACGCCGCCCAGGTAGTAGGCGATGAGCTTGCCGGCCAGCTCGGGCAGGCGGAACGTCGGCATCTCGCCGCGCGCGATCTCCAGGTGCCAGAGTGTGAAGGGCAGCGCCGCGAGCAGCACCGCCCCGGCGGCGGGATGGCGCAGCCAGGCGAGCGCGGCCGGGAGCAGGCCGGGGCGCGCCGGCCACTGGCCAGGCACTGGCGGGGTCTGGGCCAGGGAGCGGTGCAGGGCCAGCCCCCGCGCGCGCAGCAGCCAGGCGAGCAGCAGGCCACGGAAGGCCAGCTCCTCGGGCAGCACGGTGTCGAGCGGCAGGTAGGCCAGCAAGCGACGCCGCAGCGCTCGGCGGCCCACCTGCCCCTCGGGCCGGTCTGCGGGCAGCAGCCCCAGCGCCGCCGCGGCCAGCGGCACGGCGCCGAGCGCCAGGCCCCAGAGCGCGCCCGCGCGCAGGCTGCGCCGGGCGGCGCCGCAGCCGCCGGCTAGCCCCAGGTCGCCGAGCGACAGGCCGTCCGCGCGGCTCCAGAGCACGACCGCGCCGACGAGCGCCAGGCCCGCGCCCACGCCGCGCAGCGAGCCCGCCGGCGAGGCGCCAAGCGCGCGCGTCTTCCCGTTGCCGTACGCTATCAGGAGGCCGACGTATATCAGGATCAACTCGGTTGATTCTGCGCTAACGCGCGCTGCCCGCCGCCGGCGTGATGCCCAGCTCGCCGAGCACCTCGTAGAGCGGGCCGAAGTCCGCGATGCTCGACGCGGGCACGTCGTCGGTGCGCTTGAGCTGCTGCTGCTCGGCGGCGATCGCGTAGCGCAGCGTGCGCTCGCTGACCGTGCCGTCGTCGCTGTAGGCGTACAAGCTGGCGTCGTACGCCTCCTCGGCCTCCTCGCGCGTGATGCTCAGGAACTGCATGAACACGGGCAGGGTGCCCTCGCGGTTCCCCTTCGTGTACTGGAGCGCGCGGACCATCGCGCGAAGCACGCGCTTGACCTGTAGCCGCTGGCTGTCGAGCCGCGCCTGCGTCGTCACCACCCCGGACTCGGGCAGCGGCACCACGTCGTCGAGGCGCAGCAGGCGGGACAGTCCCATCGCCTCAGCGCGCGGCACCTCCGACGCCGAGAAGATGCTCGCCTGCGCGGCGCCCTGCGAGACGGCCAGGAAGCGCTCGGCCGGCGTGCCGGCGGCCAACCAGGTCACTTCCGAGTAGGGGTCAATGCCGAAATGCTCCAGGGCCAGCACACCCGAGTTGTACGGCCCGCTGCCAATCGTCGAAACGGCGATGGCCTTGCCCCGAAGCTGCTCCATGGACTGTACGCTGGGCGAGGCCATCACCCAGCGCGTGGATTTGTCCACGACGGCGCCGACGATCCGGAACGGCATCCCTGACAGCACATCGCGCACGGCCGGGCCGAACACGCCGCTGTAGTCCGCCTCGCCCGACGCCAGCCCCGCGCTCACGAGGTTGGAGCGCAGCACCGGCAGCTCGACATCGAACCCCTCCTCGGAGAAGAAGCCCTTCTGCTGGGCCAGCACGTGCGGAATGAAGACGCCAGCAATCGAGGGCAGCGCGAGAACGAGCTTCTCGGCTGGCGCAGCCGGCGCCTCCACGGCAGGTGCCGGCGGGCGCGGCGCCGCCGGCTGCTCGACAGCCGTCCCGCTGCTCGCCGCCGGAGTGCAGGCCACCAGGGCGCCAGCTACCAGCCCCAGGAACACGCCACGCAGCCAGGCCATGCTTGCTCTCCCGTTCGGCTCAGCTCTTGGGCCAGGGGCGCCGCGCCACGAGAGAGGCCGGGGGCCATGCCCCCGCCTCCTGCGGCTCTCCGCCGCGTTACTGGTCGCCGCAGAGGCGGGCGGGCGTCGTGGTGGTCATGAGCTGCAGCTCCTCCTCGGTCAAGCCGAAGGCCCGCATGTAGCCGCGCATCAGCCGCATGCACTCCACGGAGTTCGGGAACAGCGGCTCGCCGGCGTCGCTGGAGAGCGTGCAGTGCTCCGGGCCGACGGCGCGGATCGCCTGGTACATGCGGAACGGGTCCACGCCCAGCAGCGGCGACAGCTCGTCGAACGTGAAGTTCATCGTCGCGCCGAAGCCCGCCAGCTCCTGCATCTGCTCGACGCTCAGGTCCACGAACGGGCTGAACGGGTGGTCGGCCACCATCTGCTTGAGGCCGACCTTGTTGCCCTCCTCGGCCATCGCGAAGATCTCCGGGTGCGTGGCGTGGGCGAAGAACAACGTGCGCCCGTAATCGGCGACCATGTGGATGATTTCGCGGATCTCCGGCTTCAGGTTGCCGTGCTCGTCCAGCAGGTAGTGGCCGATGCGCAGCGCCTCGTCCCAGGGCATCGGCGGCACCTGCTCGTAGGGATTCTTCGACGCGCCCCACCACAGCGGTTTGCCGCCCACCTGGTGGAGTGTGTTAGCGTGCATCGCCACGGGCATCCAGACACCCACCACACCCGCCTCGAGCTGCGCGCGCGTCTCGGCCGCCGACGGCGGCTTGCCCGTGGGCGCCACGTTGTAGCCCGCCCAGCAGGTGATCGGCTCGACGCCCTCGGCCTCGCACCAGCGGTTCAGCGCCTCCTGCACGCGCTGCACGGCGGCGACGGGATTGCTGCGGCCGACGATGGTCTTGTAGAGGATGCCGCGCATGCCCTGCTTCGAGGCGTGCTGCGCCAGGCTGAGCGCGTCCTGCTGCCCCTCGTGCGCGTGGCAGTGGATGTCGATGGCGTCCTTCACGCCCGGCACGTTCGGCGGCTTCTGCACCTCCTCCGAGTAGGCGCGGCGAATGGCGTATGACTTGACGTAGCGCGCCTTCGTCGGGTCCTGGGGCGCCGTCGCCGCAGGGTTGCTCGCCTCCAGAGTCTGCATGGCTGGTCCTCCCTATTACCCGTGAACGTGGTGGCACCTTGGGGGACACCCCCAAACCCCCGGCCTGCGGCGCTATGGGCCGTCCGGCGGCCGCGGGTAGATGACCTCGCCGGCGCGCACGGCGAAGATGGGCACGAGCTGCTGGCGCACCGTGAGCATCTCGCGCCGCGAGTCGAGCGCCGTCCACTCGCGCTCCTCCAGGCGCAGCACGGACACGTCGGCCACGCGCCCGACGGCCAGCGAGCCCAGCTCGTCAGCGCGGCCGAGCAGGTCGGCGGCGTGGCTGGTAGCCATCGCGATCACCTCAGCCAGCGGCACGCCGAGCCCGAGCAGCTTGCTCATCGTCGTGGGCAGATCGTACACCGGCCCGCGCACGCTGAGATGGCTCGCGTCGGTCGAGACGGCGTCGGGCGGGAAGTCCTGGTCGAGCAGGCGCTGCGCCACGGCGAAGCTCAGGTTGTTCGCCCCGTGGCCGATGTCGAAGCGCACGCCGCGCGCCCGCGCCTCGCGCACGGCCGGCGCGAGGCGGCCGTTGGCGTCGAGCAGGCCGCCACGGTGGCCGGTGTACATGTGGGTCACCGTGTCGTCCGGACGCAGCAGCTCCACGACCTGCTCGATCGGCGGCGCCGGGCCGTCGCCCCACGACTCGCCGATGTGCACCAGCACGCGCAGCCCCACCTCGTCGGCGATCGCGCGGCCGCGCTTGAGCGGCTCCAGGCCGAGCGGGCCGAGCGCGCTCGCCGTCGCCATCCACTTCATCCCCACGAGGCGGTCGCGGTGCTCGGCAGCGGTCTTCGCGATGCCCTCGGGATCGATCAGGCGCGGGTCGCCCAGCCTGGCGAACTGCGGGTTCACCACCGAGCCGAGCGTCGAGAGGTTCAGGTACGCGAGCACCCGCGTCTTCGCGCGCTCCATGATGTGCTCGCGGAACAAACCGAAGCTGCTGTGGCCGGCCGAGCCGGCGTCCACGACCGTCGTCACGCCGCGGCTCACGCCCAGCAGGTCGGGGTCCATGCTGTTCGCGCCGAAGCCGCGGAAGCAGTGCACGTGCGCGTCGATCAGGCCGGGCACGACGAGCAGCCCCGCCACGTCCCGCACCTCGGCGCCCGCCGCATCGAGCCCCGGGCCGACCGCCTCGATGCGGCCGTCGCGCAGCCGCACGTCGAGCGTCGCGTCGAGCCCCTGGGCAGGATCGAGCACCCGCCCGCCCCGTAACAACAGCGCTGTCTCCGCCACGCCCGCCTCCTCCGGTGCCCGTAATATACACTCCCCGCCGCGCCGAGCAAACTCGTCCGTCCGGCGGCGCCCCCCATTGCCCGCGCGCGCGGGGTAGCGGACTTTACCGGTCCTTAACCCCGCGTCGACAGAATTAGGCGTCGTCCTGTTTCGCCCCGCCGATGATCTACTTGGGGAGAACGCTCTATGGAACGACGACACGACCTCCTGTTTCGCCAGGTAGTTGACCAGGTGGGGGCGGGCCTCGCGGCGAGCGGCTTCCGCGTCTTCGACCGCGGCTGGCTCGGCGAGTATCGCTGGATCGAGTTCGCGCGCCAGCGCTGGAACGGCGGGGGATGTCCGCGCGAAGAGCACCTCGTGCTCTATCACCTCGCCGACCACTGCCACATCGGCGCGCGGCTGCAGTCGTGCAACCCCATCGAGCGGACGCGCGCGGGCGAGGTCGTTATGAACCTGTGGGACTACGAGCTGGCGGCGGCCGAGACGCCCACGGCCAAGGCGGCCCTCTGCCGGCGCGTGCGCGGCTGGGTCGACGACACGCTCGCCCGCATTCCCTAGCGTCTCCCCGCCGGCCCTCTCGCCGGGGCGCCCGGCCGCCCGAGATCGGCGCCTCTCACCTTCCTATGCGCCCTGCACCGATCTTAGGCACGATGCACAATCACGCCGCCTGCATTTTCGTATGAGCCGTCCGATGCCCGGCCGGCGGCCCCCCTCCTACGATTAGGCCAACATACGATAGGAGTTGGCCATGCCACCAGAAGCGCTTCCCAAAATCGACACAGGCGACACGACATGGGTTATCGTCGCGGCGGCATTGGTGATGCTAATGACGCCGGCGCTGGGTTTCTTCTACGGCGGCCTGGTCCGCCGCAAGAACGTGCTCAGCACCATCATGCACAGTTTCTTCATCCTCGCGCTGATCAGCGTCCAGTGGGTGCTGTGGGGCTATAGCCTCGCCTTCGGCCCGGACGTCGGCGGGCTCATCGGCGGCCTGAGCTGGGTTGGCCTGAACGGTGTGGGCATGGAGCCCAATCCCGACTATGCGGCAACCATCCCCCACCAGTTGTTCATGGCCTTCCAGATGATGTTCGCCGTCATCACCCCGGCACTCATCACGGGCGCGTTCGCCGAGCGCAAGCGGTTCAAGGCGTTCGTGATCTTCTCGCTGCTGTGGGCGACGCTCGTCTACGACCCGGTGGCGCACTGGGTGTGGGCGACGGGCGGCTGGCTGAAGGGGCTGGGCGCGCTCGACTTCGCGGGCGGTACCGTGGTGCACATCACCAGCGGCGTGTCGGCGCTCGTGGCGGCGCTGGTGCTCGGCCCGCGCGTCGGCCTGGGCGACGAGCCGATGGACCCGCACGACCTGACCATGACCGTCCTGGGCGCGGGGCTCCTGTGGTTCGGCTGGTTCGGGTTCAACGCGGGCAGCGCGCTGGCGGCGAACGGCCTGGCCGTGAACGCGTTCGTGGTGACGAACACCGCCGCGGCCATGGCGGCGCTCACCTGGATGACAGTGAGTTGGGCGCACCACGGCCGGCCGAGCGTCCTGGGCGCGGCGGCGGGCGCGGTCGCGGGGCTGGTGGCGATCACCCCGGCGTCGGGCTACGTGAACGCCACGGCGGCCATCATCATCGGCCTGGGCGCGGGCGTCATCTGCTACTGGGCCGTGCAGCTCCGCACCAAGCTCACCCGCATCGACGACGCGCTCGACGTCTGGGGCGTGCACGGCGTAGGCGGCACCTGGGGCGCGCTGGCCACGGGCCTGTTCGCCACCCTGGCGATCAACGATACCGCGGCGAACGGCCTCTTCTACGGCGACCCGAGCCAGTTCGTGAAGCAGGCAATC
>Ga0070741_10007009_pt1 | contig 23710 bp, 27 predicted proteins | sample Coa_R1_4_FD_66440 | JGI IMG/M metagenome (GOLD analysis project Ga0070741, IMG submission 66440) | Surface soil microbial communities from Centralia Pennsylvania, which are recovering from an underground coalmine fire - Coalmine... | ecosystem: Environmental > Terrestrial > Soil > Unclassified ...
AGCGGCTTCACCACCGGCTTCGCGATCGACAGCACGCTCAACAAGGGCGGCGCGGCGGCGCCGGCGGCGCCGGCGGCGGTGACCGCCAGCAAGCAGGGCGGCTTCAGCAGCATCAACCTGCTGCTGGGCACGGCCGCGATCGCCGTCACCGTGGCCCTGCTGCTCGGCCTGGCCGGCTGCGCGTCGACGCCGGCGCCGCAAACGCCGGCCGAGACCGTGGTCTATGTCGAGGCCGCCGCGGCCTCGGCGGACTCGCTGGCGGACCGCCTGTACCGGGCCGGCTCGATCACCCGGACCGAGGCCCAGGGTGTGCTGACGGCGTCGCAGGCCCTGCAGGCGGCCGTGCAGACGGCCAAGGCCCTGATCGCCACCGGCGACGGCGCCGGCGCCCAGGCGCAGCTGCAGGCGGTCCAGGGCGACCTGCAGTTCGTCACCTCGTTCCTCTCCAACCATCAGTAGGAGGGCGCCATGCCCATCGCCGCACTGCTCCAGCTGCTCCCCGTCCTGATCAACGCGATCGGCCCGCTGCTCCAGAAGCTGGACGGTGCCCATGCCTCGGGCGACCTGGCCCTGGCGCAGTCCGTCGCCGGCGAGCTCGCCGACGCCTTCGACCTGGCGCAGCAGGCCGGCGCCCTGGTGGCCACCTGCCAGGCGCAGAAGCGCAACCCCACGGTCGACGAGTGGGCGGTGTTCGACAAGGCCTGGAAGGCCGCGCAGGACGAACTGCAATCCGACCTCGCCGCCCACTGACGCCACGCCAAGGAGCGCCATGACGCCGCAAGGCCAGGACGACAAAATGCAAGGAAGCGTGGAAGTGAGCCCCTTCGACCTCGGCCGGCTGTTCGCTGAAATGCGCGGCCTCGACGCGCGGCTCGTCGAAATCAAGCGCGACACGGCCATCACACTGGAAAAGCTCGAGGCGCGGATCGAAACCCGCATGAGCCAGTTCGCCGAGAGCCTGCAGAAGCTCGCGGACGGCTACGTGCGCCGGGAGGAGCTGACGGAAGCCAAGAAGGACGTCGATGCGCTCGGCGCCAAGCATCGCGAGCTGGAGCAGCGCCTGGGCCTGCTCGAAGTCCAGGGTGGCCGGGCGGAGCCGCTGATGAAGGGCCTGACCGAGATCCTCAAGTATCTCCTCATCGCCGGCGTCGGAGTCATCGGCGGCCACTTCTTCCACTAGCCCTTGGCGCGCCGGCGCGGCCGCTCCCAGCCCTCGTGGTGCCCCGCCGGCTTCCACTTCTCCCATAGCGGCGACTTTCCCCCGACATAGGGGGAGTCCGCCCTCTTCGCGACAACCCCCTCAATCCCTAGCTTGACCGCCTCGGCGTAGAACGCCGGACCGGCGCCCTCGATATAGCTGACGTAACCGACCGAGCGGTGCCGGCCCTCCACCAGCTTGCGCAGCCTCTGCTTGCGCTCCAGCAGCGGCAGGGCGCGCAGGTCCTTCCCCCGCAGCCACAGCACGTCGAAGACGAACAGCGCGAGGTCCTGGCGCCGCCCGCGCGCGTTGCGCATCGCCTCGAAGTCCGGGATCCCGCGCTCGTCCAGCACGCAGATCTCCGCGTCGATCACCCAGGAGCCCGGCAGGCTGCGCGCCAGCGCCGCCACGATGCCCGGGTACCAGGTGGTGGCGTCGGTGCCCGGCTTGGTCCGCAGTCGCACCGCCGCGCCCTCTTTCCCGGCCAGGATGCGGTAGCCGTCGTACTTCAGCTCGTAGATCCAGCCCGGCCGGTCGACGGGCCTGGCCAGCACCGCGTCCATGAGCTCGATCTGCAATAGGTCCATCCCACAGCTATACCTCACCGGCGCCGCCGGCGTCGGTCCTCCGGCCGCCATAGCGCGTCCAGCGATGGCCCCGCCGGCGGGAATACCGGGTCGGCCATGATGTCCGCGTCCAGCGCCTCTACATCTTTCCATCGCAGCGGCGGCCCCTTCGGCGGCCGCTTCGGCCAGCCGCCCGGCGGCGGCGGAAACCTCCCCCTCACGATCAACCGGACCGGCTTCCCCCTGTCCCGCGCGGTGTCGACGATCTCCGGCGCCCAGTGCCCCAGGAAGATCAGGTGCGTCGCCTCGTCGATCACCTTCCAGTGCTCCAGCACCGTGCCAAACTCGGCGCCCAGCTCGAGCGCAAAAGCCTGTGTCAGCTTGTCGTTGATGGTCTGGCCCACCACCGTGCCGACGCGCAGCCGGCGCACCAGGTGGCGCAGGCGCGGCCGCAGGCGGCCGTAGTCACCGCGGCCCAGGACGCCCACGATCGCGCCCGGCGGTGCCGGCCTCTCCTGGTCTGGCTTGGGGCGGGTCATGGGCGCAGCGCTCCCAGTGCGCCGGTCCTGGGTCGGCGCGGATCGGAAACGAATTGGAGCCCCGCCCATCGGGGACGCTGAAACCGTACTGCTGTACATACGTACAGTCAACCGCCGGCGCTACACTTCCCGGAAATTCCTCCGGATTCTCCCCATGTGCTACTCCGCCCAGTGCTGGGCCAACTGGCGCAAATATCGGCGCGAGTTCAACTCCAGGATCTCGATCGCCGACTTCGCCGAGCTCTACGGCTACAAGCGGCGCGCCGCCGCAGCAGGCGTCAAGGTGCGCACCCCCAAGGGCATGGATGACGCCTTCCGCGACCCGCAGACGCCCGAGGAGGCCGGGATCTGGGCCATCATCGAGGAGCTCAACAAGAGCGAGGCGGAAGCCAAGCAGCGCGAGTTCTTCGAACAGCGCACCCGTCACGTCGACGCGCAGCGCAAGCTCCAGGCAAAGGTGACGAAGAAGGCCGAGAACGATCTACGCGTTTCAGCCAAGAAGATGGACGACGCCAGGCTCAAGCTCGAGGACCTGCGCCGCACCGAGCCCGCGGACCGGGACAGCCGCATCTTTCCCTTCTGGTGGGCGCCGGTGATGGTGCTCGAGGCCGGCGAGCTGGTGGTGAAGCCCATGCGCTACCACTGCCGCCTCGAGGGGTGGCACGCCGGCATGGAAGGCAAGTACGGCACCTACAACGCCCGGCGCGACAGCCTGGCCAAGACCTGGAAGAAGCAGTTCGGCTACCAGCACAGCGTGATGGTCGTGAACCGCTTTTACGAGAATGTCGACCGCGGCGGCGAAAACGTCGTGCTCGAGTTCAATCCCCGGCCGGCACACGACATGCTCGTGGCCTGCCTATGGCAGCGGTCGATCGGCTTCGGCGACGAGCTGCCGGCGTTCTACAGCTTCGCCGCGATCACCGACGAGCCGCCGGAGGAAGTCGCGGCTGCAGGCCACGATCGCTGCATCGTGCCGATCAAGCGGGAGAACCTGATGGCCTGGCTGGATCCGGATCCGGCGCGCCTGGATGATCTGCAGGCCATCCTCGAGGATCGCGATCGCCCCTACTACGAGCACCGCCTAGCCGCCTGACAGGAACGGCGCCTCGAGCACCTTGCTGCGCTTGCGGATGTGCGTGTACCGCTTCAGCTCGTTCCAGCTCTCATGCAGGGTGACGGCAGCGACCTGCGGGATGCCCCAGCCGCGCTCGAACAGCCGTGTCGTGGCCTCGTGCCGCAGGTCATGGAAGTGCAGGTCCTCGATCCCGAGCATGGCGCACGCCGCGGTGAAGTAGCTGCCGACGGTCCGCGGGTTGTAGGGGAAGATCGGCCCCGCCTTCATGTCCCGCAGCTGCACGATCCGCCACGCCTCCGGGGTGTAGTTGAAGCGCCGGTGGTTGCCGTCCTTGTGCCGCGGGTGCTTGGCGTCGCGCACCAGGCCCGTCATTTCCTCCGGCCGGTTGTCCTCGGCCTCGATGCGGCAGATCTCGGCCTCCCGCTTGGCCGAGTAGATGGCGAACCACATGATCTGCCGCATGGGAATATCCGAGCGCCCGCCCTCGCGCGCGGCGAAATACCGGTCCAGCTGCTCCAGCTCCTCGCAGGTCGGCAGCCGGTCCCGCTTCCTGGACTTCCCCACGAGCTTCTTCGCCCAGCAGAACTCCCGCGCCTCCCTCACCACCTCCGGGTTCACCGGCAGGCTCCAGGCCGTCTTCGCGGCCTTCAGCACCACCCCGATCCACACCAGGTCGTTCAGCACCGTGGCCGGCCCGGCGCCTTCGATCCGGCGCTGCCGCACGTGGTCGATCAGGATCTGGGCCGTCAGCTCCAAGACATTCACCGCGGCGATCGGCTGGCCCTCGAGCTTCTTGAGATCGGCCTCCTTGGAGCGCTGCCACTTCGACAGGGCGCTGTACTCCTCACGGTAGCGCTTGATCAGCGCCCCCAGCGACGTATCCCCCGCCTTGGCCTTCTGCAACGCTCCAGGCTTCTCCAGGTCGACCTCCCGCCGCCGGGCCCACTCCGTGGCCATCGCCTCCCTGGAGAACGTCTGCGACTCGGTATAGACCAGGCGCCCGTCCCGCTTGATGCGGATCGTCGCGGTGTATCCTATTGATCCGTCCTTTCGACGGCGCGGCCGGATGGTGGCCATGCGTTCCCCGGTGCGACAAGAAATTTTGTCGCTTTTTTGTCGCACCGAGATTACAGCAACTCCCGAAAATCCAGCAAAAACAGCACAGCAATAGCAAGGTGAAAAGTCAGGTGGGAGCGGCAGAAACGTCAGGAATTTCAGGCACTACAAGCCCTTGGCGCTTCTCCGTAGCGCCCATGATGGACTGGACGGACCGGCACTGCCGCTACTTCCTGCGCCTGTTCTCGCGCCGCACCCGGCTGTATACCGAGATGGTCAACACCGGCGCGATCCTGCGCGGCGACGTCTACCGCCACCTGCGCTTCGACCCGGCCGAGCACCCCGTGGCCCTGCAGCTGGGCGGCAGCGAACCCGAGGCGCTGGGCCGCTGCGCCGCCATCGGCGCGGAGTACGGCTACGACGAGGTCAACCTCAACTGCGGCTGCCCTTCCGACCGGGTGCAGGAGGGCCGCTTCGGCGCCTGCCTGATGGCGGAGCCGCAGCGGGTGGCGCAGGCGGTGGCGGCGATGCGCGCGGCCGGCCGCGCGCCGGTCACGGTCAAGTGCCGTATCGGCATCGACGACAGCGAGGACTACGTGTTCCTGCGCCAGTTCGTCGAGACCGTGGCGGCCGCCGGCTGCGGCGTGTTCGTGGTGCACGCGCGCAAGGCTTGGTTGTCGGGCCTGTCGCCAAAGGAGAACCGCGAGATCCCGCCCCTGCGCTACGAGCAGGTCTACCGCCTGAAGCAGGAGTTCCCGCAGCTGGTGATCGCCATCAACGGCGGCATCCGCACCCTGGAGGACTGTGATGCGCACCTGCGCCACGTCGACGGCGTGATGCTCGGCCGCGAGGTCTATGAAAACCCCTACCTGCTGGCCCAGGTCGACGCGCGCCTGTTCGGCGAGACGCGGCCGGCGCCGACGCGCGCCGAGGTGCTGCTGCGTCTGCGCCCCTACGTCGAGCAGGAGCTGGCCGCCGGCACGCCGCTGGGCCAGATCACCCGCCACATCCTCGGCCTGTTCCGCAACCAGCCCGGCGGCCGCGCCTACCGCCGACACTTGTCCGAGCACGCCCACCGGCGCGGCGCCGGCTGGGCGGTGGTGGAGGACGCCCTGGCCCTGACCCAGCGCAGCGACGCCACCCCCGAATCCCTGACGGCCTGAGCCAAAACCATGAGCCTGTTCCAGCGCTTTGCCCTGCTGTGCCTTGTGTCCACCCTGGGCCTCGCCGCGGCGGGCTGCGCCACGGCGCCGCCGCCGGCGCCTCCGCCCGACCCGCACCCGCGGGTGCTGCTGCAGACCTCGCAGGGCAACATCACCCTGGAGCTGGACCGCGAGCACGCGCCGCTGAGCGTGGACAATTTCCTGGCCTACGTGAAGGAAGGCCGCTACGACGGCACCGTGTTCCACCGCGTGGTGCCGGGCTTCGTCATCCAGGGCGGCGGCTACGGCCCCGACCTCAAGGACCGCCCGCGCCATCCGCCGATCCCGCTGGAGTCGCACAACGGCCTGTCCAACCTGCGCGGCACCCTGGCGATGGCGCGCGACACGGCGCCGGATACGGCCGACGCCGAGTTCTACATCAACCTGGTCGACAACCTGAAGCTCAACCCGCACCCGGAAATCCCGGGCCGCGAATACGGCTATGCCGTGTTCGGCCGGGTCGTCGACGGCATGGAGGTGGTCGACCGCATCGCGGCGCTGCCGACCCACGCGGTGAGCGAGGACTTCGGCAACGTGCCGCTGGAGACGGTGCTGATCCGCAAGGCGGTGCTGCTGCCGCGCGGCGCCTGAAACCGCCGTGACCACCCTCCTGCTCTCCGACCTGCATCTGCCGCTGCAAGCCTCGCCGCTGCGCGAGGCCTTTGCCCGATTTCTGGCAGGGCCGGCGCGGCAGGCGGAGGCGGTCTACATCCTCGGCGACCTGTTCGAATACTGGATCGGCGACGACGCCGGGCTGCGCGACTACGCCGCCGAGTTGCTGGAGCTGCGGGCGCTGGCCGACAGCGGGGTACGGGTCGGCCTGATGCACGGCAACCGCGACTTCCTCGTCGGCCGGCGCTTCGCCGCGGCCGCCGGGGTGGAGCTGCTGCGCGACCCGCTGCGGCTGGAGCTGGGCGGCGTGCCGACGCTGCTGTCGCACGGCGACCTCTGGTGCACCGACGACCACGCCTACCAGCGCTGGCGCCGCTTCTCGCACAACCCGCTGGTGCAGCGCGTCTTCGGCCTGCTGCCGGAGGCGCCGCGCCGGCGCATCGCCGGCGCGGCGCGGCAGCAGAGCGCGGTGGACAAGAGCCACAAGCCCGAGGCGATCATGGACGTCAACGAAGCGGCGGTGCGCGAGGCGTTCCGGCGCAGCGGCGCGGGGCTCATCATCCACGGCCACACCCACCGCCCGGCCGAGCACCATTACGAACTCGACGGCAGCGCGCGCGAGCGCGTCGTGCTGGCGGACTGGAGGCCGCAGCACATGGAATACCTGGTCTGCGACGGCGCGGGGCTGCACCGCCGCACTCTCTAGCCACCTATGTCCACCGAACAGTTCTACAACGCCCTGCGCCGCGGCTTTGCCGGCTCGGTGCCGCACGTCAAGGAGCTGGGCATCGAGCTGAGCCACGCCGACGCCCGCTCGGCCGAAGGCCGCCTGCCCTACCGCCCGGAATTCCTCGGCGACGCCGAGCACCAGCTGATCCACACCGGCGTCGTCACCACCCTGATCGATTCGGTCTGCGGCGTGGCCCTGATCGCCCACATCGGCCAGCCGACCCGCATCGCCACGCTGGACCTGCGCGTCGACTACCTGCGGCCCTCGCGCCCCGGCAAGGACCTGGTGTGCCGCGCCGAGTGCTACCGGCTCACCGACCAGATCGCCTTCCTGCGCGCCAGCGTCTGGCAGGACCGCGCCGACGAACCGGTGGCGACCAGCCTGGCGGCGTTCATGCGCACCGGCAAGCCCGGCGACCCGGCGCAGAAGAGCGGGCTGCGATGAGCGCGTCGAAGATGGAAGCGGCGCGCCGCCTGGCGCGCGAGCAGCGGGACTGCGGCGCGCTGCTCGGCCTGGTGCCCTACGCGGCTTATATCGGCCTGCGCATCGACCTGGCCGATCCCGCCGCGCCGGTGCTGCGGCTGCCGTACAAGCCCTCGCTGATCGGCAATACCGCGCTGCCGGCGCTGCACGGCGGGGTTGTCGCCAGCTTCATGGAGAGCGCGGCGCTGATGCACCTGCTGCTGATGCTGGACGAGCAGCGCGTGCCGAAGAGCATCGACTTCTCCATCGACTACCTGCGCTCGGCCCATGCGGAGGACTCGTATGCCGCCTGCGCGGTGGAGCGCCTGGGGCGGCGCGTGGCGCAGGTGCAGATCCGCTGCTGGCAGTCCGATCCGGCCAGGCCGGTGGCCCTGGCGCGCGCCCACTTCCTGCTAGGGAGCCTCTGATCAATCCCATGCCCTGCCGCGGTTTGCCCTTTGACGCAGGGCGGCGTTGCTCGTCGCTCGTGTACAGAAAGTACACCACGCTCCTCGCGCCTTGCCCTGCGTCAAAGGGCAAACCGCCCGGAGGGTTGCCCCCCATTTTGCGCCAGGCCGCGTTGCTCGCTCCTCATGTGCAGTCAGCACACTTCGTCGCTCGCGCCTTGCCTGACGCAAAATGGGGGGCAACGGCAGGGCATGGGATTGATCAGAGGCTCCCTAGCCGGCGATGAGCGCCGCGACGGGTAGCGCCGATTACCCCGGCTGGCTCAGCCTGCGCGAGCTGGACGCCGAACTGGGCCTGGCCAAGGGCGCGTCGTTCCGCGCCTTCAAGCGCCTGCTGCCGCGGCTGGAGGAAGAGCGCGACTTCGTCGTGCTCGACCACCGGCGGCACAGCGCCGCCGCGGCCGCGCTGCACGCAGCCGGCCGGCTCTACCGCAGCTCGATGAACCCGGTGCTGCTGGCGCCGGGTGCCGCCGAGCGGGTGCGCGAAGCGCTGCGCGGCGGGCCTGCACAAGGGATGTAAGCGCCATTACCTGCTGGCGCTGGAATCATTGCCACCTACCCGGTCGGGGGGTAGGATTCAAATCCCTTTCTGGAGAATCAAACGATGAGCGTAGCCGACCTGCTGAACAAGTTGCCCGCCGCACTCAACGCCGATGCCGCCGCCGGCACCGACGCCACGATCCAGTTCAACACTTCCAAGCCGCACTACGTCACCATCAAGGGTGGGGCCGCCACCGTCTCCGAGGGCACCGCCAGCAGCCCGGACGTCACCCTGACCATGGAAGACGACGACCTCGTCGCGCTGATGAAGGGCGAGCTGAACGGCATGACCGCGTTCATGACCGGCAAGCTGCAGCTCGACGGCGACCTGATGCTGGCGCAGCGCATCGGCGGCCTGTTCGATCCGGCGAAGCTTGCCTAAGCCAAGCCCCGGCACTGTTTCAAGCCAAGCCCCGGACCGAGAGGCCCGGGGCTTGTCGTTTGCACTCGAGGAAAACGGCGAGCGGCTGGAGCTGCGCGCCCTGCACCGCCAGAACTACGGCGCCATCAGCGCCGACTGGACTGGCGCCGAGCTGCGCCGCCGCATCGCCGGCGGCAGGCGCCAGCCGCTGCCGCGGGCCATCGGCCTGCACAAGGAACCCGGCCTGACCGTGCTCGACGCCAACGCCGGCCTCGGCCGCGACGGCTACACCCTCGCCGCGCTTGGCGCCGGCGTCACCCTGGTCGAGCGCAACCCGACCGTCTTCGCCCTGCTGCAGGACGCGCACCAGCGCGCCCTCGCCGACCCGCAGGCGCAGACGGTGGCGCAGCGCATCGAGCTGCTTGCCGCGGAGGCGCGCGCGGTGTTCGGCAGCGGCCGTCACTGGGACGTGATCTATCTCGACCCGATGTATCCCGATGACGGCAAGACCTCGCTGCCCGGCAAGGAGATGCAGATCCTGCGCGACCTCACCGGCGGCGACGAGGACGCCGACCAGCTGCTGCAGCCGGCGCTGGCCTGCGCGCGGCAGCGGGTGGTGGTGAAGCGACCGCTCAAGGCGCCGTGGCTGGACGGCGTCGAGCCCTCGATGTCGCTGCGCTCAACCCTGCTGCGCTTCGACGTGTACCTGAAGAGCGCCGTCCACACGGCACACCCCGCCGGACAAATCCCATGATCCGCCGACTGACCCTGGTGCGTCACGCCAAGTCCTCCTGGGACTATGCCGAACTCAGCGACTTCGAACGCCCGCTCAACACCCGCGGCCGCCGCGATGCGCCGGCGATGGCCCGACGTCTGGCGCCGGAGCTGGAGCGGCCGCTGCGCCTGGTGTCGAGCCCGGCGCTGCGCGCCATCACCACCGCCCACGCTTTCGCCGAGGCCCTGGGCGTGGCGCACACCGCGATCCGGGTCGAGCCGCGCATCTACGACGCGACGCGCGGCACCTTGTTCGGCCTCGTGCAGGAGCTGGACGATGTCGATACGCACGTCCTGCTGTTCGGCCACAACCCCGGCTTCAGCGAGCTGGCGCAGCTGCTGGCGCCCTGCTCCTTCGGCGAAATGCCGACCTGCGCCGTCGCCACGCTGGCCTTCGAGCTGGCGCACTGGCGCGAGTTGCAGCCGCACGCCGGCACGCTGCTGCGCTACGACTATCCGAAGAAGGCGGAATGAAGTTTCCAGGCAAGGCGCGGGCCAAGGTGCGCACTTGCACAGCGTACGCCCCCTCCAGGCGGCTCATCGCCCACCCCCGCCAGCCGCGCTGCGTCGCGAGGCAGGCGAACGCCTGGCGCCGCGGACGCCAGGCTTCGATGCGGGTACACTCAGCGCGTCCTGGTTGACGAGGTATGGCGCGGATGAACAAGCCGATCTGGCCGCTGCTGCTGGCCGTGGTGCTCGGCATCGTGGGCAGTATCGCCTGGTACCTCTACCAGCCCGACGCGCCGCCGCCGGCCCCGCCACCGCAGGCCGCGACGCCGGCGCCGGCACCGCCCGCCGCGCCGACGCATTACCCGATCGAGGACGCTGCGCCGGCCGCCAGCCCGCCCAAGCCGCTGCCGGCCCTGGACGACAGCGATGCCGCCGCGCAGGACGCGCTGGCCGGCCTGGTCGAGCGGCAGACGCTGAGCGATCTGTTCCAGCTGAAGGGCCTGATCCGCCGCATCGTCGCCACCATCGACAACCTGCCGCGGGAGAAGGTCTCCGCGCGCCTGTCGTCGTTCAAGCCGGTGCCAGGGCACTTCGCCACCGCCGGGACCGATGCGGCGTTGAGCATCAGCCCCGCCAACTACCAGCGCTATACCCCGTATGTGCGGCTGGCCGGCGCAGTCGACGCCAGGAAGCTGGCCGCGGTGTACGCGCAGCTCTATCCGCTGTTCCAGCAGGCTTACGCCGACCTCGGCTACCCCAACAGCTATTTCAATGACCGCCTGGTGCAGGTGATCGACCATCTGCTGGCGACCCCGGCGGCGCCGGCGACCCTGCGCCTGGTGCAGCCCAATCTGCTCTACCAGTATGCCGACCCGGAACTGGAATCCCTGTCGGCCGGGCAGAAGATCCTGCTGCGGATGGGGCCGGACAATGCGGCGGTGGTGAAGGGCAAGCTGCAGGAAATCCGGGCCGAGGTCACCAGCCGGGTGCACCGGCCGCGGCAGGGGGGCGAAAGATGAGAAACCCGATCGCAGCGGCGGCCTGCCTGGTTCTGGCCGCTGGCGCGGCCTGCCTGCCGGCAGCGGCGCAGGGAATCTACAAGTGCAAGCAGGCCAACGGCCAGCTGGCCTACCAGGATCATCCCTGCGGCACCGGCAGCCAGGACGCCGGCGCGGTGAGCGGCGGCTACGTCGCGCCCGCCGCCGACAGCGGCTCCGCCGCCAGCCATTACCAGAACTACGTGGACATGATGGAGCACGACCACGCCCGGCAGCAGGCCGAGCGCCGCCAGCTGGAGGCCGACGACCGCCAGCGCCAGAACGAGCCGCAGCCGCTGCAGGCGGACCAGCGCGACTACCGCCGGCACATCTGCCAGGCGCAGCTCGACAACGAATTGATGCACCACCGCTACGCCGCCTTCGGCTGCGACGCCGACGGCAACAAGGTGCCGACTCCGGCACCGGCGCGGGTGGTGGTGCCGGCCTACACCCGCCGCTGACGGCCTCGCCGCCGCCTTCCCTCCCGAACCGGATCGCCGCCCCTTTTGGGTGCGGCTAGGCGCCGCCGCGCCCGGTTTGCCATTGCGGCCTTGCGCGCGGCCCCACCGGCCGCCTGCTGTCACAAACCGGAGGCGATCCAAGGTTACAATTGCATTACTAGTGCGCGAAGAATTCGCGTCAGCCGCCGAACGGTCACGGCGGCAAACAGGTCCCAGAGATGCGTCATATCGACTGGAAACTAAAGCCGCGGTCCGCAGGGCGTGGTTCCCTGAGACATCGCCCTGCGAAGGGAGCCCAATGAATACAACCACCTCCATAGTCCCACCCGCCCCCGAGCGCCCCTGGGACGCACGCCTGGCGCGGCGCCTGATCACGCCGCTGATCCACACCCGCGTCACCCCCAACCACCTCACCACGGTGCGGCTGCTGGTCGGCGTGGCGGCGATTGCCGCGTTCCTGCCGGGCAGCTACGGCTGGAGCAACATCGCCGCCCTGCTGTTCGTGCTGTCCAACTTCCTCGATCACACCGACGGCGAGCTGGCCCGCCTCAGCGGCAAGACCAGCCGCATCGGCCACATCTACGACCTGGCCTCCGACGCGTTGATCCATATCGCGCTGTTCGCAGCCATCGGCTACGGCCTGCGCGACAGCCAACTCGGCTACTGGGCGACGCCGCTGGGCCTGGTCGCCGGCTGCGCCGTGAGCCTGATCTTCTGGATGCGCATGGTGATCGAGGAGCGCCTGGGCAAGGCCGGCACCAAGCTGGCGTCCGTCGGCGGCTTCGAGACCGAGGACGTGCTGTACCTGATGCCGCTGGTGAGCTTGAGCGGGGCGCTGCAACCGTTCCTGCTGGCGGCAGCGGTCGGCGCGCCGCTGTATGCGCTGTGGGTGACGGCGGAATTCCTGCGCTCCGGCCGGCCGCCGGTGAACCACGGCCGGCCCTGCCAGCATTGAACGCCGCGGCTCCAACGCTGGCCGCGGCAGCGGACCCGGCCCGGCTGGGGCAGGACCTGTCCGGCCGTCTCGCCGTGCTGGACCAGGCGGAGCTGCGGCGCCGCTTCGTCGAGCAGGATGAATTCCTGCACCTCGATGATTTCCTGCCGCCGGCGCTGCTGCGCCAGCTGCAGGACGGCGTCGCCGCCAGCCGCGGCTCGGTCAACCGCAATCTGATTCCCGGCCACAAGAAGGGCGGCAGCGTCAGCCGTCACGTCATCGACCGGCAGGCGCCGGCGATCGCGGAGCTGTACCGCAACGCCGAGTTCAAAGCCTGGCTGGCGCGCCTGTGCGGGCAGCAGCTGCTGCCCTCGCCCGAAGACGACCCGCATGCCTACGCCCTGTACTTCTACACCGAGGCGGGCGATCACATCGGCTGGCACTACGACACTTCGTATTACAAAGGCGCGCGCTACACCCTGCTGCTGGGCGTGATCGACGATTCCTCGTGCAAGCTGGAATACCGGCTTTACACCAGGACGCCCGGCAAGACGCCGGTGGAAGGCGCGATCGCGCTCCGCCCCGGGGCCCTGGTGTTCTTCAACGGCGACAGGCTGCACCACCGCATCACGCCGCTCGCCGCGGGCGAGGACCGGGTGGCGCTGACCTTCGAGTACGTCACCAGCCAGGACATGAACCCGTTCTGGCGGCTGATCTCGAATATGAAGGACTCGATCGCCTACTTCGGCTTCAGCCAGGTGTTCCGGCGCAGACGCCGGCCGACGTGAAGCTCCCGGTTCTGATCGCCCTGGCACTCGGCGCAGGCGCCTTCACGGCTTTGCTCGCCTATGAGGGCGCCGGCGAAGTGCTGGGCACCTTTGCGCTGGCCGGCTGGGGCGTGCTGGCGGTGGCCGCCTTCCACCTCGTGCCCTTGCTGCTGGACTCCTCGGCCATGGGCATCGTGCTGGAGCGCCCGGTGCCGTACCGCCGCATCGCCCGCGCCCGCTGGATCGGCGAGGCGGTGAACGGCCTGCTGCCGGTGGCGCAGATGGGCGGCCCGATGGTCATGGCGCGGCTGCTGGCGCGCTACGGCACCGGCCGCGCCGACGCCGGCGCGGCGGTGGTGGTGAGCACGACGCAGCAGATGCTGTCGCAGGCGGCCTTCGGCATCCTCGGCATGCTGGCCCTGGCCGCCCACGCCAACGACGGCAGGCTGCTGTGGCCGCTGCTGATCGGCACCGCGCTGTTCGGCGGCAACGCCGTGTGGTTCTACAGCCTGCAGAAGCGCGGCCTGTTTGCGCGGCTGGCCAAGATGCTCAACCGCTTCGCCAGCGGCCGCGAGTGGCTGGACTTCAGCGGCGGCGCCGAGGCGCTGGATGCGGCGGTCCAGGGCGCCTACGCCCGACCGCGCGTCGGCCTCAACAGCTTCCTGCTCAACCTGGCCGGCTGGCTCGCGGGCATCGGCGAGGTCTGGCTGGTGCTGTTCCTGCTCGGCCACCCGGTGTCCCTGCTCAACGCGCTGATGCTGGAGAGCCTGGGGCAGGCGATCCGCGGCATCGCCTTCGCCATCCCCGGCGCGCTCGGCGTGCAGGAAGGCGGCTACGTGCTGCTCGGCGCGCTGATCGGCCTGGATGCGCCGACCGCGCTGGCGCTGTCGCTGATGAAGCGCGCGCGCGAGCTGCTGCTCGGCATCCCCGCCCTGGTTTACTGGCAATACCTGGAAGGCCGCTGGCTGCGCCGCCGCCTGCGTCCCGCCGCACCCACCCCCGATCAAGGAAGCTGATGCGCGCCATCATCCTCGCTGCCGGCATGGGCAAGCGACTGACCAGTCCCGCCGATTCACCGAACAAGGCTTCTGGCGAGGCCGGGCCTCCGCCCAAGTGCCTCCTGCAGTTCGGCGGCCGGACCCTGCTCGAGCGCCACCTGCGCCTGCTGCGCCAGGCCGGCGTCGGCGAGGTGGTGCTCGCCGTCGGCTACGCACCGGAGCGGATCGAGGCCGAGCTGGATCGCCTGCAATGGCAGCCGCGGCCGCGGCTGGTGCTGAACCCGCGCTACGACCTGGGCAGCGTGCTGACTGCACACTGCGTCGCCGACGCGCTGACCGCCGGCGGCGACGTGCTGCTGATGGACGCGGACGTGCTCTACGACGGCCGCATGCTCGCCGCGCTGTGCGCCGGCGCCCACGCCGACCGCATGCTGCTCGACCGCGGCTTCCAGCCCGGCGACGAGCCGGTGAAGATCTGCCTCAGGGACGGCGTGCCGGTGGAGTTCCGCAAGCGCCTGGCGCCAGACCTGCGGTACGACACCTGGGGCGAGTCGGTCGGCTTCTTCCGCTTCACCGAAGGCGGCGCCCGGCGCTTCGCCGAGCTGGTGGCCGGTTACGTCCACTCCGGCCGCACCGACCAGCCGCACGAGGAAACCCTGCGCGACATGCTGCTGGAAGACCCCGCGCGCTTCGACATCGCCGACGTCACCGGCCTGCCCTGGCTGGAGATCGATTTCCCCGCCGACCTCGTCCGCGCCCGTGACGAGATCCTGCCGCAGCTGCAGGAATAGGACCCGACATGAACCGCTCCGAATACACCCCTACCCTGTCCCGCGCCGCGCGCCTGCGCCGCATGCTCACCGGCAAGGAGACCTCCTTCATCATGGAGGCCCACAATGGCCTGTCGGCGCGCATCGTCGAGGAGGCCGGCTTCGCCGGCATCTGGGCCTCGGGCCTGGCGATCTCCTCGCAGTTCGGTGTGCGCGACAACAACGAGGCGAGCTGGACCCAGGTGATCGACCTGCTCGAGTTCATGAGCGACGCCACCACCCTGCCGATCCTGCTCGACGGCGACACCGGCTACGGCAACTTCAACAACCTGCGCCGCCTGGTGCGCAAGCTGGAGCAGCGCGGCATCGCCGGCGTCTGCATCGAGGACAAGCAGTTCCCCAAAACCAACAGCTTCATCAACGGCGAGCAGCAGCAGCTGGCCGACATCGACGAGTTCTGCGGCAAGATCAAGGCCGGCAAGGACACGCAGCTGGATGCGGACTTCAGCATCGTCGCCCGGGTCGAGGCGCTGATCGCCGGCCTGGGGATGCGCGAGGCCCTGACCCGCGCCGAGGCCTACCGCCGCGCCGGCGCCGACGCGATCCTGATCCATTCCAAGCGCTCCAAGCCGGACGAGATCCTGGAGTTTACCCGCGAGTGGGCCGGGCGCTCGCCGCTGGTGATCGTGCCGACCAAGTACTACAGCACGCCGACCGAGGTGTTCCGCCGCGCCGGCATCAACCTGGTGATCTGGGCCAACCACATGATCCGCTCCGCCGTGCCGGCGATGCAGGCGGCGGCGCGCGAGGTGTTCGAAACGCAGTCCCTGGTCGGCATCGAGGAACGCATCGCCAGCGTCGACGAGATCTTCCGCCTGCAGGGCGCCGACGAGTACGCCGAGGCGGAGAAGATCTACGCCACGCCGAACAGCGCCCGCGCCGTGGTGCTGGCCGCCAGCCGCGGCGACAACCTGGATGCGCTGACCGAGGACCGCCCCAAGGTGATGCTGCCGGTGGCCGGCGAGCCGCTGCTGGTGCGGATGGTCAAGGCGTTCCGCAAGAAAGGCGTGCAGGACATCACCGTGGTCGCCGGCTACAAGGCCGAGGCGATCGCGGTGCCGGGCGTGCGGGTGGTCCTGAACCCGGACTACCAGAGCAGCGGGGAGCTGGCCTCGCTGGCCTGCGCGCTGGACCGCTTCGGCGAGGACACCGTGGTCACCTACGGCGACCTGCTGTTCCGCCGCTACATCCTGCGCGACCTGCTCGACACCGAGGCCGAGCTCACCGTGGTGGTGGACTCGACCCAGGCCGCGCCGGAGACGCCCTGCGACCTGGCCTGGGCCGACCTGCCGGACGAGCGCGGCATCTTCGGCCGCGACGTCTCGCTGCAGCGTGTGGCGCACGACCTGGCGCCGGCGCAGGGCCCGGCGCCGAGCGGCCGCTGGATCGGCATGCTGAGGGTGCGCGGCGCCGGCCGCGGCCACCTGATGGCGGCGCTCGAGCAGTTGCGCGCGCGCGCCGACTTCGCGCAGCTCGCCATGCCGGACCTGCTCAACGCGCTGATCGCCGCCGGCCACCGCGTCAAGGTGCTCTACGTCAATGGCCATTGGCTGGATGTGAACGATCACGCCAGCCTGCAGCAGGCCAGCGACTTCGCCCATGAAGCGTCTTCGTTCGGGAGCCGCAAGTGATCGAGGCAGCCGCCTTTGTCGAAGCCGCGCGCCAGCGAGGCTTTTCCTTCTATGCGGGCGTGCCCTGCTCCTTCCTCACACCGTTCATCAACTACGTGATCCAGGATCCGGCGTTGCGCTACCTGTCCTGCGCCAACGAGGGCGACGCCGTGGCAGTGGTCGCCGGCCGGGCGGCGGCGGGCGGGCGCGGCATCGCGATGATGCAGAACTCCGGACTGGGCAACGCCGTCAGCCCGCTGACCTCGCTGACCTGGACCTTCCGCCTGCCGCAGCTGCTGATCATCACCTGGCGCGGCGAGCCCGGCGTGCACGACGAGCCGCAGCACCAGCTGATGGGTCCGATCACGCCGCGGGTGTTGGACACCATGGAAGTCCCCTGGGAAATATTCCCGCAGCAGCCGGACCAGATCGACGCCGCACTGAACCGCGCGGTGGAATACATGGAGCGGGCGCAGCGACCCTATGCGCTGCTGATGAAGAAAGGCACGGTCGCCGAGTATCCGCTGCGCGGTTCCGGCGCGCCCACGCCGCGCGGCGCCGGCCAAGTGCTGACCGGTCCGGCGGCCGCGGACAAGCGTCCCAGCCGCGCCGACGCGCTGCGCCGGGTGATCCAGCACACGCCCGTGAACGGCAGCGTGGTGCTCGCCACCACCGGCTTCAGCGGCCGCGAACTCTATGCCCTCGACGACCGGCCCAACCAGCTGTACATGGTCGGCTCGATGGGCTGCGTCAGCGGCATGGCCCTAGGCCTGGCGCTGGCGCGCCCGGACCTGCGCGTGGTGGCGGTGGACGGCGACGGCGCGGCGCTGATGCGCATGGGCCTGTTCGCCACGCTCGGCACCTACGGACCCTCCAATCTGGTGCACCTGCTGCTCGACAACGGCGTGCACGACTCCACCGGCGGCCAGGCCACGGTGTCGGCCGGCGTGTCCTTCGCCACCATCGCCGCCGCCTGCGGCTACCCGCTGGCGCTGGAGTCCGACGGCATCGAAGTGATCGACCAGCTGTTCGAGGCCGGCAACCTGGCGGGCCCGCGCTTCGCCCACCTGCGCACCCGCCCCGGCGCCTCGCCCAACCTGCCCCGCCCCGCGGTGACCCCGGAGCAGGTGGGCGCGCGCCTGGCGGCGCACATCGGGGCGTTGCCATGAAGCGTCCGCTGCTGCTCAACCCCGGCCCGGTGACCCTGAGCGAACGGGTCCGCAACAGCCTGCTGCTGCCGGACCTGTGCCACCGCGAGAACGAGTTCTTCGACCTCCAGGACGAGATCCGCCAGCGCCTGCTCGGCGTCTACGGCCTCGATCCGGCGGTGTGGACCGCCGTGCTGCTGACCGGCTCCGGCACCGCCGCGGTGGAAGCCATGGTCTCCAGCCTGGTGCCGGACCAGGGCCGCCTGCTGGTGGTGGAGAACGGCGTCTACGGCGAGCGCATGACCCATATCGCGCGGCGCCACGACATCGCCTGCGAGACGGTGCAGCACGACTGGACCGCGCCGATGGACCTCGCCGCCGTGCGCGAGCGCCTCGCGGCGCTGCCGCGGATCACCCACGTCGCCGCGGTCCACCACGAGACCACCACCGGCCGCCTCAACGCGCTGAACGAACTGGCGGCGCTGTGTGCGGAGGCCGGCGTGGCCCTGCTCGCCGACACCGTCTCCAGCTTCGGCGCCGAGCGCATCGACTTTGCCCGGCCCGGCCTGGCCGCCGCCGCGGCCGGCGCCAACAAGTGCCTGCACGGCGTGCCCGGCGCCTGCTTCGTCATCACCCGCCGCGCCGCGCTGGAGGATGCCGCCGCGCGCACGCTCTATCTCGATCTCGCCGCCTGGAACAGGGCGCAGGATGCGCGCGGCACCCCGTTCACGCCTTCGGTGCACGGCTACTACGCGTTCCGCGAAGCGCTGCGCGAGTATGCCGACGAAGGCGGCCTGGCCGCGCGCCACGCGCGCTATGCCGCGCTGGCCGGCCAGGTGGCCAACGGCCTGGCGGCGCTGGGCGTGGAGCCGCTGCTGCCGCGGGAGCAATCGTCAGTGGTGCTGCGCGCCTACCGCCTGCCGCAAGCCCTGGACTACGCCAGGCTGCACGACGGACTGAAGGCAAAGGGCTTCATCATCTACGCCGGCCAGGGCGCGTTGGCCGCGAGCCTGTTCCGCATCTCGACCATGGGCGCGGTCGCGGCGACGGACATGGCGCGGCTGGTGGACGAAGTGCGGCAAATGCTGCGGAAATAAGCCCGCGGCGCCGCACGGGCACGGAATCGGGATCTACTTCGGCCGCAGCGCCTCCGACAGCGCCGCCCCGAGCGAGCCGAGCTGGGCCGGCTTCTCCTTCGGCTTCTGCGTGCGCGGACCGGGGCGCGCATCGCGGTTGCGCGGCGGCGGGGCCGCGCCGCTGCCGTCGTCCTTCTTCATCGACAGGGCGATGCGCTTGCGCTGGGCATCCACTTCCACCACCCGCACCTTCACCACGTCGCCGGCCTTGACCACGTCCTGCGGATTCTTGACGAAACGGTCGGCGAGCTGCGAGACGTGGACCAGGCCGTCCTGGTGCACGCCGATATCGACGAAGGCGCCGAAGGCCGCGACGTTGGTCACGGTGCCTTCCAGCACCATGCCGGGCTTGAGGTCGCCGATCTCGTTGACGCCTTCGGCGAAGGCGGCGGTGCGGAACTCGGGACGCGGATCGCGCCCCGGCTTTTCCAGCTCGGCGAGAATGTCCTTGACCGTGGGCAGGCCGAACTTGTCGTCGACGAACTGGCGCGGATCGAGCTTCTTCAGCGCGGCGCTGTCGCCCATCAGGGCGCGGACGTCGCGGCCGGCGGCGGCGACGATCTTCGCGGCCAGGTTGTAGGCCTCCGGGTGCACCGCCGAGGCGTCGAGCGGCTCGGCGCCGTTGGGAATACGCAGGAAGCCGGCGCACTGCTCGAAGGTCTTGGGGCCGAGACGCGGCACCTCCAGCAGCGCGCGGCGCGTGCCGAACGGGCCGTGCTGGTTGCGGTGGAACACGATGGCGTCGGCGAGCGAGGCGCCGAGGCCGGAGACGCGCGCCAGCAACGGCGACGAGGCGGTGTTCAGGTCCACGCCCACCGCGTTCACCGCATCCTCCACCACGGCGTCGAGCGAGCGCGCCAGGCGGAAGGCGTCGACGTCGTGCTGGTACTGGCCGACACCGATCGACTTGGGCTCGATCTTGACCAGCTCGGCCAGCGGGTCCTGCAAGCGGCGGGCGATGGAGACGGCGCCGCGCAGCGACACGTCGAGCTGCGGGAATTCGGCCGCGGCCAGTTCGGATGCGGAGTAGACCGAGGCGCCGGCCTCGCTCACCACCACCTTGGTCGGCTTCTTGCCGGGAATGGCGGCGAGCAGCTCGGCGACAAGGCGGTCGGTCTCGCGGCTAGCCGTGCCGTTGCCGATGGCGATCAGCTCCACGCCGTGCAGCTTGACCAGGCGCATCAGCTCGGCCAGCGCGCCGCGCACGTCGTTGCGTGGCTGGAACGGATAGATCGTCGCCGTCTCCAGCAGCTTGCCGGTGCCGTCGATGACGGCGACCTTGACGCCGGTGCGGATGCCCGGGTCCAGGCCCATGGTCGGGCGCGAGCCGGCCGGCGCGGCCAGCAGCAGATCCTTGAGGTTGCGGGCGAAGACCTGGATCGCTTCCTCCTCGGCGCGCTGGCGCAGTTCGATCATCAGGTCCACCGACAGCGAGAGCGAGAGCTTGACCCGCCAGGTCCAGCGCGCCACTTCCAGCAGCCAGCGGTCGGCGGCGGTGCCGCTGAGCGGGATGCCATGGGCCTCGGCGATGAAGCGCTCCACCGGCTTCACCGGCGAGGCGTCCTCGGCGTCGACCTCGATCTCCAGCATCAGCACTTCCTCGGTGCGCCCGCGCATCATCGCCAGCGCACGATGGCCCGGAACCCTGGCCCAGGACTCATGATGATCGAAGTAGTCCGAAAACTTGGCGCCCACGTTCTCCTTGCCTTCCTGCACCTTGGAGCGCAGCACGGCGCGGCTGCGCAGGTAGTCGCGCAGCCGGCCGAGCAGCGTGGCGTTCTCGGCGAACTGCTCGGTGAGGATGTCGCGCGCGCCTTCCAACGCGGCCTTGGCGTCGGCGACCTGCTCGTTGACGTAGGCCGCGGCGGCTTCGAGCGGCACCAGGCTGCGGTCGGCTAGAAGGGCCTCGGCCAGCGGGCCCAGCCCCTTCTCGCGCGCGATCTCGGCGCGGGTGCGGCGCTTGGGCTTGAACGGCAGATACAGGTCTTCCAGCTCGGCCTTGGTCACGGCGGCGCCGAGCCTGCCCTCGATCTCGGCGGTCAGCTTGCCCTGCCCCCTGACCGATTCCAGGATCGCGGCGCGGCGCTCCTCCAGCTCGCGCAGGTAGGCCAGGCGCGTCTCCAGGGTGCGCAGCTGGGTGTCGTCCAGGCCGCCGGTGGTTTCCTTGCGGTAGCGCGCGATGAACGGCACCGTGGCGCCATCGTCCAGCAGTTCCACCGCGGCCTGCACCTGGCGCGGCTGCGCGCCGATCTCGGCGGCGATGGTCTGGGCGATGTGCAGGGTCTTGTCGGTCATGCGTCTCGAAAGGGGGGTTGGAAATCGGGGTGCAAGACCTTAGCCGACTGGCGCGGACTTGCCAACCGGGCCCGGCCCCTGAAAAAAAAACCGCCCCGCCCCGGTCACAGGCGTGGCCGAGACTGCCTGCCTCCTTCCAGCCGACCGCTACGCCCGCGGCGCGTCCAGGTGCATCTCCTTCCGGAGGGCGGCGTCCACCAGGCCAGCGGGCGCAAATCTGCGCAGCAATCGCAGGCGGCTCGCGGCGCCACCGGCCGCATATCGAAGCTTCGGCCGGGCCGCGGTGGCCGCTTCCAGCACGACCTCTGCTACGACCGCCGGGTCGTCGCCTCTGGTGGCCGAATCCAGGAACCGCCTCGCCACACGCTCCCGGTCGTTGTGGTACTCATCGAGCTTCGAAGCGGGCGCAATCATATTGGCTTCAAACTGCGTCCTGGTGAAAGCAGGCTCGATGACGGAAACGCGGACGCCTCTTGTGCGCAGTTCGTGATCGAGCGATTCCGAATAGCCCTCGACCGCATGTTTACTTGCGGAATACAGCGCTCCGTAAGGCATCGGGATGAAGCCAAGCACGGAGCCGACATTGATGATGCGGCCTTGGCCCTGACGTCGCATCTGCGGCAGGACGGCACGGCTCATTCGGACGATGCCGAAGAAGTTGGTCTCGAACACCGCCTTGGCCTGCTCCATGGAGCACTCCTCCGCTCCCGCGACCGCCACGCTGAAGCCGGCATTGTTCACCAGCACATCGATGCGATTGTGATTGCGCAGCACTTCGCCGACGGCCGCCGCGACCGACTCATCGCTGGTGACGTCAAGCTGCAGCATGTCGAACGATCGCCGCGATTCTTGACGTCCCTGTCTGCTGGTGCCGTAAACCTTGTAGCCCGCCGCTGCGAGTCGGCTGGCCGTTGCCTCGCCGATGCCTGACGAGGCGCCTGTCACCAGCGCTACTTTTCCATCCATCTTCATGTGAACTCCTTGAGCGGGCTACCCCGCGGACTTGTACAGGCGCTCTGCGCAATATTGAACATCGGTCTCGTTCAGCTCAGCCAGCGAGAAATTCCAGAACCGCGGGCACGAAATCCTGGTGGCGCTGGAAAACACCGCCATGGCCGCAGTCCGGATAGATCTTGAGCTTGGCATTCGGCAGACGCCGCGCCATGTCGGCCGAAAGCTTGCTGTCGACCATGAGGTCGCGGTCACCATTTACCACGAAAACCGGTTGCTTAATCACCGACAGATCGTCGGGTGGACTCACCCCCCAGGCCCGGATGGCCTTCAGCTGGGCCCGGCGCGCCTGCAGTGCAATCGGCCTGTCGCGATCCCTGGTACGTTCCTTCAGCCGGGCGAAGTAATCCCTGGCGGCACGCTTGCCTTCCGCGGTGCGGGGGAAGAACAGGAAGTTCCTGGCGTCGCTCAGCGTGAGCGCCGATTTGACGTAGGCCATCACGGCGATCCGCGTGATCTCGTCGATGCCCCCGCCGCCCCGGGGGCCGGTGCCGGCGAGGATCACCCGACGCACCAGGTCCGGGGCCTGCAATACGATCGTCTGCGCGACGCCACCGCCCAGGGAGAAGCCGAGCAGGTCGACCTTTTTGAAGCCCAGCGCCCGGATGAACGCGATGGCGTCCCGCCCCATCTCGTCCGCGGTGCACGGCACTTTTCCTCCCGAAGCGCCGACTCCGCGGTTGTCGAATGCGATCACCCGGCGCTGCGCGGCGATGCCGTCGATGACGCGCGGGTCCCAGTCATCGAGCACCGCCATCAGGTGATGCAGGAAGATCACCGGCACGCCGGAGGCCGGGCCCAGTTCCCGATATACGAATGGCACCCCGCCGACGTTGACCGTGCGGGTGGGCGCATCCTTCCATCTCACTGTGCTCATCTGTCGCTCCTAAGAATTAATGCAGTCCGCATGCGGGACCTGCGGCACGGCTTTCGGCCGGATGTGCGACATTGCGTGCTCGGTCAGCGCCGCAATGGTCAGGCTGGGGTTGACGCCGAGATTTGCGCCCAGCATCGAGCCGTCGCAGACCAGCATGTTCTGGTAGCCGAAGACCCGGTGCTGTCCATCGATCACGCCACGCTCCGGGGAATCGGCCATTGCGCAGCCGCCCATGCAGTGGGCGGTGGTGGGGACGTTGAACAGGATCTCCGTGAGGAAGGTCATCGGAATCCCGCCCAGCGCCTTGGCGCCCTTCTCCACGAAGGCGTTTGCCGCGGGAATGAAGGTCGGAATCGGGCCTCCCTCGGAGCCGAGCAGCTTGCGGAACGGCCAATACCAGTTCCGCTTCAGCCGCAGCCTGAGCGAGGCGTCGACCGTTTGCATGACCAGGAAGAGGATCGTCTGCCGCGCGAAGCCGATCGGGTTGTGCACCCGCAGCGCGGCGACCGGATGGGTCAGGATGGTCCAGAGCCAGGTGAATATCCGGGTCCACCCGGCGCGCCCGCCGGCCAGC
>Ga0070741_10007010_pt1 | contig 23708 bp, 20 predicted proteins | sample Coa_R1_4_FD_66440 | JGI IMG/M metagenome (GOLD analysis project Ga0070741, IMG submission 66440) | Surface soil microbial communities from Centralia Pennsylvania, which are recovering from an underground coalmine fire - Coalmine... | ecosystem: Environmental > Terrestrial > Soil > Unclassified ...
TGGGTGGCGCCAACGGCTCTCACGTTGCTGGCCCTTGAAAGACTCGACCGTTCCGCAAGTGATGCCCAACTCCAGAAGCGGCTCGATGATGGGAGGTCCTTTCTTCTGGCCAGGCGCTGTCGGGACGGGGGGTGGAACCATGGATCGACCCATGCACTCGGCTATGATTCTGATTCGTATCCGGAAACGACCGGACTTGCCCTGCTGGCTCTGCACGCGGCGGGCCCCTCTGAATTGGGTGTCGCCCTCGATTTGGCCGAGCGTCATCTTCGGGGATCCCAATCGCTGGAAGCCACCAGTTGGCTCACTCTCGGGTTGCTCGCTCATGGACGAAGACCACCCGCGCGATCTGTAACACCACACCAAGGGACAGTGGCCATCGCACTAGCCATACTGGCGGAAGCCGCGCTCGGAGGCAGAAACCTGTTTGTCGGCTAAGAGCCAATTCACACGTCGCCAGTGGGTCGCTGGAGCGGCCGGCGCCGCAGTTCTGGCCGGCTGCGGACGCACCGCCGCTCAGCTTCCTCCGGTCTCGATCCTGCGCGCCGGAGACTATTCGGAAGGTCTGTACGAATTGATGCGGCATATCATTGCGGAGCACCGCCTGGAGGTTCGCGGAAAGCGAGTGGTGCTCAAGCCGAATTTGGTCGAATTCGACCCACAAACCGTCATCAACACTCATCCGAAGATGGTGCACGCAGCACTGGAAGCGTTCCGGTCCGCCGGCGCGGCGGATGTGCGAGTTGCAGAGGGTCCCGGGCATCGCCGGTTGACATTGGATTTGGCCGATTCCGCCGGCTATTTCACCACGGTGCCTAAGTTTGAATCTCTTTTTACCGATCTCAATCTGGATGAAGTCACCAAGGTCGATCTGGTACAGCCCCGGTCCAAACTGACATCACTCTATCTTCCGCAAACGGTGCTGGGGTGCGATTTGCTGGTGTCCATGCCCAAGATGAAGACACATCACTGGGTGGGCGCCACCCTGAGCATGAAAAATCTGTTTGGTATTGTGCCCGGCGGTGTGTATGGATGGCCCAAGAACGTCCTGCATTGGGCCGGCATCGACGAAAGTATCGCCGATTTGCACTCGTTGTTCCCAAGGACCTTTGCCATCGTGGACGGAATTGTGGGGATGCAGGGGAACGGGCCCATTCAGGGCACGCCACGTCACGTGGGGGTGGTCGTAGCTGGGGCCGATCCCGTGGCCGTCGATGCTACTTGTTGCCGCATCATGCAGATCGACCCCCAGCGCGTCGGCTATCTTCGCTTGGCCGCCGGGCAGGACCAGATGCGCGAGAAATGGATTCCCCAAGTGGGAGAAACTATCGCCTCGGTGGCGGCCCCATTTGCTCTGTTGCCGGAATTGGAGTCATTTCGTCTGTCTGGCTCGGGGTCGGGACCGTAACCGCCTGACAGACCCGCTGAATTCTGTACATCCGCTGTGGGATTGCGCGGCTTGGCCGCGACATCGGAGGCCATTGCGTTGGAGAGATTGACTCAGTTGAGGGGGCCGTCGGAACCGTCTTCACCTCACTTCTCGCGCGCTGTAGAGGTGCTGATCATGATCGTCACCTCGTTGGCGCTTTTGATCCCCTGTTTCTGGCAGGAGAGGATCCAGGCTGGAGATCTCTCCAGCCACCTCTACAATGCGTGGCTCGCCGGACAAATCGATTCGGGCGCGGTAAAAGGCTTGACCGTGACGCCGCAGTGGACCAACGCTCTGAGCGATTGGGCTTTGCAGCGGCTGCTGTACGCGGGAGGTCCTGCGGCCGCGGAAAGGATCGTTTCCGGAGCGGCCGCGCTGCTTTTCTTTTGGGGCGCTTTTTTTGCGGTTGAGGCGGCCACGGGACGGCGCCCATGGCTCTTCGCGCCGTGGCTCAGCATGCTCACCTATGGACTCATATTTCACCTTGGATTCCTGAATTTCTATTTGTCCGCGGGTTTCTGTTTCTGGATTTTGGGTCTCCTCTGGCATCCATCGAGGAAGCGCGTTGTTGCGACGGCGCCGCTGGCTGTGCTGGCATGGCTGGCGCACCCTCTCCCCGTGGTCTGGGTTGGATCTGTAATTGCCTATCTTTACGCGTTCCGCAGGATACCTGCGCCGTGGCGGTTGGCTGCGCCCGTGGGAGGCGTGGTTCTGCTCGCCGCGCTGCAAGGCGTGCTGATGACCCGCTACTCGTACGAGTGGTCTTTGCAACAATCCGTGAGTCTGAGCGGCATCGCAGGATTTACGGGTGTGGAGCAACTGTGGCTGTATGATGTAAAGTACCTGATTTTGGCGGCCGCGATGCTGCTGGTTCTGCTCGCGCTATTTCTGGAACGCATCGATCAGGGAGATCTGCTCAACGACCCTGCTGGCCAGATCTGGAGCTTGCATATCGTAGCGCTGATTCTGATGCCCTCCGCGATCCAGTTCCCCCAATTCCAGCATGTGTTGGCGTACATCCCACAGCGGATTTCCCTGTTGGCTGCTCTTATCTTTATTATGATGGTGGGCGGCGCGCGTTATCGACGAGGGATCACCCGGCTCACTGCGCTGATTGCCATGACGTTCTTCGCGTGCCTCTATCTGGATGGGCTGTCCTTCAATCGAGTCGAGAGTGAATTGGACGGTCTGGTGAGTAAACTGCCGCCCGGACAACGGGTCGTTGCGGCTCTATCAGACTCCGGGGCCCGACTCAACGCGCTCCTCCACGTTGTCGATCGAGCCTGCATCGGGCGATGCTTCAGTTACGCGAACTATGAGCCTGCTACGGGACAATTTCGAATTCGCATCAATGGTCCCAACACCGTGGTAGCTCCGAACATGAAGGTGGTGCAAGAACTCGAGGAAGGGCAACACATCGTGACGCCGGAAGAAGATCCCCTCTATTCCGTTTGCCCCGTCCCAAATGACTCGAACCGTTTCTATCTGCGCGCGGTTCACGCCGGCGAACACATCTGTGGGTTTTCCCGAATCGCTTCGGTACGGATATTTGGCCCGGCCTTGCCGAATGCGTTCGCGGGAGCCGGAACCAACTAGGGCTATCCCTGCCAATGCGAGAGAATCAGCGCAAGATTCCAGACGACCAAAGCGGCGTACCAATAGTTGATCCACCGGATTACGTGTGACCGTCCACTCCAGACGCACACGGCTCCCAGTCCGAGAGCGACCACCTTCGAACCGAGCAGAGCCGTGAGGGGTCCAAGTCCCATCAGCATGCGAATAAATGGACTCGCTTCCGACAATCCGATTCGGAATCCCAGCCAGGTTGTTAACACGTCGAGAACTTGCAGATAGAAAAAGACTTGCAGGCTAGGAGACCAGTCCACTTGACTAGGGGATGCGGTTCTTAGTTGTATCTTCACATAAGGATCATCGGCAAATTTCGCGCCCAATCTTAGTCGCTACGGCCAAATAGTTTTGGCGATCACGAAACCGGCGGCTCCTATGCAGATGATCACTCCGTGCGGCAGCCTTACCCCCTGGTCGCTGCTTACGTCGAGCTCCGGATTGGCCTTATACGGGGCTTGGTGGTGGCGGACACTCAACAGAATCATCCACAGGTTTTGAAGCGTATGGTGCACTCTGCGCTTTTGCAGAACCACGATTACGGCAATGATGCCCCCCAGGATCGCGGTAAAAAAAAAGACCCAAAGCCACAGCAAGGGCCCCACCACGGCGCCTGTGGCTGCCATCAGTTTCACATCGCCCGCACCCATTCCCCGCAGGATGTAGAGCGGAAAATAAACAAGGAAGGCCAGTCCTAAACCTTCCAGCGCGAGCGTTAGCCCCGTGAATGGCGAAGGATTGTCGTACCAGAGAAAAATATTCATCGCGAAACCGGTCAAGATTCCTGCCAGCACCAGCCAGTTGGGGATGCGTCGCTGCCGGTAATCGTACACCGCGGCTGGAATCACGAGCATCAGCAAGAGCGCCTTGGTCGCGAGAGGCATGGGTCGGGTTACTTCTCCTGAGGCTCCCGGGAAGTAGTTCGCGTCGCTCCACTCTCGGCCGCCTTGAGCAACCGGAAGAGCAGTTTGTTGGAAGGAAGATTCTTCTCGACGTAGTCCACGCCCTCGCCCGTGATCACGTAGTCGCTGGCCTCGTCCTGGCGGACGCAGTTGTGTTCCCGCAGGTACCACATGGTGAACATCAGGTGTTCGCGGGGAACCGACATCATCGACTCGAATTCCAGCAGCGACAACCCCGGGTCCTCGGGATTGCTGCGCCGCCGATTGTATAGCAGACACAGGATTCCCATACGGCGGTTGGTTTCCCCCTCGATGCCGAGGCTGAATTCCTTGAGCTCGAAAAGCTCGATCGGTTCGGTATTGCGCTGCTGATACAGCGCGTCGTATTCCGCGCGCAGGCTCGGATTGCTGAGTGTTTCATAGGCGCGTTTGAGGGCCAAAAACTTGTCAAGGTCGCCGGTTTCCGAGTTGTCGGGATGATGACGCGCCGCCAGCATCTTATAGACGCGCTGGATCGTCTCGATCTCCGCGTTGGGGCTGATCTGAAGGAGTTCGTAGTAATCGGTGAATCCGTTATCGGGCATTCCGCTTGTTCTCTTGATAGTAGCTTGACCGCCGCGTTGCGCGCTCTCTCGTTTTTCGGCACCGGACGGAAGTTTCAATAGGCGGGTTCCGGAGAAGCGCAGGGCAAGGAGAGTCCGGTGCGAGGGGCGAGAGACCCGGTCGAGGCCCGCTCATCGGTCCAATGTCACTTCGTACAGCGTGCCTGCGTAGTCCTCAGATTCAAAATTCGATCACTCACGGGTGCTGTATTGTTTCGGCATGTGCTGGTGATTTCATGAGGAACGCTCGAGCGTCACTGGCGCTGACAAGCGGAGTTCTTTTCCAAACCCAGCTATTGCGGATTGTCCAAACAGGATCACTTTTGGTGACCACCAGTACGTCGATCTTAAGCCGCTGGCAAAGAGGCTCGATCTGATCGTCTGGGTCCCCGGAGTCAAAGAGCGCAGCTAGAGCGGGATAGAGTCGATCGCAATCAACACCGGTCCCGCCGAATTCCTTCCCGCAAGTTGCTCCGGCTACAGCCGTCTGGCGATTCCCGTAAATCCCCCAAAAGACCGGATTTTCCAGGCTTGGATTCTGTTGCACTACCGCCGTTAAAGGTAAAATGTGGCGGAGTTGTTCGTAAACCAAGCGTGCCGCCAGGGTTTGCTTGCCGGCAGCGTGATCCCCGCCCAAATCGTTCAGAATCTCGGCTGTGCGCAATGTGGTCAGAGAATAGGCGGTGGATACGATGCCGATTACCAGGAGCAGCGGCAGGGCCGGAGCCAGAATCGTGTAGAGCCTGCCAGCACAGGTCCACTTCTCCTCGCGGGATCGAAGCACTTCGGTGGCCCAAAGCAGCAGCATGAATTGGGCAGGCAAAAATCCACGCCAGCCCAAATCGTTGTTGGAGATGACGCCGGACTTCAAGAACGTGCACATCAGTACGCTTGCGAAAACCATCGTGACGCCGGCGACTTGGGCGGGCTCAAAGCGCCGCAAGCGCCAAAGATGGCTCAAGTACAGGATTCCCGCGATCAGAAAAAAGCCCAATTCGAGAAGGTAGTTCAAGGGCAGCAATCCCAGACGGTATAAGTATGTCTCCCAGAGTTTCGCGAACTCGGTGGGCAAACCAAACGCGCGCGCCCCCCTGAAATCCCGGACTGTGACGTGGAGAAATGCCCCGCCTCCTGCCTGGCCGGTCAGGCTCATCAGATAGGGAAACGCCAGGATCAGCGTGACGAATCCAGCGAGCACCAAAAGAGCCGAATGATTTCTCCACCCCGAGAAGAACGTAATCACTGTCCACAGCATCAGGAACGCTGCCATCACCAGGCCGACATAGATCGAATCTCCGAGCATGGTTGCCAGCAGCGCCCCGCCCAGCGCAGCCGTCATCCATCGTTGCCCGGCACGCTCCAGGCTTGGCGCGTGAAACAACATGAGGAAGCCTGTTACGCCTGCCACCAGAGACGCCACACTGTGAGGAGCCCACAGCAGAGATCCCACCCAGGACGTGACCGCTTCGTTCCAGGCCTCCATATCTTTGTAGAGAATGTGGCCGAAGGGCATGAGGCTGATGGTTGGGATAATATCCAGTCCCGTGACGGCCAGGAGCACGACACCCTTGAAGATCCAGCCGGAGGATATCGTTCCGCCATCGGGCCGCAGGTGAGCGCTCATGAAAAACCGCAAATAAGCCGCGATTGCGCATGCTAAGCCCACGCCGCACCAGATGGTACCGGCAAAAAACGCGCATCTTGCTGGTACCAAGGTCCCGCCCATCTGGTCGACAAGGCTGCACAGAATGAACCAGAAATAGTGGTAACGCAGGGGGGCCGGCCCATCCACGTACCCTAGCGGATTCACCGGATGTGAGATGCCAGTTCGCGTGATGGCATCGGTGAATGCAGTACGATACGTCTGGTCGGCCGCCGTGACACTGGTGTACAGCCGGTCGCCGCCAATGGGCAAATCGACCAGCGAACCGAATGCGACCGCGGCCCACGCCACCGCAAGCGCAACAAATGCGATCGATACTCGGGAAACCGCCCCACCAAGGCGAATCTCGCCCCGGCGCGCATCTGCTACAACCAGTCCCCCGAACATGACCCACAGAACCACAAAAGCCCCCCATACGGCCACGCGCCCGCCCATCAAATCTACCCAGTACGCCCCAATCGGGACGGTCGACAGCGAAACCGGAACGCTAATCGTGAATCGCCACGCCAGGGTCTGCTTTCGGAAATCGAGCAATCCGCTGAACCAGCCGAGGACGTATCCGGGCGGTACGGCGAATAGCGAAAACAGCAAGGATGCAAGGACGGTCGAGATGAAATCCTCCCGCAGAAGGTTTGCGCCAGGCATGGTTTAGGGTTTCAGCCAAACCTCGTACAATTGGGAGTCCGCGTACGGTGTGTTGAACTTGCCGATCTCGATCATGCGCGCTCCCTCGGTCTTTAGTTTTCGCAGGAGCCAGCCCGCCTGATCCAGCACGCCCCACACCAGGAAATGCTGGTGCACCGCGGCGAAATCCGCGTACCGGGAGACCTTCCCGCGGACGGGAAACGACCGTTTGACCTCCGGCATGCCTTCGGTCAGGTTCGTGTGGTCGTACTTCAGCGCCGATTCCAGATCCACCAGGAAGTATAGCCGCGACACCAAAGCCGGATTCTCGTACCGATCCATTTCCAGGAACGTAAGGGCGCTGTTCGTGACAAAGGGGAGCTCCGGATGGATTTCATCATACGGAACCTCTTTCTCCACCGCCGCGGCCGCCGGACGCGGCATCAGAGCCTCCGCCTTGGGAACCCATGTGAACGCCAGGATGGCAAGCGCGGCCGCCAATCCTGACAGCCGGTTGACCCGGCTCTCATAGGCGATAAACAGTACAAGCAGCACGTAGGCCATCATGAAAGTCGGAACCGCGTGCCGTGGGTAGAAGGCGACGTGTTGAACCATTAGAACCGCGTTCAACAACACTGGCGGCAAGAGGGAGACCGCCAGTAACCCCAGCTCGTAATCCTGGAACTCAACCTTGCTCCGGGTTCCAACTGGGGTTTGCGAGCGCCCGCGGCGCCATAAAGCAATCGCGAACGCCAGCAGCGCGGCCACAGCCACTGGAAGGGCGACCGTGGCGATAAGCTGCGCATAGAAGAGGAGCGCCTTCAGGAAGGAGGCCTGTAGAACCGGAGGAAATACCACTTGATTCACGCTGTGAACCAGCGGCACGTAACTCAGGCACGCGCCCATGGGAAGAATCAGGGCAGCCCACAACGGCCAGTCGATCGACCGCCTCCTCCACTGCCGCACCAGCTCCGCCGCCCAGAAGGGGACCACCCACAGCGGCGCGTAGACGTGGTTCAGCAGCATGCCCGCCGCGCCCGCCGCGACCCCGGCCAGCGCCAGCCTCCGCCGGATCCCGCCGGTCTTCGTATCTGCCACGGTATCCCAGGACACCAGCAGGACGCCCAAAAATCCAAGCAGGAGGCCATAGGGCCGCGCCTCAGTTGCGTAAAAAAAAGTGAGGCTGTACCACCATATTTCTACAGCGGTGGCGCCCCACAACGCGCCCACACGCCGCGCGATAAAGACAAAAATGCCCATGCTCGCCGCGAAGTAGCCCAAAATGCTGGGCAGACGAGCTCCCAGCTCCGTCGGCCCCACAACCTTCATGGAAGCTCGCACCAGCAGATAGCTCAGAGGAGGATTCAGGTCCAGTCCCCGGATTTCATCCACAAACTGACGCACGCTGGACGCCTGCGCGATATAGAACGTGTGCAACTCGTCGAATGTGAGATGCCGCTGCACCGAAGGCGCGATCTGTGCGATGTATAGGAGAGCCAGCGCCGCCACAACCAGAATCGGACGGCGGTCCAGCCGCAGCGCGAATTCCTCCAGTCGGTCCCCCGCAGTTTTGGGAAGAGCGCTCATGTCTTGATCCGGCGATACTTCAGAAACCCCACCGCCCCGAACAACCCGATGACCACGTACTGCACCGCCTGCGCCACCAGAATATAAGCGATCGCATCCGTGCGCTGGAACCCGAACGGCGTCAGCACGTTCACCGCGACAAACTGCCAGATCCCCACGTACCCGGGCGTGGAGGGAAGCGCGCTTCCCAGCCCCAATCCGGCGATCAGCAGGAACGCCAGCGGCAGCGGGATCGCGAGGCCCAGCGCGCTTCCCCCCACCACCGTGGCCACCGCATCCAGGCACCAGATCACGGCGGTCAGCGCCAGAAATCCCGCCAGCCGCTTGCCGTCATGAAATGCCCGGATCCCGCGCAGCCCGTCCTCCATCGCCAGAATCAGCTTCAGGCGGAACGCCTCCGGCGCGGGAAGCTTGTGGATCAGCCGCCGGCCCAGCGATTCCATCCGCGGCAGCACCGCGATGATCAGCGCTCCGCTCCATCCGATGGCCGCGAACGGCCGGGCTGCGTGCGCAATCCATCCTGGCTGCTCGGGCAGCGTCAGCAGGGCCAGCGAACTGATCGCCACCAGCGCAATCGCGTCCGCCACCCGTTCCGAGAGCGCCGTCGCCAGAACATACGCCGGATTCAACCCGCACCGCGAGTGGATCAGGAACGTGCGCACCAGTTCTCCGGCGCGCGCCGGGAGAAAATTGTTTCCGAAATAGCCGGCCGAGGTCGCCCAGAACGCATTCCCCACCGGAACCGTGCCCTCGGCCGTGAGCAGGATCCGCCAGCGGAAGGCGCGCAGAAACAGCGCCGCGCTGATGATGACGGCCGTCCCGGCCAGCCGCATCAGATTCGCTTCCGCGATCAGCCGTCCCACCTGCCGCCATTCGATGCCGCGCAGCGAGAAATAGAGCAGCGCGGCCGCCAGCAATATCGCCAGGCCAAACAGAATCGCCTTCGAGCGGGATAGGAACGTCCGGTTCGGCCGGGCCGCGTTTTGGTCTTCGATCAGCATCGGAAAAACCGCGCATACGGCGCGTGGACCTTCAGCAAATCCGGCGGCGGATCTTGGTGCCAGCGCCAGGCGCCCGGAGCGGGCGGATGCGCGCCGGCCGCCCGAAGCTGCTCGTCGGGAGCGGTTTCGAGCCGGCAGCGGTACAGCAGGGAGATGAAATGGCCGCGGGTTCGTTGCGTTCCGATGGTTTCCAGCACCAGCACGGGAGCGGCATCGAAGGAGACGGCGACGCCGAGTTCCCGGCGCGCGCAGTCGGCGATGCACTCCGCCGCCGTCTGCTTGTAGCGGATCACGGCGCCCGGAATGTGCCAGCCCTGCCCGAAGAACTCGTCGTCGCGCCAGGTGAGCAGCGTGCGCCCGGCATCGTCCTGGATCAGAAGATCGACGTTGACGAGCGGCGTGACGCGGCTCAAAAAAAGGAAGACGTCTTCGGGCAGGCCCTGGCGAGGGTCGCCGATGGCGGATTCCAGGGGATCGATGACGGCGTCCAGGCTCATTCCCCTACTTAGTGCGCCTGGCGGGCTTCTGCGTTGGCTTCGCGCAGGGGCTCGGCAGGCGGATACTCGAAATTGATCCGTTCCTTCTCGATCACGTACGGCCGCTTCTGCACTTGCGTGTGAATCGACCCGATGTACTCCCCCAGGATTCCCATGGAGAGCAGTTGCACGGACCCGAGGAAGAACAGGCCGATCACCAGCGGCGCGATCCCCACAGTGAAGTTCGACCAGAAGATCAGTTTGTAGATGAAATAGGCCAAGCCGACGAACAGCGAAAGAAGCGAGCACAGAAACCCGAAACCCGTGACCAGCCGCAGCGGAACCTTGGAGAGATTGGTGATCCCCAGCATTGCCAGATCGTACAGCGTGTAGAAATTGTTCTTGGTGATGCCCCGCTTGCGCCGGGGCTGGTCGTAGTACAGTTCATAGTGCGGCAGGCCGATTTCCGCGATCATGCCCCGGAAGTACGGGTAGGGGTCCTCGAACGAGCGCACCGCTTCGATCACCTTGCGGTCATACAGGCCGAACCCTGTGAAGTTCTGGAAGGTTTGGATGGACGACAGCCGTTCCACCAGCTCGTAATATTTCTTCCGGATCCAAAACATGAGGGAGCTTTCCTGGCTGCTCTTCTTGATGCAGAGCACCATGGAATAGCCTTCTTCCCACTTCGCAATCATCTCGGGAATCATTTCCGGAGGATCTTGAAAATCCGCCACTACGCTGATGACTGTGTCCCCGCGTGCTTGCAGGATTGCATGATGCGGCGAGCGCAGATGCCCGAAATTGCGCGCATTCACAATCACTTTTACATTCGGATCTTCAGCCGCCAGAGACTTGAGAATTTCCACGGTCCGGTCCTGGGAGGCATTGTCGATAAAGACGTGCTCGTATCGGTACTGGCCGAGGCCGGCCATGATCACCCGGATACGGCGGTACAGCGCCTCCACATTTTCTTCTTCGTTGTAGCAGGCCGTGACAATACTGATGGTCTTCATGACGCCTCTGGCACAAAGAAGGTCCTTACGCTCCGAGCACTTTCCACCGCTTCTCGAGCATATCGATACGCTTTGCATCCTCACTTTCGATCTGACTGTAGTAAGACCGTTTGTTCAATAGCCAGAGCAATTCGAAATGCACGGCATTCAAAAGGCCTTTGCCAATGCATGGAGCATTCACTGCACTACCATCGAAGATCACCTTGCGCGTCTCGAACCGCGTCAGATGCAACCGTTGCATTTGCCGGAGAACGGAAATCGAGTCGCTGGAAATCCCTCCGCCAACGACTAGGTCGAGGTTTCGCTCGCGGCATAAGGAAGCGGTATGTAGAACGTGGTTCGTGACTTCTTCCGTGTTGATCGCATCGCGTGAAAGACCCTTGGAGAGCGAGAAATCCACCCGGCCAAACACGATTCCATCAAGTTCGGGCGCCTCCGCCGCAAAATCCGCGAGATCACGTACGCAGTTGTATGCCTGAATAGTTTCTAAGTTAAATAAGAAAGCCGTGTCTTCCTGTTCCTCCGGTGTATAGACCTTTCCAACGGCATCTGTGAATTTTGATAAGGCGTAACGACTCTCAATCATCGGGGCGATAATATAGTCCACGCCAAATTGCTTGCTTTCGAGTAAGTCCCGCATCGCCTCGCAGCCACCGATTTTCAAGCCGAGTTTCAGACCGGCTTTGCGCGCGATTTCGATCAACCTCAAGAGCTCATCTACTCGCGTTCCTTCCGCCTCGAATTCGGCCTTGACTGCCACATAGCCATACTCATTTCTGCCTGCTTTCAAAATATCGAGCATTTTGCGTTCAGTTGCATTCATGATCGTCTAGTTGCCTCCGAAGGATGACTGCAGTAGAGATTTCAAGTCGCTGAGGCCCCACACCGTATAACAACTATCGCAGTGCGGGGGCGTGCATATTCCACCGTATCCGCTGGTCAGAATCACCGAGGGCATGCCAACTACCGCAGCAGCCTCGAAATCCTCGCGAGTATCTCCCACGAACAAAGAATTGGTTGAGTCAATGCGGCCTGTAGTCATCAGATCCCGGACCATTTCAGCTTTGCTATGGTACTGCGGAAACCTGCAATCCGGCGAGAGAACGGTAGAAAACAAGTCGAAGAGGCCAAGGTGTTCCATGATCCGGCGGGTAGCGTGCTGCGGTTTGTTGGTCACGACGAAGAGGGAACGTTCGGTAGCTACCAACCATCCCAAGGTTTCGCGCGCCTTCTCCTGGAGCGCCGTTCTTTTCCACCCTTCGGCGTCATACGCTTTCCGAAACGCACCCTCCAGCCCGTCAAGGGCCTCAGGCACGCTCTCGCCTGAGATCAACCGGAGCGTGGTGCGGATGGGCGGACCGATTAACGGCTTCAGCTCGCACGCCCGCGGTGGATAATTCCTCGTGCTCAAGGCGCAGTCGACCGCGTATTCGATGCCGGGAAGCGAATCCACCAGCGTGCCATCCATGTCGAAGATGACGTTTTTCAAACGCATGTCTAGCTATACGGCCCCCGGAGGAAAACGATTCGCGGCCATCTCCTCCGCATCGAAAAACGGATACATGTCCTCCAGGGCGGGGGAGACGATCGTGCCGTCCGGAAGTTGCCGGGATTTCAGGCGCGGCTCGAACTCCTGCTCAGGGTCGAGCAAAATTTCGCACAGCGCGGGACCGGGAGTCTCGAGCAATTTCCACAGCTGCGGAAGGCAATCCACGTGATCGACCCGGATCGCGGGGATTCCGTACGCGTTCGCGACGCGCGCGTAGTCCGGGAAGGAAACGCCGGAACGGGGGTCGGCGCCCATCAGGCGTCCAAAGAAATTCGACTGCGTCTGCCGCATGGAAAGATAGCCGCCGTTATTCAGCACGATCAGCTTTACGGGCAGCTTATGGTGGACCAGCGTTTGCAGCTCCTGAATGTTCAGATGGACGCTGCCGTCGCCGGCCAGACAGATCACGCGCTCGCCGTTCCTGGCGATCGCAGCCCCCACCGCCGCCGGCAGATCGTAGCCCATCGAAGCCGATCCGGAGTTGGCGATCAGACGCTGTCCGTGCTGCATTCGGGCACCTTGATAAGTCACAATAGTCGCCGCTCCGTCTCCGCAAACGACGACATCGTCGGATCGCAATTCCGCGAACAGCAGCTCGACGAACTGGTACGGGTTGATCGGCGACTTCGCCGCGCGATGCTTCGGCTGAACCACCGGGTATCGGCCGACGCGCTCCTTGCACCAGCCCAGCCATCGGGCGTGTTCCGCACGAACAGGCCAGTGTTCGCCAATTATCCGCCCCATTTCTGTAAAAAAAACTCGCAAATCGCAGTGAATTCCGAGGTCCGGCCGCACCGTCGGCTTTTTGAGTTCGGCCGCGTCCACGTCCACCTGGATTTTGAACGCGTCGCGCGCAAACGACTGCCAGTTATAGCTCACCTGCCGGATATTCAGCCGTGAGCCCAGGACCAGGAGCACGTCCGCATTTTGCACGGTGAAATTTCCGGCGCGTTCTCCTATGGTTCCTGGGCGGCCGCAGAACAATTCGTCATCCGATGTGATCAGGTCGTGCGTCCACGCCGTCGTAACCGGAAGTCTCAGCTTCCGAATCACTTGCTCGAAAACTTCCAGCGCGTTCGCCGCCCGGATTCCACCGCCCGCCAGAATCACCGGGCGCTCGGCTTTGGCGAGGCGCTCCAGCGTCTCTGCGCACAAGCGGCGTATTTCCATCACATCCCATGCAACGGCATCTTCCGCCGGATCGTAGGCTTTGAGCGATTCCGGTTCGATATTCGCGGACTGCACGTCAATGGGGATGTCCAGCCAGCACGGGCCCGGCCGCCCCGCATGCGCAAGATGATAAGCGCGTTCCAGGTGATACCGAACTGTGGACGAATCGGAGACCAGGACGGCGTACTTCGTAATCCCGCCCACCATCCGGATAATATCGACTTCTTGATCGCCGAGTTGCCGCAACCCCGGCACGTCCTGACACGCCATGCATGTCTCGCGCTTCACCTGTCCCGAAAGCACCAGCATCGGCACCGAGTCGGTCCAGGCGCCAAACACGCCGTTGAGGGCGTTAATTCCACCCGGGCCGGTGGTGACGTTGATCACTCCGACTTTTCCGGAAACGCGAGCGTAACATTCGGCTGCCATTGCGCACGCCTGCTCGTGGTGATTGCAGATGTAGCGAATGCGGGGTTCGCGCCCGATGGAATCGTTCAGGTGCATGGCGCCGCCGCCGGTGACCAGGAAGATATCGGTGACGCCCCAATCGGCTAACTGCCTGATAATGTAGTCCGATAACTTCATCCGGTTCCGCGTTGGTGACACCCGATTCTAACGACAGCTCAACACCCGGTCCGAGAGCCTAGAGGTACTATAAGTACCAGATTCTACGCGGGCTGTTTGGCCCACTCATACATCCTCCGGACTCCCTCTTCCAGTGCGATGACTGGTTCCAATCCCAGTTCCACTTTGGCCCGCTCCACGCAGGGAACGTAGCGTGGCGCCGGCGCTCCGGAAACCGGCTGTTGCGCAATCTCGATGGGGGTTCCGGGAGCCGTCGCTGCGGCAACCATGCCGGCCAGCTCCGCAATGCTTACAGCTTCCCCCGAACCTACATTGTACGGCGCAAACGGCGTTCCGTGGGCCAGCATCGTCCAGAGCCACACGGCCATATCGGCGGCGTATAGGTAGGACCGATACGGAGTACCATCTCCCTCAATCCGGATGGGTTGGCCGGCCAGAACGTCGCGAATAAAATTGCCCACCGCGAAGTTCTGGTCCAGCGGCAGCCGCGGCCCGGTGAAGGCGAACAGCCGCGCCAGGATCGGCGCGAATCCGAATTCGCGCCCATGCTCGATCAACAGGGACTCCGAAACGCGCTTTGCCAGACCGTAGGGAGTCACGTCCGACGCAAATCGAAAGTTCTCCGGAACCTGACTCACTTCAGGAGGCTGTTTGCCGTAAACTGCTCCGGAACTGGTGAACAGGAACCGCCTCGCGCCGTGCGTCGCGGCGAATTCCAGGATGTGCAGCATCCCGGCCGCGTCTGCTTCGGGCTGCTGCGGATCGGGTAAGCCTGCATGGATCACATAGGGAAACTCGCCGGAAGGAAATTCGAACGTACGCACGTCGCCCCCCAGCACGGTAACGGCGGGGTGATGGGTTACCGGCGGGTTGGTCTGGAAATAGCGCTCGGGATCGCGCGTCAGAACGGCCGCCGAAATCCCGAGATTCAGCCGATCGTTGGCATGGAGCAGCGTCTCCATCAGCCATGTCCCCACAAACCCGCTGGCCCCGGTGATAAACAGGCGGGAACCCGACAGAGATTTCCAGAGGCCCCTGGTGGATTCCAGTACGTGGTCCAGGTCGCGAGGGGGAAGAGGGGCCATACGCGCCCTGTTACGCCGGGTGCGCGGCCGTGACCATGCTGTGAAAGGTCTCCAGAACATAGTCCAGCATCTCGCGCGTGATTCCCGGATACACGCCGATCCAGAAAACATGGTTCATCACGAAATCGGTGTTTTCCAGCGTGCCCGCAATTCGGTACCGGACATTCTGATATGCGGGTTGCCGCGTCAGGTTGCCGGCGAACAGGAGCCGCGTCGCGATCTTGCGTTCCTCCAGATACTGGATTACCGCATGGCGCGAAAGCGGGCCGCCTGGGCGGACGGCGATCGGAAACCCAAACCAGCTCGGATCGGAGCCGGGCGTCGCCTCCGGAAGAATAAAAAAATCCTCCAGCCCCGCAAGCCCTTCCCGCAACATCCGGAAGTTGGACTTACGCCGTTCGATGAAGCCGGGCAGTTTCTGCAACTGCGCCAGACCCACAGCCGCTTGCAGATCGGTCAGCTTCAGGTTGTAGCCGATATGCGAATAAATGTATTTGTGATCGTACCCGCACGGCAAGCTGCCTAGTTCCCATTCGAAGCGCTTGCCGCAGGTGTTCGCTTTCCCCGGATCGCACCAGCAGTCCCGGCCCCAGTCGCGGAAGGATTCCACGATGGTTTTGAGCAGCGGCTTCTCCGTCAGGACACAGCCGCCTTCGCCCATGGTGATGTGATGGGCGGGATAGAAGCTCACCGTGGCCAGATCGCCAAACGTCCCGACCTTGCGCCCCTGGAACGTGGATCCAAGCGCATCGCAGCAGTCCTCAATCAGCCATAAATTGTGGTCGCCGGCGAATTGTTTCACAGTCCGCACATCGAAAGGATTCCCCAGGGTATGCGCGATCATCACCGCGCGCGTCCGGTTCGACAGGGCTGCCTCCAGGCGGTTTCCATCCACGTTGTAGGTCGGCACGTGCACGTCCACGAATACGGGAACCAACCCGTTCTGAACGATCGGATTGACGGTAGTCGGAAAGCCCGCCGCGAGCGTAATCACTTCATCGCCGGGCTGGAGGCGCCGGTCCTCAAGCTTCGGAGAAGTCAGCGCTGTCAGCGCCAGCAGGTTCGCGGAGGATCCGGAGTTCACCAGGGACGCGCCTCGCACGCCCACGTAGCGGGCAAACCCTCTTTCGAATTGCGCAGCGAAGCGGCCGGAAGTCAGCCAGAAGTCGAGCGCGGAATCGACCAAGGACCGCATATCAACGGCATCAAAAACGCGCCCGGCAACCGGGACGGGAGTCTCGCCCGGAAGGAACTGCTCCGAGCCGAACTGTTCCTCATGGAACTCGCCCACTAGCTTCAAGATCTGCGCACGCAACTCGCCAGCACGCCCGCTCATCGGAGGAATTCCTTGTACCAGGCGATGGTTCGATCCAGTCCTTGCTCGAGAGTAAACAGGGGGCTCCAGCCGAGCGCCTCCCGCGCGCGCTGAGCGCTAAGGTACTGATGGCGAATTTCGTTGGAGGCTTCATTGCGGACGTCCGGCTGGAGCGTGGATTCCATCTTGCGCAGGATTTTGTCCACCAGATCGAGAACTGTGATCTGGAGCTCATTGGAGAAATTAAAGCATGCACCGCGCAGCGCCGGATGCGTGGCGAGCTGTTCCGCCAGGAGCATGTACGCGGCGGCACCGTCTTCGACGTAAAAGTAGTCGCGCACGAATCTGCCATCGGACCGGATCACGGGCCGCTCACCGCGTAATACGGACCGGATCGTGCCGGGTACGATTCGATTCCAGTTCAAATCTCCGCCGCCGTAAAAATTCCCGCATCGCGTGACTGCCACCGGAAGCCCGTAGGTCTGGCCGTAGCTTTGGGCAATTAAATCCGCGCAAGACTTGCTGACATCGTAAGGATGACGCCCTTCCAGCGCATGATCTTCGGCGTAGGGGAGCACATTCTTATGGCCGTACGCCTTATCCGAAGAGGCCACCACGATGGAGCGGACGCGCGGCGAGCGCCGGCAGGCTTCCAGCAGGTTCCAGGTCCCCTGGATATTGCTCTCAAAAGTTGAAACCGGGTTCCGGTTGGCGATTCCGACGATGGTCTGCGCGGCCAAATGAAAGACCGTATCGATCTCGTATTCAGCCAATACACGTTCGAGCAGGTCGCGGTCCCGCACGTCGCCGCGGATCACTTTCACTCGCTCCAGCGTCTTGCTTCGGACCAATTCGCTCTGCGGCACCCAGTCGCGCACAAGGCAGACGACATCGGCGCCGGCTTCCTCGACGCGGCGCGTAAGCCAGCTTCCCAGTAGCCCCGTGGCTCCGGTTATGAGCGTGGGGCGATCGCGCCAGAATCCCTGATTCAGATCCATGGAGAATCTACTTCCACACCTTCCAAGGAGCCTGACCACTCTTCCAGAGATCATTCAGGATCTGATATTCGCGGTAGGTATCCATCGCGTAAAAGAAACCATCGTGGTGGTAGGCGATGAGTTGCCGCTCGGCTGCCAAGCGTTCCAACGGGCCATGCTCAAGGATGCATTCATCTCCATCCAGATAGTCCAGCACGCCTTTCTGAAATACGAAAAAACCGGCGCTGGCCCAGGCGTCCGACTTCGGCTTCTCGATGAAGTTCTGCACTTTGTTTTCGGAATCGATATCAAGGATTCCAAAGCGGGAAACCGGGCGGAAGGTCGTCACCGTCGCGAGCCGGCCGTGGCGTTTATGAAATTCGAGCAAGCGGCGAACGTTCACGTCACTGACGCCATCCCCGTAGGTAACCATGAAGGAATCGTCGCCCGCGAGATATTTCCGAGCGCGTCTCAATCGCCCGCCAGTCATGGTTTCCAGGCCCGTATCGGCCAGCGTGATCCGGAAATTCTGTTCCTCGTGGGTGTCGTTGTACTCGATTCGGGACTCCCTGCCGAGGCAGATGGTGAAATCGTTGTTCATTGCCTCATAGTTCAGGAAGTATTCCTTGATCATGTTACCGCGGTACCCCAGACACAGGACGAAATCCCGAAATCCGTGGTGCGCATACAGCTTCATGATGTGCCACAGGATCGGCCGGCCGCCCACCTCGACCAATGGTTTGGGCCGGAATTCCGTCTCCTCACGCAGGCGAGTTCCCACGCCGCCACACAAGATCGCCACTTTCATTGCTCAATTCCCTTCAGGGCGATTAGATTACGACAGGTTAACAGATTCAAACTGCCCATCGATGCTTCCGATAGATCGACACAAAGGCCATTCTTCTTGAGCCGACTCGGCGGCGAGTACGCCGGAGGATAAGAAACGACTGAGCGTTTGCGCCGCGACCTCGAAGCTTCCAACAGACGAAACGCCCAGGTTCGCGCCCGTGGGGGCGCATGTTGCGAAAGATAATGCTGGCATCAAGATGCTTACGCCGCTGGTTTGGACGCCAACGGGCGGGGGATCTTGCACCCAGGCCGAGCGGCCTCCCAGGTGAGCCCTGCCAGGAGGCAAAACAACGCGGCCGGCAAAATTCGGCCCGGTCCGATCATCAGCAGCGCATACCAGATGGGGAGCAAGAGGCTGAGCGCAGCGACGCGCAGCCAGATGATGCCGGTCCCGGCCAGAATTAGGGCCGCCGGTATGAGCAGGGTGCAATCCGCCAGATAGGCGTGCACGCTCGTAAGCAGCCCTGCAATGAGTGCGGCAGACAGACCGACTTCCCACGTGGTGCGTCGAGCCACGATCCAGACCATAGCCGCACACGCCAGTGTGAAGATCGCTTCCCAGAGCCCGGGGGCAGGCAACCAGGCCAAAAGGTTATGCAGGTTCGGCATCACCTGGGGGCCGGGGCTGACCAGGGGCGAGGTGACGGCGCTCAGAAAATGTGCGGGCCAGTTCGCCCCTGCAATTCCGAAGGAAGCCAGGGCCAAGGCCACTCCTCCGAGACCCAGACCCGCGGCTATGCGGCCCTCGCGCCGGGCAGCCAGCAGTAACGGCAGGGGCAGAAACAAGTGAAACTTTGCGGCACAGAGCGCCAGCACCAAGCCGGCCGCAAGCGGCCTGCGGCCGGCCCAACGCAACGCTAAGGTGATCCAGAGAATCAAAAAGAGCACATCCTGCCCTTGCGCCAGAACGGCGAATACCGGCACCGACCAGCAACACGCCAGCAACAGCGGAATCCGCTTGCCCGGCCATAACAGGGTAGAGGCAACGAGCGAAGCGAGTGAAATGATTTGAAACGTCCAGTAAGCCGGCAAGTAACTCATGCGCCCCAGGGGCCATAGAAAAGCCGCCAAAAATGGCAGTCGAATAAATTGTCGCGCCGCGCTCCGTTCGCCCGCCAGTTCATTCCTCACCCGCAAATTAGCGGCAGCATCGTAGAGGCTTGGAGTTGAGACCAACCTGGCGCTGGCGTATAGCGGGGCGAAGTCATTCCGTCCGTGGAGAATGAGGTCGGCCGTTGTCAGATAGGGAAGGCAGTTAAAGGAAACCCCGGCCAGAATTGCCAGTAGCAGCAACAAACGACGGTACCGTCGCCAGGGCGCTGGCAATTCTGCGGGAGTTACGGACCCGGATTCTAGTGCAGGCAACGCTATTAGGATAAAACGCCCTGTGCCGGCGAGCGAATGTGCGACTCCTGCGAGGCTTCCGATCGGGGTCTTCGCAGGCCCTCGATCCGCCCGCTAAAACTCGGTGGACTGAACGAGCTCCGGCCTGGGAAGCAGCCGGCTATCGTTGTTGATCACCAAGACATACAACAAGCGCTTCCGGCATGGCGGCCATCACGTCCGCACAGAAGTTGGCCTCCGAGTCTCCTTGAAGGGGAACAGGAAACGTGAGGGGCGTATAGTAACTGATTCTGGATTCCTTTTGCTGCTCTAATGTCACGCTCCTGGTGAGGAACCGCAAAGATACCAGCGGCAGGAAAAAAGGGTCGGCTGCTTCGCTGGGGCCTTGAATCGCTACTACTTTGGTCCGTTCCAGCGGCAACGAATTAACACGACGGGCCAGGAGAGCATTTTTCACGTCGAAAGCTGCGGAAGTCTGGGGGGCCCTGGCCCACAAATGAAAGTATGTGTATGCTGTTTCGCCCACCAACGCACAGGCCAACAGGATGACCGCGGCCGCTAGCTTCGTGGGAGAGACCCAGCGTGTCAGAACCGACAAGCTTTGAGTGGCGCCGATCGCAGCGAAAACAGCGATCGTGGGCAGCATCAGGATTGATCGTAAGGCATGTGGAACATTTTCGCTGGATAGAACAGCCGGCACGGCCCCGCAGACGATCCAAAGGAGCAGAAGAACAGGAGGCAGCGAAACTTCCGGGGATGCAGGCTCGAGCATTTCCCGAATTGCGAAGGCCATGCCGATAGTCATGAATAACGCGACGGGCCAGAAAACCTCCGGACGGTGGTCGTAGTTGTGCCGCCAGTTCGCGTCACCCTGCCAATACAGCATCCCGGCCGTCAGCAAAATATTTTTCGCGAGATCCTGCGATGGATGTTCGCTCCGCAAAATGGAGACTTCGTTAACACGCTTGGTAGCCATGTCCGGATGACTCAGCAAGTAAGCGAGAAGGGGATACACGGCAACCGCGGCTGTCGCAAGGAACAGACCCACGGCGAGCGAATAGCGATGCATCCACTTGCCGCGCCAGGCTTCCAGAAATTTGAAACTCAACACGACAATCACCAAGACTGGGGTTATGCGGTAGGCAATGTAGGTGTGAAAGCCCAGGCCGTATAGCACACCAGCAAGCGAAGACGAAATTGCGAATTCCGGTGCGCGGAGCCGTCGTCGGAACCCGAGTAACAGGAAGTACAGAGCCCACACTAGAAAGAAAGGCGCTCCGATCGCACGAAATGCGATACGCGAGAAATTTACATGCCAGTAGCTGGTAGCCAGAAAAAATGCTGCGGCCAAGGCGACGGTGGGCGTGGTCAGCTCCACCGTCAGCGCGAAAATCCCTACAACCGTCAGGATTCCAAAGACGGCGGCCGGCAACCGCACGGCCCAGGCGGTGGACCCGAAGAAGTGAATGAAAACCGAGGACACATTGATGTACAAGCCCTCCCGGCCGTTATCTTCCGGATAGAATACTTTGAACTGGCGGGTCTCCCAGGCTTGGACCGCGTTGGCGCCATCCGCCGCTTCGTCTAAGTACAGCCCCGGTGGGACAGCTTCGAATTCATATAAGCGCAATCCAGCCGCGATCAAAAGAATGGCGGTGAAAATCGCCCAGGTCCACCGTTTGGAGAGACTGAATCGCCCCCGTTCTGGGCCGCACCATATAAAACTCGCCGGCCCCGAGGCCATATGGGGAAGATTCACACGGTTGCCGGCAGCCAGTCAAGCAGTTCTCGACTGACTGCAAGGTTGATCCGCGCTCGTGATCCCTCCAGGTATTCCCTGCGAAGTAATTTCGATCGGGCGCGATGCGCGAAATCGATCCTGGAGCATGGCTCCGGCTCGCCGTTTCCTTGCCTGAAGTACTAGAGGTCCCATGGTGGGTTGCGGAACCGCTTTCCAAAATTCGAATAGCACTCGAGACGATCCGTAATGGTCCGCCTGGAGCATTGCTACAGTGCAGCCAGGGCGTATATCATACTGACTGAAACGTCTTGAGCAGGGCGACGCAGGCGCCAGACCGAACTCGGCGAGCATGCAGGCCGCAGAGGCGTCCCAGGAGGGGCTGTGAACTTTTTTCTGGAAGAGCGGGGGCAAGACATCGTTGAATACGCGCTATTGCTGGCATTCGTTGTGGTCAGCTCCTGTGCGCTGCTGGTAATCAACATGTCATCGGTCGTCGGCATTTGGACCGCTGGCACCGAGCTTATCAATATCGGCAACAACGTGGCCAAGTCGGGCACCTCTTGATCATTTGCGATTCCGCCATTTTCTTGGTGCGATGAGTCTCAGAGTTGCAAATGCGCCCCACGCGGGAAGTTCAGGTGTGGCTTTTTCTACTGGGAGTTTTTTGGGCGCTGCTCCAGTTGCCCCTGAAGATCGCTGCGCTCGGATTCGGACAACCGTATGAGCTGACAACGGTCGCGAGTAACTTAGCCGCCCGCGGCGAGTTTCGCGATCCGTTCGGAATCCCTACCGGCCCCACCGCGCACGTCGCGCCGGTCTACCCTGCAATTCTTGCCATTGCGATCCAAGTATTCAGACAGCCGGTCGATGTCACCCTGTCCATGATGGTGGTCAATGCGATCTTGTATGGATTGGCCGCCGCCCTCCTGCCAGCGGTATCAGGTTGTGTTTATGGACGAGTTGCTCCGGGCGTGGCCGGCGGCATTTTGCTGGCGGCATCGGCCTGGATGATGCCGCAATGGGAAACGGCATTATCCAGCCTATTGTTGTTAGTGACGACGCTTGCGATATTCTCGCGGAAGCCAGTACGCGCCGGTCTGTGGTCGGGCGCTTGCCTTCTTACGAATCCCGCAAGCCTGCCAGCGCTGGCGGCGCTCGTTTTTTCCACGAGCCGGGCTGGCCGTACCTTTGAAGGCAGGCGATTCGTGATTCCCGTAGCCGGATTGGCGTTGATCCTCTGCGGGCCATGGGTTATCCGCAACTGGGTTGTTCTCGGCGCGCCTTTTTTTATCCGCGACAATCTGGGTCTGGAGCTTTACATCTCGAACCAGGATCGCGCCGCCGCGGAGCTGGTGAGTAACTGGCCGTTATGGCACCTTCATCCAAACCAGAATCCCCAGGAAGCAAAGCTGGTGGCGGATATGGGCGAAGGTCGATATAACCAGATGCGCATGCGGGACGCATGCGATTGGATCCGCACTCACCCGAAACAGTTTCTGAAGTTGTCTGCCGCCAGAGTGTTTTACTACTGGTTTCCGTCGCGGAACGAGGGCTGGCCTGCACATCTTTATGGGATCATGAGCGTTCTTGGGATCTGGGGTGCATGGATCTCCCGGAAAAACCGCTTGGCTCTTTCGCTAGTCTTGGCTGCCGTCGCTTACTCCGCCACGTTTACGGTGATTAGCACGAATCTGCGCTATCGTTTTCCAAGCTTGTGGATCTCCGCTTTGTTAGCGGGCTATGGCGTGGTCGAAATCGCGGAAAGGGCGCGAAGCATCTGGTATGGTCTGTCGAAACAGCGCTAGTGGGCTACCTTCTCTTCGTGTCTGCGGAGTGTCCTTATAACGCTCCACTGCCGCAGGGTTTCGTGCTGGGCCTCATCTGTTCGGCAAATTTCGGCCAACGTGGCGCGAGTGCTCGAATATACGAAATTCGATTGGCTGCCGCGGGCCACTCTACTTCATGGAACGAGAGTCCGGCGGAGTGCCGGGACCGCCTGTTTGCCGGATTATCGGCGTGTCACCGTCCTTGTGGAGGCTAATAATCTCCAGGCCAGGTAATTGTCAGCGCCGCCGATTCCGGAGCCTTGCGCGAAACGTTTGGCGGTGAATACATAGGCATTCCCGCTGGAATAGTTGGTCTGGGGATTGCACGGCAGCGTGGGATC
>Ga0070741_10007011_pt1 | contig 23706 bp, 22 predicted proteins | sample Coa_R1_4_FD_66440 | JGI IMG/M metagenome (GOLD analysis project Ga0070741, IMG submission 66440) | Surface soil microbial communities from Centralia Pennsylvania, which are recovering from an underground coalmine fire - Coalmine... | ecosystem: Environmental > Terrestrial > Soil > Unclassified ...
AAACCGGCAAAACCGAAGAGCTCCTTCGCCGTGCCGGGCCTTTACGTTTACGACAACAGCGTGGTCGAAATTTCGCGCAACCTGAAAGCATCACCACGCGGAGAGCTCGAGATTACCGATGTGAATCTCGAATATTTGCACCGCGGTGAACTCCACGTGCGCATGCTCGGACGCGGCATGGCGTGGCTGGATACCGGCACGCACGACAGCCTTATCGAAGCGGGAAATTACTTCGCGACCATCGAGCATCGCCAGGGCCTCAAAGTCGCGTGCCTCGAGGAGATCGCGTTTTACAACCACTTCATCGACGCGAAACAGCTCGCGCGCTGCGTCGAAGCGCTCCCGAAAAACGATTACCGCGCGTATTTGCAGAGCGTGCTGGACGAGCACTAGCAGCGACAAGCCGGCACTGAATTACGTCGCGCGAAACGCGGCCAAATCCTTCGGCAAAGGCGAGCGCCATTCGAGTTCGTCGTCTTCCACGCGAAGCACTGCGGAATGCAAAGCATGGCGTGGGAGCAGGAGTGATTGTGCCAGGTCCGGCGTCCAACCGGTGTCGATGAAAGTCAGGTAATTTTCCTCGGCCGGTCCGTAAATTTTGTCGCCGACAACGGCATGCCGGATGTGGGCGAGATGAACGCGAATCTGGTGCATGCGGCCGGTGTGCGGCAGCGCGCGGACGATGCTGAAATGCCCGCCGTTGCTGGTTTCGCGCGTGAAGCGTTGTTCGACGCGCACCGTTGTTTGCGCGGGCGCGCCGGCTGGATGCACGCATTGTTTTAAATAAATGCGCGATGGTTCGTGATCGCCTTTGCGCGCGAGCGGCGCGTCGATTTCGTAAACGTCCTGTTCGGGCCAGCCCCAGACGATCGCGAGGTATTCCTTATGAATGCGCTGCCGCTGCATCAGCCGCGAAAATTTCCGCGCTGCGGTCGCATTTTTCGCGATGAGCATCAACCCGCTCGTCTCGCGATCAAGCCGGTTGATGATGGAGATTTGTCCGCCATTCGCGATCTCGAATGCGAGCAGTTCGCGCAATCCGTGCCAGAGCGTGAATGTGCCGTCGGGCTTGCTCGGGTGCGCCTGCAGATGCGGCGGCTTGTTGACGACGATCCATGCCGGCGATTCCGCGACGATCCGAAAATTTCGATTTTCGATATTCGGTTTTGGATTTTTCGCCAGTTCCACGCGCCAAAGTAGAATCCAAAATGGAAATTCCAAAATCCAAATTCCGTTAAACTTTGCTTCTCAATGCACAGCCGCGGTGCTAATCGTCACGGTCGCCGCAGAGCACATCATGAGCACAGAAAACCAATCACAGCTCAAAGAAATGAGCCTCTTCGCCGAGTTCACCGATGACGAACTCGACGGTCTTTTGAGCCTCGTCGAAGTCATCTCCAAATCCGCCGGCGAATGCGTCGTGCACCAGGACGAAACGGGCGACTGCATGTTTGTCCTCACCGAGGGCAGCGCGAAAGTGATTCATCGGCGCGACGGGAAAAACTTCGAGCTCGCCAGGCTTGAGCCCGGCGACTTCTTCGGCGAAATCGCGCTCGTCGATTCCGGTCCGCGCTCGGCCGACGTTGAAGCGATCACCGACTGCAAACTTTTAAGAATTGAGCACGCAGCACTGCGCGCGGTCGCGGGCGTTTACCCGAGCGCCGCATTCAAACTCCTCATCGCCGTCGGCCGCGTCATGGTGCAACGCATCCGCCGTGGAAACCAAAAATACATCGATTCGCTGCTGGCGGCCGCGGCAGGCAAAGATTGACTTTGATGGTTGAACGTCGAGTCTCACGCGGCTAAGACTCTGCGTTTCCATGCCTGAGAACCAGTTCCAGAACACGCTCGGGAAAAGCGCCTCCCTCACCGGCACCACGCTTCACACCGGCGAAAAAGCCACGCTCACTTTGCATCCGGCGCCGCCGGGGTTCGGGCGAAAATTCAAGCGCATCGATCTGCCGGACGAGCCGACGATTGACGCGAAGGTCGAGAATGTCAAAACCGTCGAGCGCGCGACGACGCTCGCCGAGGGCAACGTGAAAGTGCACACCGTCGAGCACGTGCTTTCCGCGCTCGCCGGACTCGACGTAGACAACGTCCTCATCGAGATGAACGCGAACGAACCGCCGATCGGCGATGGTTCCGCGCGTCCTTTTGTCGAACTGATCAAACGCGCCGGCATCGTCGCGCAAGCCGCGCCGCGCTCACAATTCGAGGTGCATGAACCCGTGCATCTCGAAACCAAAAGCGGCTCGCTGATGACGATCGTGCCCGACAACAAATTCCGCGTTTCCTGCACACAGGCGGGACCGAATGGACGTTTTACGCAGTTTTATAGCACGGAAATCACGCCGGAGATTTTCGAAAAGGAAATCTCGCCCGCCCGCACATTCGTTTTTTACGAGGACGTAAAACCGCTGATGGATAAAGGCCTGATCAAAGGCGGCAGTCTCGAAAGCGCGATCGTCATTCGCGGCGACTCGGTGCTGAGCAAGGAGCCGCTGCGGTTCCCCGATGAATTTGTCCGCCACAAAATCCTCGATATCGTCGGCGACCTCGCGCTATTCGGCCGCAAAATCAAAGGCCACATCATCGCGGTCAAACCTGGTCACGGCCCCAACACCGAGCTCGCCGCGAACCTCGCAAAACAACACGCAAAGCTCGCGTCGATGGTGCCCGCTTCGATCGTCCCGAAAGGCGGCGCGGTGCTCGACATCAACGACGTGATGAAAATCCTGCCGCATCGCTATCCGTTTCTGCTCGTCGATCGCATTATCGCGTTCGAGGGCGACACGAAATGCACGGGTGTGAAATCGGTCACCATCAACGAGCCGTTTTTCCAGGGGCATTTCCCCGGCCATCCCGTCATGCCCGGCGTGCTCCAGCTCGAGGCGATGGCGCAGGTCGCGAGCATTTTGCTCCTGCGCGCGCTGAACCAGCCTGGCAGCGTCGGCTATTTCATGAGCGCCGACGACGTGAAATTCCGCAAGACGGTCGTGCCCGGCGATACGCTTTTCATCCATGTCGAGCTGACGAAATGGAAAGGCAAAATCGCCAAGGCGACCGGCCAGTGCATCGTGAATAATGAAGTCGTTTCCGAGGCGGGAATGATGTTTACGCTCATCCAGACGTGACGACGCAAATCCATCCGACGGCCATCGTGGACCCCGCTGCGAAGATCGGTACCGGCGTTTACATCGGACCGTATTGCATCGTCGAGGCCGGTGTAGTGCTCGGCGATGGCTGCTGGCTGCAACATCACGTCACGATCTGCGGCCCGAGCACCATCGGCCGTGACAACAAATTTTACTCCTACTCCTCCATCGGCCAGCAGACGCAGGATTTAAAATACGCCGGCGAGCCCACCTGCCTCTGCATCGGGGAAAATAACTGCTTCCGCGAATTTACCACGGTCCATCGCGGCACCTCGCCAAACTCCTGCACGCAGCTCGGCAGCCACGGCCATTTCCTCGCCTATAGCCACATCGCGCACGACTGCATCGTCGGCGACTCCGTCATCTTTTCAAACAACGGCACCATCGCCGGCCACGTCGAAGTCGGCGACCACGCCATCATCGGCGGGCTCAGCGCCGTCCATCAGTTCTGCCGCATCGGACGCTTCGCCATGACCGGCGGCTGCGCGAAAATCGTGCAGGATGTCCCGCCGTTCATGATCGCCGACGGCAACCCCGCGCTCGTCCGCGGCATCAATCAGGTCGGCATGGAGCGCCACGGCTTCGCCGAAGACACCGTCCGCAAAATCCGCGAAGCCTACCGCGTGATCTACCGGCTGAAACTCAACGTCAAGCAAGCCGAGGAAAAAATCCGCGAGACGCACGACGGCAACAGCGAGATCCAGCAGCTCCTCGACTTCATCGCCACGAGTAAACGCGGCATCATCCGCCGTCAGGTCCAGCGCGCCAGCTCCGCCCTCTCCGAAGAAGCCGCGGACTAGCGCGTCACGGAAACCGGCGGCTGAATTTTCAACTCCCATGCCGGCACCGCGCGCACCACGCCGTAGTCACGCCAGTTTTTCGCGATGAAATGCCACCATTCGCCGTGCATGCCGTAAAAGCCGGTGCCCATCGCGCGCTGGAGCGTGTCAAGGTTTTTGGCGACGATGGAATCAGTGCCGTCGTAGTGCATGCGCGCGGTTTTTGAAAATTCATCGAAGTCCGTCGGCATCGGCACGTCGCGTCCGCGGGCATCGACGAGCGTCGCATCGACCGCCGCGCCCCACGTGTGCAGCGCGCCGCGTGCGGGATCGGCAATGAATTCGCGATTATGGATAAAATCGAAAAGCGCGCGCTGGACGATCGCCGGACGGTAACCGTCCCAGATTTTCAAACCAAAGCCTTGCTTCCGCAAAATGAATTGCGCGAATCGCAACCGTTGCGCCACACTTGCGCGAACGAGGCATGGCGTGCCCGGCGGATAAAGCGGCCTGTCGGTGACGTTGCGTGGCGTGGCGTAGCGCAAGTCGACGACGATGCCCGGATCGACGCTTTTGATATCGACCAGCGGCTCATTCGCGAGCGGGCGGGGAGTGGCGGCAAGCCGGCATGACGAATGAAGAATGAAGAATGAAAAAACGAGGCGCGTTGTGACGCAGAAAATTCTGCGGTCATTCTTAACTCTGCATTTGTCATTCAGCATTGTGCATCAGCTCTATCACTTGCTCGTCCGAAGTTTGATCGAAAACAGCGTAATATTGTCCGACCGCTGCGAAATCGAACGGCGCATGCAACACGACGAGCTTATCCACAAGCGCGCGCAGTTTCGCATTCGTGTCCGGCGGCGAAACCGGCACCGCCAGGATGATCTCCGCCGGACTTTGCCCGCGCAGCGATTTCACCGCCGCGACTGCAGTCGAGCCGGTCGCGAGTCCATCATCGACAAGCACCGCGACTTTTCCGGCGAGCTGCAACGGCAACCGGTTGCCGCGATAAAAGCGCGCGCGGCGCTCGATCTCGGCGCGCTGTTTCGAGACTTCCGCCGCGACGTAATCGGGCGCGATGTTCATCGCATCGAGCGTCAGCGGGTCGAGCTCCGCATCGCCGATCGCCGCGATGGAGCCGATTGCAAATTCCGGATTTCCCGGCGCGCCGATTTTGCGCGCAAACCAAAGATCGAGCGGCGCGTTTAACACGCGCGCGACCTGCGCGGCCACGACAACTCCGCCGCGCGGAATGCCGAGCACGATCACGTTTTGCCGGTCTTGCAAAAAGGCGAGCGCTTCACCGAGCTGGCGGCCTGCATCGATTCGATCGTGAAAGATCATCGTATTTTTTCGAGCGCGGCTGCGACTGCGGCTGCCGGAGTTTGAGCCTCCACGCCGATGCTGACCGGCTCGTTTTCGCGTGCCAATTTCCATGTGTTTAAACCGATAACCGGCACGCCGAGTTTCAGCGCGAATGCAATTTCCGAGAGCGTTCCGAATTCGCCGCCAATGGCGATCACCGCCTGCGCGCTACGGATGATGATGACGTTGCGAGCTTCGCCCATGCCCGTGACGATCGGGATTTGAATAAAGCGGTTCGCCTCGCACGCATCGGTGCCGGGCAGAATGCCAATCGTCGTCCCACCGGCTTCGTGAGCGCCGCGCGCAGCGGCTTCCATCACGCCGCCGTGTCCGCCGCAAACCAGCGCTACGCCTTGCTCCGCGAGCAATCGGCCCACTTCGCGCGCCTGCGCAGCGAGCGGCTCGTCGCACGTTCCCGGGCCAATGACTGCGACTGCTTTCATAGCGAAAATTCGGCTAAAAACTCGTGAGTTGCGCCGGCGGAGCCAAGCGTGCTTCGCATCAATTTCACATTCGTCACACGCCACGAGTCAAACGCAGGCGCCTTGGACGTTTGCAGAATTCTCGCGATCTCCGCCAGTTCGCGGCGCTCGACAAAAGGCTCGCACGCGCTCGCGATGCGATTCTGCAGCGCACTCAGCCGCGCCGCATCGCCGCTCACGCCGATCCAAAGCACGTGCGGATTTCGTGCGCTTGGAAAAGAGCCGACATTTTCCGCGCGCAATTTCAGTTCGCTGCAATTCGCGCACGCTGCCGAAAGTGCATCGCGCAAAGCACCGACTTTTTCGACAGCGATATCGCCAAGGAATTGCATTGTGAGGTGCAACTGCTCCGGCGGTGTCCAACGCACGGAATGTAGCGGCGCTGTTTTCGCAAGCTGAGCTTGAAGCGCCGCGATTTGCGCGAGCACCTCCGGACTCAGCTCGATCGAAACGAACAGACGCATTATTTCCACAACCGCAATCTACGCCCGATGCGTCGAAGTTTGCGACGAATTGTGTGTTGCTCAACGCGGGCGATGTCTTAAAGATTCGCGCGCATGTCGCGGATTCGTGTTCTGCTCAATTGCATCGTCGCGCTCGCAGCGTTCGTAGCCACGTGCGCCGCAATCCGTCGTGCGGTGCCGATGGAAGTGGAGGAAGTCACGCCGAAGCTCGCTTTTTTTTCCGCGCGCAAGGACCAGTTTGACACCGTTTTCATTGGTTCGAGTCGTGTGTATCACGGTGTTTCGCCGAAAATTTTTGATGAGACGACGCGCGCCGCGAATCGCGCGACGCATTCTTTTAACCTCGCCGTGAACGGAATGATGCCGCCTGAGAGCGTGATGATGGCGTGGCGCGTCGTGCAAATGCGGCCGAAAAATCTGCGCCGGATTTTTTTTGAAATTTCCGATCCGCGCACCGTGAGCATGACCAAGGCGACTAAGCGCGACACCTATTGGCACGATCTAAACGCGCTGATTTTTGCAGCGCGAAAGTTCCGACACGATTTCAAAAGCGATCGGGGCGCGGCATTCGCGGAGCTTTCGACGCACATGCAGTTATTCGCGCGAAACCGTGCGAATCTAGGCCGGTCGACGGAAATCCAGGAACAATGGAATGGCACGGCAACCACAAAAAACTCTCCCAAAATGCTAGGCCCGGACATGGACGGTTTTCTGCCTGAGCCTCATCCGATGGCCGAAAAAGATCGGGTGCGACTGGTGAATGCGCTCGATAAGATGCGGACCGGCGACGTTCCGAAACGGGAGGTGAATGATGTAAATCACGATGCGTTGACGCGGCTGGGGGATGGCCTCGCCCGCCGCGGAATTGCGATTGTGTTTTTCATTACGCCGACGACAACGCGCGACTACAACGCGAAGATCGATGCGCCTGTGGGTGCGCCGGTGCTGGCGTTCGATGACCCGCAGGAGTTCCCCGACTTCTACCGCACGGATCATCGGTTTGACTACGATCATTTAAATCCGCGTGGAGCCGAGGAATTTTCGCGGCTTTTGGCGCAACGCGCAGTCGAGGTTTTGAAATAACGCGATGCTTTTCGTCGAATTTCGCTTCTTCATCTTTTTCGCGTTCGTCTTTTCCATCACGTGGTCGCTGCGCTCGAACACCGCGCGCAAGCTGTTTCTCCTCGTTTGCAGCCACCTGTTTTACGCCTGCTTTTTTGTCGGCGAGCCGGTGGAATTTTTCTCCCACATCACGGCGCATCAATGGAAAAAATTGCCCGATGGCTGGTGGTTCCCGTTCGTGCTGATCGGCTCGACATGCATGGATTATATCGTCGGACTCGGCCTGGAAAATGCGCGCGATGAGCGCAAGCGCCGCGCGTGGCTGCTCGTCAGTCTCGCCATCAACCTGGGCGTGCTTTGCTATTTCAAATACTTCAATTTCTTCCTCGCATCGGCGTCGGCGTTTCTCGGCTGGATCGGCCTGCACGGCTCATTGCACACGCTGAGGATCATTCTGCCTTACGGTGTCAGCTTTTACACATTTCAATCGATGAGTTATACAATCGAAGTGTATCGCCGGCATCGTCAGGCGGAGCGGAGTTTTCTCGATCTCGCATTTTTCATCGCGTTTTTTCCACAGCTTGTCGCAGGCCCGATTGTGCGCGCGATGACGTTTTTGCCGCAGACGAAAAGCACGCGGGTCTGGTCGCGCGATGTCGATGTCCGCGGCGCACTCGTGCAGTTCATGACCGGCTTCGTGAAAAAAGCGTGCATCGCGGAAAGCGTCGCGCCTTTCGTGGATCAATATTTCAAGACGCCGGAGAATTTCACCGCGTTGAGCGCATGGATCGGCGTGCTGTTTTATGCGGTGCAAATCTATTGCGATTTTTCCGGCTACACGGACATGGCCATCGCGACCGCGCGGCTGCTCGGATACGAACTGACGGTGAATTTCAATTTCCCGTATTTCGCACGAAACGTGACCGACTTCTGGCGGCGCTGGCACATCAGTCTTTCGACCTGGCTGCGTGATTATCTCTACATCTCGCTCGGCGGAAATCGCGGTTCGCTGCTTTTCACATATCGCAATTTGTTGCTCACGATGCTGCTTGGCGGATTGTGGCACGGCGCAGCATGGGTGTTTGTGATTTGGGGAGGATTGCACGGGCTCGCGTTGGTGGTGCATCGCGAATGGCTGCGCCGATTTGGTGCAATTCATCGGAAGCCGAAAGTCGTCGCGGACGAGCATGTGCGCGACGTCGAGATTGCGAATCCGGCGCTTGGTTTGAAAGGGATTTTAGCGAGCGCGCTGACGTTTTATTTCGTTTGCGTCTGCTGGATTTTTTTCCGCGCCGGCGATCTGCACATGGCAAAACGCATCTGCAAACAATTCATCCTTTTCAGACACACCGGCCCGCAATCGCTCGATACGCGATTGCTCTGGCTTTTCGCAGCGTTAGCGTTTGTGCACTGGCTGAATTACCGCCGTATTTTCACAAAATTGTGGCGGCGTGCGCCCGATTTTGTGTTCGCCGCAGGCTATGGCGCTGCGGTCGCAGCGATCCTGCTATTCATTCCGCAAAAATATACGCCGTTTATTTATTTCCAGTTCTGATCACTCCGCGTCGGCGGCGCGCACGTCGTCGATCAGCTTCGAGATCGCATAGATGAAAGTCGCGGGCTTGATCAGAAGCAGCGCGATTTTAATGAATGCAACAAACATCCAGCGCAGCGGCAATTGCGCGAGCAGAAAACCCGCGCCCATCGCCACGAGGGCGGATTTCGTCGGGTTTTTGCGCACGTATTGTTCGCTGTCGGCGTAGTATTGCTGAAGGCTGTCCTGCGCCTTTTGCGCGCCGGTCGAGAGTGTTTCGGTTAGGTTTTCCATGGCTAATCAAGTATCGGCTCGCATGAGCCGCTCGCGCTTTTCAAACACTTCCGGCCTCGCGGCGCAAGCGCTACTGCATCGATGAGGTCTTGAATTTTTTAAAAGCCTCGCGCGATTTTTTTTCGTTGCCGATGTTCTGGTAGGCGATAGCGAGCTTGTTCCAGGCGTCTGCGAAATTCGGATTCAGCTTCACCGCAGTTTCATACGCAGCGATGGCGTCTGTGTAACGTCCTTGTTCCATGCAGAAATTGCCGAGCGTAAAACTGTCCGCGACTTTTTCAGTGTCAGGCAATGGCTCCGGCTCGGCCTTTTGTGTTGCGAGAACAGGCTGCACGGGAGTCGGCATCGCGACGACTTCCGGTTTTTTCGCGAGCGCAAAAGCGGCCGATTGTCCGGGCGGCACGTGATGCACATACGAGCACGCCGCGGGCACAGCGGTAATTACAAAAATGCAGCAGCGCGAAAGTTTCATCGAAATTTCATCCAGCACAAAGTCTGCCGGACTGTTTTCGCGCGCAACTGCGCGGGCGGACTTATTGGGCGGCTGCGGGCGCGGACGGCGCGCCGGTTGTCGGCGTCGCTGCGGCAGGATTCGCGCTGGGCGGATTTGTGATATCGACAGGAATTTCCGGCGTGTCGCCCGGATGGATTACGCGGAGATTTTTAGGCGAACGCATCGAGTAAATCACCTTGTCGTGCGTCTGGCAGGCGACGGCAGTGAAAACAAAAAGCGCGAGGAGAAAATGGCGGATTGGGAGGTGCATCGTCGTGCGCATGATAGCGGTGTCGCCTGCGAAGGCAATCGCGCTTTTAAACAAGCGCACTGGCGTGCTCAAGACGCCGCCGGAAAATGCCGTTGAGAATTTTTACCGCCATTTCAAATGCGTTGAACGGCTTCGTCACAAAATCGTCGCCGCAATTTTGCTGCGCCGCCGATTGCCGGCACTCGCTCATTTCGTGCGAGGTTGTCATCACGACGATTGGCGTCTTCTTGTGGCGCGGAAATTCACGGATGCGAAGGCAGTATTCGAGCCAGCCCGGCTCGCGCGGACCGGGATCAAGCACGATCAATTCACACTCCTGCTCCGCAATCGCGTCGAATCGCGCGGTCGGATAATTGATCGTCGAAATATCGAGATCGACGAGCCGCATCGCAGCGATCATCGGCTCCTCGACATCGTCGCTGATCACGCAGATTTTTGCGCGGAACGAATCGCGGGAAGCGGTAAAATGATCGCGCCGCGAGAGCTGCTGGAGCGTTTCGACAGCGCGGTTCACGGTGAGGAATTTTTCCGGATCGAGTTGCTCCGGCACTTTGCACAAATCGCCGAGCAACGCCTCCAGCGTCGATGCCATGCAGCGCACCGCAGCAAGCGCGGGGTTCGAATCCGCGTGCTGTGCGACGGCGCGCGCGCTGCCGAAAAGTTCATGCAGCGCGAAGCGGTCGTTGAAGTTATTTTGCAGTCGATCGAGCGCCGGACGCATCGCGGAAAATGCGGCGTCGAGCTGATCTTCGGCGGATTCGCTTTTTGTCTCGGGCGCGAGTTGACGCGAATCGAAAATCATAACTGCCGGCGCGTGCTGCGTATTCGTTTTCTCGATTTCCGCCGGTTTCGACGAATGCCCGTTGCTGAGGGAAACGGCAGGTGGCTCGTGCTTCGGCAGGGAAATATTCGCCGACGGTTCAGCGGGCATTTTTTCCGAAATCGCACGCGCCGGCAGCGGGCTGAATTTCACGGCGCTGCTTTCACCTTCCGAAAGCCGCTGCAACTTCGAGAGCAGCTCATTCCAATGCGCAGTCAGCGACTGGATGTCGTGCTGCAAACCGTTGAGGTTTTCGGTGAGTTGTTTGTTTGCGTTGTGAAGCTGGTCGCGCTGCGCCTCGACCGCGTGGATACGCGCTTCGTGGTGATGAATCGATTGCTGCAGCGCTTCGTTTTTTGCGTTGAGATCGATCATCTCCGCCTGCATTTTTTGCAAACGTGCGCGCTCTGTTTCCAGAGCACGCGCAAGCGTGTCGCGCGCGCTGCGGGCTTCGGCCAGTTCCTGCGAAGTCTCGGTGTTTTGCGAGACGAGCGAATCGACGCGCGCCCTGTATTGATCGGCCTCAGCGGCAAATTGTGTCGTTTGCGTGCGCGCGTTTTGCAGATCAGTTTTTAATGTTTCGATTTCCGTGCGCGCTCCGGCGAGTTCGCGCGTGATGCTGTCGAAATTTTCGCGCAGGCGATCGCGTTCGGCCCGGAGATCGTCGGTTTTAATCGTGAACTCCGCGTTTGCCGCGGCGAGCCCGGCTGCGCGTTTTTGCGCCGCATTGCGCTGTTCGGCGAGCTCGGCGTTTTCCTTTTTTTGTTCGTCGAAAAGCGCAGCGACGTTTTGGTTTTGCTGGCGCAAACGCTCGCATTCGCCGGTGATGACTTCGATTTCTTTTTTCGCGAGGCTCAGTTCAGCGGCGATTTGCTGACGTGCGCTCTGCAATTCATTTCGCTCATTTGCGATTTTGTCGATGTCCGCTTTCGCAGCGTCGATTTGTTTGCGCAATTCAGCCTGGTCTGTCCACGCAGGCCCTTTTGCCTCCGGCAAAAAAATGCAGTCGACGCTGCCGAATCGAATGAAGCAACGCGTGTTTAACTCCGCTTCGTTGATGGCAAATCCGTTGATCCACGTCTGGTTTGTGGAGCCGAGATCTTTTAGCCGCCATCCGCGAGCGTGGCGCGTGAAGCGGGCATGGTGCAGCGCGACCGATGGCAGATCGATCTGGATCGTGTTGTCCGAAGTGCGTCCGACGATGACGTTTTCGGCCGTGAGGTCGTGAACGACATCTCCAACGTTCGGCAGCGTGATGAGAAGCTTGGCCATTTCCGCTTGGAAAAGCTGATGCTATAACCCCGCCTTTCCGCGCGGTCAAAACATCTGCGTAAAAAGACAAAGCCGCGATTGCAGGGGGAGCAATCGCGGCCTTATCGAATCGTTAGTTTGCCGTTTACGCCGTCACATCACGGCGGCGACGTGCGTATTGCATACCGCCCGCAACGAGCAACACACCGCCGAGTGGCAGCAATGCGGAAACCTCCGGAATCGGCGTCAGTTTTTCGCCCGAGCCGATCGTTGTTTCCTCGTAGCCGCCATTCGCCGAATACTCCGTGCCGAACTGCTGATACATGTAGACGTAGTCGGTCGATTTCGAGCCGGCAAAATCCGAAACCGGCACGAGGAACGCGATGTCAGCCTGGCCGCTGCCGCTGTTGGCATCGTTGTATTTCACGTAGCTGCCTGAGCTGAAGCTATACCGCAACGTGCCGAGCGAGCCGTTGAACAACCCGTTCGTATCGGTCGAGGTGTTGCTCTGCAGCGACGACGACGTGAAGATTTTCACCATGTCGAGCGAGATCAACGAATTGGGATTGTTGTTCTGCTGGTTGGTGTCGATCAGGAACGAGTAGTATTGCTGCCCGTTGACCGTTTGCACATTCAGGTCGCCGAGCTGAATTTCGTGGGTGTATTGCGGCACACGCTTCGTGTCGAAGTTGCTGTCGGTGCCGTTATAGCCCTGCTCAAGCCCGGTGTTCTGAATGGTCAGGAACGGATCGATCACACCCGAGCCGGCCGGCTGGGTGAAATCGGTGGTGAAGATACCGCCGTTGATGTCACCACTCGTGCTGGTGGTGAGATCGACGATGGTTGCGCGAACGCCAGTGGTGGTCAGCATGACTGCTGCACACGCGCTGATGAGTTGGAATGTTTTCGTGCTCATGTTTTTTAATTTTTTTAACCTCACGGTTGAGCACGGTTTTAATATGGAAATTATAATCCGTCAATAGGTTTTTTAGAATTTTGAGAAAAGCTATAATTATGCCAGTTACCGTATTTCCCGTTGCGCCGCCTGCACGAGCTTTGTTTCCTCAGGAAAAAGCGATCCGCCTTTCACATGTTCGAAAAATTTCTGCGCGACATCCGGCGCGCCATTCGCCAAAAGGAAAATGCCGTAATACGCGGCGTTTGACGGCTCCTCGAGTTTGTCGAGCGTGAGCGTGTTCATCAACGCGAGCGCTTCGCCCGAGCGACCCTGCAAGTGCAAAGCGTAAGCGTATGTCGATATAAACGTCGTGTTTGTCGAATCTTTTGCATACAGCTCCGCAGCGAGTTTGAATGCGCGAGTAAGATCGCTGTTCAGCAGCATTGAAAACATCGCCACGTCATTTTTCGCGCGATCATTCGTTGGGTCCAATTCAAGCAATCGCGTCGCGACATTGCACAATCCGCGCGAATCGTGCGCCGAGGCATAATGGCGATATAACAATTCCAGTGCCCAGCCCTGCTCGCGATCACCTTTCGTAACTGCCCACAACAATTTCTCCGCATCATCAAACCAGTTCCACGCGCTGATCATTTCCAAAAGTTGCCGCGCAGAAGCGGGCTGTTTCGCTGCGAGACCGATCGCGCTTTCGCATTGCACTTCCGCCGCGTCCGGCTGTCCTTCCTCACGCAACGCACGCGCGAGAAATGCGCGCCGATCATATTCAAGCCGAGTCCAGTTTCCGCTGCCCGCGAGCTTATGCAGGTTGTCCCAGTCCTTCGCAGTCACATAACAAAGCGCGAGCGCAAATTTCGCCTCCGGCGATGCGAGTAATTTCGCATCGAGCGTCTGCGCCCACGCAATGGAGTCGCTCGTCAGCGCGTTCGAGTTCATCCAGGCGATCACGATCGCTACGTTTGTCGAACTCTCGGTTGCGAGTGCCTGGATTTTTTTCAACTGCACCGGCAAATCCGCGCTGTTGCTGCGTTTGAGCAAATCGAGAAACGTCGTGCGATCGCGTAATGTCGCGTCGGGCGCGGCCTGTAATTGTGTGGAAAATTCGAGCGCCGCTGCGATATCGCCGCGACCGAATGCTTCGTTAATCAACGCTCGCAACGCAAATCCGCGCGTCTGCGGACTGTTGGACAAATGTTTCAGCGTCTCGCGCGCTGATGCGCGGACGGCTTCGTCGCCCGATTGCAGGTGCAGCGATGCAAGGTTGTATTGGTTGAGAGCGTTCTGCGGATCGAGCCGCAACGCGTCGCTGAAATCCGCTTCTGCATCCATCATTTTGCCCAAGCCGATCGCTGCCGAGCCACTAAGTGAGTGAAAACGCGCGCTATTTTTTCCTGCATCCGCCACGCTCGCGAGCGCTGTCTCAGCGATTTGATATTTGTAAAATCGCAGCGCCGCTTCCGCCCATGCGAGGCCTTCATCGAGTGAGCCCGGGCGCAGCTTCGCGACGCGCTCGCGATACATTACCGTGTCGGGAAGGCCAAGCTTGTCCACAGCGTCGGCCATCAATTTATTCGCCGCAAAATCGTAGCCGCTGAGCTGCAACACGCGTCGCGCCATTAGCGCCGCCTCGCGGTATTCGCCTTTGTCAAACAGCGCCTGTGCCTGTGCAGTCAGGTGACGCGGCTCCCATTTTTTGTAAACGCGAAAGCCGCCATAGACGCCGGCGCAGAGGAACGCGGCGATCGCGAGCCGGAGCGCGTAACGACGGAGACGGCGTTTCCAGTTGGCGTTTGCAATATTGACCATCGCCTTTGTGAGAGCACGATTCCCGCCAAATGCGCGCGAAATCGCACCAGCGCGATACGCGTCCAGATTCGAGCCGCTAAACGCAATGTTAAAACTACGCCGGCTTATGAAAATCGCTTAGCGATGTCGGCGAATTTGCCGCGAGGAGCCCTTCTTTTGTCCTCTCGGGTGAGTGCGAATGCTCGCGTTTTGCGGCCCGTGTTTTCTTCGACTGCGCCGCGCGAAGCCACAGCCGCTGCGACCGCAGTTTATCCCAATGCTGAGACATTTGGTTTTACCTCCACTGTTATTTCGTTGCTGCGATGCGCATTGGTTTTGCTGTATCTAATAGACAAGCCGCACGCGTTTTCGTTGCTCTGTTTTGATAATCCGCGAGCCCCTGGCCATGACTGCCCCGCAAATTTTCATCGTTGGACTCGATGCCGCGTCGTGGGATTTGCTGCAGCCGTGGACGAAAAGCGGCGAGCTGCCGAACCTCGCGAAACTTATCGAGCAGGGCGTTTCCGGCGACTTGCAATCCGCGATCCCGCCTCTCACTCCACCGGCGTGGACGTCATTCATGACCGGTGTGAACCCGGGCAAACACGGCATCTTTCACTTTCTCGAAACGCAGCCGGACAGCTATGACATGCGTTATACAAACGCAGGCTCGCGTCGCGCGCGGACGCTGTGGAGCATTCTGTCCGATGCCGGTTTGAAAGTCGGCGCAATCAATATCCCGTTCACGTATCCGCCGGAGCCGCTCAATGGCTTTCAAATTTCCGGCATGGATACGCCTTCGGAACAAAGCGCGTTTATTCATCCGCCGGAATTGCGTGAGGAAATTGAGCTCGAACTTGGCGAAGCACTGCGGCTCGAAGTGCGTTACCTCGGTTTTATGTCAAGCGACGCACGGCGTGACGCCGTGCTCGATGAGTTGCGGCAAATCGACGAGCAATGGACGAAAATCGCGCTGCTTTTGCTCGAGCGACATCCGGTCGATGTGATGATGGTGACGTTTATGTCGATCGACACTGTGCAACATTATTTCTGGCACTACATGGACGAGCGGCATTTCCTGCACGACTCAGCCGGTGCGGGAAAATATCGTCACGCGATCAAGTCGGTTTATCAGCGGCTCGACCGCGCGCTAGGACAGTTCCTCACGCGGCTGCCCGCGCAAACGACCGTGCTCGTCGCGTCTGATCACGGCGGCGGACCAGTTTCCGACCGCGTCGTTTATTTAAACCGCTATCTCTGCCAGATCGGTTTGCTGAAGTATCGCGAACATTCCAAATCCATGCTCGGAAAGTTGCGACAAAAAGTTGTGCGTAGTGTCTATCAAGCTATCCGTAGCTCGCTGACTTCGTCGCAAAAAAAGTGGCTTGCAGACTTATTTCCTGCGCTTCGGCAAAAATTCGAGAGCGCTTACACTTCGTTCGCGGATATCGACTGGTCGGCGACGAAGGCTTACTGCAGCGAAGTTCTCGCTTATCCGCCGAGCATTTGCCTGAACATCGAAGGCGAGCGCCCGGAAGGCATTGTTAATCCAGGCGAACGCGAAGCGCTCATGGAGTTGATCACAAAAAAGCTCACCGACCTTCGCGACCCGCGCGATGGCTCGCTGATTATTTCACGCGTTTTTCGCCGTGAGGAATTATTCGACGGGCCGTGCGCCAATGAAGCGCCAGACCTTGTGCTCGATTGGTGGAGCGGAGGTGGCTTTGCGGCGGAACCGAGCTTTGCCGAAGACGCGGATAAACCCGTTTTGAAAATCCGCGAGCGCGCACCGATGCGCGAGCCGGAGTGGAGCGGCACGCATCGTTTGCAAGGCGTCATGATTTTGCGCGGCAAGGCTGCAAAACCTGGCGTGCGAATCGAAGACGCGCGGCTGATCGATATTGCGCCGACGCTTCTTTATTTACTGCGGCAAAAAATTCCATCGGGCCTCGATGGCCGCGTGTTGACTGAGGCGCTCGATCCCGCTTTTGTCGCGACGAATCCGCTCCGCTACGATCAGAACTCCGAGCCTTTCGCGACTACATCAAGCGCTGCTTATTCCATCGAAGAAGCGGCGCTCGTCGAGGAGCGGTTGAAAGCGCTCGGATACGTCGACTGATGAGCCGCAAGCATTCCATCGCGATGGTTGCAGCGTGTCCGTTTCCTGCGAACTACGGTTCGCCCGCGGCGATCCGCGAGCTGGCCATCGCGCTCGCCGGGCGCGGCCACGACATCCACATCGTGACTTATCCGCATGGTGATGACATGCCGCTTGGGAGCGCGAAGCTGCATCGCGTTTGTTTCGGAAAAAATTCCCGGCGCATAAGTGTGGGACCATCGCTTGACAAGCCGCTACTCGACTTTTTACTGCTGCTAAAGCTATGCCGCGTCATTCGTGAAGAAGGCATCGAAATTATCCACGCTCACAATTACGAGGGTCAGCTTATAGGTATCGCCGCAAAACTTCTGACCCGAAAGCCATTGATCTATAACGCGGTAAATCTAATGTCCGATGAGCTACCTACCTATCGTTTTATTCGACCCGCTTTTATAGCAAAAGCAGTAGCTCGCTTACTCGATCGCATCGCGCCGATAGCTGCGGATGAAATCATCGCGCTGACTCCGGAGATTCGTGACACGCTGCTAAGTGTTGGTTGCAGGCATGAGCGCATGAGTGTCGTGCCATGCGGCATCTATCCTGAAATATTCGATAACGCCAATCCCGAAGCATTACGCAAGCGCTACCATTTAGATTGGAAACGCGTCATTTTGTATGCCGGTGTCCATAGCGCATTCCAGCGCGTTGATTACCTGCTGCGCGCGTTTCAACTCGTGCGTGAGCATGACCCGTCGACCGTGCTGATGCTCGTAAGTCCAATCGACGACAAAGCTGATCGCGAGGCAAACCAATCTCTCGCTAGAAGGCTGGGCATCGCTGATCACATTATCCTGGCCGGGCCGCATACTCTCGAAGAATTACCAAGTTATCTCGCGCTTGCGGATGTAGCAGTAGTTCCGCGTTGCGATTGCCCGGGGCATCCAATCAAGCTTCTCAACTATATGGCTGCGGCAAAACCGATTGTTTGCTTTACCGGAGCGGCAAAAGGTATCCGACACAATCACGATGCGTTGCTGGTTCCAGATCACGACTGGCATAGACTCGGCGATGGCATTCTGAGGCTTTTACGCGATCCCGAACTCGCAACGCGTCTCGCACATAATGCACGCGAGACGGCCGTGCGCGATTTTGACTGGCGCCAACTCGCGCAGAAAGTCGAACACGTCTACGACAGTCTGGTTCCTTCGCCGATTGTCGCGACTGCGGATTGCGCGCCGAAAAATCTGCCAATTCATCATCAACCAAGCTAATGTCAGAATCTCCCCGCAAAGAATCCATGCTTGATACTGATGCGATCCAAAGCTTCGCGCGCCAACGCCGCCGCGATCTGCTGGTGCTCGGAGCATTAGGCATTATCGTTATTTTAGTTGTTGGGGCGGTTGTCGTTCATTTGGTTCGAACCGATCAACTCAAAGCGCGCACACTTCGGTTGCCAATTCCCGTCGAGACTTTGCCCGCAAAGATAACCACGCTTCGGATTGCCGTCGGTGCGAGTGGAACGGTGCAGGCTTACACTACTTTGAGCATGACCAGCCGCGTTGTAGGTCACGTGCTGAATGTGCCGGTCGATATTGGCTCCGTGGTTAAAAATGACGATCTACTCGTTGAGATTGATGATAGATTATTTGCGGCAAATCTGGAAACGGCCGAAGCAAACAGCGAACATGCAAACAAGCAATTGGAACGCATGCAGACCTTGGAAAACCAGGGTTATGGCTCGGCTGCAGATACCGAAAAGGCGCGCGCCGATGCTGCAGCAGCGAGACAAGCTGTAGTTCAAGCGCAGATAGATCTCGGCAATACAAACATTAAAAGTCCTACCTCGGCGGTAGTTCTCACGAGAACGATCAACCCCGGCGAAATTTCGAAGCTTGATCAGGAAGCCATGCAGTTAGGCGCCATCGATCCAATACTCATGGTCGCACAGGTTTCGACTGATAAAGCTGGAGTGGTAACTCTCGGCATGCAGGCCGAAGTCGGCACTGATGCATTCCCAGGCGAGACCTTCAAAGGTGATGTTGTGAAAATCGATGCGAAAGCCAGTGTCACGACGCGGACCTTTGGCGTTTATATTCGTATCAAGAATCCCGATCTACGCTTAAAGCCCGGTGTCACGGGCTATGCGCGATTAGAAAGCACACACCAGGCTCTCGCGGTTACGAGCACTGCTGTCATGAATCCCGTTGGCGATACCGCGACCGTGTTTGTAGTCGACAAAGATAGCCGCGCGCATTTGCGCCAGATCCGCCGCGGCATCATGGCTGAAGGTCTTACTGAAGTTCTCGATGGCTTGCAGGAAAGCGAGATGGTCGTGACCGTGGGCCAGTTGGAGTTGCGCGACAATGACAAGGTCCGTGCAAATCGCGCGGGTAACTGGGACAAGCAATGAAGCGCGTGTTGATTGCGGTAGCTGTGGTTTGTCTCGCACAAGGCAAAGCTGCGACACTAAGTCTTCATCAATGCATCGATGAGGCTTATGGCCGAAGCCCTGAACTACTTGCCGATCGCTACGACATCGAGGCAGCGGAACATGAGGTCGGCAAGCAGCGTGCAAGTTTGCTCCCGAGTATTGGTGCGTTCGCGACACTCGAAGCTATCGATGGCTCGCCGGTGAATGTCTTTAACATTCTTCACGGAGTAGATATCGAGAATGGCGTTGTAGGCAGCGAAACCCAGCGGACAAAGAGTCGCATGATCACTACGACCACGGCGAAAGGTGCGCAAAGAAGCTCACAAGTCGAAACAACAGTCAGCACGGATCGGTCGAGAAGTCAGAAAGTAAGCGGAGAAGTGGGAACTCAGACTCTAGTTCTGAATTATCCTATTTTGAAGGACGGGAGCATTTTCGGTCTGAATAATCCTCCCGCGCTCGCTAGCGCGAAGGCGCTCAAAAAACAGCTCGAATGGACAAAGCATCTCAGTGAGCAAAAAGTCATCCTGAATCTTACCGCTGCGTATCTAAATGCGCTCTGGTATCAGCAAAAAGTAGAACGCGATGAGGCGCGAGTCGATCTATCAAGGAGGCGCCTCGACATTGTCATAGCGCAGTTCGATTTGAAACTGAAGCTGACGCAGGACGTCGATCTTGCAAAAGCGCAGCTAGCTGCCGATGAGCAGTCACTCGCGTCTTCGAAGCAAAGTGTGCGGGATAGCTATGCAACGCTGGCTTTGTTGATCGATCGACCAACTGATTTGATCGTGAAGCTCGATCCAGAGTTAAGCCTGCCCGAACTCCCGCCGCTTGGAGACTTGCTTGCGAAATCTGTCCAGCAGCATCCGGCCGTAGGTGTGCAGTTGGGAAACTTAGAGATCGCGAATGAAAGATACCGTCTTAGCCGCAGTGCGCTGATGCCGACGGTAAACTTCAATACCAGCTACAGCGTTGGCGAAGACCTTGAACACTGGGGAACGAGCGATAGCACTCCGACGCTGTTTCGATCGGGCTTTGTCGCGGAAGTTCCGATTTTTGATTGGGGCAGCCGCGTGGCTGCGATGCGCGAATCACGTAGTAAAATCAAGGCCGAGGAAGCTCGCACCAGGCAAATCGACCTGGATGTTCGGACGACAATTTCAAAACTCTACAGCACGATTCATGACTTGGAAAAGCAGCTCGCAATGCTCAAGCAAGTTGCTTTATCCGCTGAAAACAAAGCAAAGCTATCGCGTGCTCAACGCGCGACTGGAGCAATCGACGAGCTGACACTGGTCGAGGCAGAGTCAGCCTATCTCGGAACTGAAGAACCGGTGGAGACGACGCGCTTCGATCAATTTGAAAAATACGCTGAACTACAAAGCGCTTCCGGCGGCGCTTGGAAGTTTGTCAAATGAAGCAATCGCAGCGTATTGTTAAGAATATTCTTGCAGGCGGCGTTGCTGTGGGAATCGGTGGAGTTATCCAGTTAGCCGCAGTCGTTTTGATCGCCCGGACGGTAGGCGTCACGCAGTTCGGCGTCTATTCCTTTATCCTCGCTTTTGCGATGTTCTTTCAATTGCTTGCAGACTCAGGGCTAAGCAACATCCTCGTTCGGGAGCTAGCCGTCGAGCCGCAAAAGATGCCTCAAACACTGGGCGCTGCGCTGTCATTGATATGGCTTCTCACGATAGTTGCCGCGGGACTCATTTTAATCGTTGTTCCCTTCCTCTCATTTCCGCCTCATGTGAAGGTTCTAGCCATCTGCATGGGTGCTGCAACGCTCTCGCAATTCCACGCCACGGCTTATGGCTCGGTGTTGCGTTCCCAGGAAGACAATGAGTTGCACGCGCTGGGATTTATCTTGCACAAACTCGCTTTCTTTCTGCTCGTGCTTATAGGCCTGAAAGCAGGTTATGCATTACCTGCTGTAGTTCTAGCTCATCTGATTCCAAACCTGATGCTCTGGGCATTCTATCGGTGGATAGTCGTGAGGAACTATACTCATCCAGGCATGTTAATCGACGTAACGACCTGGAGATATCTACTGAAGCATTCCTTGCCGGTGGGTGGCGCGACGATGCTGCGCCTTTTGTCACAGCAAATCGATGTGATGATCCTCACAATGCTCACTGACTTGAAAACGGTAGGCCTTTTCAGCGGCCCTTATCGTATTTCGATGGCATTACGGTTTATACCTCAAACCATGGCCATCCCGCTTTATCCGATGTATTCGCGGCTTGCTCGCGACCCGAAACAACGAGAACACCTTCGCGCGGCCTATATTCGTAGCGTGAAGTTCTTCTTGGTAATAGGTCTGCCTATTGCCGTTGCCTTCATTAGTTTGTCAAAGGAGTTGGTGACGCTGTTGCTGGGTTCAAAATATCTCGGCGCCACTCCGGCAATGCAGATCCTGGGTCTTGCTTTTATTCCGTTTTTTGTCACAAACCCGCTGCCGTTTTTGCTGACCGCTTTGGATGAGCAACGATTTTTGCTAGTGAGCACAGTGGTTTCGTTCGCACTGCGAATCGTATTGAATGTCGCACTAACCCGAGCGTGGGGCTTCCTCGGACCTTGCGTTGCATTTTTTGCGAGTGAAGTGGTCATGCTGGTCATCGTTAGTGCAAAGCTTTCGCGCTGCGGATTGAAACTCGACTTTATCCACACCATGTGGAAGCCGATGCTCGCAGCCGCGGCAATGGCTGTAGCTCTGCGCTTGGCTCAGGATGCTCCGCCCATCTGGCTGATACCTATCGCGACCTTCGCTTCGCTGGCATATTTTGCACTGGTCTTAAAACTGGGCACGTTCTCATCAACGGATCTAGCACTGGCGCGCGAAGGACTCGGCTTTCTTGGGCCGTTAATCGCAAAATGGACGAATCAGCCGCAGCACAAAGTCGCGTAAGTATAGCCACCGCTTGGGTTCTGGCCATTATTGTCGCTGCGTCGGCAATGGCCGCAAATTGGATTCGCTTTCCCTTAAGCAACCAGCTTTGCGGAATGCGTTTTCGCATCGGACATTACACGGCTGGACCTCAGCACTTGTCTCTATTCTCGTTCGGAGTTATTGCAGCATTACTCGCATTAGTAGCTGCTTGGGCATTTAGCAAACGTAGATTTAAGCTACTCGGTTGGATAGGCGCCGCGATCATTTGGCTGGCGCTTTATGCCGCATTAAAGGTTGCTTTGGTTGATGCGCCGCTGCTCGTCTCACTCGAAAGCGAAATGCTGCAACAGCAATCCGCTGCAGCTTTCAGCCTGCAAGCGCTTCCTGTTAATTACGGTAGCGAGCCGACAATCTGGCCGCGGGTTTCGCTGGATAGTATTGAAGATCGACTTATCGCCGCGTGGTATTTCGTGCGGTTCGGTTGGTGGGGAACGTTGCTTGCAGGGACGTTAGCACTGGGCTTTGCGATTTCAGCTTTGCGTAGCTTAAAGATGCTCACCGTAACTATTGCGGGAATAGCATCTATTTTCGTTCTCTGCGTGCTGCGTCCGGCGCTTGCTGCCAATGCACAAATACAGGGACACATTGCCGAGACAAATGAAGAACCGGACGCCGCCATCAAACATTACCGGAGAGCTATGCAGCTTGACCGCTGGCTCGCTGTTCATCTCGAACTTTACCAAGCAATCGGAAGTATTCATGCCGTGCAGGGTAAAACGAATACGGTGGAATTCGGTGTCTACCACGCAGGCCTTCCATCGACACAGACGGACCTTTTAAAAGCAATCGCCGAATATGATTCGCTCATTCCGCACTCTGATCCACTGTTAGCCAAAGTTCTGCGCAAACGCGAAGCAGACCTTTACACGCAATACGGCCGCAGCATGCACGCGCTTGGAGCTTATGGAGCTGCCGTTGACGCTTGCGAAAAGGCGCTCGAGCAAAATCCGTCGTTGCTCCTGCCGGCCTACTTTCTGTCTCGCGACTACTATTTGCTTGGCCATTACCAAGACGCGATCACGCTAAATAAAAGTGCCTTGCAACACGTGGGCGATCCTATTTTCGCTGCAAATCTCTACGCAAACCTTGGTGATGCCTACACAAAGCTAGGCGCATTGAGCGACGCACGGTATGCCTATCGGAAGTCATACATGCTCGATTACCTTCTGAACTTGCGCAGTCTTAGCGCGCTAAACGGACCGTAGTTTTGAAGATTCGCGAACTGCTACGAAGCGTGCAAACAAAGCAAGGCTGCTTTGCGCTACTGCTTGTTGCATTATTCGGCGCAGTCCTCGGATTTTTCACGATCCGCACTTTTGTCTCTCCATTCCAGCGACAGTATGCGCTTGATTTCGGCGCAGCGCACTGGATTGAGCCGCCAAAGCAGTCACCAGCGGGTTACTTTCGCCGCACCTTCTACATTCCCGCGCAGATGGACCGGGCATGGATCAATGTAGCATCCACCGACCATTTCTATCTCTACGTCAATGGGGTGCTGGTAAATGAAACCAACTTCGCCTGCGCGCGCGTGACCGGTATTTTCGACATCAAGC
>Ga0070741_10007012_pt1 | contig 23705 bp, 21 predicted proteins | sample Coa_R1_4_FD_66440 | JGI IMG/M metagenome (GOLD analysis project Ga0070741, IMG submission 66440) | Surface soil microbial communities from Centralia Pennsylvania, which are recovering from an underground coalmine fire - Coalmine... | ecosystem: Environmental > Terrestrial > Soil > Unclassified ...
GCCCGCGACCGGGAACAACCTGTTCACGTTCCTCGCGGCCCGGCTGAGTGCCTCGTTCACGAACCTCGACTGCGGGAAGTTCGGCCTGCGGAACACGGTGAACCTGAGGACCGACGCGAACGGCGTGGCCGTCGCGGCCACGTTCAACCTGACCGTCCAGGAGCCGTGAGCCGCTAGAGGTTGGCGTAGGCGCGGTAGTTGTTCGCGGCCGATGTGCCGAGCGGCACGCTCGCGGTGGAGGCTGCCAGCGTCGACGGGTCCACGAACGTGCTGCCCTGCGGGCCGGCCTGCACGGCCATGCCCGTCGCACTGCCCTTCAGGAACTGGGACCAGGTGAGGAACCAGGGAGTCCAGCCGTCATCCCACTTGCCGGCCGCGGTGCTGTTCAGGATCGTGATCGGGTCGCCGGGAATGGACATGTTGTAGTAGATGACCGCGTCCTCCGGCGGCAGGTTCACGCAGCCGTGGCTCACGTTCGTGGTGCCCTGATCCACCACCGACCACGGCGCGGAGTGGTAGTAGTCGCCGTCGAACGTGAACCGGACCGCGTAGTTGACCAGTTCGTCGTAGTGACCGGCGCTGCCGGCCGGTCCGCCGCCGATCATCCGTACCGGGTTGGCCTTTTCCACGCTCAGGTACGTGCCGTCGGGCGTGGGCTTGCTGGCCCGGCCGGTGCTGATCGGCCACTTGTACGTGAGCTTGCCGTTCTCGTAGATCTCGGTCTTGTGCGTGGTGGTGCTGGCGACCGCGATCAGCGAGCGTCCGATATCGAACGTCTGAGTCAGGTCGTGCGCGCCGTAGACCCCCTTGGCGCCCTCGACGCCGTCCAGATGGCCGGTGAAGGTGACCGACGTGTACGCCGGCCAGTAGTCCCGCGGCCGGAAGTACAGCTTGGTGTCGCCGTCCCAGTACCACGCCCCGACGACCGGCTTGGAGCTGGTCACCTCCAGGGAGCGCTCCACCGCGGCCCGGTTGGTGATCGGCTGGCTGAACGTCAGCATGATCGGCATGCCGACTCCGTAGGACTGCTTGTAGCCCTCGAAGATCTGGGTCTGGAAGGTCGCCGCCGGGGTGAGCGTGCGGAACTTGCTGGTGGTGGTGACCGGCTGTCCGCCGCTGACCTCGCCCGTCGCAGTGACCGTGTACGTCTGCGAGACGCCGAGCGTATACGTGCTGTGCCAGGTCTTGCCGTCGGCGCTGAGCGCGCCAGGGACGGAATCGCCGTCGGCGGCCTTCACCGTGACGCTGGTGACCTTGCCATCCAGCGCGGTGACGGTGACCCCGTCGCCGGGCTTGACGTTCTTCCCGCCGTCGGCCGGGGTGATCCGCAGCTCGGCCGCGAGGTGGGATGCCTGCGCCTTCGCGGAGGCCTTGCTCTGCGCCGGCGTCGGTTTGGGGGCGGCGGCGCCGCTACAGGCGGTCGCGAGCAGTGCGGTGGCGGCGACGGCCGCGGCGACCACTGCCGGGCGGCGGATGATCTTACTGCCGCGCACGGCGATCCTCCCTTATCCGTAGCGGGTTCCACCGCATGCTACCCCGCGCTCGCGATCCGATGCCTGCCGCGAGCGCAAGCGCCAGGACGGTGAGCACCCCGATGACATACTCGGGCCACTGGCCGATCCGGTCGGCCAGCGTCAGGTAGTTCACCAGCGGCACCCGGGCGGTCAAGATGGCCTGCTGCCACAGCCCGCTGCGGGTCAGCACCCGGCCGTCCGGCGCGATGATCGCGCTCTCCCCGGTGGTCGACACGTAGACGACGGCGCGGTCGCTCTCCACCGCGCGCAGCCGGGCCATGGCCACCTGCTGGGTGCTCTCCCCGGACTGGCCGTCGATTTCGAAGTCGGCGTCGTTGGACTGCACGGTCAGCAGGTTCGCTCCGGCGGTGACCTCGGAACGCACCAGCGGATCAAAACCCACCTCGTAACAGATCACGTCGCCCAGCCGGATCTGTCCGACCGGGAAGACCACCGCCCTGGTGCCCGGGGTGAAGTTGACCGGCTGGAGCGACGGCAGCGAGCTGAACGCAGCGATGAAGCCGCGCAGCGGAATGTACTCGCCGAACGGGACGAGCTGACGCTTGACGTACAGCTCGCCGGGACCGCCGCCCGGGATCCACAGCTGGCCCACGTTGCGACGTGGATTGTCCAGCACTTCCCCGGCCAGTACCGGGCGGCCCACCGCGCTCACCGCCTGCTGGATCTCGTCGTAGATCGCGGGATCCTCGGACGGGTCGATGTCGGTGGAGTTCTCCGGCCAGAGCACGATGTCCGGCCGTGGCTGCTGCCCGGCGCGCACCTGGCCGGCCAGCTTCAGCGTGGCATCAGCGTGGTTGGCGGTGACCGCCATGTCGTTCAGCTGCTGGGGCAGGTTGCGCGCGCGCGGCACGTCGCCCTGGATCGCGGCCACCCGCGCCGTGGGCACGTGACCCGCCGGATCGAGCGGCACCAGGCCGATCGCCAGCACCAGCCCGGCAGTGCCGACGGCGGTGAGCACCGGGACTGCGGCCGCCCGCCGGGAGGCGAGCACACGCAGCACGGCCCAGGCGATCAGCGCGCCGGTCAGCGCCAGCAGGAAGGTCAGCCACGGCGCGCCGCCGATCGCCATCCAGCGGGCATCGGGCGCGTCTGCCTGGCTCATCGCCAGCCGGCCCCACGGGAACGCCCACGGCCAGCGGTCCCTGATGCCCTCGGTGGCGACCCACCAGCCAGCCACCGCGACCGGCCAGAAGCGCAGCCGCAGCAGCACCCGCTGGCCGATCGTGAGCACGGCGAAGATCAGCGCCTCCGCGATGGCGAGCGCCGCCCAGGCGTACCAGGCGACGTTCACCAGCCAGGAGATCAGCGGCATGAAGAACGCCAGGCCGAATACCAGGCCGGTCAGCAGGGACCCGCGCAGGCTGCGGCCGTGCAGCGCGAGCACGAGCAGCGCGGGCCCGGCGACCGCGAACGGCCAGATGCCGAACGGCGGGAACGACGCGGCCAGGGCCAGCCCGCCGAGCGCCGCGGCCACCAGCGCCCACCGCGTCCGCAACGCGGTGTCCACGCTGCCCGCCCGCGTGCCGGCCGGCGCGGAACCGGCCTGGCCGGCCGGTTCGGCCTGGCCGGCCGGACCGGCGGGCTCGGCCGAGTCGGCGGGCTCGGCGGCGGCCTGCGCGGATATCACGTTCGCAGCCTAATCGCCCGCCGGGATCGGGGCATATCCGCCGCTTCACCGAGCGCACACTTTCTAACACGATGGCGGGGCGGCCGTGGCGGACACTTGGGTCGTTTCGGGCACGGCGGCGCGCGGCGGTCGCGGTTGGGCACGACATGGTCACAGAGTGGGGCAACATGTTGCGTTCCGGGTGAAGCCCGCCGGCGTCCGGACTAGAGTAAGCGGGGCGTCACAAACAGCAATGCGTTGCGGGGAGCTTCGCATAGCGTACGGGACGCGTCCGCCTCAGTGGGGGGCGTGTGCACTTCTCTTCGCTAGGACACGTGAGAAGGCTGAGTCGTGATCAAGATTCGTTATTCCAGTGAGCTGCAACCCGGGTTAAACGGCCACGCGGAGCGGCTCGACCGCACCACAGTCGTCTACCTCCAGCCGGGGCTGACCCCCGCCGAGCGCACCGCGACGCTGCGACGGCTGCACCAGCACGGCCGGATGGGCAGAGGCCCGGCGCTGCCGCGCTGGCAGCTCGGCCTCGCGTTGCTGGCCGACCGGGTGCGGATGGCGTTCGGCCAGGCTGGCGCCATCGTCCGAACCCACCCGGCCGGCAGCACGCTGCCGGTGATGGCGGTCTCCGCCGCGGTGGCCGGGTTCCTCGTGCTGTCGGCGGTGTCGATCCGGATCGTCCACACACCGCTGGCCGCCCCTCCCGTGGCCAGCGCGGCAGCCGGCGAACCCGGAGCCCAGGGACCAAACCCGCAGATCCCGGGTGCGCAGGCTCGCCATCAGAACGGAACCAGCCAGCCAGGCGGCGTGCCGGTCAGCTCGCGCGCACCGGCCGCAAGCGGCACCGGGTCCGGGCCCGGTGCACCGACCCCCGCTCCCGGATCGACGAGCACGCCGACCCGGTCCGGGAGCACACCGCCGCCGAGTTCGCTGCAATCGCCGGTGCCCACGCCGGCGACATCCTCCGCTTCCCCCGGCCCGTCCGCCGCCGCGTCCCCCGCTAGCTCAACTACCAGGGTATGCGTCAGTATTGGCCCATTCGGGGTTTGCCTGGGTCTGTAAGACTGGGTGGGGCGGACGTGCATCAGGGAGGCGGCGATGAGCAGGCGTGGCTGGCTGCTGTTTGTCGCCATGGGCGTGATCTGGGGCGTGCCGTACCTGCTGATCAAGGTCGCCGACGAGGGCGTCTCGGTCCCCGTGCTGGTGTGTACCAGGGTCGGTATCGGATCCATCCTGCTGTTCCCGCTCGCCATCCGGGGCGGGAAGCTGCGGCAGCTCAAGGGTCACGTGCGCTGGCTGGTCGCGTTCACGCTGGTGGAGATCGTCGGGCCGTTCGCGCTGCTGTCCAACGCGGAGAAACACCTGCCGAGCTCGACCAGCGGCCTGCTCGTCGCCGCGGTGCCGATATTCGCCGCGCTGCTCGCGATCGCGACCAGGAGCGGCGATCAGCTCACCCCGGTCCGGTGGATCGGGCTGGCGATCGGCCTCGGCGGGGTTGCCGTCCTGGCCGGGCCGGGCGCGGGGCGGGGCAGCGCGCTGCCGGTGCTCCAGGTGCTCGGCACCGCGCTCGGTTACGCAATCGGCCCGCTGATCGCCAACCGCAAGCTCGCTGACCTGCCGCCGGTGGCCGTCAACGCGGTCTGCCTTGGGCTGGCCGCCGTCCTGTATTCTCCGTTCGCCATCGCCACCTGGCCGCAGCACATGCCGACGCCGCGGGTGCTCGGCTCGCTGGCCGCTCTCGCGGTAATCTGCACCGCGGCCGGGTTCCTGGTCTTCTTCGCGCTGATCGCCGAAGTCGGCCCGGCCCGGGCCACCGTCATCACCTACGTGAACCCGGCGGTCGCCGTGGCGCTTGGCGTCCTTGTCCTCGGGGAATCGCTGACGCCCACCATCGGCGTGTCGTTCGTGCTCATCCTGGGCGGATCGGTCCTCGCGACCCGCCCGGGCTCGGCGAGGCCGCGGCCGATGCCGGCGTCTACCTCGCTGGCGGACGCACCCGTGGGAGGAAATACCACAGTCCGTTCTGAATAAAGGGGTTTGATGCCTGATCTTCGGATGTCCACCAGCCAGGGGCGCTGGGTGGTGGCGGCGACCGTGCTCGGCTCGGGGATGGCCGCGCTGGACGCCACCGTGGTGGGCATCGCGCTGCCGTCGATCGGGCGGGACTTCCACGTCGCCGTGAACAGCATGCAGTGGGTGGTGGACGCGTACACGCTCGCGCTGGCGGGGCTGCTGCTGCTCGGCGGCACGCTCGGCGACAGCTACGGGCGCCGCAAGATGTTCATGGTGGGGATCGTGTGGTTCGCGGTCGCGTCGCTGCTGTGCGGGTTGGCCCCGGACGCGCCGGTGCTGATCGCGGCGCGGGCGCTCCAGGGCGTGGGCGGGGCACTGCTCACCCCCGGCAGCCTGGCCATCCTCCAGGCGTCGTTCGTGCCCGACGACCGGTCCAAGGCGATCGGGGCGTGGTCCGGGCTCGGCGGGATCGCCACCGCGGCGGGGCCGTTCCTCGGCGGCTGGCTGATCAGCGCCGTGTCGTGGCGGCTGGTCTTCTTCATCAACCTGCCGGTGGCCGTGCTCGTGCTGGCGATCGCGGCCAGGCACGTGCCGGAGTCGCGGTCGCCCGGCGAGGTGCCCAAGCTCGACATCCGCGGCGCGCTGTCGATCAGCGCCGCGCTGGCCGGGATCACCTACGGGCTGATCGGCGCCTCGGCCGACGGCTGGACGTCGGTTTCCGTGCTGGCGCCGCTGCTGCTCGGGCTGGCCCTGCTCGGTGTGTTCGTGCTGGTCGAGGCCCGTGAAGCGCAGCCGATGCTGCCGCTGAGCGTGTTCCGGTCCCGGCAGTTCTCCGCGGCCAACGCGGTGACGTTCGTGGTGTACGCGGCACTGAGCGGCCTGCTGTTCCTGGTGCCCGTGGTGCTCCAGGAGGTGAAGGGATACAGCCCGCTCGAGTCCGGAACCGCGCTGCTGCCGGTCACCGCGATCATGCTGCTGTTGTCGTCCAGATCCGGCGCGCTGGCCGCGAAGATCGGGCCCCGGCTGCAGATGAGCGTGGGCCCGGTGATCATCGCGGGCGGCCTGCTGCTGTTCACCAGGATCGGCGGACCCGGCTCGTACCTGACCGCGGTGCTGCCGGGGGCGCTGGTGTTCGGGCTGGGGCTGGCGATCAACGTGGCGCCGCTGACCGCGACCGCGCTGGCGGCGGCGCCCGCCGAACACTCCGGCGTCGCCTCGGCGGTGAACAACGACGTGGCCCGGGCGGCAGGGCTGATCGCGGTCGCCGTGCTGCCGGTGGCAGCCGGGATCACCGGCGACGCGTACCTGCACCCGGTCATGCTCGCGCACGGATTCCGGGTCGCGGCGGTGATCGCGGCGGTGTTCTGCGCGGCCGGCGGGTTGCTGGCGGCGCTGACGATCAGGAACGCTTCCCCCGACGTGCGCGAGGCGACCGGGTCGCGCGACTCGCACTGCTGCCTGGACGCGCCGCCGTTGCAGGGCTCCGGCGGGGCCGGCTCGCAGGTTAAAGTGACTCGGTGAAGACTGCTGACGCTGTTCCCGCCGGCGCTGCCGGCCCCGCTAGCACGGCCGACGAGGCCGTCGCGGGCGCGGCGCGGGCGGCGCGGGGAACGGTCACCGACCTCGCCGCGGCGCCGGACGACGCGCTGGACCACGCGCTGCGCGCGATGGCTTCCGCGCTCGGCCGTCCGGCGCCGGCGGCCGAGGTGCTCGCGGCCAACGAGTCGGACATGCGCGCGGCGGCCGATGCTGGCCTCGGCCAGGGCCTGCTTGACCGGCTGCGGCTGTCGGTTGAGCGGCTCGCTGGGATCGCCGCGCAGCTGCGCGCGCTGGCTGAGGTGCCCTATGAGCCGGTGCGGCGGGTGCTCAGGGAGCTGCCGGGCGGGCTGGTGCTGGCCGAGCGCCGCCGGCCGGTGGGGGTGATCGGCGCTAATTTCGAGGCCAGGCCGAACGTCGTGGTGGATATCGCCTCGCAGCTCGTCAAGTCCCGGAACGCGGGCGTGCTGCGGACCGGCTCGGCAGCCATCGGTTCGGCGATCGCGCTGACCGACACGGTGATCGCACCGTCGCTTCTGGCGGCCGGCCTGCCGGGGGACATGATCCAGCTGGTGCGCGTGCCGGGGCAGGAGTCCGCGTATTCGCTGGTGCGGCAGCCTGGGCTGATCCCGCTGGTCATCCTTCGGGGCAGCGGGGACTCGACGCGTTCCCTGGCCCTTGAGGCCGCGCGCCACGGGGTCAGGACGATGGCGCACGCGGACGGCGGCGGGGTGCTGTACCTGGACGAGTTCGCCGATCCGGCGCTGGCTTCGCGGGTGATCGAGGAGAGCCTGGACCGGCTCGGCGTGTGCAACCGGCTGAACCTGCTGCTCGTGCACGCGTCGCGGTTCGACGAGCTGCTGCCTGTGGTGCGTTCGTTGCTTGACCGCCTAGGTGTGGCGCTGTCGCTGCCGCCGCACGCGCATCCGATCGGCCACGAATGGGCGCTGGACACGGGGCACGAGGCGACGGTCACCGTTGTGCCTGTCGCGGGGCCGCGGGAGGCGGCGATGCTGGCCAACGAGGAGACCTCGGGGCTGGCCGCGGGCATCGTAACGGCGGACTCTGCCGCCGCGGCCGTGTTCCTCGACACGTACGCGGGAACCGGTGCGTTCTGGAACGCGACGACCCGGCTGCTGGACGGCTTCAAGCTGTTCTCGGTGCCGGAGACCGGCATCAACATCGACGCGGTGCCCGGCCCGCGCGGGCCGGTCACGTTCCGGGACCTGTGCCTGCGCCAGTTCGAGGTAACCCCGGCCTAGCCGGCGACTAACGCTAGGCGACGTCGCGGCGGAGGGTGCGGACGGTGCCTATTGCCATGGGCAGGGCGATCCACAGCGCGGCCGTGCCCAGCCCCACCGTGTCCAGCAGTTCGTCCGCTCGCCGCGACGGCGCCCCCGCGACCGTCGCGGCGATCCGCAGCGTGGTGCGGCCGGTCCTGCCGGAGTGCATCGCCGACGCGTCGAGCAGGGTTCCGGCCACCCTGGCCGGGTTGCCCAGGTCGGTGAACCGCTTTCCGCAGATCAGCGCCCGACCGGTATCGGGCCGGGTCAGGCCGGTGAGCATCCGCAGCGTGGTGGACTTGCCGGCGCCGTTGGCGCCGAGGAAGCCGGTGATCGTGCCTTGGGCGCACCGGAAGCTGACGTCGCGCACCGCGCTGACAGCGCCGTAGCTCTTGCTCAGGTTCGTTATCTCGATCATGTGTCAACCGTCCCGCGTAGCGCGTGGCCGCCACATCGGCGAGACGGCCACGCCATCCGGTCCGGAAGGACACGTTCCACGCGACTTTCGGCTATGCCGGGACCTGCGCCGGAGCCTCCGTCGCTGGAGCCTGCGTCACTGGAGCCTGCGGGGCAGCCGCGGGCTTGCTGTCGCGCATGACCAGCGTGGCCACGATCGCGGCGGCCAGCACACCGAACGCGCTGACCGCGAACGTCACCGACATCGAGGACGTGAACGCGTGCCGCGCGGTCACCGCGAGCCCGGCGTCGCCGCGCGCCGAGGCCGTGGCCAGCGCCCCGGCGATCGACTGCCTCGCCTGCGCCGGCGCCCCTGCCGGGATGTGCCGGGCGAACCCGCTCGCCAGCAGCGACCCTAGGATCGCGATGCCGAGCGCGGACCCGGCCTGCTGGATCGTGTCGTTCAGCGCCGACCCGACGCCCGCCTTCTCCGGCGGGATCGTGGCCATCAGCGCGCCGACCGCGGCCGGCATCGCCAGGCCCGCGCCGAGCCCGAGTATGCCCAGCGCGACCGCGGGGATCGCGAAGCCCGTGCTGGCCGACACCGAGGTCAGCAGGCCGAACGACCCGGCCATGACCAGCATCCCCGCGAGGATCAGGAACCGGTTGCCGATCGTGGCGGCGAGCTTCATGCCGGCGGTGTTACCGGCCAGCGCGGCGATGGCCAGCGGCACGAACGCCAGGCCCGCCTTGACCGGCGAGTACCCGAGCACGAACTGCAGGTACTGGGTGAGCACCAGCAGCAGGCCGCCGGTGCCGACCTCCACCAGGGCCAGCGACAGCGAACCGCCGCTGAAGTCGCGGTGCTTGAACAGGACCAGCGGTACCATCGGGTCCTCGGTCACGTTCTCCCAGACCACGAAGCCGGTCAGCGCGATCAGCGCCACACCGAGCAGCACCGGCTCGCTGCCGCCGAACGCGCCACGCGCCGGCAACTCGATGATCCAGCCGACCAGCGCCGTCATGCCGGCCGCGGACAGGATCGCGCCGAGCAGGTCGGGCTTCTGCCACGGCGCCTTCGACTCCGGCATCAGCGTCAACCCGGCCAGCACGGCCAGCGCGACGACCGGGATGTTGATGAAGAAGATCGCGTGCCAGGAGAAGTGATCGATGAGCACGCCGCCGAGCACCGGGCTGCCGACCAGGCCGAGCATCGACACCGAGCTCCACGCGGCCATCGCCTTGGCGCGCTCGTCCGCGTCGAAGACCGTGATGAGGATCGACAGCGTGGACGGCATGATCAGTGCGCCGCCGATGCCCATGGCGACGCGCACCGCGATCACCTCGCCGGGGTTCACGCAGAACAACGCCGCCAGCGACGCCAGCCCGAACAGCAGCAGGCCGACGATCATGACCTTGCGGCGGCCGAACCGGTCGCCCAGGCTCCCGGACGTCAGCAGCAGTCCGGCGAAGACCAGTACGTAGGAGTCGAGGATCCACTGGATATCCTGCGCGCTCGCCCCGATGGCCTTGGTCATCGACGGCACCGCGACGGTCAGGGCCATGCTGTCCACCACCAGCACCAGCGAGCTGAGACACAGCACGATCAGGATCCACCAGCGGCGGGGATTACGGGTTTCCATGTCAGGCAGTCCTTCCCGAGACCGTGCGAACGTCGTTCCTTTCATGCGAACACTGTACGCGTAGAAGTACGGTGTACGCGAGCGAGATCTGGTGTACGCTTTTATGCGGACGATGTACGCGGGCCTGATCCAGGAAGGGATGTCATGCCAGCCAAGGCGAAGCCGGTCCTGTCCGTGTGGGCTCCGGTGGAGACCGCGGAGCCTGAGCCCAGCCAGCCTGCGCTCAGCAGGGATGCGATTGTGCGCGAGGCGGTCCGCATGCTGGACGCCGAGGGCATCGAGGCGCTCAGCATGCGCAAGCTCGGCGGCCGTCTGAACGCCGGCGCCACCTCGCTGTACCGCCACGTCGCCACCAAGGACGCGCTGATGGAGCTGGCGGTGGACGAGGTGTTCGGCGAGATCGTGGTTCCGCCGGCCAGCCGGGCGCGCCAGGACTGGCGCGCGGCGGCAACCGGCGCCGCGGAGTCGTTCCGCGCCACGGCGCTGCGCCATCCGTGGCTGGCCTCGGTGCTCGGCCAGGCCGGCCTGGCCTATCTGGGACCCAACCTGATGTCGGTCACCGAGCGCCTGGCCGCCCTGTTCACCGCCGCCGGTTTCCCCGACCCGCGTGGCGCGATCGACACGATGCTGTCCTGCGTGATCGGCTTCAGCACCACGGAGGCGGCCTGGCTCACCACGGTTGCCAGATCCGGCCTGACCGAGGCCGAGTTCGTCGCCCGCCTCATGCCGGCGGCCCAGCGCGCCGCGGCCGGCCACGAGCACCTAGCGGGCTCGATCGGTCCCGAGCCCGCCGCCGACCCGGCGCGGGTCAGAGCGGACAAGTTCGCGTACGGTCTGGCCGTCGTGCTGGACGGCCTGGAGCTCCGTCTTACGCGCTTATATGGTGTGATTCGTGGCAAGCGTTGTATACCGGGATGCCGCGCTGGCTGACGGGCGGTCGCCGAACCTGACCGTGGGCGTCAGCATTCTCGTGCGCGACGACGCAATCTCCTGGATCCGCCCCTCGACGGACGAGGGCGAACTCCCCGCCGAGTGCGAGGTCGTGGACGCCGGCGGCACCACGATCGTGCCCGGCATGGTGGACGGGCACAGCCATCTCACGCTCCCCGGCGGCTCGCACTGGATCGACCGGGGTGCCGACCCGACCGCGACACTGCTGTCGGTGGCGGAGGCGAACGGTGAGCTTCAGCACCGGTCCGGGGTCCGGTGGGCGCGCGACGTGGGCTCGCCCACCCGCGACGACGGGGATAACACCCGAGCGCTCGCCATCGGGATCAGGGACCGCTGGCGCGGCCGCCGCGACCGGCCCTACGTGCGCGCGGCCGGCACGTGGATCACCGCCAAAGGACTGCTGCCGCCAGGCCTGACCGTGGAGGCGAAGGACGGCGACGAGTTGCTCGCCGCGGCGATGGGCCAGCTCGACGACGGCGCCGACTTCGTGAAGCTCTACCTGGATGGCCCGGACCCGGACGCGCCGCCGTTCACCGCCGCCGAGGTCGCCCGCGTGGTCCAGGCCGCGCACCGACGGAACCGCAAGGTCACCGCCCACGCCACGAACCTGCCCGGCACCCGGGCGTGCGCCGACGCCAACGTCGACTCGATCGAGCACGGCTTCGAGCTGGACGCGGACGTGGCGCGCGCCATGGCGGCCGGCGATACCGCGCTGGTGACCACGATGACCGTGCTGAAGTCGTGGCTGACCTTCGGCACCACGACGGCGATACCCCGGTTCACCGAGGCGCAGCACCGCGCGCAGATAGCCGAACGCCTCGAACAAGCCAAGGAGAGCGCAAGGCTGGCCCACAGCCACGGCGTGGCGATCGTCGGCGGCACCGACTTTGGCGGTGGCTCGGCCCGCGCCAACCAGCTCCCCTGGGAGGCGGAATGCCTGGTAGAAGCGGGTCTCGAACCATGGCAGGCGCTCGCCAGCCTGACCTGGCGGGGCGGTGAGCTGCTCGGCGAGCCGACGGCCGGGATCATCGCGGAAGGCGGCCCGGCCGACTTCTCACTCGTCCACGGCGACCCGCTCAGCGACATCACCGCACTCTGGCGCGTCTGGCGCGTCGCCTGAGCCGGTGCCGGACTTGGCGATCGCGGCGAGGATCTTGTCGCACGTCGCGCCGAACGCCTCCGCCTCGGCCTCGGTCAGCTGATCGAAGACCAGCTTGCGCACCATGTCCGCGTGCGGCGGCGCGGCCGCCCGGATCGCCGCCCACCCGGCCGGGGTCAGGAAGACGAATGCCCCGCGGCCGTCCCCCGGGCAGTCCTCGCGCATCACCAGCCCGCGCCGCTGCATCCGGCTGAGCTGGTGGGACAGCCTGCTCTGTTCCCACAGCATGCGCTCGCCGAGCTGGTACGGCCGCAGCCGGCCTGCGGGCTCCTCGCTGAGGTTGACCAGCACCTCGTACTCCGGCCCGGACAGCCCGGAGACGGCCTGCATCTCGCGGCCAAGCCGGGCCGGCAGCAGTCGCTCCAGCTGGATGTAGCTGCGCCACACCCGTTGCTGCGCCGCGCTCAGCCACCGTTCCGCCATGCCGTCAATATTACCCGGGGCCGCGGAAATAAATGACGTGTCATGCAGGTTGTGGGCTGGTACAAGTTTAAATGACACGTCATCTAGCGGGAGGCAGAGAGACAATGAGCACCACCACCGAGAACACCAGCCTGGCCACCCTGTCCGGCAGCTACACCCTTGACCCGGCGCACAGCCGGATCGGCTTCGTCGCCCGGCACGCCATGGTCACGAAGGTCCGCGGCGCGTTCAACGAGTTCACCGGTTCGGCCGTGCTGGACGGCGAGCGCCCGGAGAACTCGACCGCCACCGTGACGATCAAGGCCGCGAGCATCGACACCCGTAACGCCCAGCGCGACGGTCACCTGCGCAGCAACGACTTCCTGGCCATGGACGAGTACCCGGAGATCACGTTCGTCTCCACCAGCGCCCGGCAGGCCGGCGACAACGAGTTCGAGCTCACCGGCGACCTGACCGTCCGCGGCGTCACCAGGCCGGTCACGATTCCGTTCACGTTCGAGGGCGCGGCCACCGACCCGTTCGGCAACTTCCGCGCAGGCTTCGAGGGCGCGGTCACCATCAGCCGCAAGGACTACGGCGTCTCCTGGAACGCGGCGCTGGAGGGCGGCGGCGTCCTGGTCAGCGACAAGGTGACCCTCGAGTTCGAGATTTCCGCGATCCGCAACGCCTGACCGGCGGGCTTCGAAATTATTGCGGACACTTACCCCCCAACTTGGGGGGGTAAGTGTCCGCAATCTTCGCTGGGCCGCGCGCGGGCGCGGGTGGGTTATTCGGCGGGGGAGGCGGGGGTGGCGGCGGCGCGGGTGGCGAACGACAGGCGCCAGTCCTCTTCCGCGTGACCGGCCACCTCGAGCACCCAGGTATACCGCTGACCCGGCGGCAGGTGCAGCACGCTGCCGAACGTCATCGGCACCCCGATCTCGGCACCCGGCGTCATGCCGGGTGGCCGGCCGGCCTCGAACTGGCCGTTGACGGCCACCGGCTGGGGCCGCCCCTGCTGGCCCGGCTGGATGACGGGATGCCCGTCCTCGTCGACGAGCCTGAGGCTGAACTGCACCTTCTCGTTGGTGTTCTGCCACGGCACGTGGAAGATGACCGCGACCGAGCACGGCGTCGGCCCCGGGCCGCAGGTGGACCAGCCGCCGCCGGAGATAAACAGCTTGCCATCCGCCACCTGAGCATGGTCGGCGAGCATCATCGTCACCCGCATAAACCCAAACCATATATTCAGAACGTACCGTGGTGCTCCCTCCGATAACGCGTCACGGCGCACCAGGACGAACCAGCCGAGAAGCAGGGCGCCGGCGGCCCACAGGGCGAGCACGCCAAGACCGGCCCACGGGCCGATCGGCTGGCTCGCGACGTTGACCGTCTCCTGCACGGCCATCCCGGCGAGCATCGGAGCGATCTGCTCCAGGTGCCGCTGCAACGGCGCGTTGTGGATGAACGCGACGAGGATCGGGAACACGAACAGCAGCCCGAGCACCAGCCCGATCGCCACCGCCGCGTCCCGTACCGCGGTGGCGATACCGAGGCTGAGCAGCCCCATCAGCGCCAGGTAGAGCATCGAGCCGATGGCGACGCGCAGCATCGTCGCGCTGTCGAGGGACAGGGACACGAATCCGTGGCTCGGCGTGAAGCCCCGTCCCGGCAGCATCGCCGCGCCGGAAACCAGCGAGGCGAGCACCGAGACGACCGCGGCGGGCAGCACGAGCACGGCCAGCACCGCGGCCTTGGCGCCGAGCACCCTGGTGCGCACCGGCATCGCGGCGAACGTCACGATGTTCATGTTGACCGCGTATTCGCCGCTGATCGCCAGCACGCCGAGCACGGCCACGACCGTCTGGCCCAGGTAGAGCCCGGTGAGGCTCATCTTCGCCGGGTCCGTCGCGCAGCCGGACGGCGGGCAGTTCTGCCCGGCCGCGACCGCGATGCTGAGCGCGAGCGTGGCCGCGACCGCGCCGGCCAGCAGCCAGAACGTGCTGGCCAGGGTGCGCGCCTTGGTCCACTCCGCGCGGAGGACAGCGCTCACGCGTCGGCCCGCCGGAGTTGCCGGGTGGCCAGCCAGAGCGCGCCGCCGGTCCAGGCGATCAGCACCGCGAAGCCAGCCAGCGCGGAGAGCGGGAAGAATCCCTCGAACGGCTGGTACGTGTCCGAGACCTGCGGGTACACCGGGAGCGTCTGCTGGACGGCGAGCGCGGCGGCGGGGAACACCCGCAACAGCCAGTTGGCGAGCGCGGTGGACAAGCCGGGGGAGGCGACCGCGAGGAAGTACGGCACGACGATCACCACGATCCCGGTCGTCACCGCGGCCACGCCGCGCCGGAACAGGGCGCCGAGCGCGAGGCCGAGGATCGCGGCGCCGGCGAACACCAAAGCCGTGCCGGCGAACACCCGCAGGTAGGTCAGCGTCGACAGCGGGGTGATGACGTTGCCGCCGGCGCGCAGTTCGTGTGACGCGATCGGGATGGCGAGCGCGCAACCGACCGCCGCCGCGACGAACGTCACCGCACCGAGCACGACGGCCTTTGCCACCAGCACCTGGCCGCGTGCGGGCGTAGCGGCGAACGTGGTGCGGATCATGCCCCTGCGGTACTCGGCGGTGATGTAGATCGCGCCGATCACGATCACCACGATCAGCCCGGCGAACGTGCCGTCGAGCGTGCGCGAGATCGGCGTGCTGACGCCACCGCCGTTGCCCGGCACATCCGGCCCGATGTCGCCCATCCCGGTCACCGTGAAACCGTCGGCTGTCTGCTGGAATCCGGTGGACGGGCCGCCGTCCTGGGCGGGTGCCGGACCGGGTGGAGGACTCACCGTGGTGCCCTGCCATCCGCCGCTCACGCTTCCGGTCAGGCTGACGTTGTCGAACGTCCCGGTGGCGTCGACCGCGGCGTCACCGGCACGCACGGTCTGCTGCACCCCAGGCGTGGCCGCGAACATCCCGACCTGGACCGAGGACGGCAGCCCGGTCAGCGTGGCCGTGCCGACCTCGGTCCAGTGCGCCCCGTCCGCGGAGTCATACCCGGTGACGACGTCACCGTCCCGGGCCAGCCGCAGCCAGCGCGGCGCCAGCCCTGGCGATCCCGCGGCGTCGTTGACGTAGTTCCACTCGAACCGCGCGCCGTGGGCGCCGGTGAGCATCATCGCCGCGTATGCCGACCCCGGTACGATTTTTGACCGGGGGGAACCGTCCCCCCGGACCCCCGCGGCCTTGAGAATGATCCCGGACTTCGCCCACGGCTGGAGGTCGCTGCTGGTCAGGCCCGTCATCCGGACCGTGATGCTGCCGTTTCCGGCCAGCGTCTTGTGCGCGAAATAGAACTGGTCCTGCACGAGTTCGCCGCCCGGGCCCGTCGGCGCCGAGCACGGCCCGGAGATCGTCTGGCCGTCCGGGCCGGGAAACATGTAGCCGCACTGGCTGGCCGAGCCGGTCAGCGCGCCGAACCCGATCGTGACCAGCGGCGCCAGGACGATGCCCACCAGCCACCCGCGCACGCTGCGGAACTTGGTCCATTCGGACCTGAGGAGAGCGATCATCACTCCTGCCCCCGGAATTCGGCGGCCTCGCGGGTTAGCTCCATGTAGGCCTCCTCAAGGCTCGCCCGGTGCGCGGCCACCTCGCTGAACGGAACAGCGTTCTCGGTCAGGAGCGCCACTGTCCGTTCGGACGAAAGGTTTGTAATCGTGAGCAGGTCTGGACCGGTAGCGGCGACCGTCGCCCCGGCATGGGCGAGTACCTTGGTCGCCTCGGTCCTGGCGGTGGTGCGCAGCGTGACCCGGCCGTCGGAGGCGCCGCCGATCAGCGCCGCGACTGCGGCGTCGGCGATGACCCGGCCGCGGCCGATGACCACCAGGTGGTCGGCGGTGTCCTCGAGCTCGCTCATCAGGTGGCTGGACACCAGGATGGCCCGCCCTTGGGCGGCGAGCGTGCGCAGGAAATGGCGCATCCAGATGATGCCTTCGGGATCCAGGCCGTTGAACGGCTCGTCGAGCATCAGCGCCGCGGGGTCGCCGAGCATGGCCGCGGCCAGGCCGAGGCGCTGGCGCATGCCGAGCGAGTAGCCGCCGGCCTTGCGCTTCGCGGCGGAGTCGAGCCCGGTCAGCGTGATCACCTCGCGGACCCGCGAGCCGGGCAGGCCCTGGGAGTGGGCAAGCCAGAGCAAATGGTTGCGGGCCGAGCGGCTGGGTTGCAGCGCGGCGGCGTCGAGCAGCGATCCGACCTGCCGCATCGGATACTTGAGCGAGTGATACGGGCGGCCGCCGATCGTTGCCGTGCCCGTGTCGGGCCGGTCCAGACCGAGGATGACCCGCATCGTCGTGGACTTGCCCGCCCCGTTGGGTCCCACGAACCCGGTGACCTGGCCGGGCTCGACGGTGAACGTCATGCCGTCCAGCGCCCGCACCGCCCCGAACCGCTTGTGCAGGTCGGTGACCTCGATAGTGGCTTCCATGCTCGGAAACGCTACGAGGACGGGGCGGGGAAGTCGTCACGCTCGGGTGCCGTGTCCGGCGCTCGTCGTATCCCTCGTGCGAGGGACGCGGGGATACCCGGCACGGGCGACGCTAGCGCGCCTGCCTGCGGCGACAATGGAGGGCATGGACCCGGCATCGCCGTCACCTGAGCCGGCGGCCTGGCTTGGACCCGAAGCCGCGCCGCCCGTTGCGGGCTGGACCGCGGCGAAGCCGGGCTGGCCGGAGAGCGTGCCGGTACGGTGGCCGGTGGCGCTGGGCGTGCTCGCCGTGCTGGAGATGCTGGGACGGATCGGCGTGCGGCGCGCGGTCCCTGTCACCGCGGGAGCGCGGGCGTTCGGGGAACGCGGGCCGGATATCCACATCATGGGGACGGCGACCACCGTGGGGGCCGCGGGCCTCGTGATGTTCGGCGTGCTGTGCCTGCTGAGCACCGTGCCGGCCGGGCTGCGTCCGCCCGCGGCCGCCGGGCTTGTGGTCACGGCCGCCAGCGTGATCACGGTCTCCGTGTTCGCGGTGCTTCCCGTGGCGGGGCTGGCGGCGCAGTTGCTGGTGGCCTACCGGCTGGGCCGGTCGAGGCTCGTCGGCGGTGGCGGGCCCGCGCTGGCGCTCGCGGTGCCGTACGTGGTGATCGCTGTGGTGGCGCCCGGTGCGGGTGAGGCCCGTGTGCTTGTCGTGCTGCTGGCGGTGCTGACCCCGGTGGCCGCGCTGGCCGGCGTCGCCCGGCGGCGCGAGGCCGAGGCGGCCGGTGCGGCGCAGGAGGCGATCGCGGGCAGCCTGTTCGAGCACATGGCGCGGGGGGAGCGGGCGCGGATCGCGCGGGAACTGCACGACGTGGTCGCGCACCACATCTCGATGGTTTCTGTGCAGGCGGAGACGGCCCGGCTGACGGTGCCCGGCATGCCGGAGGAAGGAGCCAGGCGGCTGTCCGAGATCGGGGACACGGCGCGGGCCGGACTGACCGAGATGCGCCGCCTGCTGGGGGTGCTGCGGGAGGACGCCGCGTCGGAAGCACCCGCCGTTATCGCGCGCCCCAGCCGTCACCCCCAGCCAGGGCTGGCGCAGCTCAACGAACTGCTGGACGAAGGCAGGGACGCGTCCGGATCCGCGATCCGGCTGATCACCTCCGGCCCGGTGACCACGCTTGACCCCGGCGTTGAGCTGGCCGTGTACCGGATCGTCCAGGAGGCGCTGACCAACGCGCGGCGACATGCCCCGGGCGCCGCCGTCGACGTGGAGCTGCGGTTTTCTCGCGACGCGCTGCTGGTCCGGATCCGCGACAACGGGCCGGGAACACCGGCCGCCGCCACGGGACATGGTCTGCTCGGCATGCGCGAGCGCGCCCAGGCCGCCGGCGGCGAGCTCCGGGCCGGCCCCGCGGAAGGCGGCGGCTTCCTCGTCCAGGCCAGCCTCCCCGTATCGCCGTCGGCTGCCGGGAGCGCGGCATGACCGGCACACCGGTCCGGATCGTGGTCGTCGACGACCACGACGTGGTTCGGAGTGGCTTCGCGGCGCTGCTCGGCACCCAGCAGGACTTCGCCGTGGTGGGCACCGCATCCGACGGCGCGATCGCGGTGAAGGTGTGCGGTGAGGTCAAGCCGGACGTGGTGCTGATGGATGTCCGGATGCCCGGCATGGACGGCATCGAGGCCACCCGCCGGCTCACGGCTACCGGAGCTTGCCGGATCCTGATCCTCACCACATTCGACCTGGACGAGTACGTCTTCGACGCGCTCCGGGCGGGCGCCAGCGGCTTCCTGCTGAAGGACGTCACCGCGGAGCGGCTGTTCGACGCCGTCCGCGTCGTCGCCGCGGGGGAGGCGCTGCTGGCGCCCGGCGTGACCCGGCGGCTGATCCACGAGTTCACCCGGCTTCGGCCCGCGCGCGCGAACCCGGCGCCGGGGCTCGCTTTGCTCACGCCGCGGGAGACCGAGGTGCTCAAGCTGGTCGCCGAAGGCCTGTCCAACCCGGAGATCGCGGCCCGCCTCGTCGTCACCGAAGAGACCGTGAAGACGCACGTCAGCCGCATGCTGAGCAAGCTCGGCCTGCGCGACCGCACCCAGGCCGTGGTCGCCGCCTACGAGTCCGGTCTGGTCGTTCCCGGCGCCGGATGCCATCCGTAATCAGAGGATAATCAGAAGTAGCCCTGTCCCCAAGCGGTAGCGATGAGCAGTATGTGATGATTGCGCACATGACAGTCATCGCGCCGCTACAGTCCGCAGACCGTACCAGGTGGGAAGAGCTGGCCCGCGGATACAAGGCGTTCTACCGGACGCCCACGCCCGACCTGGCCTATGAGGAAACGTGGCGCCGGCTGCTGGACGGGAGCAGCGGCTTCCACGGCCTGGGGGCGTACGTTGACGGCAAGCTTGTCGGCATCACGCACTACCTGTTCCACCCGATGTTCTGGTACGGCGATACGTGCTACCTGCAGGACCTGTACGTGGCCGAGGAGTCCCGCGGGCATGGCGCCGCGCGGGCGCTGATCGAGGAGGTCGCCGAGCGCACCCGCGCGGCCGGCGCCACCCGCCTCTACTGGACGACCCAGGAGGACAACCTCCGCGCGCGCGTCCTCTACGACAAGGTCGCGCGCTACAGCGGCTTCATCAAGTACGACTATCCGCTGTTAGTACCGGCCCCTGTTAGTGCCGGCCCCTGTCAGTGCCGGCCGCTGTGCCGGCGGGCCGGCTGCCTATGTGGCCTCGCGCAGCGCGCCCCGCGTATACTCACGTGACTGTCGTGACGCATGTGGCTTTCCGGTTGTCGCGTGGCAAGCCCTTCAGTACGCGGCGCGGGACGAAAGCCATGTGACTCTCGATGGGCCTCGGTTAACGTGGTGGATCTGCCCTTTGTGGTAACGCGGCCCTCGTGTTCGGGGGTCGATCCTCCACAAAGGGCAAATCGACCACGTTGCTGACGGGCCTGCCGGTGCGCTCGCGTCTCGGCAGTCGCATGGTGCACTCCAGCACAGACGGCGCACCATCAACCGCGCTCCCGGGGGCGGCTACTGCTTCGCGGCGAGGGCTTCGACGCCGGCGATGAAGATGCTGATGCCCATCTGGTAGTGGAACTCGGGGTCGTCGCAGGCCGTCATCGGGATCGCGCACTCCACGATCCGCGGGTACTTGTCCGGCGGCAGCATGGAGAACCGGACCCGCTTGACCCGCTGGGCCTCCTCGCGTTCGGCCTGGGACACCCCGGGGTCGAACCCGACCTCACTGAGCACCAGCATGATGCCGGTCCACAGCGTCTGACGCGCGATCTCCGACGCGTGCTCGGGGTCGAAGCCCGCGCTGCGCAGCACGTCGAGCGCCGCCTCGGTTACCTGCGTCGCCGCCTCGTTCGTCGCCTCGTGATCGATGAGCAGCTGGGCCGCCGAAGGATGCGCCCGCAGCACCCCGATCAGCGATTCCAGCCCGCCGCGGAGCTGTTCGGACCAGGTGAGCGCCGGGTCGACGACCACCTCGATCTCGCCCCAGATCGCCTCGGCGAGCCCCGCCAGCAGATCTTCCTTGCTGCGGAAATGCCAGTACAAGGCCATCGGGGTGACGCCCAGGTCCGCGGCCAGCCGGCGGATGGTCAGCGCCTCGAGCCCGTCCGCGTCGGCCAGCTTGAGCGCCTGCTCGACCACGGTCGCCTTGCTGAGCCGCGCCCGCCCGTCGTCGCCCTGCTGAACCGGTGACATCGCCGCCCACCTCCTTGCTTGACAACTATACGCCGTACAAGTCATGATGGCCACACAGCGACTATACAACGTATAAGAGCAATGTATAAGAGCAACGTACAGTAACGGCGTATAGGTAAGGGGACCTGCCGTGTCGGCAAGCACCGAAGAGTCAGCAAGCATCCAGCAAGCACGAACCCAGTCCACGATCGGCCAAGCGGACCCGCGCAGATGGTGGTCCCTGATCGCGGTCAGCCTGGCGACGTTCATGACGTATCTGGACAACAACGTCACCAATGTGGCCATCCCCACCATCCAGCGCAGCCTGCATCTGTCGGTGGCGGGCCTGGAGTGGGTGGTCAGCAGCTACCTGCTCACGCTGGCCGGCCTGCTCCTGGTCGGCGGCCGGGTCGCGGACGTGTACGGCCGCCGCCGGATCTTCCTCGGCGGGCTCGCGCTGTTCACGCTGTCCTCGCTGGCGGCCGGGCTGGCCGGCAGCGGCGCCGTGCTGATCGGCAGCCGCGCCGCGCAGGGCGTCGGCGCCGCACTGCTGATGCCCACCACGCTCGCGATCATCATGGCGGCCTTCACCGACCCCCGGGAGCGCACCAAGGCGATCGGCATCTGGACCGCGATCGGCGCCATGGCACTCGGCCTCGGGCCGGTGATCGGCGGGCTGATCAGCGAGCACATCCGCTGGGGCTGGATCTTCCTGATCAACGTGCCGGTCGGCGTCGTCACGTTCGCGCTGGCGATCCCGTTCATGCGCGAGTCGAAGGCGTCCTCCGCGGTACGCAGCCTCGACGTTCCCGGTCTGGTCACGTCCGCCGTCTCGTTGCTCGCGCTGACCTACGCGCTGATCGAGGGCGGCTACAAGGGCTGGACCAGCACGCAGATCCTCGCCTCGTTCGCGGTCGCGGCGCTGGCCGCGGCGGCCTTCATCGGCATCGAACTGCGCACCGCCCACCCGATGGTGGACCTCCAGATGTTCCGCTCGCGTCAGTTCAGCGGGGGCACGGGCACGATGATGATCTGGGCGTTCGGCATCCTCGGCATCTACTTCTTCACCTCGCTGTACCTCCAGGGCATCCTCGGCTTCTCCCCGGTGAAGGCGGGCCTGGCGTTCGTGCCGATGGCGCTGGTCCTGGCCGTGTTCGCGGGCGTCGCCCCGATGGTCGAGGCGCGGATCGGCGCACACCGCACGGTCGCGCTCGGCATGGCGATGATGGTCGTCGGCCTGGCGCTGTTCGCCAGGTACGGCGAGCAGGCCGGCTACCTGTCGCTGATGCCCGGGTTCGTGCTGTTCGGCGCCGGCGCGGGCCTGATGAACGTGCCGCTGACCAACGCGGTGATGCACGCGATCCCGCAGTCCAGGGCCGGCGTGGCGGGCGCGCTGCTGAACAACTCCCGCGAGCTGGCGGGCCTGCTCGGCATCACGATCATCGGCGCGGTGCTCAGCGCCCGCGACTCGGCCGCGCTGCGCGTCGGCGCGACCCGGGCGCACGCGTTCGTCGACGGCTATCACACCGGCCTGTGGGTGACGATCGGCCTGCTCGCGGCCGGTGTGGTGCTCAGCTACCTGACGCTGCGCCCCGCTGAAACCCATTGATCCTCATAACGACGTCGGTGCGTCTGACCCTTACCGGTCAGGCGCACCGTGGTGTAATCGGGTTATGACCAAAGGCCCGGACTGGCGGACGAACTTCCGGCCGGATAAGCCAAGCGCAGCCCGGATCTATGACTACCTGCTCGGCGGTAAGGACAATTACCCCGCCGACCGCGAAGTCGCCAGGTCAATGATCTCGAAGCTGCCCAATGTGCGGCTGGCCGTGCAGTGGAATCGCGCCTACTTGCGGCGCGTGGTGCGCTTTCTGGTCGGTGAGGCGGGCATCCGCCAGATCATCGACATCGGTGCCGGCCTGCCGACGGTAGGCAACACCCACGAGATAGCTGAAGAAACCGCGCCCGGCACGCGCGTCGTCTACGTGGACCATGATCCGGTGGTGATCGCGCACGGCCGGGATATGCTCCAGGCGCTGGACAACACGGCGATTATCAAACGGGACTTGGTGGAGCCGGACAGCATCCTTTCCGACGGGGAACTGACCAGGCTTATCGACGTCACGAAGCCAGTGGCGATCATGCTGCTGTCGATGCTGCATTTCCTGTCCGATGACGACGACCCCGGTGGCGTGATCGCCCGTCTGCTGGCGCCGTTCCCGTCCGGCAGTTATGTGGCGATTTCACACGCCACGCCCGCCGCGCTCGCCGAGGTCGAGCCTGACCTCGTGAAGTCCGACGCCGCGCACCACGTGCACGAGCGCACCGCGGATCAGATCCGCAAGCTGGTGGACGGCCTCGAACTCGTGCCGCCCGGCCTGGTCTGGCTGCCGGAATGGCGGCCGGATCCCGGCACGGAGCCGCCGGAGGATGTCACGCAGGCGTATTTCTACGCGGTTGTCGCGCGCAAGGCGTAAGCTACACTCGAAAGTGTGCGCGATGAGCTGTCCGCGCTTAACGCCGCTGCTGTGCTGTTCTTCGAGAACTGCATGGCGGGCAGCTGGGTGCCCGGCTACCTGGCCAGCCGGGGTTTCGACGCGGATTCGCTGCGGCCCTGGCGTCTCGGCTACGCCCCCGCGTCGTGGACAGCGTTCACTGACTACGCGCGCGACCTGGGCTTCGGCCACGAGGAAATCGTGATCGCGGGCCTGGCCCGCCGCTCCGCCCGCGGGTCGCTGATCGACCTGTTCCGGGACCGCCTGATGTTCCCGGTCCGCGCGCCCGGCGGCACCGTGGCCGGCTTCATCGGCCGGGCGCCACCGGGCGCCGACCGCTCGGTCCCCGTTTACCTGAACACCCCCGCCACCCCGCTATACCGCAAGGGCGCCCTGCTGTTCGGCCTGCACGAAGCGACCCCCGCCCTCGCCGCCGGCGCCCGCCCCGTCCTGGCCGAAGGCCCCCTGGACGCCCTAGCCATCACCCTGGCCCACGCTCACCCGCCCCCCGCTCAC
>Ga0070741_10007013_pt1 | contig 23705 bp, 20 predicted proteins | sample Coa_R1_4_FD_66440 | JGI IMG/M metagenome (GOLD analysis project Ga0070741, IMG submission 66440) | Surface soil microbial communities from Centralia Pennsylvania, which are recovering from an underground coalmine fire - Coalmine... | ecosystem: Environmental > Terrestrial > Soil > Unclassified ...
AATACCTCCTGAAGCAGGGCTACGAGCCTATCGCTGCGAATTCCGACGAATTCGCCAAGCTCTTGCGCGATGACAACGCCAAGTGGACCCGACTTGTAAAAGAACGCAATATAAAAGTCGAATAATCTTTCGCCACCTCGAACTGCGCCAAGCGGCTGACGGATAAGTGACGAACGTGCGTTTGCAAGACACTAACGAGCTTCCGCATCTTTCGATCACCGAGGCATCGCAGCGTTTGCGCGCTGGCACGCTATCACCGGTGACGTTGACGAAGGCCTGCCTCGATCGAATCATGCGGCTTGACCGCGAGCTCCATGCCTTTATCACACTCACGGCTGATCAAGCGTTGTCCGAGGCTCAGGTCGCAGAGGAGGAAATCCGGGCTGGGCGCTACCGTGGCCCACTCCATGGCATCCCCATTGCACATAAAGACATCGTCTGTACGAGCGGCGTGCGCACGACGGCGCATTCCAACCAGCTTCGCGCCTGGGTCCCGACCTCGGATGCAACGGTGTACGTACGGCTGCGCGAGGCGGGCACGATCTGCCTTGGGAAACTTGGGTGTTGGGAGTTCGCTTACGGAAACCCCGGACCGAGCGTAGCGTTCCCGCCGCCGCGCAATCCATGGAATCCAGCGTACAGCCCAGGTGGGTCAAGCAGTGGATCTGGAACTGCTGTCGCCGCTGCGATGTGCTTCGGCGCGACCGGTACTGACACGGGTGGCTCGATACGACATCCGGCGTCGGTATGCGCCATCGTCGGCATGAAAACAACGTTTGGACGCGTCAGCGTCGACGGCGTGCTGCCACTTGCGCCGAGTCTTGATACGGTCGGACCGATGACGCGGACAGTTCGCGACAACGCCATCATGCTACAAGCTATGGCGGCATACGATCCAAAGGATTTGAACTCGTCCCGCCAAGAGGTTCCCGATTTTCAGCGGCTGATCGGGCACAGTTTGAGTGGGCTGCGCATCGGCGTCCCGCGCCGATTCATTGAAACCAGTGTCCATCCCTACGAGGAGGAGTGCCTTGCGGCGTTTGATCGTGCCTTAAAGCAGCTCTGCGATCTGGGGGCCGTAGTACACGAGTTCGACATGCCAGTCTTGGCGGACACTGCAGACCTGACCACGCGCATCCTGCGCGCCGAGGCCGCCTTAGTGCATAAGAAAGCGCTTGCGGAGTCGCCGGAGAAGTTCGATGTTTCATTGCGTGAACAGTTGCTCATTGGCACGCGGTATACGGACGGCGAGTTACGCGAAGCCGAAGCGGCGCGAGCGGCGTTGAAGCGGGCCTACGCCGAATTGTTCGCGAACGGTACCCATATCATAGCCAGTCCTGGCCGGGAGGGCATCGCCGATACGATGGAGATGCTAATGACGAATCCCATTCGCAGGCGGGGCAGCACGACCCGGATGTACAACCTAGCGGGTTTGCCCGCGCTCGTAATGCCAATGGGTTTCGGCCGTGACGCGATGCCGCTCGGAATTCAGTTCGCATCGGCGCCTTTTGCGGAAGACCGCATCTACCAGGTCGCGGCGGCATACGAAGATGCAACCAGCGCGTTTATTGATGGTGTGCGGGCGGCGCGCTCTTATGTGGGCTCCTGCTCTTGACTGTACCGCCGCGACAGCTGGTCCCGAGCAGATCGGACAACTGTCGTGTTGCCTCACGTAATCTTGTTACCAGTTGCTTCACCGGCCGCTCGTTCGAGACAACGCATCATTTCCTGCCAATGATGTTTGAAATCTCAGGGCGCCGGCCTCGCGGTCTCTCAGAATGCCGGCGATCGATTGAATCTTGGAGGCGGGGGTCGGAATCGAACCGGCGTAGACGGCTTTGCAGGCCGCTGCATGACCACTCTGCCACCCCGCCCGGGGTGCGACCCGCTAACGCGGATCGTGTGCGAGAAAAAGGAAAGCCGGCCCACGTCTCACACACGGCCGGCTCTGCCTTGAATCTGGAGCGGGAAACGAGTCTCGAACTCGCGACCTCAACCTTGGCAAGGTTGCGCTCTACCAACTGAGCTATTCCCGCGCTGGACAGCCCCCAATTATAGCGAAGGGAGGGACGTCGGTCAAAATCAGGCGGCCACCTTGGCGATGGCGTCGGCGACGTAATCGATGTTGCGTGAATTGAGCGCGGCCACGCAAATGCGACCCGTATCGAGGGCGTAGATCGAGAACTCGCTGCGCAGCCGCAGCGCCTGGTCCTTGGTCAATCCCGAGTACGAGAACATGCCGCGCTGGCGCAGCACGAAATCGAAATCGCGACCGGGTAGGCGCGCGCGCAAACGTTCGACCAATCCCGTGCGCATCTGTTTGATGCGATCGCGCATTCCGGCAAGCTCCGACTCCCACTGCTGGCGCAGCTCGGGCGAGCTCAGCACGGTCGCGACGATCTCGCCGCCGTGCATCGGCGGATTCGAATAGTTCGAGCGCACCACGCGCTTGAGTTGCGACAGCACCCGCACCGCCTCGTCCTTGCTGCTCGACACGACGGTAAGCGCACCGACACGCTCGCCGTATAGCGAGAACGACTTCGAGAACGAGCTCGAGATGAAGAGCGGACCGGGGGTCGCTGCGAAGCGGCGGATGACGGTGCCGTCGGCGTCGAGACCGTCGCCGAAACCCTGGTAGGCGATGTCGAGGAACGGCACGATGCCGCGGCCGCGCACCACGTTCATGATGCGCTGCCACTGATCGTCCGTGGGATCGACGCCCGTCGGATTGTGGCAGCACGCGTGCAGCACGACGATCCCGCCTGCGGGAATGCGCTCGAGCTCGGCGATCATGCGATCAAACGCGAGGCCATGCGTCGTCGGCTCGTAATACCGATACGTGTTGACCTTGAAGCCGGCGGCTTCGTACAGCGCGCGGTGATTTTCCCAGCTCGGATCGCTGATCCACACCTCCGAATGCGGCGAGAAGCGGCGCAGGAAATCGGCGCCGACCTTGAGTCCGCCGGTTCCACCCAGAGCCTGCACCGTGACGGCGCGTCCCCCGCGCACGATCTCGCCGTCGCCAAACAGAAGCCGCTGCACCTCGCGGTCGTACGCAGGCAGGCCGTCGATAGGCAGGTACGATCGCGGTGACTGCCGCTCCGTGATGATGCGTTCGGCTTGCTTGACGCACTCGAGCAATGGCACCTTGCCGGCATCGTCGACGTACACACCTACGCCGAGATTGACTTTGCGCGGGTTCTGATCGGCGTTATAGGCATCGGTGATGCCCAGGATGGGGTCGCGCGGCGCGAGCTCGATCGTGGAGAGGACGGAGGGGCGGTCGGGAGCGTTCATGAGGGGAATGACGACGAGGATCGCAGAACCGATCATTATACCGCGCGAATGGCGTTGCTTCGAGCGCGATCGCCCTCATCTGACGCGGGCACTCCCATGCCGAGAGACACCATCGAACCTGCATCGCTGATCGCGCCGCTGGGCGCGGTGAAGGCGCTCGGCCGCATCCGGCGGTATGTGGTGCCCTATCGGCGACAGGTCATGTATGCCGCCGTCGCGCTCGTGATCGCGGCCGGGGCGGTGCTGGCCGTTGGACAAGGCCTGCGTCGGGTGATCGATCATGGCTTCAGCGGCGCCGACGCCGCGGCGCTCGACGGCGCACTCGCCCTCATGCTGCTGATCGTGGTGGTGATGGCGATCGCGACCTACGCCCGCTTCTATTTCGTGTCGTGGCTCGGCGAGCGCGTTACCGCGGACCTGCGGCGCGACGTGTTTTCGCATCTGCTGCGCCTCTCGCCCGGCTTTTTCGAGCTCACGCGCACGGGCGATGTGATCTCGCGGCTGATCAATGACACCGCCATGCTCGAGACGGTGATCGGCTCCTCGGCCTCGATGGCGCTGCGCAACGTCCTGCTCCTCATCGGCGGCTTGGTCATGCTCGCGCTCACGAGCCCCAAGCTCACGCTGCTGGTGCTGGTCGGCGTCCCGATCGTGGTCACGCCGATCCTGCTGTTCGGCCGTCGCGTGCGCAAGCTCGCGCGCGCGACTCAGGAGAAGATCGGCGATGTCGGCGCGTACATCGACGAAGCGCTGCACGAGATCCGCACCGTTCAGGCATACGGGCATGAAGATGAAGATCGCCGGCACTTCTTCGCACGCGTGGAAGGTGCATTCACGACCGCAGTGCGTCGCATTCGTCAGCGTGCGTTGCTCATTGCCGCGGTGATTTTCCTGGTGTTCACGGCAGTGGGCATCATTCTCTGGATCGGCGGCCATGACGTGGTGGCAGGCCGGTTGAGCCCCGGTCAGCTGTCCGCTTTCGTGTTCTACGCGGTCCTGGTCGCCAGCGCGGCGGGCACGATCGGCGAAGTGATCGGCGATGTGCAGCGCGCGGCCGGCGCGACCGAGCGCCTGTTCGATCTGCTCGCGGTGCAATCCGATGTGCGCGCCCCTGTCGACCCCGTGGCGTTGCCGGCCGCGCCGCTCGGCACGGTAGCTTTCGAAAGCGTGCGCTTCTGCTATCCGTCGCGCCCCGAGGCGGCCGCGCTGGATGGCTTTTCGCTCGCCGTCGCTCCCGGGCAGAAACTGGCATTGGTCGGCCCGTCGGGCGCGGGCAAGACCACCGTGTTCCAGCTGTTGCTGCGCTTCTACGATCCACAGTCGGGCAGCGTCAAGATCGATGGCGTGGATGTTCGCCATGCCGATCCGCATGCGGTGCGGCAACGCATCGCGCTCGTGCCGCAGGACCCAGTCATCTTTGCGGCGAGCGTCATCGACAACGTGCGCTATGGCCGTCCCGGGGCGACGGAGGCGGAGGTCATCGCCGCGTGCACCGCCGCACACGCCGCCGATTTTGTGGAGCGCCTGCCGGAGGGCTATCACACCTTTCTGGGCGAGCGCGGGGTGCGTCTTTCCGGAGGGCAGCGACAGCGCCTGGCGATCGCGCGCGCGATCCTCGCCGACCGTCCCATTCTGTTGCTGGATGAAGCCACGAGCGCGCTCGATGCGGAAAGCGAGCGCGCCGTGCAGCAGGGCCTGCAGCGCCTCATGACGGGACGCACGGTGATCATGATCGCGCATCGGCTTGCCACGGTGCGCAATGCCGATCGCATTATCGTGCTCGAGGCGGGGCGCATCGTTGCGATCGGCACCCATGCCGAGCTGCTGCAGCGCAGTCCGCTCTACGCCCGACTGGCCGCGCTGCAGTTCACCGATGCGGCGCCGCACGGCGCCCTTGCATGACGCTTCCCCGGCCGGGGAAGCCCTTCCGCCGGACATGCTCGACGCGGTAAAATACTCGGTTCTCCACGCGAAACGCAGCCATGCCGCTCACCCGATTTCCGAACAGTCCCTACGAGCTCAACGAGCCCTTCGCGCCCTCGGGTGACCAGCCCGAAGCCATTGGGAAGCTCGTCGAAGGGCTCGACGACGGCCTTTCCTTCCAGACGCTGCTCGGCGTCACCGGCTCGGGCAAGACGTACACGATGGCGCACGTGATTGCACGCACCGGGCGTCCGGCGCTCGTGCTCGCGCCGAACAAGACGCTGGCGGCGCAGCTCTATTCGGAGTTTCGCGAGTTCTTCCCGAACAACGCCGTCGAGTACTTCGTCTCGTACTACGACTACTACCAGCCCGAGGCGTACGTTCCTTCACGCGACCTCTATATCGAGAAGGACTCGTCGATCAACGAGCACATCGAGCAGATGCGCCTGTCGGCGACCAAGGCGATCCTGGAGCGGCCGGACTGCATCATCGTGGCCACGGTGTCGGCGATCTACGGTATTGGCGACCCGTCCGAGTACCACTCCATGATCCTGCACGTGAAGGAGGGCGACAAGGTCACCCCGCGCGATGCGATCAAGCGCCTGACCGAAATGCAGTACGCGCGCAACGACGCCGACTTCCGGCGCGGTACGTTCCGCGTGCGCGGCGACGTGCTCGACGTGTTTCCGGCGGAGCATGCCGAAAGCGCCGTGCGCATCTCGTTCTTCGACGACGAGATCGAAGGCCTGCAACTGTTCGACCCGCTCACCGGCCACATCCGCCAGCGCATCGGGCGCTTTACCGTGTTCCCTTCGAGCCACTACGTTACCGGCCGGCAGAAGGTGCTCGATGCCATCGAGGCGATCAAGCAGGAGCTCGTGATCCAGAAGGAATTCTTCGTATCGCAGATGAAGCTCATCGAAGCGCAGCGCATCGAGCAGCGCACGCGCTTCGATCTCGAGATGATGGCGGAGATCGGCTTCTGCAAAGGCATCGAGAACTATTCACGGCATCTCTCGGGACGCAAGCCCGGCGAGCCGCCGCCGACGCTCATCGATTACCTGCCGCCGCGCTCGCTCATGTTCGTCGACGAAAGTCACGTCACGATTCCGCAGGTCGGCGGCATGTACAAGGGCGATCGCGCGCGCAAGGAGAATCTCGTCAACTACGGCTTCCGGCTGCCCTCCGCGCTCGACAATCGGCCGCTGCGTTTCGACGAATTCGAGAAACTCTTGCCGCAGACGATCTTCGTGTCCGCCACGCCGGCCGACTACGAGAACAAGCATTCGGGCCAGGTGGTCGAGCAGCTCGTGCGTCCGACGGGTCTCATCGATCCGGTGCTGGAAGTGCGGCCCGCGCAGACGCAGGTCGACGATCTGCTTTCGGAGATCAAGCTGCGGGTCGATCGCAACCAGCGCGTGCTGGTGACGACGCTCACCAAGCGCATGGCCGAGGACCTCACCGATTATCTCGGCGAGCACGGCGTCAAGGTGCGCTATCTGCATTCCGACATCGACACGGTCGAGCGCGTGGAGATCATCCGCGACCTGCGGCTGGGCGAATTCGATGTGCTGGTCGGCATCAACCTGCTGCGGGAAGGACTCGACATTCCCGAAGTGTCGCTGGTCGCGATCCTCGATGCGGACAAGGAAGGATTCCTGCGCGCCGAGCGCTCGCTCATCCAGACCATCGGTCGCGCCGCGCGACACTTGAACGGGATGGCGATTCTTTATGCGGACCACATGACCGACTCGATGAAGGCGGCGATCGGCGAGACCGAGCGCCGCAGAGCGAAGCAGATCGCGTGGAACGAGAAGATGGGCATCACGCCGGTGGGCGTGCAGAAGCGCATCAAGGACCTGATCGACGGCGTCTACGACGCGGAAGAGGGCAAGAAGCAGCTCAAGGCGGCGCAGGCGCAGGCCAAGTACGGCTCCATGCCGGAGAAGGACATGGAGAAGGAACTGAAACGCATCGAGAAGGAGATGCTCGATGCCGCGCGCAACCTCGAGTTCGAGCGCGCCGCGGAATTGCGCGATCGCCTGTACAACCTGCGCGAGGCCATGTTCGGCGTGGCGCTGCCGACGGAAACGTAAGCACGTCCTATTACCAATGGCCATGCGCCGGCGAGCCAATTGGCGCATTGCCATGACGCGCCGCCACGGCGCATCCTGGAGCCACTTGCAGGAGGAGATCAGTCCCGCCGATGGCGGGATCGTGGAGGATTATTCAAGCACAGACCTCCGGGATTCGCATGGACCACAATGCCATGGCAGCACTACTGCGCGCAGGGAAATCGTGGTTGGCAGCACTGATGACGATCTATTCGTCGGCTGCTCGGGTGCACAAGTCATCGTACCGGGAGGTCTGGCGACACCCGAACGGGCCCGTTCGCGGCACCGACTATTAGACCAAAAAGACGTCACCTCGGCCGGCGCTTCGCCGGCCTTGTCGTTTCTGGCGGGGTAGTTTGGACGCGTCGCGCTCGGCGCGCCGGCGCTCAGAACACGAGCTTGCCGAGCATGACGCCGAATATCAGCACGACCAGGAAGATGACGAGGGCAATGAGGAAGAGCACCTTGGAAATGGTCCGGGCGCTCCCCGCCACGCCGGTAAAGCCGAAGAACCCGGCAACGACGGAGATGACAAAGAAAATAATGGCCCACTTGAGCATGCTGCTCTCCCGTAGCGGTGAAAGGCGCAGGTATAGTCCGGGGACCTCACCGGCGAACTAGCGATCTGACACCACCCGCGCGGGCACGATCCCATCGACCGACAAACCTCAGGAAAGATGCCGTTCAGGAAGGACAAGGCGCCGGTTCCGGCCGCTCGCTCGGTGCTGTTCGTGTGCATGGGCAACATATGCCGATCACCGACGGCCGAAGCGGTGTTTCGTGCAACCGCGCAGCGCGAAGGCATCGCGCACCATCTCTTCATCGACTCGGCGGGCACCGGCAACTGGCACGTCGGTGAAGCGCCCGATCGCCGCGCGGCCGCCGCAGCGCAAAAACGCGGCTATGACATGAACTCGAAGCGTGGACGGCAGGTGAGCGAGGAGGACTTCGCTCGATTCGGATGGATCTTTGCGATGGACGAGGACAATCTTCGGCGACTCGAAGAGTTGCGCCCCCCGGCATTCGAGGGCCATCTCGGACTCTTTCTCGACCTGCTCGACGACGCCGACGTGCGCGAGGTGCCCGATCCCTATTACGGCGGGCCGCAAGGCTTCGAGCACGTGCTCGACCTCATCGAGCGCGCCAGCGAGGCCCTCATCGCGCGCCTGCGCTCGCGCCTCGAGATCGAGTGAGCAGTTAACGCTCGGAGCAAAAAAGGCCACCGCCGTTCGGCAGTGGCCTTCTTTTTCGGGAATGCTGCCGTGCGATTACTGCGCGGCAGGCGGCTGCTGCTCGTGGCGCGTTTCGACCATTTGCAGCGGCTCTTCCTCGATCGTCGCCCGCGGCGGACGCACACGACGCGGCCGCGGCGCCTCGCTTTCCGGCTCGGCCGGCGTGGGCGCGTGATGCTTCGTCTCGATCATCTCGAGACCTGAGTCGGCCGGGAGCGCTAGCGCGATCGGCGGAAGCTGCGGTGCTGGCGCCGGTTGCGCGGCGGGCTCTGCGCGCCTCGCTTGCTCTGGCGCCGCTGGCTCGCCCATCGCTTGCTGCGGCACCACGGGCTCGCGTGCTCGCTCCGGCTCGCGCGTCGGCTCAGCGCGCGAGACCTGCGGCGCCTGCTCTGCGGGCGAGGATTCCGGCTCGTGCTGCGCGACGACTTGCGGCGTCCACGCGTCACTCGGCACGGGCACCGGCTGCGAATCGGCGATGCCGGCCTGCATCGGTGCGATGTCGGTCTTCGTCGGCCCGGGCGGGAGGCTGGTCACGGGAAGACCCGTGTCGACCACCGCGGTTTGCGGCGGCGTTGTCGCATCGGCCGTGGCGTCCGGACGTGCGGCTTCGTGCCCGGCCGGCTGGTCTTCACGTTGCGCACGGTCACCACGCCGGCGCCGATCGCGCCGACGCCGTCCGCCTTCACCTTCACCCCGTCCGCCGTGCTCGACCGGTGCAGCGCCCGTCTCGAGCATCGACACGCTTTCCGCGGCAACGCGCGGCTCCTGTGCGGGGCGCTGCTCGCGCGGCGCCTGCTCTCGGCCCTGCCGGGATTCACGCGGCGGGCGCGCCTCACGCGACTCGCGGGGTTCACGTTGTTCGCGCGGCTCGCGTTGTTCCCGTGGTTCCCGTGGCTCGCGCTGGTCGCGAGCTTCGCGCGGCTCGCGCGGCGGACGGCCCTGCTGCTGATCCGCGCGTTCGCGGGCTTCGTGCCGTTGCTCGCGGCGCTGACCGCCTTGCTGCGGCTGTCCGCCGGCTTTCGCGGCCACGCCCTCGCGCGGGTTGCGCGCACCTTCACGCGCTTCGCCGCGGCGATCGCGGTTGTCCTGGCCACGTCCTTCGCGCCTTCCCGTGTCGCGCGTATCGCGCCCGCCGTGAGCACGCGGCCCACGCTGATCGCGATTGCGGGCGTCGCCGCGTGCTTCGCGCGAGTCGCGCGCGACCGCAGCCGCCGGAGGCATTGCCGGCGCCGCGGGTTGGGCCTTGAACCAGCCGAGCACCTTGGTGAGCCACCCACTGGGCGTGGGGGCGGCGGCGATGACCGGCGCCGGCAGAGGCTTCTCTACCGGCAGCGGTGCCGGTTGCGTCGGAGTAATGCCCTTGACCACCGCTTCCTGACGCGGCTCGCGGGCTTCTTCCTTGAGTTGCTTCGCGAGATCGGGCTCTTCCGGGCGCTCGACCATGTCGAAGGAGGCCGGCAGCGGCTCGCCCTGGTTGAGGTCATCGTGGCGCAGGCGCTGCACCGTGTAGTTCGGCGTCTCGAGATGACGATTCGGGACGAGCAGCACGTTCACCTTGAACCGCGTCTCGATCGAGAGCACTTCGTTGCGCTTCTCGTTGAGCAGGTATGTCGCGACATCGACCGGCACCTGCGCCACGACCTGCGCCGTGTTCTCCTTCATCGCCTCTTCCTGCAGGATGCGCAGGATGTGCAAAGCCGACGATTCGGTGCCGCGGATGTGGCCGATGCCATGGCAGCGCGGGCAGGGAATGTACGCCGATTCGGCGAGCGCCGGGCGCAGGCGCTGGCGCGAGAGCTCCATCAATCCGAACCGGGAGATCTTGCCGAGCTGCACTCGCGCGCGGTCGTAACGCAGCGCGTCCTTGAGCCGTACCTCGACCTCGCGCTGGTTCTTGGCGCTCTCCATGTCGATGAAATCGATCACGATGAGACCGCCCAGGTCGCGCAGGCGCAACTGACGCGCGATCTCGTCCGCGGCTTCGACATTGGTGTTGAACGCGGTGGTCTCGATGTCGCCGCCCTTGGTCGCGCGGGCGCTGTTGACGTCGACCGAGACCAGCGCTTCGGTGTGATCGATCACGATCGCGCCGCCCGAAGGCAGCGGCACCTGGCGCGCGTAGGCCGTCTCGATCTGGTGCTCGATCTGGAAGCGCGAGAAGAGCGGGACGTCGTCCTTGTAGAGCTTCACGCGATTCACGTTGCCGGGCATCACATGGCTCATGAACTGCTGCGCCTGCTCGTAGATGGGCTCGGTGTCGATCAGGATCTCGCCGATGTCCGGATGGAAGTAGTCGCGGATGGCGCGGATGACGAGGCTCGATTCCTGGTAGATGAGGAAGGCGCCGCCTTGCATCTTCGCGGCATCCTCGACCGCGCGCCACAATTGCAGCAGGTAATTCAGGTCCCACTGCAGCTCTTCGGTGGTGCGGCCGATGCCCGCGGTGCGCGCGATCACGCTCATGCCCTGCGGCACCTCGAGCGCGGCGATGGCATCGCGCAACTCGTTGCGCTCTTCGCCTTCGATGCGCCGCGATACGCCGCCGCCGCGGGGATTGTTGGGCATCAGGACGAGGTAACGACCGGCGAGCGAGATGTAGGTCGTGAGCGCCGCGCCCTTGTTGCCGCGCTCGTCCTTGTCGACCTGGACGATGAGCTCCATGCCTTCGCGGAGCTGGTCCTGGACCCGCCCGGCGCGGCCGCCTTCGCCTTCGTCCTCGCTGATCGGTCGCGCGCCCCGGACCGCCTGGCGCGAGATTTCCTTGAATGGGAGGAACCCGTGGCGGTCGGTGCCGTAGTCGACGAAACAGGCTTCGAGGCTGGGCTCGATGCGTGTGATGACCGCCTTGTAGATGTTGCTCTTGCGTTGCTCCTTGGTTGCGGACTCGATGTCGAGGTCGATCAGTTTCTGACCGTCGACGATGGCCACCCGTAGCTCTTCGGCATGGGTGGCATTGAACAGCATGCGCTTCATGGCATTTTCCCGGCGCGGATCCAGGGCCCGGGCAGGCGGAGAGGGACGAAAGCGATGCCGCTAGGGGCGGCAGGAACGCTCTTTACGCGGCGGATGCCAACCGGATCCAGATCACTGTGAGATCCGGCTGCGTGCTCTCGCGCAGGAACGGTGGCGCTGTAGGCTCACGCTGGACCTGGCAAGGTGCGAGGCGGTGTCATCTCGGGACACTGGATTGAAGGCTCGTGCAAACGGTTCGTCCTGACGGCACGGATGGGCGCTCGCGCGAATCGCGCGGCCCGGTGGCGGTCAGGATGGAGTGTCGTCGCTGGTGTGCGCCGCGCAAGGCGCCGCTTCGATCCGGCCGCATGCCGGACTGCGGGGACTGCGCTCTTCATTTAACATCCCTACTTTTTCGGGGCGCAACGCCCGAGCGGTGAGAGGATTTAACCGACGGCCGGCGTCACGCGTGCCGTGACTGGACTGCCGACCTTGCTCCGCAACGCGGAGCTTCGCCCGCGGCCTTCGTGCGCTCGAAAACGCGGAACCGGAGCATCGAGGGCACCACACACGAATCCTTGCCGGGCAATGCCTGGCGATCCGTTGCGCAGCGGGTTGCTGCCATCATTATAGGCAAAATGGGCGCCGTGTCCAGCTCTAAATATCGGATTCCGCGGGAATTTCGCCGGATCGTCGCAGGCGGGGCGGCGCGCCGCGGCCGGCCTTGTCCGCCATGAAGGCCAGCGCGACGGATGCCGTGCGGCGGGTCACCGTGGGCGAAGAGGGCGAGGGCCAGCGCCTCGACAACTACCTCGTCAAGACTCTGAAGGGCGTCCCCAAGAGCCACATCTACCGCATCGTGCGCAGCGGAGAGGTCCGGGTGAACCGGGGCCGCGCGGCGCCGGATACGCGCCTCACCGAGGGCGACGAGTTGCGCATTCCGCCGCTGCGGGTCGCGCGCCCGGAGGTGGCCAGCTCGCGGGTGGCGCGCCCCGTGCCCGACGAAAGCCTGCGCATCCTGTACGAGGACGAGGCGCTGCTCGCGCTCGACAAGCCGGCCGGCATCGCCGTGCACGGCGGCAGTGGCGTGAGCTACGGCGTCATCGAACGGCTGCGGCGGGCGCGGCCCGAGGCGCGGTTTCTGGAGCTCGTGCATCGGCTGGATCGCGAAACGTCGGGCGTGCTGCTCGTGGCCAAGAAACGAGCGGCGCTCGTGTCCCTGCACGCGCAGCTGCGCGACGGCGGCGTCGACAAGCGTTATCTGGTGCTGGTGCGCGGCAAATGGCGCGATGCGCTGCGGCGCGTGGACCTGCCGCTCGAAAGCCGGAGCGTCGGCGGCGAGAAGCGGGTGCGAGTCGGTCCGCTGGGGCGACACGCCAGCACCGTTTTTCGCCTGAAGGAGCGTTGGCCGGAGACCGATCCGCCGCTGTCGCTGCTCGAAGCCGAGCTCGAAACGGGGCGGACGCACCAGATCCGGGTGCATCTCACGCATCTCGGGTTTCCGCTCGCCGGCGATGACAAGTACGGTGATTTCGCGTGGAACAAGACCCTGGCTCGGCAGGGTCTCAAGCGCATGTTCCTGCACGCAGCGGCCGTGACCTTTCACCATCCGATCGCTGGCGGGCCGCTGCGGATCGAGGCGGCGCTGGCGCCGGACCTCGCGCAATTCCTGCAGCGCCTCCCGTCGCACGCGGAGCGTCCATGATGGCGAGCGGCTTGCCCACCCTGCGTCCGCGGCGGTACCGCCTGATCGTGTTCGACTGGGACGGCACCCTTGCCGACTCGACCGTCATCATCGCGAGCTCGATCCAGCGCGCCTGTGGCGATCTCGGCTTGCCGGTGCCCGACGATCGCGCCGCGCGCCACGTGATCGGGCTCGGCCTTGCCGATGCCTTGCGCTACGTCGCGCCGACCCTGCCGGAAGAGCGCTATCCGGAGCTGTCGCTGCGCTATCGCGACCACTACCTGGCGCGCGATCCCGAGATCCCGCTGTTCGAAGGCGCGGCCGAGCTTCTGCGCGAGTTGCGCGCGGCGGGTTACCTGCTCGGCGTCGCCACCGGCAAGTCGCGCCGCGGCCTGGACCGCGCGCTCGATCAGCAGGGCCTGCGCGAGCTCTTTCATCACACCCGCTGCGCCGACGAGGGCCGGCCCAAGCCCGACCCCGACATGCTGCATTGCCTCATGGAGCGCTCGCGGGTCGCGCCTTCGCAAACCCTGATGATCGGCGACACCTCGCACGACGTGGAGCTCGCGCACAACGCCGGCGCTGGCATCGTGGCGGTGTCCTACGGCGCGCACGCATTGGACGACCTGCGCCTCTACGACGCCGTTCCGATCGTGCACTCGCTGGCCGAGCTGCGCGCATGGATCGCGCAGAACGGCTGATCGCGCTAGATCAGGCCGCTCAGCACCGCGCGTGCGATCGCTTCGTGGCGATTGATCACGCCGAGCTTGCCGATCAGGTTCGAGAAATGGAAGTTCGCCGTGCGCGCGGTGATGCCGAGCTTGCTGCCGATGTCGGCGCTCGTCATGCCGCGTGCAGCAAGGCGCAGGCACTCCTTCTCGCGCGTCGATAGCGCGCCCCGTGCAGGGCGAGTCGGCGAATCCGCCGCCTTCGCGCCCAACAGGTCGTGCAGCGATGTCGCCAGCAGCATCACGTCACCGAGCCTGCGCTCGATCGAATCGAGGCGTCGTGCCGATACCGGCGTCACGACCGAATCGAGCGCCAGCACGATCCGCGCGTGATCGGCATCGTGAAACGACACCGCGACACCGCTGCGAATCCCGAAGCGCGCCGCATCCCGCAGGAACTCCTGCACCTGCCATTCGCGCCGCGTCGTCGCGCTGTCCCACATGCAGGGCGCGGCGCGATGACGGGTGTGGGTGAAGCGTGGATCGACCTCCATGTAGCGGCGCTCCTCGTACAACGCCCGCCATTCGGTGGAGATCGTGGTCCATGTGCGCGTGCGTGCTTCGCCGGTGCACACCGCGTACAGGAAGCTGTCGAATCCGAGCGCGCGCGTGATGTCGAGCATGGGCGCGTCCATCGCCTGGTTCGCCGCTGCGGCGTGCCTGAGCGCGCCGAGATGCACGCCGACTGCGCCGTCGATCCATTGTTGTTGTGACTTCGCTGGTGCAGGCATGCCTTCCTCCGTTGGAAGCGCTGCTGATGAAGCTCCAGTCGAAGCCATGCTAGGCAATGCGCATCGGCATCGCCTATTGCCCAACCGTCCTAGGACACGCCTGCCCAAACGGGTGATGGCACGCTCACTCCTTCGCCGCTGGCGGCAGGCCTTCCACGCGATCTCCAGCCTTGATGCCGTGATCCTTGAACCAACCCTTGCGCATCTCGAGCGCGTACATCGCCGGTCCACGCGACCAGTGCGTCGCATCGGACTGGGGTGCCATTTCGTCGACGTTCAGGATCTGGCCGGTGCTGTCCATGAATGCAATTGACAGCGGGATGAAAGTGTTGCGCATCCAGAAGCCGAGGGGCTCCGGCCGCGCGAACACGAACACCATGCCGTGATCCTGGCGCAGGCTGAAGCGATGCATGAGTCCCCGGGTGCGCGTGTCCATGGTGTCCGCCACCTCGACCGTGATCTTCTGGCCGGCAACGGTGAGGGGAATCGTGCGCAGCGTGGGCTCGGCGCCGGGAGCGCCGGCGCCCTGCGCGACGGCGCTGCAGGCGAGAGCGCAGAGCGTGAAGGACAACGCGAATAATCGATTCATGAGGTGAGGGCGACGGATTTATGGATATTGCGAGCACGAAAAAGCAGCCACGCGGCATAGCTCGCGACGGTGAAGAATGCCATGCCGAGGGCGAGCGCTTCCAGCGAGCGCGCGAGCCAGGGGGCGATCACCGCGGCGTCGAATGCGCCGAGCGCGAACTGCACGAACCCCTGCAGCGACGACGCAAGCCCGCGCATCGTGGGGAAGAGATCGAGCAGGAGCAGCGTCACCGAAGGCATGATCACGCTCGAGCCGATGGTGAAGATCATGATCGGCGCGACATTCCAGATCGGGCGTGGCGGCAGCAGGAACGAGATGAGAAGATCGCTGATCGCGCCGGCGAAAGTCATGACATAGCCGAACTGGATGGTGCGCCATGGCGAGGTTCGTCCTGCGACGCGTCCCGAAATGAAGGCGCCGATCATGACGCCGCCGATCATCGGCACGAAGAGCCAGGCGAAACCCCACGTGGTCACGCCCAGGCGGTCGATCAGGAAGGTCGGCGCGGCAGCGATGTAGGTGAAGAACGCCGTGAAGTTGAGTGCGGTGATCGATGCGAGCAACAGGAAGTCGAGGCGCGTGAGCACGTTCGCGTAGTTGTGCCACAGCGAGGCCGGATGCAACGGCTGGCGCTGCGAGGGCGGCAGGGTTTCCGGCAGGCGCGCCGCGGCCCAGCCGAGGAGCGCTGCGACCACCACGAACAGCATCCAGAAGATCGATCGCCAGCCGAGCAGGTTCAAGAGCGTGCCGCCCACGATCGGCGCGAGCGCCGGCGCGATGCCGAAGACCATCGTGATCTGCGACATGAGACGCTGCGCCTCGGGCCCATGGAACCGATCGCGAATGATCGCGCGCCCGACCACGAGGCCGCTGCCGGCGCAAATGCCCTGGAGGGTGCGGAAGAGCCATAACGATTCGATGTTGCCGGCGATCGCGCATCCGAGCGAGGCGATCGAGTACACGAGCAAACCCGCGAGCACCACCGCGCGCCGGCCCAGCGCATCGGACAGCGACCCGTGCCACAGCATCATGAACGCATAGGCGACCATGTAGGTCGACAGCGTCTGCTGCAGCTCGAGCGGGGTCGCGCGGAGATCGGCCTCGATGGCGGGAAACGCCGGCAGATACATGTCGACGGAGAACGTGCCGAGCATCGCGAGCGATGCGAGCAAGGCGGCGAGCGACCAGCTCCGGCGCGGGGCCGTCACGCGCGGTTCCGTTTCGTCACGACGCAGCTTGTTCGGGTTCGTCTTCGTCCGGACGGCGGGCGAGCGCAGCGTCGACGGCAGCGCGATCGAGCGCCGGCGCGAAGCCCTGGATGAAATCGTAGACATAGCCGCGCAGATACACGCCGCGACGCACGGCAAGGCGGGTCGTGCTCGGCGCAAACAGGTGCGACGCGTCCATGCGCGCGAGATTGACATCGCGCGCGGGATCGTAGGCCATCTGCGCCACGATGCCGATGCCCATGCCGAGCTCGACATAGGTCTTGATCACGTCGGCATCGAGCGCGGTCAGCACCACGTTGGGCGTGAGGCCCTCGGCTTCGAACGCGAGGTTCATCTGCGTGCGCCCCGTGAAGGCGAAATCGTAGGTGATGATCGGGTATTTCGCGATCGCCTGCAGCGTGAGCGGCGAGACCTTGGTGAGCGGGTGGTTCGTGGGCGCGAGCACGCACCGATTCCACTGATAGCACGGCAGCGTCGCGAGATCGGGATACGTGGCGAGCGCCTCCGTCGCGATGCCGAGATCGACATCGCCGCGCGCGGTGTGCTCGGCCACTTGCGTCGGATTGCCCTGGCGCAGGATCAATCGCACCTTGGGATAACGCGCCGCGAACTCGTGCAGGACGGGCGGCAATACATAGCGCGCTTGGGTGTGGGTGGTGGCGATGGCGAGCGTGCCGGCATCGTCGCGGCGGTACTCGGCGCCCACGCGCTTCAGGTTCTCGATCTCCTTGAGGGCGCGACGCGCGGTGGCGACCACGGCCGCACCGGCGTCGGTCAACGAGGCGAGGCGCTTGCCCTGTCGGATGAAGACCGGCACGCCGAGCTCGTCTTCCAGCTGCCGGATCTGCTTGCTCACGCCCGGCTGCGACGTGTAGAGCGCCTCCGCGGCGTCGGAGACGTTGAGCCCGTGGTCCACGATGGCGCAGAGGTAGCGCAGCTGCTGGATGTTCACGGCCGGCCCCAATATAACCGTGGGTTAAAATCAGCGGGAATTATATAGCCGCAGGCCTTTGCCGGCTGCTCAGGCTGAACTCATGGCGCAGTACTTCACGGTGCATCCGGTCAACCCGCAGCCGCGGCTCATCCGCCAGGCGGCGGCGATCCTGCGCGACGGCGGCGTGATCGCGTATCCCACCGACTCGAGCTATGCGCTGGGGTGCCAGCTCGGCAATGCCGCGGCGGCGCGCCGGCTGCGGGAGATCCGCGGCGTCGACGATGGACATCACCTGACCCTCGTGTGCCGGGATCTTTCCGAGATCGGCCGTTACGCCCGCATCGATACCTGGCAGTTCCGCATTCTCAAGACCGGCACGCCGGGCAGCTTCACGTTCATCCTGCGGGCGACGCGCGAGGTGCCGCGCCGATTGCAGCACCCGAAGCGGAGCACCGTGGGCGTGCGGGTGCCGGATCATCCGGTGGTGCAGGCGCTGCTCTCCGAGCTCGGCGAGCCGATCCTGTCCTCGACGCTGATCCTGCCGGGCGAGACGCAACCGCTGAACGACCCCGAAGCGATTCGGCAGGAGCTCGAGCGGCAGCTCGACCTCATCATCGATGCGGGCGCGTGCTCGCTCGAGCCCACCACGGTGGTCGACCTCGCCGAAGACGTGCCCATGATCACCCGCCTCGGGCGTGGCGATCCCGCCCGGCTGGGCATCGAGACCGCGGCCCAGGAGTGACTCGTACCTTCGGCTAGGTTGGGCGAGCTTCCGGTGCGGTAAAATGCTCGCCTAGATGGATTTCCCGCTGCTTCAGACCATCGCGCTGTACGCGGTGCCGGTGGTCTTTGCGATCACGCTGCACGAAGCGGCCCATGGGTACGTCGCCCGGATGTTCGGCGACCAGACAGCGTGGATGCTGGGCCGGGTGACGCTGAATCCCCTCAAGCACATCGATCCGGTGGGCACCGTGCTCGTGCCGTTGGGGCTCTTGCTGGCATCGGCGCTGATGGGCAGCGGAGGATTCCTGTTTGGCTGGGCCAAGCCGGTGCCGGTGAATTTCGCGAACCTGCGCCACCCGAAGCGCGACATGCTGTGGGTCGCAGTGGCCGGGCCGGGGATGAACTTCGCCATGGCGTTCCTGTGGGCGCTGCTGCTGCGCGTCGCGGTGCACGGCGGGCCGCTCGAGAGCAATGGCCTGCTCGTCATGGCGCGCGCCGGGATCATGATCAACGTGGTGCTGATGGTGCTGAACCTGTTGCCGATTCTTCCGCTCGACGGCGGGCGCATTGCGGTAAGCCTGCTGCCGCAGTCGCTCGCCGCGCCGTATTCGCGCATGGAGCCCTATGGATTCGTGCTCATCATCCTGCTGCTCGCCACGGGCATCCTCGACGATCTGATGCGCCCGCTCATCTCGTTCGTTCTCGTCATCCTGAGGTCGTTCACCGGCATCTAGCCGGCCATCCATGTTTCCAGATCGCGTGCTCTCCGGCATGCGTCCCACGGGGCGCATGCACATCGGCCACTATCACGGCGCCCTCAAGAACTGGATCAGGCTCCAGGAGGAGCACGAGTGCCTGTTCTTCGCTGCCGACTGGCATGCATTGACGACGCACTACGACGAGCCCGAGAACATCGCGGGCACCGTGTGGGACATGTTCATCGACTGGCTTGCCGCGGGCATCAACCCGAGCCGCGCCACCATCTTCATCCAGTCGCAGGTGCCGCAGCACGCCGAGCTCACGCTGCTGCTCGGCATGGTGACGCCGGTGGGCTGGCTCGAGCGCGTGCCGACCTACAAGGACCAGCAGCAGAAGCTCGCCGATCGCGACCTCTCGAACTTCGGCTTTCTCGGCTATCCGGTGATGATGTCCGCCGACATCCTGATCTATCGCGCGAACATGGTGCCGGTCGGCGAGGACCAGGTCGCACACATCGAGATCACGCGCGAGCTCGCCCGCCGGTTCAACTACGTGTACGGTCGGGAGCCCGGCTTCGAGGAGAAGGCGCAGGCGGCGGTGAAGAAGCTCGGCAGCAAGAAAGCGCGGCGCTACAACGAGCTGCGCACGCTGTTCCAGGAGAAGGGCGACAGCGAGGCGCTCGAGGCGGCGCGGCAGTTGCTCGAGGACACGCAGAATCTCTCGCTGGGCGATCGCGAGCGACTTTTCGGCTATCTCGAGGGCTCGCGCCGCGTGATCCTGCCCGAGCCGCAGCCGTTGCTGACCGAGAACGCCCGCGTCCCCGGCCTGGATGGACAGAAGATGTCGAAGTCCTACGGCAACGCGATCCTGCTGCGCGAGGAGCCCGACGAGGTCACGCGCAAGGTGCGCACGATGCAAACCGATCCGGCGCGCGTGCGTCGCACCGATCCGGGCGACCCCCTCAAGTGTCCCGTGTGGGGCCTGCATCAGGTGTATTCGGACAAGCCGACGCTCGACTGGGTGATGCAGGGATGCACGACCGCGGGCATCGGTTGTCTCGAATGCAAGCAGCCGGTCATCGACGCCATCATCCGCGAGCAGCAGCCGATTCGGGAGCGGGCGCAGCGCTTCCTGGACGATCCGGCGCTCGTGCGCAACATCGTCGCCGACGGCTGCGAGCGTGCACGCAAGCTCGCCGACGAAACGATGCGCGACGTGCGCAGCGCGATGGGCCTGGATTACTCGTGAACGATCTGCCGGACAGCGCCGAATCGAGCGAAGCGCTGGTCGCCACCGCGCCGGAGGAGCTCGACACCGCCGCGGCGGTGGAGGCAACGGTCCATCGCGCGACGTTGCCGGTCGACTCGGCCGACAGGCCGATCGCGCGGATCTACGGCGAGCCGCTCACCGAGCTGCCGCAGGACCTCTACATTCCGCCCGAGGCGCTCGAAGTGTTTCTCGAGACCTTCGAGGGGCCGCTCGATCTCCTGCTTTATCTCATCCGCCGCCAGAACATCAACGTGCTCGACATCCCGATGCGCGAATTAACGCGCCAGTATCTGGGCTACGTCGAGATGATGCGACGCACCCAGCTCGAGCTCGCGGCCGAGTACCTGCTGATGGCGGCCGTCCTCATCGAGATCAAGTCGCGCTTGCTTTTGCCCAAGCCGCCCGCACCTCCCGGGGAGGAGCCGGAAGATCCGCGCGCGGAGCTCGTGCGGCGCCTGCTCGAGTACGAGCGCATGAAGCTGGCGGCGCGGGAGCTCGACGAGCTGCCGCTTGCGGAGCGCGACTTCATGACCGCGCGGGTGTTCCTCGAGCGTGTGGCGACGGCGCGACTGCCGCAGGTGCACGCCGACGACCTGCGCGCCGCCTGGGCCGGACTGGTTGCGCGGGCGAAGGCGAACCGGCATCATCTCGTTACGCGCGAGCAGTTGTCGGTCCGGGCCGCGATGAGCAGCCTCCTGCGGGTGCTCAAGGCCGGGCGCTACGCCGAGTTCACCACCCTTTTCAGCGAGCACGCCGACGTGCCGCATCTCGTGGTGACCTTCCTCGCGCTGCTGGAGCTTGCGCGCGAGCGCCTGGTCGAAGTCGCGCAGGCCGAACCCTACGCACCGATTTACGTGCAATTGCAGGGCGAGCGCGCCTTCGCGCTGGCCGGTGAATACCAATGACGGATCGCATCTTGCACAACGGGCTGCCGCACGCCGAGCCTGATTCGGACGCTCCCATCGAGCTCAAGGCCGATGCGCGCGAGGACGCGATCGATGCCGGTGCCGAGGCCCCGCTGGACGTCGAAGTGGAATTGAACGTCGCGGAGCCGGTGGTCGACGATGGCATCGTGCCCGAGTCGACCGAGCTCATCCCGGCGCTGGATCTCAAGGCACTCAAGAACGTGCTCGAGGCGGCGCTGCTCGTCGCAGGCGAGCCCGTGCCGGTGTCGCAGCTGTCGAAGCTGTTCGAGCCGCCGCTCGATGCCGAGACGGTGCGCAAGCTGCTGGAGGATTTGCGCAGCGACTGGAGCGATCGCGCGGTCGAGCTCGTGCAGGTCGCCTCCGGCTGGCGCTTCCAGGGCAAGCCTGCCATTCAACAGAACCTCGAGCGCCTCACGCCGGAGAAGCCGCCGCGCTATTCGCGCGCGGTGATGGAGACGCTCGCGATCATCGCTTATCAACAACCCGTGACGCGCGGTGACATCGAAGCCATCCGCGGCGTCGCAGTGTCGACCAACGTGATCAAGACGCTGGAAGACCGCTCCTGGGTCGAAATCGTCGGGCACAGGGAAACGCCGGGACGCCCGGCGCTGTACGCGACGACCAAGACCTTCCTCGACGATCTCGGCCTGCGCTCGTTATCCGAGCTACCTCCGCTGGCCGAGCTCGACGCATCCCACCTGCTGGAGACACCTGATGCACCCACCAAAGCCGCCGAAGCGCGGCTCGCGCTCGCGAGCCCGATCCTGGCACCGCCCGCCGACGACCCCGCAGCAGCAGCCGAACCTGGCGCTGCAACGGATAGCGGAGACGGCGCCGGTCCGCCACAAGTCGTCCACTGACGAAGTCTTCACCGAGCCGCAACGCCTGCACAAGGTGCTGGCGTCGTGCGGGTTCGGCTCGCGCCGGCACATGGAGGAGATGATCCTCGCCGGCCGCATCACCGTGAACCGCGAGCCCGCCGACGTCGGGCAGAAGGTGAGCCCCGGCGACGAAGTGCGCATCAACGGCGAGCTCGTGAAGGTGCGCTTTGCCGAGCCGCGGGCGCGCATCCTCATGTATCACAAGCCGACGGGCGAGATCGTCACCCGCGATGATCCGGAAGGCCGTCCCACCGTGTTCGAGAAGCTGCCGTCGATCGGCAACGGCAAGTGGATCGCCGTCGGTCGTCTCGACTTCAACACCGAAGGCCTGCTGCTCTTCACCAATTCCGGCGAGCTCGCCAATCGCATGATGCATCCGCGCTACGAAGTCGAGCGCGAATACGCGGTTCGCCTGATGGGCACGCTCGATGAAGAGCAGAAACAGAAGCTTTTGACCGGCATCGAGCTCGAGGACGGACCGGCCAAGATCGAGAAGCTGACCCAGGACGAGAACGACGGCGACGGCGCGAATCACTGGTATCACGTCGTGCTCAAGGAAGGCCGCAATCGCGAAGTGCGGCGCCTGTTCGAGGCGCTCGGACTCACGGTGAGTCGCCTCATTCGCACGCGCTTCGGCCCGGTCGCGATGCCATCCAAGGTCAAGCGCGGACAAACCCTCGAGCTCACGCCCGAAGAAGTGCAAAGCGTGCTCGCGAGTGCCGGCATGAAGACCGCGCCGCAGGGCCAGGGCAAGCAGGGCAAGGGCAGCGCGCAGCGCAACGGCAAGCCGCGTCCCGGGCAGCAGGGCCAGCATGGACATCGTCCGCCGCGCCAGGGCAACGGCGCATTCGCGCAAGGCAACCCGCCGTTCGTTCAGGGCGAGGGCGGTGAGCGCGAGATCAACGGCAATGTCACGCATCCGCAGCGCCCGCGCGGACCCAAGCAGGGCAAGCAGGGCCGCGGCAAGGGACCAGGCCAATCGCAGGGTACGTTCCAGCCGCGCGGCCAGAAGCGCGGTGGCCCGGGTGGTGGTCCGGGAGGCGGTCCGCGCCGCGATTTTCATCAGCAGGATCGCAGCGGCTCGCCCGTCGTGCGCACCACGTTGACGATCCCCGGTGCGATTCCGGAAGGCCTGCCGGGAACATCAGGTCCCCGGCCGCGCGGCCCCGGCGGTGGCGGCAAGGGTCAACGCCATCGTGGGCCTCGCGATCAGCGGCCCCGTGCCGATGACGACAATCGTGGCAATCGCGCCGGGCCCAACGATGCGCCGGCGCTCGCCGACGAGGAATTCAACCGCTGAGGTTTGAGTCAGCGGAATCGGGCGCGGCGCTTCTCCAGGAAGGCCGTGATCCCCTCGACGAAGTCTTCGCTCCCGGCGCACTGGCCGAACGAGAGGGCTTCCGCGCGCAACTGCTCCGCGAGCGTGTGCGATGAGGACTGCACCAGCAGGCGCTTGATATTGCCGATCGCGAGCGCGGGTCCGCTCGCGATGTTTTGCACGAGCTCGTCGGTGGCCCGCTTGAGATCGGCGGCGGGAACCACGCGATTGACGATCCCGAGTCGCAACGCCTCGTCGGCATCGAAGCGCTCGGCGAGCAGCAGGATCTCCATCGCCTTCTTCATGCCCACCAGGCGCGGCAGGGTGTAGGTGCTGCCGCCATCCGGCGAGAGCGCGATGTTGCGATAGGCCGATGCGAAGTACGCCGTATCCGCAGCGATCGCGAGATCGCATGCGCCGACGAGCTACAGTCCGAATCCGGCAACGGCACCGTGCACGCTCGCGATCACGGGTGC
>Ga0070741_10007014_pt1 | contig 23704 bp, 21 predicted proteins | sample Coa_R1_4_FD_66440 | JGI IMG/M metagenome (GOLD analysis project Ga0070741, IMG submission 66440) | Surface soil microbial communities from Centralia Pennsylvania, which are recovering from an underground coalmine fire - Coalmine... | ecosystem: Environmental > Terrestrial > Soil > Unclassified ...
GCCGACTTCACCGCCTGCCAGCCGCCATTGTCGATCACGACCGTGAAAATCGGGATCTGGTATTGCTGTGCGACCGCATAGACGCTGTCGGGTGAGGAGAAGTGGAAGCCGCCGTCGCCGATCACCTGCACGACGCGGCGCTTTGGCTGGGCGAGTTTCAATCCCAGCGCCATGCCGCCGGAAAAGCCGAGCCCACCGCCGGCGAGCCCGACATAACTCTGTGGCTTTGTGCGCTTCAGATGCTCCTGCAGGATCGGGCCGTTGCGAATGGCTTCATTGAGCACGATATCGTCCTGAGAAAGCTTTCCGCTCAAGGTCGCGGCGACGAAGGCTGGATTGAGCGCGCCGGAGACGCCCTTGTTGGCGCTCGCTGTCGCGCGGCGCTTGGCCGACGCCTCGTGCGCGGCGCTCCAGCTCTCGATTCGCGCGGCGATGCGCTTTCGCCAAGCGTCGTCGGCGCGGGCTTCGACCGCGTCCAGCACCTGCTGCAGGATGACGGCACTGTCGCCCTGGATGCGCATATCCGTGGCGAAGCCCCACATCGGGAAATCGCTTTTCAACGGATCGATGTCGATCTGAATCCATTTCATCTCGCGCGCACGCTTGGATTGCGGAACAAAAGGCACGTCGGTATCGAGCAAGAACCCGAGATCGGCATTTTCGAGCAGGGGCGTGGGATCGCCGCCGAAATGGCAGGGCGAGTCCCGGGGGATGTTGAGATCGATGGCGTTGAATTCGACGACGCGGATGCCGCAGGTTCGTGCCAGCCGGTCGAGTGCCGCGACCGCGCCGGGCCTGCGGCCGAGATAGGCCGCGAATGCCACCGGGTTTTCCGCGGCCATCAATTGCGCGGCGATGGCTTCGGCCCGCGCCGGTTCGATGCCGCCGGCGCGAATATGGCCGTAGCGCGCCGGCGGATAGGCCGGCATCGCAGCTTCGTCCCATTCTTCGGCGAGCGTCTCGCGCGGCAGCATCATATAGACCGGTCCCGGCGGATCGCTGTGCGCAAAGGCGCTGGCGCGGGCCAGCGCTTCTTTCACCACCACGCCGGAGGGCAATGAATACTCCCACTTCACATAGGGCCGCACGATGCTGGCGATATCGAAGGGGTCCTGCACGAAATGCACATAGGTGTCGCGCGAGCCCGTAAGCTCGCCGTGCAGCGTGTGCGGCGCTCGGCCGGCGAACATCATCACCGGCAACCGGTAACGGAACAGGTTCTGGATCGCCATGCAGGCGTTCGCGGTGCCGGCGTCGACATGCACCAGCACGGCCTGGCTCCTTCCCGTCGCCAGCGCATAGCCGCCGGCCATGTGCACCGCCACCACTTCATGCGGGCACAGGATCACTTCGGGATGCTTGCGGCCTTCCTTGTCCCAGCGCGCCAGCTCCTCGATGATCGAGACGTGGTCGGTGCCGAGATTGGCGAAAATGTAGTCGACGCCGAGATCGACCAGGCCTTCGAGGAAAAAATGCGCGGCGGAATAGCGGACCATCTACCGCTTCTCGGCCACGAACTTGTTTCGCAAGGTGCCGATCCCGGTGATCTCGATCTCGACCGTGTCGCCGGCCTTGATGTCGGGCGAGGCGCCGTCGGTCCCCATCCAGATCACGTCGCCCGGCCACAGCGTGAAATATTTGGTCAACTCGACGATGAACGGCACGACCCCGAAGATCATCTCGTTGGTGTTGAAGCGGCCGGTCTGTTTGCCGTTGACCTTGATGATGGTTTCCGTCTTGTCGAGGTCGACATCGGTCTCGATCCACGGCCCCATCGGCTTGAAGGTGTCGGAGTTCTTGGCGCGCCACAGCCCGCGGTCGGCCTTCTGCCAGGTCCGCTCGGAGACGTCGTTGCCGATGGTGTAGCCGAACACGCAACTCATCGCGTCCTTTTCGGTGAGGTGCTTGGCCTTCTTGCCGATCACGACGACAAGCTCGCCCTCATAATGAATCTTCTCGGTCGCGGTCGCGGGGATCACGACGTCTTCGTCATGCGCGATCAACGCGTTCTGTGCGCGGTAGCCGATCTCGGGCCGGTCGGGCACGTTCGGCACGGTGCCGGCCTTGTCGGCGGCTTCCTTCAGATGCTTGAGGTAGTTCAACCCGACGCAATAGAAGGTGCGCGGCATCACCGGCAGCTCGATCTTGACGTCTTTCAGCGCATGGATCTGCGACGTGCGCTTGTGCTCGCCAAAGGGATCGCCGGCCACGGTCACGACCTTGTCGCCTTCGACGATGCCCCAGGAGGTATTGCCGCCTGCGGTGAATTTCAGCCAACGCATGATCGTTTCCTTATTCTGCCGCGGCGCGCGGCTGGGTTTTCCAGGCGCCGGCCACCGGCCGCTTGAGACCGAGATTTTCGCGCAGGGTCTTGCCGGCATAGTCCTTGTGAAAAAGTCCGCGGCGCTGCAATTCCGGCACGACGTGCTTGACGAAATCGGCATAGGAGCCCGGCACGATGGTGGCCGCGATGACGAAGCCGTCGCAGCCGCGCTCGACGAACATTTCTTCGAGCTTGTCGGCGATCTCTTTCGGTCCGCCGACGATGGCATCCTGCACCTGGCCGCGGCCGGAATAGTGCACGAAGTCGAGCGCGCTCGGGTTGCTCTTGCCGGAGGTCTTCAAGACGCCATCGCGGATGCCCAAAATGCCCTGCATGCCGTTGAGCTCTTCGGTCGTGATGGGTTCGTCGAGCGGCTTGGCGGCAAAGTCGAAGTTCAGCGCCTCCGCCAGCAGCGACAGCGCGTCGATCTGCAGCGGCAACTTCTGGATCAGCGCCATCTTGTCTTCGGCTTCCGCTTTCGTGGCGCCGCTGACCGGCGTGGTGAGATTGCAGATCCGCATCTGGTCGGGATCGCGGCCCGCCTTCACTGCTTCGTTTCGGATGTTGGCGTAACCCTCCTTCGCGGCCGCCAGATTGCGCGAAGCCGAGAAGATCACTTCGCCCCAGCGTCCGGCAAAGCGCTGGCCGCGGCCGGAGGCGCCGGCCTGGATAATGACGGGATGTCCTTGTTGCGACCGCGGCACCGTGAACGGCCCACGCGACTTGTAGTACTCGCCTTTGTGATCGAGCCGCTTCACCTTGGCCGGATCGGCAAAGCGGCCGGTCTTCTTGTCCATGATCAGGGAACCGTCCTCCCAGGTGTCCCAATGGCCGAGAACGACTTCCATGAACTCGTCGGCGCGGTCGTAGCGATGATCATGTTCGAGATGGGCGTCCTTTCCCATGTTGTGGGCTTCGCCGTCATTCACGGAGGTGACGACGTTCCATCCTGCGCGTCCGCCCGACATCAGGTCGAGGGTTGCAAAACGTCGCGCCACGTCGAACGGCTCGAAATAGGTGGTGGAGCAGGTCGAAGCGAGGCCGAGCTGCGTCGTGACCATGCCCATGGTCGTGAGTACGATCAGCGGGTCCATCTTCACGCAGCGGATGCCGTATTCGACGGTGTGGGCGTGATCGTTGCCGTAGCGGTCGGGCATCGCGAGGCGATCGTCGAAGAACGCGATGTGGAACTTGCCGGCCTCGAGGACGCGCGCGATCTCCTGGTAGTAGTCCGCCGACATGGAATCGTCGCGCGATTCCGGATGCCGCCAGGAGCTCGGCAGGTTGGTGCAGTTCTGCGCCTGCAGGAAGCCGACCATCGCCATTTGCCGTGTCATGCCGTCCTCCCTGTCACGCCAGATCGAGTTCAGATGCGAGCTGGTACTCGCCCGCGAGCGCCCGCAGCTTGTCCCACGTCGCGTCCTCGATCTCGATGCCGTCCTTGCGGCGCTGCTGCTCGCGGATGTATTCGACCTCGCCCGGATAGAACACGCCGGACGAGCCTTCCGAGGGCGGCGTCGACTTCAGGTAACGCGCGAACTCGCCGACTTCCTTCCTGAATTGCTCCAGCGGCCGGAAGGCGGCGACATTGAACACCGCCATGAAGCAGCCGTCATTGTGCCGGCCGGTCGGCTCGACGCCGAAGCCGAGGCCGGTGAGCAGGCCGCACAGCACCTCGACCATCGCAGCCAGGCCACTGCCTTTGTAGCCTTCGGTACCGCCGAGCGGCAGCAGCGCGCCGCCCTTGCGGTATTGCGTGGGATCGGTGGTGTGCCGGCCCTCCGCGTCGATGATCCAGCCTTTCGGAATCTCCTCCTTGCGCGCAACCGACAGCATGATCTTGCCGGCGGCCACCGCCGAGGTCGCCATGTCCAGATAAAACGGCGCGTCGAGATCGCTCGGCACCGCGATCGAGATCGGGTTGGTGCCGAGCCGCGGCTCGCGGCCGCCAAAGGGCGCGACGAGTTTCGGCGAGCGTCCGGAATCGGCGGTGGCAAGTCCGATCATGCCCTCGCGCATCGCCATCAAGGGATAGGCGGCGAGCCGCCCGACATGACTCTGCCGGAACACCGTGCAGGCCGCGACGTTGACTTTCTTCGCCTTGTCGATCGTCAGCGCCATCGCCTTGGCATTGACGTGGAAGCCGAAACCCCAATGGCCGTCGATCACGGTCGTGGTCGGCGACTCCTGCACGATGGTCCAGGGTGCGCCGGGTACGATGTGACCCGCCTTGATGCGGTCGATATAGGTCGGGACCGCAATGATGCCGTGGGAATCGTGGCCGGCGAGATTGGCATTGACGCAGCCGACCGCCACGGCGCTTGCTTCCTCGTCCGACGCGCCGGCCGCCTTCAACAGCGCCGTGCCGATGCGGGTGAGACGCTCGGCCTGAACGATCGGCATGGGGCTTCCTCTTTAACGGAGCCCGCGCGACGCGGGTCTTGCTTGTCGTGTTCCGTCTATCGTCTCAAACGGGTGGCGTGAGAGCAAGTCCGCAAACCGGCTAAACGGCGACGGCCGCCGTGCCGCTTACGCATGGCCGGTTTCCACCAAGCGGGATTGGGACGGCAGGCGGCTATTTTTCTTCGGCGACCAGCGTCGAGGTCGCGGGACCCTCGCCCATGATCAAGAGCACGGCATCCTCGTCCTTGGCGCCGTCCCAATGCACCTGCTTGCCATAATGGGTCACGAAGCTGCCGGCCGGCATCGGAACCGTGCCGTGCTCGGGATCGAACTTCGGACCTGTGCCGACCCACCATGTCCCCTGCAGCACCACGATGTAGCGGTCGTTGGGATGGAAGTGCGGATGGCTGAAATGGTTGCCCTTGGTCCATTTGTTGTAGACCATGTAGAAGCCGGGCTTTGAGGGATCGCCGACCACCACCGCCTGTTGCGCGCCGGCGGCATTGACCGGTCCCCACGGAATCTGATCGGGAAGCTTGTAGACCAGCGCGGCGGGATTGAGCTCGGCCGCCGAGCTGATGCTCAGCATTCCGGCAAAGACCGCCGGCAGGGCGAGATAGCGCCAGAAGCGGTTGGTCGATGTCATGACTGTCCTCCCGATGTGTGGCGCTGGAATACGCCCTCTCTTTGGTTGTTATGCTATCCGGCCACATTGTCGCGGCGCAAGCCGCTGGCAGCGTGTGGCTGAGTAGCGCAGGACGCAGTTGCAGCATGAGAAGCGCGTTGGCTTCGTGCCGCGCTTTGTTATCTTGCCGCCGCCAAGAACAACAATCAGGGAGGATTTGATGCGAACGGGATTGAAGACGATTGCAGGCGGGCTCGTGATCGGCGCCGCCATATCTTGCGCAAATGCGGTGTCCGCGGAGGACGGCTGGATCACGCTGCTCGATGCCAACAACAAGGGCGACTGGACGGAGGTCGGCAAGGCCAATTGGACGATGAAGGACGGCGCCTATTCCGCCGACAAGCTCGACGGCAAGGAGTTGTCCTATCTGGTCAGCAAGGATTCCTACAAGGACTTCCAGATCCGCGCCGAGTTCTGGGTCGACGAGGAGGCCAACAGCGGCATCTTCATCCGTTGCGATCGGCGCGACAAAATCGGCGCCAAGGATTGCTACGAGGTCAACATCTACGACAAGCGGCCTGATCCGTCCTACGGCACCGGCGCGATCGTCAACGTCGCCAAGGTCGATCCGATGCCGAAGGCGGCGGGCAAGTGGAACGTCTACGAAATTACCGCCAAGGGGCCGCATCTCACCATTGTGCTGAACGGGCAGAAGACCGCCGAGGTCGATGACTCGACGCACGTCAACGCCGGACCGTTCGCCCTGCAATACGGCTCGGGCGTGGTCAAGTTCCGCAAGGTGCAGATCAAGCCGCTCTGATTGGACGCTACTGCTTCAGTGAAAAAAAGTTCACCTCTCCCCAAAGGGAGAGGTGAAGAGAGCTACGCCGCCTTGCGCGGATGAGCCTGCTGATGCCAGGCCCAGGCCGTGCGGATGATGGTTCGGAGATCGGAATACGCAGGCGCGAAATTCAGCAACCTGCGCGCCGCGCTGACATCCGCGACCAGCCAGGCTGGATCGCCGGGCCGCCGCGGCTTGATCACGTGCGGCACCGCACGGCCGGTCTCGTCGGCGATCGCGTCGAGGATTTCGCGAACCGAATAGCCGGTGCCGGTGCCGAGATTGAACACGCCGCCAGCATGGTTCTGCAGCAGCAGTTTCAACGCGGCGACATGCGCCGCGGCGAGATCAGTGACGTGGATGTAGTCGCGGATCGCGGTGCCGTCCGGCGTGTCGTAATCGTCGCCAAACACCGCGAAGTCGCTGAGATGGCCCTGCAACGCCATCATGGCGCGCGGAATCAGATGAGTCTCATTGTCGCGCAACTCACCGATGCCGCCTGACGCGTCGGCTCCGCTGGCATTGAAATAGCGCAGGCAGAAAGCGCCAAAGCCATATGCGTTGCGATAATCGGCGAGCATGCGCTCGATCATCCACTTGGTCGCGCCGTAAGTGTTGATCGGCGCGCAGGGGTAATCCTCCGGCAGCGCCTTGCTATCGGCATTGCCATAGACCGCGCCGGTCGAGGAGAACACGATGCGGCGGCAGCCGGCGCTGTGCATGACTTTCAGCAGCGACAACGTGCCGACGACGTTGTTGATGTAATATTTTTGCGGATCGCTCATGGACTCGCCGACGAGGCTGGCGGCGGCGAAATGCATCACGGCAGCGATGTCATTTTCCGTGAACACGCGCGCGAGCTTCGCCTTGTCGATGAGGTTGCCAACCACGAGCGGTCCGCGGACAAAGCCGCGGTGGCCGGTCGAGAGATTGTCGAAGACGATGGGCTGATAGCCGGCCGCTTCGAGTGCGCGGCAGGCATGCGCGCCGATGTAGCCGGCGCCGCCGGTGACCAGGATCGCCGGCCTGTCGGTCATCGCTTGCGGGTCCGGCTGGTGTCTGACGGCCGGCTGCGATTGAACAGCAGATAGAGCGCGCGGGGATTGGTGGTGAGATAGCGCCAGAACAGCCGGCGCGGCTCGAGCCAGATGCGCCATGCCCATTCGAGGCCGAAATCCTGCATCCATCGCGGCGCGCGCGCGCGGCTTCCCGAGAGAAAGTTGAACAGGCCGCCCGAGGTCTTGATCACGCCGACATTGGTGAGACGCGGCGCGAACTCTTCGACAAAGGCCTGCTCATAGGGCACGCCGAGCGCGATCCAGAGATAATCTGGCGCCAGCGCATTGATCTCGTCGACCTTGGCGCGCAGCGCGTCACCGCGCAGATAGCCGTGGCTGTGACCGACGATCCGAAGCGTCGGATGCACCTTTTGCACGGCGGCAACCGCCGCGGCATTCTCCGCCTCATCGGCGCCGAACATGTAGAAGGTCAGGCCCGCGGCCGCGGCCTTGCACGCCACGATATGGAACAGGTCGGTGGTCGCGACCCGCTCCGGCAGCGGCGTCTTGGACTTGAAGCGCGATACGGTCACAAGCGGCTGCCCGTCGGCATTGATCAGGTCGGCGGCGCGGAACAGCCGCTCGGTCATCGGCTCGGTCGAGCAGCGCGCCAGCACCTCGCCATTGGCGGAGGTGCAATACAGAGGACGGCCGATCCGGCGATGCGGGAAAGCCATCTCGATCATGAAGTTCGCGGTTTGCTCGAGATCAAGCACAGCGAGCCGCAAGCCGCCCAGCGTGATGCGGGGGATTGCAGCGGTCGCGGCGCGACCCAGCGGATTCTGGCGGCGCTCAGGCATGGGCGCTGCCTCGCTCCCGCGCCATCGACGGCGGCGGTGTCAGTTCGTTGAGGATGACGCCCGCGAGCTTGCGTTGCGCGGGGCCGAGCGCGGCGATGATCTCTTCCAGCGCGTCGTTGATGTCGAGATTGACCGGCAGCACCGCGACGATGGCGTCCACCTCGTCGACCAGCTTGCGGTCGGCTGCGCCAAGCGGCAGCGCGGGGCCGTCGAGGATGGCGAGATCGTAGCCGCCGGCGGCCCTGGCCTGGGCGATGGATTTGCGGATCGCATCGGCGGCCTTCGCTTCGCTTGCGTTGACGGCGGGCAGGATCGAGATGCCGTTTGCCGTCACCGTTGCCCGCGAGGCCTTGCTGCCGATCGAAAGCCAGGCAAGCCGGCTCGGCTCACTCTTGCCGAGGCGGCTGACCTTGTTCGAGAGCTTGTGCGCCTCACGGTCGGCGTCGATCATCAGCACCTTCGCGTCGTCGCGGGCCGCGGCGAGCGCGAAGTTCAGCGTTGCAACGCTGCGATCCACAGCCGCGCCGGCGCCGATCACGGTAATGACGGGCATCCCGTTGGCGGGCGCGCGGCGGCCGATCGCAGTGCGAATATCCCGCAAGGCATTGAGGAAGGTCGTCATCGGGAAGCCCGGCCGCAGCGTCGGCCAGCCGAACCGCGTGACATCGGCGGTCGCACCGCCCTGCAAAATGCCGCCGAGCGTGCGGATCACGTCGGAATCCTGCAGCCGGGCGATGACGGGCTTCTCGTAGATCGCGGCTGGCGCCGGCTGCGGTGGCGCTTTGGCAGCGGGGGCAGGCTGCGGTTTGGCCTCCGGTTCGATCGGCTGCGGCCTGGAATTGTCGGGCGGCAGCCGATCCACGGCGACGATCCAGCCGGAGGCGCCGAGCGCACCCAGCATGAAGCCGAGGATCGCAATGATGCTCATCGCCGGCGGGAAGGTGCGCCGCTGCGGCACCGTCGCTTCGCCGATGATGCGCGCGGCCGACGTGTTGAGGCTTTCCTGCTCCTCGGTCTCGCGCGAGCGCTTGAGGAAGGCCTGGTAAACGTCGCGGCTCGCTTCGACGTCGCGCTCGAGTTCGCGCAGCCGCACCGAGGCCTGGCTGAGTTCGGTGCTCTGGCGCTTTTGCGCCTCCAGCGCCTTGTTCAGCGACGCCTCGTAATCGCGGGCGCGGGTCAGATCGTTCTTGGCCGACTGTGCGAAGCGATCGACCTCTTCGTTGATCGTGCGGCGCATGTCCTCGACCTGCTTCTCGGCCTGCTTGATCGCCGGATGCAGCGGACCGAGCTCGGCAGCGAGCTCCGCATGTTTCTTCTTCGCCTCGGCATATTGCGCGCGCAGATTGGCGATGGTCGGTGACTGCAATGCCTCGGCAATCGCGCCGGGATCGGTCGCGGAGCGGCGGCTCGCCTCGATCTGGTCGTATTTCGCCTGCGCATCCAGTGTCAGCGCATGGGCCGCCGCGAGCCGCTGGTTCGCGGCCGAGAGCTGCTGGTCGCTGAGCAGCGTGTCCTGGGTGCCGACGAAATTGTTCTGCGCCTTGTAGATCGCGAGCACGTTCTCGGCGTTGCGCAGCCGCTGCTGCAATTCCTTCAGGCGCCCGGACAGATCGGTCGTGGCGCGCCGCGCTGCGGTCGCCTGCGAGCTCTTGGATTCGGCGAGATAGGCGTTGGCAATGGCGTTGGCGAGCATCGCCGCCTTGGCCGGATCGTGGGACCAGACCTCGACGTCGACCACGAAGCTGCGCTCGGTCTTGCGGATGGTGACGTGACGAATCAGCGCATCGAGTGCGATGGTGTGATCGACCTTCGGTGCGGCGGCGAAGCGCAGCTCGATTCCGAACAGGCCGAGCAGCGAGGTCAGCGCTCCCTTGGAGGCGCCGCCGAACTCGGGATCCTTGTCGAGATTGGTGTCCTGGATCACCTTGAACAGCACGCTGTTGGAGGTGATCAGCCGGGCCTGGCTTTCCACCACCATCGACAGGCCGGAGACGTCCTGGGCGCGCGGCGTCAACTCGCGGTCGACCAGCTGCAATTCGCGCGGGTCGACATAAAGCTGGGCGGTGGCGGTGAATTTCGGCGAGAGGCTCTTGCCGATGGCGACGGCGGCAATCGCGCAACCGAGCGCGGCCGCGATGATGGCGGTCTTGCGCCGCCACAACAGGCGGAACAGCGCCAGCAGGTCGAAGCCCGACGACGCGGGCGAACTCGCCCGCGCGCCGGGTTTCCCCTGATCTATCGGCTGGTCAAAAACAAGCATCCCCAGCTTCCATTCGAACGGCCGCACGCATCGGCTGAGGGGTTACTCTTCGGGTCACGCGACGCGCCGAAAGGGACGCGGAATCAACGCAACAGGAAAAATTAACCATACTCATTGATGGACTATTCACCGAAAAGGCAAAGAAACCGTTTAAGCGCGCGCTCGCGCGATCGGCGGAAATTAACGAAGCGTTAGCGATCGCTGACCGCGCGCCGCGTGCTGCCATCCCCGAGATGTTGCGCAGGACGCTCATGGCTCAGGGTTTCCGCAGAATGGCGTGATAGTCACCGCGCCGCACGTCGATCCTGCGCGGCAGCAGCAGGTTCAGTGTCACCGACAATGTATCGATCAAGGCCGCGAACAGCGGGGAGCGTTCGCGCATCTCCGGATAGCGCGGGCTCTCATATTCCTTGCGATAGATCACCTGCAGACCATTCTTGCGCGCGAAGGCTTCCAGCAGCGCCGGCGTGACCAGCGGGTGAAAATAGGTCGGGAAGGGCGGCTCGCCCGGCAGGCCGGCATTCTTCTTGCCGACGATGTGGCGGTAGAACCAGATGTGGAACCAGTGCGGCGTGTATTTGGTGACGACGCCCGACAGTGAACGCGGGTTCGGCGCGCCGATCAGGATCAACCCGCCGCGCCTCAGCGACTGGAAGAAGCCGGCCAGCGCCGCCTCGACATAGGGAACATGCTCGAGCACGTTGTAGCAGATGATGAGATCGAAGCTGTTTGGCGGGAACCGGTAGGTCTGGATGTCGCCGAGGATCGTCTTCTGCGCATAGCTGTTGTTGCGGATTTGATCCTCGTCGATGTCGACCACGGTGACATGCGAGCGGCGCAACACATCGGGCGGCAGGAAGCTGGTCGAGCCGCCGCCGGCCTCGTAGACGCTCAGCCCGTGCGCCGGCAGCTCGACGTTGAGGATTTCGTGCACGGTCAGAAGGCTGTCGAGCGCTTCACCCGCAGGCAACTCCAGCAGCGCCTGCAACTCCGCGGCCGATAGCGTCGTGCGCGGCGCGGAATCGCGCGCGGGAGGCACGGCATGAACGAGATCGAGGGCGGCCGACTTGGTCATTGACTCGGTCCAATGGTGATGTTGGCGCTGTTGGCGCGGAGCAGCGCAAGGCCGCTCCTGACGCGCCGGCGGGCATAGGAAATGTCGAACAGCCAGCCCAGCGACGCATAAGTAACGGCGCCGGTGAGTGCGAGCACGACGCAGGCGACGAGATGGGAGGCGTGCAGCTCCTTGTCGAGCGCGGCCACAACGAGCGCCATGATCAGGCCCGCGATCATGATCAGCCCGAGTCGACCGATCGGGAGCGGGACCGGGAAGGCGAGGCGGCTCAGGGCGAGCGCGCAGATAAATCCGATCACGTCGGCGCCGAGCCGCGCCCAGGCGGCGCCGATCGCGCCGTGGCTTCGCACCAGCACGTAAGAGAGGGCTACGTTGGCGACGATGATCGCCACGGTGTTGATCAGGTAGAAGCCGTTGCGCCCCGAGAGCAGGAAGCTCGCGTGCAGATATTGCTGCGTCATGATCTGGAAGATCACGGCGACCGCGACGATCGGCATGGTCTCACCGGCGATCTCGCGGAAATCGGCGCCGAGCACCACGTTGGCGACATGCCATGAGATCATGGCAAAGCCGAGCGCGGCCGGCAGCGTGATGCCGAACAGCAGCTCGGCGCATTCGGCGAAATGCGCGCGCACCGCGGCGTCGCCCTGGCGCGCCTGGATCTGGATCGCGAGCGGGAAGAAGGCCGCGGCCGTGCTCATTGCCGGCAGCATCAGGGTCTGCCGCACGAGGTCGAGGGCGGCGACATATTTGCCGGCATCGGCCGGGCCGACCAGATTGGCGATCATGAAGCGGTCGGTGACGCTGGAGATCGCAAGCAGCGTGAGCGACAGTGTCAGCGGAAGTCCCTGCCGTGCCAGAGCGGCGAGCTCGGAGCGATCGAAGACGAGCCTGGTGCCGCGCCATGCCGCGCGGGACTGGATCAGGATCGCAAGCAGGCAGGCGGCGGTCGCCGCCAGCAGCAGCTGCAGTCCTGTCGGGCTGACGAGCGCTGCGATCACGCCGAGACCGAGCACGCCCGTCGAGCGCACCAGCGTGCCGCGCATCACCGAGAACGCCATCAGCCGGGCCCGGATCAGGTCCTGGGTGAGATCGAACAGACCGATCGCGGCCGAGAGCGCGACCGCGGCGACCGCGGCCATCGTATCGAGCCCGATCAGGCGTCCGAGCGCGAACGCGAGCGGCGTGGTGAGGCAGACGAGCGCAAATCCCGTCGCGACCACGCCACGCACCTCGGTGCCGTCGTTGCGGGCGTGTCCGCTGAGCACGAGATTGCGGAACCAGCCGGCAAGGAAGACGCTGACGACCGAGGCGAAGCCGACGCCCAGCAGATAGATGCCGTAATCATGCGGCGAGAACAGCCGCGTGAACATGAACACGCTCAGCAGTCCCAGCACGGCCGAGAACACGTTGGCGGTCAGGTTGATACTGGCTTGCCCGATCAGCATGCCGTGACCAGCCCCGCGGGTTCGGTGGCGGAGACGAGCGGCGCCAGCGTCGCCTCGTTCTCCATGATGGCGGCACGAATGATTTCGACCGGCGTCAGCGAGAACGACGCAACGGAGAAGGCGACGTCGTCGCGGCCCGCGCGGTTGAACAGCCGGCTCAGCCCGGGCTTGTCGAGACGCGGCGCCTCCCAGTAGCTGACGCAAGGCGTGCTCGCGACCGGCGCGTGGGCCGCAGCGGAGGCGGCGTCGGCCTCGGCGAAATAGCCATAGAGCATGTATTCGGAGAAATCCCGGGTGCGGCACAGCGCCTCCACCCAGCCGCGGCCGGTCACGGACTCGATGCGGTCCACCATGGCGCGCGTCGTGTCGCGATCCCAGAAGATGATGTGGCCGATATAATCAGGCGCGGGCAGCGGCGGCGCCGGAAGCCCGAGCAATTGATGGCTGGTCGCCACCCAGCGCGAATGGCTGGCCTGGTCGGCCGTGACCTCGTTGGTGACGCGGAACAGGGGAAGCGTGTTCGGCGCCTGAAAGCGCGCAAGGTCGAAGTCGCGGAAGAACACGATGTCGGAGTCGAGGATGCAGTAGCGCTCATACGGCAGCGTCGTCGCCGCGGCGATCTTCAGCAATTGCTGCACATGCCAGCCGCTCACCGGTTTGGCGCGCAGCGACCACCAGAACTGGCGCCGCTTGCGGTGGAACATGCGCGGCATCGGGCGCAACCAGGCGGGCAGGAAGGCGGAGGCGGGAATGACGGTGCGGCGGTCGCTGACGAAGCGGGAGAACAGATCGTAGTCGCTGTCGGGAACCAGCAGGTAATGCTTGTCGAACGAGGTGACATGCCGGTCCACGCTCTCGCACAGGAGTGCGCAGAGTTCGAGGTCGCGCGCATAGGTCGGGGTCAACAGGGCAACAGAGGTCATTTCCGAATTGCTCACAATTCTGACGGCAGAGTTCTTTTGGCGAATCCCTGGCGAATTCTTTGTCGACTAACAGCAAGATCGGTGCCGAAGGGCCATTAACGCAATGGCAGTGCTGTGGGGTGGTTAATTCGCGCCGCGATTAACCATCGCGTCTTATGTGTTCCCGCGCGATGCGCCATTGGACTACGACTTGCAGTACTGGTCACGCGAATTTCCGATCCGAATGCGGACATGACAGTCAAGGTTCATACCAGGCGCGAATTCCTCAGGCGTGCCGCCGCGTTCGGCGCGACCGCGCTGTCCGGAGTGTCCGCTTTTGCGACATCGGGGACAGCTGCGCGGGGAAGCGAGCGCGCAGGGTTAATTCCGTACGGCTCCGCGGTGCGCGCAGGCGCGCTTGCGACCGACACGGCCTATCGCCGGGCCATCGTCGCGAATTGCGACATCATCGTTCCCGAAGGCGAAATGAAGTGGCCGGACGTGCATCCCGCGCGCGGCCGCTTCGACTTCGAGAAGGCCGACGCGCTGGTGGATTTTGCCCGTCAGCACGAGATCGGGATCCGCGGCCATACGCTGGCCTGGTATGGCGGCATGCCGGCCTGGACCAACGAGATCGCGAGCCGCGCCGAGGCCGAAGGAGAACTGGTCGGTCATATCGAGACCGTGGTGTCCCGTTATCGCGGCGACATTCCCTCCTGGGATGTCGTCAACGAGCCGCTGGTCGACTGGCCGGAGGATGCCAAATCGCTGCGGCCGTCGATCTGGACCAGGCAGATTGGTCCGGACTACATCCCGATCGCGCTCAAGACGACCGCGCGGACCGATCCGACAACGCGCCTGGTGCTGAATGAATACGATGTCGAGTACAAGGGCGATCGCTTCGCCGCCCGCCGCAAGGCGCTGATCCAGTTGTTGCGCTCGCTGCGCGACCGCGACGTGCCGCTGCATGCGGTCGGCCTGCAGTCGCATCTGTTCGGCGACCGCGCTCTCGATCGCGACGGTTTGCAGGCCTTCTTGCATGAGGTCGCAGCCCTCAAGCTCGACGTGCTGATCACCGAGCTCGACGTGATCGATTACGAATTTCCGGCCGATATCCGCGAGCGCGATGCGCGCGTCGCCGCAACGGCACGGGACTATCTCGAGATGGTTTGCGAGGTTGTGCATCCCAAAGCGCTTCTCACCTGGGGCCTGAGCGACCGCTACACATGGGTGCCGACCTGGTTCAAGCGAACCGACGGTCTGCCGAACCGACCGTTGCCGCTTGACGCCGACCTCAGACCGAAGCCGCTGTTCGACGTCATCGAAGGCTTCAGGCGGAAGTTTGCATGAACCAGATTCCGACCCAGCCGTTCGCGAATGCAGGCCGCGCGCTCGCGGCAGTCTCGTCTGCGCTCGATGCCTCGGTCGCGACAGTGGTCTGTATTCCCGCCTTCCGCCGCCCGCGGCTCTTGCGCGCGACGCTGGAGTCGCTGGCGACGCAGCGGAACGATCGGCCTTTCGCCGTCGTCATCGTCGACAACGATGCAATGGCCAGCGAGAGCGTTCCGGTCGCGCGCGAATTTCTCGCTGCCGGCCGACTGCAAGGCTTCTGCGTGGTCGAGCCGCAGCAGGGCAACTGCCACGCCATCAATGCCGCGTTCGCGACCGCGCTCGCGACGTTCCCGAATGCCCGGCATTTCCTGATGATCGACGACGACGAGATCGCCTCGCCCGATTGGCTTGCGCTGATGGTCCGCGCCGCGGAGAGCACGGGCGCCGACGTGGTGGGTGGTCCGGTCTGGCCGGTGTTCGATGATGCGGCAAAGCAAAATCTCGAGCGCCATCCGGCGTTCAAGCCGGCCTATGATAAAAGCGGCGGCGTGCCGATGATTTACGGCTGCGGCAATTGCCTCATCACGCGATCGGTCTTCGAAAGGCTCGGCGCGCCCGCGTTCGACCTGCGCTTCAATTTCCTCGGCGGCGGCGATGTCGACTTCTTCACCCGTTGCCGCCGCGCCGGCATGAGATTTCACTGGGTGGCGGAAGCCGTCATCACCGAGACCGTGCCGGAAACGCGCAGCCAACCGCGCTGGCTCGCGCAGCGCGGCCTGCGCATTGGCGCCATCAATTATCACGTCCAGCGCAAGGTCGCGCGGACGCCTCTTGCGCGTGCAAAGCTGTTCGCCAAAGTGCTGGCCTTGATGCCGCTGTCGCTGGTCCGCGCCGCAAGGCTTGCCGCAACCGAGCACAAGGCGCTGATCGCGCTGCACCCGACCCTGGTCGCGGCCGGCGGCGCGCTGGCCGTGATCGGTATCGAGCCGCATCAATACAAGGCCTCGAAGATCAAGCCATGAGCGAGCTTGCCGTCATTTCGCAGGGACGCGCGCTGGTCGGAGAAATCCGGCGGCAGCAGGTGATGGACGTCGTTCGCGCCGCCGCCTTCATCGGCGCGCTGCTGGTCGCCTGGATCTCGCTGCGGCCCTTCGTCGATCTCAGGCAACAGGAATTGATGGACTCGGCCGCGACCGGCAACGAGACGATGACCTATCTCGTCTTCGGCGGGTTGACCGTGCTGACGATCCTGCTCGCGATGCGCGACAGCCTGCGCGGGCTTGGAACGCTGATCGCGCCGGGATATCTGCTGTTTGCCGGCTGGACCGCAGCGGTCGGCGTGCTGCTGTCCAGCGATCCCTCGACTTCGCTCAAGCGCTTCGCGCTGACCGCCTGCGTCACTTCGGTTGCGGCCATGCTGATGCTGCTGCCGAAGTCGCAGTCCGAATTGGCGCGATGGCTCGGCATCGCCGCGCTGATCCTGCTGGCGACCTGCTATCTCGGCATCGTTTTCGTACCGCCTCTCGCGATGCATACTGCGTTCGACACCCAGGAGCCGCACCTCGCCGGCGACTGGCGCGGCGTGTTCGGCCACAAGAACGTCGCGGCCGCGGTGACGGCAATGCTGCTGTTTCTCGGCATCTATGTCGCGCGCGCAGGATCCAGGCTGCTCGGTATGGCCGTGATCGTGCTGGCCTCGCTGTTCCTGCTCAAATGCGCCGGCAAGACCTCCACCGCGCTGATCTTCGTAGTGCTGGCGCTGACCTCGCTCACGACGATCATCCGCTCGTTTGCGCTGCGCACGATCATGCTGCTTGCGCCACTCGTCATCCTCACGCTGCTCAGCATCGGCACGGTCATGAGCGATGAGCTTGCCGGGATCGCAAAATTGCTGCCGCTCGACACCAGCTTCACCGGTCGCACCGACATCTGGGCATTTTCGATCCAGGCGCTGCAGGCGAAATTGCTCACCGGATACGGCTTCGCCGCGTTCTGGGGATCCGGCGCGATCCGCGACCTGCCGCAGGGCATGGAGTGGACGGAGTATGCATCCCACAGTCACAACGGCTATCTCGACACCGCGCTGTCGATGGGTCTGCCCGGCACGCTGCTGTTGATCGCCGTGTTCGTGATCGCGCCGCTGCGCGATTTCCAGCGCGCCGACGACGGCGGCAATGGCGGGCCGCTCGCGATGGCGCTGTTGCGGATCTGGCTATTCGGTATCTATCTGTCCTCGCTCGAAAGCTTCTTCCTCGATCGCGCCGATCCGATTTGGTTCACGTTCCTGTTCGCGGTATTCGGGCTGCACTATCTGGCGCGCTTCCGCCTCAGGGAGTGAACTCGGCCGCGATCGCTTCGCCCAATTCGCGCCACCAGCCGTCGAAATCGAAGGACAGTGGAACCGACGGCCGTTTCACCGCCGCAACGATCTTGTCGGCATAGCCGTCCGCATCGGCGCCGCGCGTCACGAGCACGATTGTGCCGCGCTCGATCAGCTCCTTGAAGCGCGGATGGTGGTCGAATTCGTCGGCCTCGGCCGGTCCCGTGACGACCAGGGGCTTGCCGGATTGCACGCCGGCCAGAATGCTGGAGCGGCGCGCAGTGATGCCCTCGTCGAGCGGATAGCAGAAAACGTCGAGCTCGCTGAACAGCCCGAACACTTCGTGCTCGGAGGCGACATAGCCAGTGACGATGACGTCGTCGGCAACGTCGAGCTCGCGCGCGCGAGCGTAAAAATCCTCCTCGACATTGTCCATGGCGCGGATGAAGGAGCCGATATAGACCACCAGCGGCTTCAGGCCGCGCGCCTTCAATGCCGTGCAGATGTCGAGCAGCGCATTCGGCTGCTTGGCCGGATAGATCGAGCCGAAATGGCCAATCACTAGACGTCCTTGCGCGCGCGCCTCGGCAAGCCGCTGGCGCAATTTTGAATCGGCGACGCCGGCCGGCGCCTCGACGTTGGGCGGCAGCGGCGCAAGCGCGCATTTGCGCGCGGTCCAGCCGACCAGCGGATCGTCCGCGAGCTCCTTCCGCACCAACGGCGAAAACATCACGATCCGGTTCGCGAGCAGTACCGCCGGCAGGTAGGTGATGCGGCGCAGCCAGTGCAGGCTGCGCCATTCGTGTTGGACCAGGATCACGCGCCGTCCGCGCAAGCGCGCGAACGACAGCGCGAGCAGCGGCGACGGAATCACGCGCTTCCAGGCCACGATCGGAAAATTGCAGACGATGTTGCTGGCTGAACCGACGCCGCGCCAGATCTCCACGAGCGAGCCTTGCGTTTGTGACAAGGTTAACGCCGCAGTCGAGCCGGGCTCCAGCTTCTCCAGCGTCTCGGCAAGGCGCAGGGTAAATTGCCCGACGCCGCATTGCATCTGCGGTCCGGCGCCGAGGATGAGCGCACGCGTGGTTGATGGAAGTGTCATGCAGCGAAAGTATGATTTTGCTGGCGCGGATTGTATCGTTTCGCGGAAACGAAAGCTTTGCAGCGACAATAATTCTGTCGCGTTAGCCTTACTCCGCGAAGGTTGGGTTCCATTGCACGCTTTCGCTTTCCCCGGCGCCCGTCTTGCCAGATTGTGCGGTGAGATCGCACCGCCGTCCCGCATGAGGACGGCGGACGAGCGGCTGACGGCGTTTCGAAACGGCCTCGGCCCAAGAAGACTGCAACGAAGAAGGGCGTGAACATGACATTCGGGACCGTGTTTACCAATTGGGATGCGACGCATTCGACGCTGTGGGGACATCAGCCGATCAAGCTTTCCCACGAGTTGCACAAATCGCCGCTGTTCTCGCGCGACGCGCTTGCTGAATTGATCCGGCGCTATCCGCGCGAGCATTACAGCCTGATCCAGACCGGCCCCAAGGGCGGAAAGCGCGTCTGGCGCGAGGGCGAGATCGGCAGTTTTGACGGCGAACAGGTGATGCGCGCGATTGCCGGCGGCGGCCTCTGGCTGATGATGCGCGACGTCGGCACCATCGATGCCTGCTACTACGCCATGGTGGAACGGATGTTTGCCGAAGTCGCGGCGAGGGTGCCGGGTTTCAAGACGCGGACCCATCAGGAAAGCCTGCTGGTTTCGTCGCCCGACGCGGTCGTGCCCTATCACGCCGACCTGCCGGGGCAGGCGCTGATCCAGCTGGTCGGCCGCAAGCGCGTCCATGTCTATCCGAACACGCCGCCCTTCATCACGCCGGAGCAGCTCGAGGACATCGCGATCTTCAATTACGAGCTCGATCTACCCTATCAGCCCTGGTTCGACGACCATGCCAAAGTGTTCGACGTCGGCCCGGGCGAGATGCTGAGCTGGGAGCTCAACGCGCCGCATCGGGTGGAAAATCTCGACAGTTTCAGCGTCTCGATGACGGTGTCCTACACCACCGACCAGATTCGCCGCCGCGACGTCGTCAATCTCGCCAACGGCCTGTTGCGCCATCGCTTCGGCTACACGCCGAAGACGCGCAACCTGACCGGCCCGTCGTTCCTCGCCAAGAAGGTACTGCAAAAACTCTGGCGCGACTCCGGCTGGGTCAAGCGCGAGCGCAGGGCGCGTCGCCCGACCGAATTCAGGCTGGATGCCGCCGAGCCCGGCGGGATCGTCGAGCTGTCGCGGGCGGCCTGACGGTTCAAGATGGCGATGGCAGTGCTGACGGCAGCAGCGGGAGATCTTGACGCGGGCGAGATCGCTCGCGCGGCGGATTACCACGTCGAATTGTTCGACGACTGGAGAAAGGCCGCGGCGCGCTGGACCGGGACGCGCCCCACCACGCCGTTCCAGGATTTCCGCTGGCTTGGCGCCTGGTACGGCGCGTTCACCGAAGTCGAGCCGCTGGCAGCGGTCATCACCGATGCGCGGACGCTGGAGCAGGCGGCGCTGCTGCCGCTGGTCCGCCGGACCCGCCGCGGCGTGCGCACCATCGAATTTGCAGATCTCGATCTCACCGACTACAACGCGCCGCTGCTCGGCCCCGCCGCGCCGCGCGATGCGGCCGGCGCGCAGGCGATGTGGCGGGAGCTGCTTGTCGCGCTGATGCGGATGCGAGGCGGCGCCGATCTCATTCGTCTGCGCAAGCTGCCGCGCGATCTCGACGGCCGTCCCAATCCGCTGGCGCTGCTCGAGGGCACCTTCCGCTCCGCGGTGAACGGCAACCTCGTGACGGTCGGCGAGGATTTCGACGCATGGCGTCATTCGCTCGGACGCAACGCCCGCAAGGGATTCCTGAAAAGTTGGCGCGTGTTCAGCCGCGAAGCGCAGGCGCAATTCAAGGTCGTCACCGATGCCGAAGAAGCTTCGCGCGTGATGGCGGCGATGGAGGTCCAGCAGGGCGCGCGGATGCAGGCGCTGGGACTGAGCTACAGCCTGAGCGATCAGGCCTACGCCGCGTTCTATCGCGATCTTGTTGCCGCCAATCTGGCCACCGGCTATGCCGTGCTCACCGCGCTGATCGTCGGCGAGGAGGTGGTCGCAACCCTGCTCGGCATCCGCAACGGCGCGCGTTATGTGATGGTGCGCTTCAGCAATGCCGGCGAAAAATGGGCGAACTGCTCGCCGGGCCTGCTCGTCATCGAGCGCACCATGGAAGCGTTGCATGCGGACGGCGTGCGCAGTTTCGATTTCGGCACCGGCAATTATGCCTACAAGCGGAAATTCGGCGTGACGCAATTGCCGCTGCTCAATATCACCAAGGCGTTGAGTTGGCGCGGCAAGCCCCTCGCCCTGCGCGACCGCATCGTGCGCGAAGTGCGCAGCTATCCGCGGCTTTCGGCACGGATCAGCCGCGCGCTCGGCACGCGCTCAATACGCGAGGAGGTTTAAACCCGCCGCACGACGCCGGGCTTGCCGGATTCACATTCCAGCGCCTCGCGATCCCATTTCGCCGCATTGGCCGCGGCTTCATAAGTGGTTTGCAGAAAAGCGAGCAATGCGCCGTCCGGATCATCGGACGCGCGCACGGCATCATAGGGCAGGATGAATTCGCCGACAGCTTCGCTGAAGAAGGTGGCGTCGGGTTTGACACACGCTGAACGAAATCCGTCTGGCTCCCGATAGGCATAGGAATAAAACGCGGGATAGTCGATCGCGCCGCTTCCCGGCCAGAAACCGGCACTGCTAACCTCGTGCGAATAGGCCTCGCAGGCGACAGCATCGGGGAGCGATGGAACGCCGCCTGGATGGCGCGGGGCGCGCCGGCCGGAAAAGCGCGTCACCGCCAGGTCGAAACTGCCCCAGAAGAAATGCACCGGACTGGCCTTGCCGAGGAAGCCGGTGCGGAATTGCTTGAACACGCGATCCGCGTTGACGAGGATGGCGAAGAAGCGACCCACCGCTTCGGTATCGTAGGAGGCGTGTGCCGTGTCGAGGGAGAAGCGGACCGGCTCCGGAAGCTCGTTCGGCATCTCATCGATCGTGACGTGAATGCCGAGCTCGGCGAGATCAGCCATGATCCGCGTGTAGAAGCTCGCCACCGAGTGTCCGGCGAGCGCGAACCGGCGCGTCTCGCCGTCGCTGACGGATATCCTCAGGGCGTGATCGATGAAGTCGAATGCGATTTCGAAATTGCGCGCGGCGTACGGGATCGGCGACGTCGACAGCCCCCGCCCGGTCACATAAAGCGTGACGTGCCAGGAATGGTTGAGCCACGGCGATAGCGTCAAGCGGATCTTGCCGACGATTTGTGTCCAACGATGCAACGTCGCGTAAGTGTCACGCCATGAGGCTGTCGGCAATTCCGGCCACGACGCTTGCTGGCTCTCGGTCATCGCAACGCTCCCGGATTCGTGATGCCTCGATGCATATCACAAAGCCGTAACGTGCGGTCACGAAGCCGTGCAGCCCTCGCAGCGGCGCTTGCCCCGCGTCGCGCGAAAAAGGCTCCTGCAATACCAGCGCCGCGCGATCGCCTCGAGCGGGCTACGTACCAGTTGAGCCATAAAGAGAATTTCGACCATGGCCTGTCCTTCGTCCCCAGACCATGGAGATAGGACGGCATTCCCTCAGGAGAATGCCGTCCTGTTTCTATCTGCCATGCGCTGCCCAATGACGCTTAGCCGTGCAGCTTCCTCGCGGTCTCCGCGATCACGCGGCCTTGATAGCGCGCGCCGGCAAGCTCGTTGGCGCTGGGCTGACGGCTGCCGTCCCCGCCGGTGATGGTGGTGGCGCCGTAAGGCGAGCCACCGGTGACCTCGTCGAGCTTCATCTGGCCGGCGAAGCCGTAGTTGAGGCCGACCACGGTCATGCCGAAGTGCAGCAGGTTGGTGATGATCGAGAACAGCGTGGTTTCCTGGCCGCCATGCTGGGTCGCGGTCGAGGAGAAAGCGCCGCCGACCTTGCCGTGCAGCGCGCCTTTCATCCAGAGGCCGCCGGCCTGATCGAGGAAGTTCGCCATCTGCGAGGACATGCGGCCGAAGCGGGTGCCGGTGCCGACGATAATGGCGTCATAGTTCGCGAGCTCTTCGACCCTCGCGATCGGCGCGGCCTGGTCGAGCTTGTAGTACGAGGCCTTGGCGACCTCGGCCGGTACCAGCTCCGGCACGCGCTTGATGTCGACGCTGGCGCCGGTTTCGCGGGCGCCCTCGGCGACCGCATTGGCCATCGCTTCGATATGGCCATAGGCGGAGTAATAGAGGACGAGAACTTTGGTCATGATGGTCTCCATAATTTTTCGAGGATTGTTGAGGGATCGAAGCGCACTCAGTCGTCATGGCCGGGCTCGTCCCGGCCATCCACGTCTAAGTCGCGGATGGAAAGTCGTGGATGCCCGGCTCAAAGCCGGGCATGAAGAGTGTCGTTACGCCGCGTCGACCAGCACCAGCTCGGAATCTTCCAGCGCCTTGATGGTCAGCCTGGCTTCGTCTGTTATCGCAGCACCATCGCGGGCATTGACCCGCACGCCGTTGACCTCGACGCTGCCGGCTGCCGGCACGAGATAAAGATTGCGCGCCTTGCCGGCGTCGTACTCCGCGCTCTCGCCGGCCTTGAGCGTGGTGGCGAGCACGCGCGCATCGGCGCGGATCGGCAATGCGTCGGAATCGCCGGGCAATCCGCTGGCGATGGTGACGAGCTTGCCGGAGCGGTCCGCCTTCGGAAACGGCTTCGAGCCCCAGGTCGGCGCGCCGCCTTGTGTCTTCGGCTGGATCCAGATCTGGAAGATGCGGGTCAGCGTCGGCTCGAGATTATATTCGGCGTGACGGATGCCCGAGCCCGCGCTCATCACCTGGACGTCGCCGGCCTCGGTGCGGCCCTTGTTGCCGAGCGAGTCCTGATGCGTGATCGCGCCCTCGCGGACATAGGTGATGATCTCCATGTTGGCATGGGGGTGCGGAGGGAAGCCGCTGTTCGGCGCGATCTCGTCGTCGTTCCAGACGCGCAAGCTCCCGTGGCTGACGTTCTTCGGATCGTAATAGTCTGCGAAGGAGAAGTGATGCTTCGCCTTCAGCCAGCCGTGATCGGCGCCGCCGAGCGAATCGAATGGTTTCAGCGTGATCATGTGATGTTCCTTATGCGCGGTTCTGATTCTGGTTCAGGCGCCGAAGCCGCCGTCGACATTGAGCACGGTGCCGGTCACGAACGAGGCTTCGGGGCTGGTCAGGAAGACGACGCCGGCGGCGATCTCTTCGGCGGTGCCGAAACGCTGCAG
>Ga0070741_10007016_pt1 | contig 23703 bp, 17 predicted proteins | sample Coa_R1_4_FD_66440 | JGI IMG/M metagenome (GOLD analysis project Ga0070741, IMG submission 66440) | Surface soil microbial communities from Centralia Pennsylvania, which are recovering from an underground coalmine fire - Coalmine... | ecosystem: Environmental > Terrestrial > Soil > Unclassified ...
TGCGCAGCACGAAATCAAGGCCGTTGGCGGGCGCCGTATTTTGAAACTGGATGGGACCGGCTGACACTGCCCCGCGCAAGGTTTGCGGAATACAAAGCGCAAGCCCCGCGCTGCCGAGGCGCTTGGCGAACTCCCGTCGGGTCAGTGGGCTACGGTTGCGCATCCGGATCCTGGTCCCGGTAGGACTTGTGCTGGAATGCATCAGAAAGCTGGGCGGCTTCGGCAAATGCCCGCTCCGCATCCGCGCCACGATCCATTCTCTTCAAAACCGTTCCCAGCAGATAGTGCAGAGTTCCCTTTTCATCTGGATATCCGTGCTCGAGTGCGGGAGCCAGGTTCTGCCAGGCTTCATCCCAGGCTCCGGTCTGAGCGCAAGCCTTTGCCAGTTCAACCCGGCCCGTGACATCGCGGGGATTGCGGGCCGCCAGTTCCCGCAGATAAGGGAGCGCGGCGGCATAGTCCCGATCCTGCATGGCGATTTTGGCCAGCGTGCGCTTTGCTCCCGCGCGCTGCGGATCGATTTTCAACGCCGCCTGTGCGCTGGCGCGGGCAGGATCGGCCTTGCCCGCGCCGAACTGGGCCTCCGCAAGCCGTTCCAGGAGGGCAGGATCATTCGCGGCCATGGTCAGCGCACGCTCGTATTCAGCCATCGCCAGATCCGGCTTAGCCTGCAGCCGCAAGAAGATGTCGCCGCGCATGGTGTGGACCGACGCCTGGTTCTCCCCTGACTGCTGTACCTGCTCCGCCGCCCGCCCCGCTTGCTCGGAGTAACAGCGTGACAGCTCAAATAACCCATATAGGTCAGGGCTCGCAGTAGCCACTCCGCGTTCCAGGGCCGGGATCGCATGGGCGCAATCATCCAGGCTCGCAAAAGCCACGCCTCGCCGCAGCCATGCCCGCGGCTGTTCTGGGCTCGGAGCCGCCAGTTTCGTGACTTGCTCCCATCTCTGTTCGTCAAAGAGTTTGTCGGGCCCCAGGTTTGCCGCCGTAGTAACACCGAATTGGCACCGCGCATTCTCGTTTCGAACGCAGGCGGCGAATCGGGCGGCGGCCCCGGACATCACGCCTTGCGGCGGCTGTAGTCGCGCGGGCCACTTTCCCGTTTCACTCGACAGCATTTGGGGCGATCGCCCTGCCACCGCGTTGAGCCGCAGGTTCACCCGCTTCCACTCTCCGGCCTGCGCCGCCAGTCGGGCGTCCACCAACCAAGCCTGAAGATCGTTTGGATTCACCTGCAACGCACGCCGGCAGGCTTCGGCGGCTGCACCCGCATCCCCGCCATCGAACGCCGCACGGGCCAGGTCAGACCAGATACCCGGCGCGGTGGGATCGAGATCTGCAGCCCGCTGCAGCAGCGGCGCCTGATCGCTATCGTGCAAGCCGTGCGCCAGAGCTCGCAATCGATACTCCGCGGCCAGCCCTTTAGTCGAACTGCGCAGGAATCCGGAGATGTTTCCGAAGCGTGCCAGCGCGAAATCAACAAACGCGACTGATGCCTCGGCCGAACCTGGAGCAACTTCCACCGCTCTCATGTAGGCCGCTGCCGCGTCCCCAAACAGCTCTCGCCGGGCATACGCTTCTCCCAAGTACGCCAGCGGAAACTCCTCCTTGGGCCGCAAGCGGGACGCTTTTTTCAGGTAAGGAATGGATCCTTTGACCTCGCCCGTCCGTAGAGAATCGATGCCCAGCAGCAGATTGACGAAGTAATCATCCGGCTGCATGGCATAGGCCCGGTGCAGCAGGGGTAAAGCGCCAGGAAAATCGCCGTGCTGGTGCAGTTCAAACGCCTTCTGCACTAAGCCCTTGAACTCATCTTCGGCAAAGGCGAGGAGGCCGGCGAGGACCAAGGCGGCCAGGGCGAAGATCCGAAACCACGCTCCCGCTCTCAATCTCACTATCTTCATCTGAATGCCGGATGCCCGGCCGGCACCATCAGGATACCCGGAAATCCCGCGAGGAGGACCGCAAGCGCCCGAATCTGTGAAGGAATATTCGATAAACATTCGGCATTCGGAGAGCCGATCAGGTACGCTTGCGCGGTATGGTGGCACGCTTCTTCTTCAAACTCGGTCCCATTTGTCTTTTGCTCTGCCTGCCTCTCCCTACCCTGGCGCAGAAGCCGCTTCCCCCACTGAAAGACGGCACAGTGCTGAACGCTAAGGGCGAATACCGGCAGGACGAACCGCTGTACATTCAAGGTCACGTCAAACTCCAGGGGATCGATCTCGATCTCCGGGGACCAATCACGCTGGCTGCAGGCGCCCATTTCGAGATCGACGATGTCAGAATCAAAGTCTCCGATCCGCCGAACACCGCCAATGGAACCAGCCGGTTGCACTGTGAAGGACCCGCGAAATTCACCATTCGCCGTTCCAGGATGACGGCCATCGGCACCGCCCACCCCATCTGGTCCCTGCAGGGCAACTTGTCCGTGGATGGTTTTGAGACCCTGAACGCGGAGTTTCATCTCGACCATGTGCAGGCTCAGCTGAACAATTTCTCGATCTTCGAACTGGAGATCTCGCGTTCCAGCGAAGTGGTCGGAAAACATTTGCGCCTGGTCTTCCTGTCTACTCATACCGGCGATGACGAGCACCTCGACTTTTCCGATATCCCTGCCGACCAACCGTTCACCCGGAAACTGCGAATGGGATCTATGGCGCAGGCAGACCTGAGTGATACTTCAGCGCAGTTGTTCCTGCTTTATGTGCATGGCGGAAGCCAGGTGACGCTGAACCGGATCGGGCGCGCCCAATTGGCCATGTTTCCCCGTTGTCGCGGAACCCTGATTCTGCCTCACGGCAAGGTCGGCTCGGCCGCCTCCCCCATCATCATCCCTGCCGCCGGTGCGTCCGACTGCCCTTTCCGCTTTCAGCTGGCGGACGTTAACGCCGATACATGGGACGTCTATGCCGGAGGAGACGCCGACGTCACCTTCACCAACAGTGTCATTGATGAGCTCACGGCTGATGGCCGCGCAAAAGTTTCCGTGCGCGATTCGGACATCTATGCTGACTGGTTGTCCTGGGGCGGCGACGCCAAATTAAAAGTGGAAAAGTCCACCGTAGGAGCCCAGCGCCTGGCCGCACAGAGACCCGATCTCGCAACCAGCCAGGTGCGCCTCGGCGGTCACAGCGAAGCTGTCTTTGATCATGTGAAGTTTGACTGTGGCGTCGTGGCCTCCGAAAATTCAAGCCTCGTGATTCACGATCCGGTAATCCCGCCGAAATACCTTCGCCGGACGGATGAAGCCAGCGTCAAAACCGATCCTGCACTTCCCCTCGAAAAATCGGCAGAGGACCATTGAAATGCAAGTTCGCGTGAGCACGGATTGGTCCTATCGCGGGCTGGACGCCGTGGTGCTGGAAAACCGCATGCTTCGCGTCGCCATCCTGCCCCAGGCCGGCGGCAAGATCTGGCAAATTACCTACAAGCCGCTCGACGCCGATTTGCTCTGGAACAATCCGCGAATCACTCCCGCGAAGTTGCCCCTCGGCTCTCGCTATGACGACGTGTGGAGCGGCGGCTGGGACGAGCTTTTCCCCAACGATGAAGCTGCCACGATCGAAGGCGAGAGTTATCCCGATCATGGCGAGTTGTGGACCGGAAACTGGACTGCGGAGCCGTTTTCGCAGGCCGAAGTCGCCGGCGTGCGCCTGAGGTTCATCACCCCCATCAGTTCGGTCGAAGTGGAAAAAACGGTTCGCCTGCGCGGCGACCAGGCTTGCATCGAGTTCGATCACCGCTTCACCAACCGCGGCAGAATCGAGTTTCCCTTCCTGTGGAAACTGCATCCTGCCATGGCCGTGTCGCCTCAACATCGAATTGATTTCCCGCCCATGAAAGTGCGCCTGGAGCCGGCATTCCCCGGCACTCTGGCAGGCGCAACTGATCCTGCGGACTGGCCCCTGATCAGGACTCCGGAAGGAGATGTGGACTTGCGGCGCATTACTCCCGAAACGGCTCGCCAGTTATATTTCTTCTACGGCACCGAGATGAAGGGTAACTGGTGCGCTTTGACCAACTCTGCCACCGGACTCGCTTGCGGACTGCAATTCGATCCCGCAGTCTTCCCTTGCTGCTGGCTGTTCGCCACCTACGGCGGCTGGCGCAACTACAACGTCGCCGTCCTGGAACCCTGCACCGGGTACCCGCTGAACTTTGACGCGATGAAAGCGGCGGGCCGGCATCGCACCCTGGCACCTGGCGAATCTTTGCGTACCGAAGTGCGCTTTGTCGTGCAAGAAGGATTGCGGTGCGTGGGATCGATGGACGCGTCCGGGGAAATGAGCGAAGAGCAATAGTCAGGACTTCACATCCGCCGCTTTCGGTTCCAGGGACAGCAGGATGGCCGCGATTATTGCCAGCCCCACTCCCAACCCCTGGGTAAGCGACAGGTGCTCGTGCAACACGGCCACCGCGAAGGCCACGGTCACCAGCGGGTACAGCGATATCAGCGAAATCACCACCGACGCCTTCCCTCCCGACTCCAGCGCGGTGAAACTGGTCAGCGCGCCCAGGCCGTTCAGGGTTCCTCCCGCCACGGCGGCCCAGAAAATCACCGGCCGCACATGCCAGTGCATGGGAACAAATACCGCCAGCGTCACGGAAATGGCGATCATCGCATAAGCGAACCAGATGAACGAAAGTTCGCTGGAAATTTTATTCGTAGCCAGTTTCTGCGTGACTCCGGTGATCCCCCAGAACACCAGCGCAATCGCTGCGAACCACAGCCATCCGGGCAATTGATGCATAGATCTCCGTTACATGCTCAACAGGTAGATTGCCGCCAGGGCAAGCGCCAGCCCGATCTTTTGAGCCGTGCCCACGCGCTCGCGCAGAAGTGTCACGGCGAGAATCACCGTGACCAGCGGAAACAACGCGGTCACGGGGGAGACGATGGATGCCTTGCCCCCCATCGCCAGGGCGTGAAAAAAAGCGATGTTCCCCGTTCCTCCCAGGATCCCGGTGAGAAATGCCCAGCCGATTCCAATGCGCCGCCCGGAACCGCCCGCGGCATTGCGTGGTGATCGCCAGACTATCGCGATCAGCGGCAGCAGCCCGAGGGTGAAGAAAACCTGGTTGGTGTCGGCATCGACGCCTTCGGAAGCGACTTTCGACACTGCGCCCCACGCGCCCCATACCAATATCGTCAGCAGGGAAAACGCCAGCCACCGGGGCATGCCCAGGATGCTGGGCATGGAAGCACGGGAGGTCGTTGAAGTTTCGGGCATCGCTTCTCAGCTGGCGACTTCCAGGATCATCTTGAGCGCAACTCCCGGATTGTGGCTCATGCGCTCCATCGCTTCCTGCCCGCGCTCCAGCGGCATGCGGACCGTCCAGGGCGTGAGATTGATTTCGCCCGCGATCAGCAGATCGAGCGAGCGCCGGAAATCCACCGGAGTATAGGCGAAAGACATCACCACGCGATGCTCTTTGCGGATGCTGGCAATGAAGTTCACTTCGCTGCGCTGGGTGCCCATGCCGAGCAATATCACCTGTCCGCCGGGACGGCAAAGATCAAAGGCCATCTGCCGGGCGGGGGCGCTTCCGCTCGCATCCAGCACCACATCGTAGCCGCGTCCCGCCTGGCGCACCGCCTCCGCCGCCGCTTCGGGGCTGCTCACGTTTGCCACGGCAGACGCTCCCAGCTTTTTCATGGTGGAAAGCCGCTCGTCGTTGACGTCCACGGTCAACACCTCCCGGGCTCCAACCCGCAGCGACGCCAGCAACGCCAGTGCTCCCATCGTCCCCGCGCCAACAATCGCGAACCGGAAAAATGGCGCCGGCGCAACGATGCGAAACATGTGGACGATGTTCGCCAGCGGCTCGGCCAGAATTGCCTGCTCGGATGTGAGCGAATCGGGCACGTCGTAAATCTGCCCTGAAGGCAGCGCCACGTACTCTGCGAAGGTTCCCGCCGTGGTGCCCAGCCCCAGCAACTTCCAGGATTCACACAGATTCTGCGCGCCAGAGACGCACGCGGTACAGTGCCCGCAACTCACCAGCGGATTGGCCACGACTCTGCGCCCGTCCGGACGCCGACCCAGCAACTCGTGTCCCAGAACAAGCCCCGGCTTGCGCAGTGCGCTGTGCCCTAAGAATCCCGAGATGTCGGAGCCGCACACGCCCGCTACCTGGATGGTGATCTCCTCTTCGCCGGGCAAAACGACGGGGCGCGGCCTGTCTTCCATTTTCACCAGGCCCGGGCCCGTATACACCAGTGCTCGCATGGTTTTCGGAGTATACGGCAGCCGTACGGTACGAAACATCGGATTACTGATCTTTTTAACCGGGTTCCGAGTCCGGCGGGCGCCGGAGCAGGTATAAAAGGTTCGTAGCAGAATCCGCTGGAAGCTCAACGGAGTTGCCCGTGAAAATTGAAGCCGTCGATTTCTTTTATGTCTCGATGCCTGAAGTCACCACCGAAGGCGACGGTAGCCAGGACGCCCTGCTGGTCCGCGTTGCTGCCGGCGGTCATATCGGCTGGGGGGAGTGCGAGGCCTCTCCGCTGGTCTCCATTGCAGCCTATGTCTGCCCTATGTCGCATGGCGCATGCCGGCCCGTCTCCGCTTCCGTCCTGGGGCAGCGCCTCGATGGCCCCCAGGATATCCACCGGATCGCCGCGCAGATCGAACTCGACAGCATGGACCTGCTGCAGGCGCCTCATACCTGGTCGGGAATCGAAATCGCTCTCTGGGACCTGCTGGGCAAAGCACGCGGAGAGCCTGTCTGGAAACTGCTGGGATACAGCCGAACCTACCCCAAGCTTCCCTACGCGTCCCAATTGTTCGGAGATACTCCCGCCCAGACATATCAGCTTGCCAATCAGGCCCGCGTCCAAAATTTCCGCGCCGTCAAGTTTGGATGGGGGCCGATCGGTCGGGCCGACCTGCGGACCGACATCGATCATTTTCAAGCTGCCCGGGAAGGACTGGGTAAAGATGCCCTGCTCATGGTCGATGTCGGCCAGATCTTCGGCCACGATGTCGATGCCGCCGCCGCCCGGCTTCCGAGCCTGACAAAGGTGGGCGCGGTCTGGCTCGAAGAGCCCTTCCACACCAGCGCGCTAAATGCCTACGCCGATCTTTCCCGCAAAAGCGAAATCAAGCTGGCCGGAGGCGAGGGCGCCCACAATTTTTATATGGCCCAGCATCTTATCGATTACGGAAAGGTCGGATTCATCCAGATCGATACCGGGCGCATCGGAGGCATCGGCCCCGCCAAGCAGGTCGCAGATTACGCCCAGTCCAAAGGCGTGAGCTTCGTGAATCATACGTTCACATCCCACCTGGCTCTGAGCGCCTCTCTGCAGCCATACGCGGGGTTCCAGGGCGACGAAATCTGCGAGTACCCCTTCGCGCCAAAGCCATTGGCGCGCGAACTGACGCTGACTCACCTGCAACGGGACGCGAACGGTTACGTCAGTCCGCCGGATGGCCCCGGACTCGGAGTCGAGATCAATCCCGAAGCAATACGCCGCTATCTGGTCAGCGTTGAAATAAAGGTGAAAAACGGAGTCCTGTTCAACTCAAACGATCACCCGATCGAAATCTGACTGCGGAGGCCAGGCGCAGGACTCATAGCCTCCGCTTGACTAACGCCCGACCAGCTTCTGCAAGGCTTCTGGATAGCGAGCCCCCTGCACGTTGATTTTTGCGGTCGCCTCGTCCAGTTGACTCAGGTCGGAAGTCGTGAGCTCGACACTCGCTGCTCCGATATTTTCTTCCAGGCGATGAAGCTTCGTGGTGCCTGGAATGGGCACAATCCAGGGCTTCTGTGCGAGCAGCCATGCCAGCGCCACCCGGGCCGGCGTAGCCTTTTTCTGCCTGGCGAATTCTCCAATCAGATCGACCAGCGCCTGGTTGGCTTCGCGGTTTTCCGGGGAGAATCGCGGTACGACGTTGCGGAAGTCGCTCTTGTCGAATTCGGTGTCCCGGCTGATGGCTCCGGTCAGAAAACCCTTCCCCAGCGGGCTAAACGGCACAAACCCGATGCCCAGCTCCTCGAGCGTAGGAATGATTTCCTTCTCGGGCTCTCTCCACCACAGCGAATATTCGCTTTGCAGAGCCGTGACCGGCTGAATCGCGTGGGCGCGGCGAATCGTCTGGGCTCCCGCCTCCGACAGTCCGAAGTGCTTCACTTTGCCCTGCTGGATAAGCTCCTTGACGGCTCCGGCGACCTCTTCGATGGGAACTTTGTCGTCGACGCGGTGCTGGTAGAACAAATCGATGACATCGGTGCGAAGCCGCTTGAGCGATGCCTCGGCCACTTGTTTGATGTGTTCGGGCCGGCTATCGAGGCCGGCCTGCTTCCCGTTCTCGATGTTGAATCCGAATTTCGTGGCTATGACAACATCCTTCCGAAAAGGCGCTAGCGCTTCCCCGACGAGTTCTTCGTTGGTGAACGGCCCGTAGACTTCGGCCGTATCAAAGAATGTCACGCCCCGCTCGACTGCAGTCCTGATCAGCGAGATGCCGTGCTGCTTGTCCACTGCCGGGCCGTAGCCAAAGCTCAGCCCCATGCAGCCCAGTCCGATCGCCGAAACCTCCAGATTGCTCTTCCCCAGTTTGCGTTTTTGCATAGTTTCTCCTTGCGGAATTATTCCTGTGACGAATAGTGAATTTATGATGCTGCCCGCTGCTGTTCGCGCCAGCGGGCCGGGGGCACGCCTTCCCACGTGCGAAAAGCTCGAACGAAGGAATTGCCGTCCTCGTACCCCAGAAGGTAAGCGGCTTCGTTCAAATCGAGAACGGAGTTGTTGAGGTAATGGCGGGCGAGGTGGTGACGCGCTTCCTCAAGCACCCGCTGGAAGCTGGCCCCTTCTTCCTGCAGGCGCCGCTGTAGGGTCCGGGAACTGATATGCAGCGTGTCGGCAATATCCTCGATCGTAGGCCGGCGTCCGGTGAGTTTTTGTTGGATCGCACTGCGGACGCGCTCGACAAAATTTTCGTCCTTGTTCTCCTGCCTGAGTTCTTCTTCAAACTGCGGGGCGAGCATCGCCAGCAGTTCGGCGTTGCGGGTGACAAATGGACGGCGGGCGTCGGCGGCGCGAAAGACGATCGCATTGTGCGCAGCTCCGCAGATCACGGGGCAGCCGAAGTGCCGCGCAATCGCCCGGGCGTACCCCCGCTGCTGGATAAACTCCACGCGCTGCGGCGAGAGACGTGTCCCCGTGCCATGGCGAGCGATCGAGAGTACCCAGGCGAAGGCACATTCGATCAGGACCGGAGGCTCCTCCTCGTCCGCCAGCAGCCAGTGAAACTGGATGCTCCACTCCTCCCCTTCCCTCTTCTGCAGGATCTCCTCCGGGCAGGTGAGTTGCTTGTACCGGGCCATCCGGTCGATGCCCGCGCCGAAGCTCTCGCAAGACAGCGCCGCGAGACCGACCGGATGAAAGCGTTCGGTCTTGTTTTCCGTGCCCAGTTGCAGGCCGATTGCGTGGTTTGGGCTGATTTCGCCAATCGCCCTCCAAAGAGCAAAATATTCTTTCGTCCTCAGGAGCACTCGCGGCTGTTGCCGGAAAAGCTGCGGAAGCCCGGCCCTCCGCAAAACCGCCGACGCGGAAAGCCCTAGCTCCTCCATCCTGGTGAACGTGCTCCCCGAGAATCGCAGATGCTTGTTCATCGTTCACTCCGACTTGAGAGAGGCCATATCGATCGAAAACCGGTATCTCACCTCGGATCTCATCAGCCGCTCATACGCTTCGTTGACCTTCTGAATCGGGATGATTTCGACATCGGCAGTGATGTTGTGCTTTCCGCAGAAGTCCAGCATCTCCTGGGTTTCGGCAATGCCGCCGATGGGAGAACCGGAAAGGCTGCGGCGCCCGGTAATAAGCCCGAACGCCGAAACCGGCAGAGGCTTACCCGGCGCGCCTACCAGCGTGAGGTTGCCGTCCCGTCGTAACAGGTTGATGTATGCGTTGATGTCATGATTGGCGGCAACGGCGTCCAGAATGAAATCGAAGCTGCCCGCGTGCTTCGCCATTTCGCCGGCATTTTTCGACAGCACCACCTCGTCGGCGCCCAGCCGAAGCGCGTCTTCTTTCTTGCCGGCCGATGTCGTGAACACCACGCTGTGCGCTCCCAGTGCGTGCGCGATCTTCACGCCCATATGCCCGAGTCCGCCCAGCCCGACAATGCCAACCTTTTTGCCCTTGGTTACTCCCCAGTGCCGCATGGGGGAATAGGTGGTAATGCCGGCGCAGAGCAGGGGCGCGCTTCCGGCTAGATCCAGGTTCGAGGGAACGCGCAAGACAAATCTCTGATCGACGACAATGCTCTGGCTATAGCCTCCATACGTGACTCCCCCGAGGTGCTTGTCCGGAAGATTGTAAGTCAGCGTCTGATTCGGACAGAACTGCTCCAGTCCCGCCCTGCACTCCGGGCACGTGCCGTCGGAATCCACCATGCAGCCTACTGCCGCAATATCCCCCGGCTTGAACTTCCTGACTGCAGAGCCAACTTTCGTGACGCGCCCCACAATCTCGTGCCCCGGTACGCATGGATAAACGGTCGGCATCACATCTTTCCACTCGTTGCGCACGGTGTGCAAATCGGAATGGCAGATCCCGCAGAAGAGAATTTCAATCTGAACATCGTCCGCGGTCGGATCGCGCCGCGCGATCATAGTAGAAGCAAGTGCGGATGTGGCACTGCCAGCGGCGTAGGCTTTTGTCTTGTACATGTGCCTACTTTAGACGCTTTCCCGCTTACCGCGCCATGCAATACACGCCATTCCGCATGCACAATGCGCCAAGGGTGAAAGGGCGTTGGGCCAGGTCAGTGCTGGTTGCGCCCTCCCCGCTAACCGCTCCCGTCGCGCCCTCTCCCCAACGGCATTGCCTCCCGCAGCCGTGATCCCCAGGAGATAAGACGTCGACCCATGCGGCGATGCTCTTTTCATTTGAGAAGGTGGTGAGCGCGGAAGGAATCGAACCTTCAACCTACTGATTAAGAGTCAGTTGCTCTGCCAATTGAGCTACGCGCCCACGGTGGGAACCGCACGGGTGGGACAAAGAAAAATTATAGCATCCTCATCGCCGACCAACCGACTACGCACTTGGAATCCACGCGGCGATCCCGCCGCTCAACTCAACAGGAGTGGTCGACTCTCTTACGGGCGCTGACGCGCTTCCGCGGTCAGGCTCGATTCGCGCGCTGCCGGACGCCGCAGCGGCAAATCGTCCGGCGCCACCGGGGGCCGGTGCTCGATCGTGCCGATCACCGGGGCTTCGTCCATTCCACCCGCATACGCGATGGAGGCAAAACGCTGCTGGCTGCACATCTGGTCGATCATGCGCTGCTGGCGTCGGCTCAATACGGCGTGTGGGAGAATTTGAAAATTGCGGAACACCCACAGCAGATATAAACGCTGTACAAAGGATGGCATTACGTATCGCGGGCCGATCGGCGTCTGTACTCGCACCACACCGCCCGCCAGTTTTTCGATCCACATACCTGGGCTCACCTGGAACCTGAAATTGGCCAGAGCAATTCTAGGGCCGCCATTATTGCACTTCACTTGGTGCGGGGGAAGCCCTATTTCAGGGGATTTGACAATATCTTACTGGAGGCAGCCGCCCCTTTTGGCATCACTGCGTATCTTTTTGGGAATTTTCACGCACGAAAAGGTCTGAAACGGTCCACCTCTCCCGCAACTCCACCTCGCACTCCCGTTCAGATTGCCACTTCGGGCAGGATGTCCATGCGGCGGATCTGGGCCGCCACTCCAAATTCGCTGCCCTGGTCCTCCACCCGGACCACCGTCGCCTGGCAGCACACCCAGCACTTTTCTCCGGAGGTCAATTCCGGGGGCAGGATGAGAACCAGTTCCACTTCTGTTCCCTCTTCCATCTTGGAGTTGGTGTAGAGGAACACGCCGCTTGCGCTGACGTCGCGAGTCTGCGCCGGAACTTCGCTGCCCTGGGATGTCCGCAGACGGGTGGGGACGCGGGTAGTGATGCGAGTTCCGCTGCGCCGCTCCTGGTGGGTCTTCATGACGGCCCTGAAATGCCCACCCACTGTACACCTAAAAGCGGTCTGCCGGGGAGGTTCGGTCCCGGGAATGCAGCACTTTCGTGCGGCTTTCCCAGTGCGGGACGGACGACTGCTTCCGTCCCCCGCCTGCCGAACTTAGAGGCTCGGCTTGCGGCTGCGGACGGCCGGGACTACCAGCGCCTGTTCCATCGTTGGAACATTCGTCCCCCGCAACTTGACTTCGATTTCGTGCAACTTCTCAGGCTGCGAAGTCTGGTAATACGCCTGGACGAGCAGCTCCATGGTGAAGGGATTGTCCTCGTCTTCTTCGAGGTGCGCTATGGCTTCTTCGTATTTTTTCTGATCCATCAGCAGGGTTCCGGCAGCGCCTTGATACGAAGCCTGGATCACGCGATTGCGGCTGCTGTTGGCCAGGGCTTCGAGATCCTTGAGAGTTTGGTCAGCCAGCGCTTGATTACCGGCGTGAGCGGCGCGAACCGCGCGGATTCGCCAGATTCGCGAAGTCTCTTCGTTCCGGTCGGAATGCGAGATGGACGCCTGATGATGCAGCGCCTCTTCGGCGAACTTCAGCTCTCGCAATGCCGCATTGTCGTCCGCCTGGTATTCCGCTTTGTGACGATACGCTTGCGCCTCCTGCAATCCCTGGGCTTTGGCGTGAGCGTTGAGTGCGATTTCCGTGAATTGTTTATCGGCTTCCGCCAGGTTGCCGTCGCGCACGTAAGTCATGGCTCTTTGCATGGCGTACGTCAGGCGGTCAGCCTCGTTGTGCGCGAACCGGATGGCCTTGTCGTACTCCACCCGCGCCTGTTCTTCGTTTCCCATCAGCGCGTAAGTGTCTCCCAGACCCAGCTGGGAGCTGACGAAATCAGGATCCATCTTCAATGCAGCCTGATAATGCTGCAGGGCGCTGTCGAACTGCCCCGCCATGCGCTTGAGTTCGCCGTAAGAGTCCTGGGGATTAGGTTCGTTGGGCAGAAGGACGAGGTAGCGATCCATGGCGGCGAATGCCTTGTCGAACTCACGGTGGCGCGCCTCCACATATGCCAGATCGTTCAGCGCGGCCGGGAAGTTCTTGTCGATGGCTAGAGCCTTTTGCATGAAGTGCTCCGCCTGATCGTCCCCGTTTTCTCCCATCAGCCAATTCCCCGCCAGGTAGAGCAGATGCTTGTCGCGGGGAAACATCTCCAGCAGGTCGTTCATGGCGCTGATGCCGCCGATAAAGTCGCCTTCCTGCACCTTGGAAATCCAGGCCACCATCAGTTGTTCGCCGGCCGTGGCCTTGGGCGCCAGTTCCTTCGCCTTGGCGCGAGCCGCGCTGACTTCCTCGGGATTGCCGCTATTAAAAGCGATCCAGGCCCAGGCAACCGCGAGATCGGGATCCTCTTTTACCGCCGCCCGCCAATCTTCATTGCAACGCTCCAGGTACAGGTTCTCGTAATCCTCCATGCCCTTGGCATAAAGCTGGCGAGCCTTCGCCGAAGAACTTGTAACCGGCAGCGTGCCGGACTGACTCTTCTTGACGTGGTGCGCGAACAGCGGCGCGGTGAAACTCAAAGCGAGTGCGAACACGGCACAACACTTCCTGGAAACGCGCGGCATGCAGATCTCCGGACAGAGCTATTTTGGGGAGGACGACACCCTGAGGGTAACAAAGCCGTAATCGGCGAACGAGGTGACGAAAGGCGTGGCACGAACGCGAAGGTTGGCAAAACAGACCCGCACCCGCACCCCATACCCCAAGGCAAGGCCTAGACAACACGGAACTTACATAGCATTCCACAGGGCTCGGGCTTGTCCGGGGCTTCGGGCGGCTTTGAATGCCATGGCAGCCGGTTGTGGATTTTGCGCTCCGCCCGATCCCTTCGCTACGTTCGCAATGAAGGCGGTTTCGAGGGTTGGCTGTATGGCGAACAGAGCTTCCCGCTATGTATCCATATTGAATAGCTTGTGGAAGCTGGGCATACGGCAGCCATTTCAGCCCGGTTGAACGCTCCCGCACGACGGCAGAGAGGTTTCTCTTATGCGCTGGACTCCAGGTGGCAGCAGTGACGATGTGGAAGATCGCCGCGACGACAGCGGCGGCGGTGGAATGCAGTTCGGCGGAATTCACATCGGGATCGGCGGGTTCCTCCTGCTTTTGATCCTCAGCATCGCTTTCCACCGGAATTTCTTTGCCTTACTCGGTGGCGGCACGGGCGCTCCGACCGCCATGACCCAGCAGGATCCCGAAGCCAACCGGCAGCAGGACGAGGCGGAGCGGCCGCTTGTGGAATTTGTCACCTTCGTTCTGAACGACACCCAGGCTACATGGACGAAAATTCTTGCCTCCGAAGGAGCGGAGTATCGCCACTCCAAGCTGGTGCTTTTTCGCAATTCCCTTGATTCGGCCTGCGGCACCGCGCAGACCGCCACCGGACCCTTCTATTGCCCCGAGGATCAGAAGGTCTATCTCGATCTGGGATTCTTCGATGAGTTGAGCCGCCGCTTCGGAGCGCCCGGTCAGTTTGCCCAGGCGTACGTAGTCGCCCACGAAATCGGACATCACGTGCAGAAGTTGCTGGGGATCGAGACCAAGGCGCACGCGGCGCAGCAGCGCAGCCCGCAATCAGCCAAGGCCATTTCGGTGAGGCTGGAATTGCAGGCAGACTGCTTTGCCGGGGTCTGGGGGCATTCGACCGATCAGAGACACTTGCTCGAGTCGGGAGACGTGGACTCGGCGTTGCGGGCGGCGTCCGCCGTGGGTGATGACCGGCTGCAACGGATGACCACCGGCCACGTGAATCCTGACAGCTTCACCCACGGGAGCTCCGAGCAAAGGACGCAGTGGTTCCAGCGCGGCTTCAACGGCGGGACAATCGAGTCGTGCAACACCTTTGCAGACTGAGGGAATTGTCCGTACTCAGCCACCCCAAGGCATCAGGGATCTTTCACTTCTCCAGCGCTCCCCGGAAAGAAAAGCCCCTGCCGAAGCAGGGGCCGCACGTTCCAGAGCGGTTCGCGCCTAGAACTTGAAAACTGCAGAGAACTGAATCCCGCGCGGGCCGCCGCCTCCAATAAACGGATTGCCGATGCCCACGTCGCCGGTTGCGGTAATGGGCAACGAGCCCACCGTCACTTCCCGATTTCCAGCCCCGTTGAGCCCGAACACTCCCGTGTAGCCCGCGTCCGCAATGAAGGCCGGCAGCAGCGGGTTGGCAAAGTTGGGGTGGTTCAGAATGTTGAAGAACTCGGCCCCCAGCTTCATGGTCAGCCGCTCGGTCAGCGCCGTTTTCTTGTACAGAGAGAAGTTCCATTCTTTGAAGGTTGGACCGCTCAGCGAGTTCCGTCCCATGTTGCCGAAGTGCCGCGTGCCAATGGCGCAATCGGAGGCTAGCCCCGAGGCCACCGCCACATTGACCGTGCAGGGGATCGCAAACGAACTCAGGTCAAGATAGTTGTAGGGATCGTGCTTGTGATACACGATGGGGCCGACCACATCCGGACGGTCGAAGGCGTTGCCGCTCCCGCTGTAATCGTCCCAGAAATTGTAATTCAGGTGGAATGGCTGCCCGCTTTGCAGGGTCACAATGCTGTTCAGACCCCAGCCGTTCTTCAGCTTCTGCATGCTTCCGCCGCGGTTTGGAAAATCATAAGAGAAGTTCCAGGTGAAGCGGTGCGGAATATTGAAGTTGGACGGACCATATTCCAGCCCGGGACGAGTGCTGTCATTGGGCTGGGCCGCGTTGGGCTCGAAATCTTCCCCATCGCTGGAGTTGTCGAGCGACTTCGACCAGACGTAGTTCACGATCGAAGTAACGCCCCGCCATCCCGTGACTCTCAAGCTTGCCTGAATCGCGTTGTAGTTTGATTTTCCGGTCGAATTCTCCTGCAGCACGTAGAAAGCACCATAGGGATTGCCGTTCAGCGGCCGCGCTGCGCCAGATGGATCGGTCGAACTGCAGCCCGAACCGAAATCATAGATGCAGTTGTATGCGATATCGGCGGCGTTGATCTGCGCCTCGCTGGGCTGGGCCAGGTCGAAGAACCGCCACAAGCGATGGCCCTGCGATCCCACGTAGCCCACCTGCACTACGGCTTTGCTGGAAATCTGCTGCTGGATATTCAGGTTGTAGTTCTCCATGTACGGAGACTTGATATTGCGGTCGAAGGCGAACACATCGCATTCGTAGCCGCACGTCGTCGTGGCTGCGAACACCGGACTTCCCGGAACGATGGGCCCGCCAATCGCGCCGGTGGACAGAATCGGTTGCGGGCCGAAGTTGTTGTACGCCGGGCCGGGATCGAAGTAGGGCGCGTAGGGCAGGTGACCCAGCACCATGTCCTGCGAGAACGAATCGTAGAACATGCCGAAGCCGGCGCGTACCACCGTCCTCCCCTTGCCCGTGACATCCCAGGCGGCGCTGACCCGGGGAGCGAAGTCCTTCTTGTCAGGGTTGTACAGGCTCGGCAATCCGGGCTGGCCGACTTGCGTCAGCGTGAACGTGCCCGTACCCGGCGCGGGAGAGATGCTGGTGATGTTGCTCAGCAGGTTGTTCTTCTCCTTCACCACCCCGAAATAATCCCACCGCAGGCCGTAGTTAATCGTGAGCCGCTGTGTGGGACGGAAACTATCCTGAACGTAGAAGCCGAAATTGTTCTCGTGAGTGTGGCGCAGCGAGTTGCCGAAATACTGGAAGCCGCTGTCCACATTACCCGCCAGAAAGTCAGTGAGCGGATCGCCTGCCGGGTTGCCGTCTCCGTTGAACTTCAGGCGGCCGCGAAAATATTTATCGAAATACTGCTGAATGGAAGTGCGATGGAAGTCGACCCCCATCTTGATGTCGTGCTTGTTCAGCTTCCAGGAGAAGTTATCGATGACCTGGTTATTGGTATCGAAACGGTGACGGGGAACGCTGCTGGTCGATCCCAGTTGAGCGAATCCGCTCACCAGCACAATCGGCATTCCGGAGTCAAACGGTCCGCCTCCGCCGCACTGGCTGACGTCGCTGGCCGCGCACAGCCCGATAGAGCTGGGATGAAAATTCTGATCGCCGGGGAAGAAGCCTTCGGCAAACCGGTTCCATCCGTAACGCAGTTCATTCACCTTGTTGGAGCCGATGGTATGCGTGTACGAGATGGAGACCAACTGCACCCGCGTGGGAGTGAAGGTGTTGAAGCCCGGCAACTGGCCGCCGCTGGCCGTCAGGGCGAGCGGAAACGACTGAATGCTGTCCCCGAAGAAATAACGGCCGGTCAGGGTATTGCTGGGATTGAATTGCTCGTCGATCTTGGCGATGAAGCTGGTGAGGTCGTTGAAAGACGGGGAAACTACCGAAGCTTGTCCCGTGGGAAGATTCGGGGCGGGCCAGGGATTCCTGGCCAGCAACTGCGCAATCACGGGATTGGTTGCGTCCGCAGGAGTCAGTTGCCCGTTCGGCCCGGAGCCGGTGTTGGGCACGTTCGCCACCGTCACCACCCCTACGGGCTCCCGCTGGCCTTCATAGTCGGCGTAGAAGAAAGTCTTGTCCTTGACGATCGGGCCGCCTAACGATGCCCCAAACTGGTTATTGTGGAAAGGCGCCTTGGGCTGGCTGGCAATGTTGAAGTAGTTGCGGGCATCCAGGGCGCTGTTGCGGAAGTATTCCCCGGCGCTTCCGTGGAGAGCGTTGGTGCCGCTCTTGGTCACGATATTCACCACCGCGCCCGCATTGCGCCCGTACTCCGGCTCGAAGTTGGAGAGCACATTCACTTCGGCAACCGCGTCGATCGGCAGGATCGTCGATGGCGTGCCAAACACGCCCGCCTCGTTGATGGCGGGATCGTTCCGGTAACCGTCGTTCATGTCGGTTCCGTCCAGCAGATAGTTGTTCGACCGGCCCCGTGCCCCGTTCATGCTGAATTCGCCGTACGAGCCCGGCGAATCCGAGATCTGGTCGGGCGACCCCGCCACTCCCGGGTTCATGTAGATCAGCTTGGTGTAATCGCGCCCGTTGACCGGCATATCCTGCACTGTTTGCGCGGTGAGCACTCCGCCCAGAGTATTCGTGGTGGTTTCCACCATCGGCAACTGGTCGGCTGAGACTTCCACCTTGGTCGTGATTTCCCCGGTCTTCAACGCGGCGTCCACGCGGCGCTCCGACGCCACATTCACCGTCACGCCCGTGGCCACAAAGGTATGGAATCCCTGCTGGCTGACCGTCACGTTGTAGGTTCCGATCGGCAATTCCGGCAAGGAGTAGCTGCCGTCCCCGCTAGTCTCGGTTGACCGTTCCAGGCCCGTGTCGGTGTTCTTCACCGTAACTCTGGCTCCGGCTACCACGGCGCCGGAGGGGTCGGTCACCGTTCCGAGGATGGTTCCACGGAACGTCTGCGCCCACAAGCTCACTGCGGCCAGAAGAACAAATACCAGCAAGAAACGCGCTTTCATAGGGTCTCCTTCACACCGAAAACAGGTTGTCGGGGAGTAATGATTGTTGCGGGAAGCTCGTTAACAATTGCCCTCTGGGAAGGCTGCAATTGCTTGCGTACGAACCAGATATCCGACCCGCCCGCAAAACTACAGCTGACAAACATTAACTAAACGTCATCGCGACAGTCAACCACGGAGTTGTTCGATGGAGAGAATTGATTTTGCTGATGATAAGCCGCTTCCGAAGTGTGCTCCAAAAGCGCCAAGCTCATCGCTCACGGCTCAGAAAGTGAACGACACTCCGCCGCGAATCGATCGGGCGGAATCAACCAGGTAAACCGTCTGTCCATCCTGGCCCAGAACCGGGATGTAGCCCTGTGCCAACAGATTACGGATGTCGATCAGGGCTTCCATCCGTCCCCCGAAGGCAGGGATGGGCTGGCGGAGGAAAACGTTCAGGTAGGGATCGCTTTGTCCGGCGGAGGTGTTGAACATATCCACCGGAGTGACGGCTGGGCCGTTCACCCAGCGGTAGGAGGCAATCCAACGGGTATGGCTGCGCGGCACCGTGCCGCTCAGCTTGGCCGCCAGGGCATGCCGCCGAACCGTCGAAATCCACTGCTGCGCTTGCTGCAGCGGAACATCGGGACGCGACAGGTCCAGCGCGCCGCCAAAGGCGTAGTCAACCGTCGCTGCCAGGTCCGAGGCGAACTTGTGCTGCAAAACTACCCGCACCCCGCTGGTATTCAGGTTCGGCCCGGCAAAATTGAAAGTTCCCGATGTGATGTCCGGAAGCAGGAATCCCCCCGCCGATGTAACTTCTCCCACACCCGTGAGAGCAGGATTGGCGATTCGATCCGAGAACCACGCCACCTGGACATTGTTCTTGCCCGTGCGGTGCGAGACGCTGAATTCCTGATGCTTGGCATCTTCCATCCGCGGAGCAAAGCCCAAAACGCTGATTCGCGGGTCGGACTCGCTCCGATCGGCGGGCGCGGAATCGAACCCCTTCTCCCGGCGCGGATCCGGACGCGAGGTGGTATAGGAATACTCGACCACCGTGTTGGGCGAAAGGTGAAAATCGGCGGCGCCGTAAGGACGAAACGCGTTCAGGTGGCCCAGGAATTCGATGGTTTGCAGTTCGCTGCCAAACTTCAGTTCCAGCACGTCGCCCACCGTGAAATCATCGCCCGCCGACAGAGCGATCGACTGCAGCGCGGCATTGTGCAGGTTCGGATCGGACGGGGCGAACCGCCGCACTGTCAATCCAACGGTGGGAGCGGAACCGTCAGCCAGCTTGTGCGAGTAGCTGGTGCGGACCACCGCGGCCGGCAAGGTGCCGTAGCCGTAACCCACGTTGCTGCTGAAGGCAAGGTGGCCGTCCGCGAAGATTGAGCGTTCCAGCGTGAAACTGGTGCTCATGTCCGACCCGCTGCCGTATCCGCCCGCGGCCGATCCGGCCAGGAAAGATACCGTGCCGCGTACCTCATGATCCTGCTTCTCCGCGCCGGCCGCCGGGTCGTCGAAAACGCGCAGAATCGGGCGGTTGGCCACCGATCGCAGCGTCCACTTCCAGTCATCGTCATCGTGCAATGGCCGGATGGGACCAAGATTCATGACTCCCAGCAGTGTGCTGAGAGTGACATTGATGCTCAGGCTCGCGCCGGAACGCAGGCCAACCTTCTCGCGCAATGCCGGCAGGAACGATGGAGCCGTCACCTTCAGGGTATAAACGCCGGGCAACAGGTCAGCGGCAATGTAATATCCCGCCGTGTCCGTGAATACGGTGAGGGTGCGGTTCGCGCTTCCCAGGATCTGCACCACGGCCCCCATCTGGGGCGTCCCGGAAGCATCGCGGACGTAACCGGAAATAGCGCCTGGGCGCTCGACCGCCCATACGGGGAGCGAGAGGCCCAGCACGATTGCCCAAGTTCCGAGCTTACGCAAGTTCAACTTCGCCCCACCCCTGGGGGAATGCAGGGAGTTACTCTACTGCAAACATGGCCGAAGGATCAACGCTCTGCTTGGAGACGTTGTCGTTGACCTTGATATGAATTTTGTAAACGCCGGGCTGCAGATTGGCAGATGCAATCGACTTCTGCAGCGTCACCTGATCTCCGACGTTGCCCATGGTATCGGTGCTTTCTGTTTTCTGCACTACCGCTTTGTTGGTTGCCAGGTTAGTGATGTCGTATTCGATTGTGGCGGAAGGCTTGTGTGTCTTCTCGTCCAATCCCAGATTATAGACCTGCATCCAGAAATTGAGCTTCTGATCGCGGTCCCGCTTGAAAGTCGCCGGCTTGCCGTCGGCCGGAGCCACCCGCGGCCGCACCTTCATGGTCCCGATCACAAAGTTGCCCGTCCCGATCGCCTTCGTGGGCACCGGTTCCATCTGGTCGGCCACGATCAGCGACGAGTTGGAGAGTTTGTCATCCGAATATTCCGGCACGACGATGCTGCGGCTCCACACGCCTTTCCGGTCGCCGTTCACATCTTTGACTGCGATGTTCAGCTTGTACCGGCCGGGGCGCAGCGGCACCGCCTTGTAATACACCGAGGCGTTCTCCGCCGTGCGCGGCAGCAGTTCCGCCGGAACATCCACCTGCACCGTGTCTTCGAAGGTCTGAACGATTTTGCCCGTGAGCGTGGTCAGCCGCGCAAAGATATTCGCCGTTCCGCGCTGCACGCCTTCCTTGTTCACGAACGTGATATCGCGATTCTTCATCTGAATCGTGATCGGCACCAGTGCCGTGTCGCTGGTCACCTTCACGAAGTCCACATGCACGTCGAAGGGCATCGGATTGAGGATGACCTTGGAGTTCACGGCTTCTTCCAGATCGGTGAACTTCACTTTAGGAGCCTGCTGCAACTTCGCGAACTGCTCCAGGCGGTCGAACTGCTTGCTGGCCAGCGTGCTGCTCTCCGGGCCCATGCCGAGGCGCTCGATGCCGTTACCGGTAAAGCGCTGCGACTTGTTCGCCATGCCCATCTGCTCCCACAAGGTGAGGCCGGCATTCGGCGTCATCAAGAGCGCATCCTTTTCGGAGCGGTCCATGGTCATGTGATATTCGCCGCACATGCAGGTGTCGACGAATTCGATGATGACTTCCTGGCCGATCCCCTCAATGTAGCGGTACCGCCATGTTTCGAAGGGGAACGTGGAGGTCTCGCCGCCACCTTCTTCCATCGGACGCTGGTAGCTTCCGCCGGAGGGATGAGACTCGACTTCGTCCGCCTTGCCGAAGACGATGTAGATGCGCCCGCGATCGGTCTTCCAGCCGGGAACGCCAGCCGCGAAATGCTCGTTGGCATAAGCGATGCGCTGGTAGTGTTCCTCTTTGAATTCGTTCTCTTCGGTGTCCGGCGTGGGATCGCGGCGCTGCCAGAAAGCCTCGATGAAATTGTCCCGCTCTTCGTCGTTGGACAGCTGTTTGAAGGCGGCCCGCTCCTCATCCGTGATGATGTAGGCCACATCCTCGTCCAGCCACTTCTTGTATGGCTTGCTCAATTCCTGCTTGAGGGCGCGCGCATTCTTCTTGCGCTGCTTCTCGTCAGTCGGACGCTTTAAAGGATCGACGGCATCGGGTGGCTGCGCCTGCTTGGCGGCAGCCTTCTCTGTGCTGGACTTGTCCGTAGCCTGGGGATCTTGCGGCTGGTCTTTGGGCTGGTCCTGGGCAATGGCTCCGCCAGCCATCAATCCCAGCGCCAACATAAGCAGAATTCGATACACCATTTGCTGCGAGACTACCCGGAACATGAGAGGGACTCCTGCAAAGACAACCGCCGTCTACTTATTTTAGGCCCTCAGTTTCATGAAAGCAAGGTTAAGTGACGACCCGGGAACCGCTTGAAATCCGGGCCAAACACTCCTAAGAAGGGGCCCATGCGCGCCAGAGTTGCCTGCCGCCGCCCAGGAATCTGCGGCTGCGCCAATACCATCACCCGGGATATAATTAACAGGTTCCAGGGCAGTAACTATCATTTACCCAGGGCAACGGGTCTCGGCCACTCTTTTTCAATTTTTGATCGGGAACTTTCTCGCCAGCGCGACCGTAACAGAATATGTGTGCCCGTCACACCGAGCATGGCGAAGGGCGTTTTCGTCATTAGATAAACGTTTTGGCGCGCGCCCTGGACCCCGCCCAGATAAGTCGCCCGGGAAGTGACGGAGTTCTATGAAGGCTTGGAAAAAAATTGCAATTGGCGCTGGAATCGCGGTTCTACTGGCAGTCATCGTCGGGTTCACGGTTCACCAGAGCGGCAAGAACGTCGTCACCGTGCAGACCGGCAAGGCCCAGCGCCAGGATCTGGCCACCGTGGTGAGCGCTTCGGGTGAAATCAAGCCCAAGACATACGTCAATATCGGGGCCAACGCGTTCGGAAAGATCACCCACCTGTATGTCAAGGAAGGGGATCACGTAAAGAGGGGACAATTGCTGGCGCAACTGGAAAACGTGCAATCGTCGGCGGACGTAAATGCCAATGAGGCCTCGTTGCAGGCAGCGCAGACCGATTCCCTCGCTGCCGAGGCCGGAATGAAAACCGCAGAGGCCGACCTTCTGCGAGCCCAGGCCGACTACGACCGCAACAAGCTGGATTGGGAACGCGCCCAAAGCCTCTTCAAAGACGGGCTCATTTCCAAATCCGACTTCGACAGCCGCAAGAATGCCTGGGCGACCGCCGATGCAGGCCTGACCCAGGCGAAGGCCCGCCTGGCCCAGGCCAAGGCGCAAAACGATTCGGCCGGCCGGCATGTGGCTCAGGCCAAAGCAACCCTAACCCATTACACCGACTTGCTGCGCAAAACTACCTATCCCGCGCCATTCGACGGCGTGATCACCAACCTTCCGGTGCGCGAAGGCGAGACCGTGGTCATCGGAATTCAGAACGCCCAGGGCAGCACCCTCATGACCCTCGCCGACATGTCGGTGATTACCGCCGAGGTCAAAGTCGATGAAACCGACATTGTGAACGTGCGCCTCGGCCAGCCCGCCGAGGTGACCATCGATGCCATGCCCAAAAAGATATTCCATGGCAAGGTTACCGAGATCGGCAACAATGCCATCGTTCGCTCCAGCGGGCTGTCAACTTCGCAGCAGACTACCGCCAGCGAAGAGGCCAAGGACTTTAAAGTAGTAGTGACTCTCAGTGATGCGCCGCAGGATCTGCGGCCCGGACTTTCCACCACCGCCAAGGTAACCACCGCAACCCGCAGCAATGCGCTCTCCATTCCGATCCAGGCGCTGACACTGCGCACCAAGGACCAGATCGAGGCGCAAAATAATCCGCCCGGTTCAGTGCATGCCGCGGAAC
>Ga0070741_10007017_pt1 | contig 23702 bp, 15 predicted proteins | sample Coa_R1_4_FD_66440 | JGI IMG/M metagenome (GOLD analysis project Ga0070741, IMG submission 66440) | Surface soil microbial communities from Centralia Pennsylvania, which are recovering from an underground coalmine fire - Coalmine... | ecosystem: Environmental > Terrestrial > Soil > Unclassified ...
AGAGAGGCTGGGGCGAGCGGATTGTGAAGCGGCTGGCGGTGCGGCTGGATCGGAACCGCTCGCTCTGGCACGCCGCGCGCTGGCTGGGAGGCACGCTGGTCGGGATCGGCAAGAAGGCCGGGAGTGCGAAACCAAGGACGCAGTTGAGCCGGTTTGAAGAGCTGCTGCGTTGTCCCGATTGCTCGGGCTCGCTCGAGCGCGAGGCCGATGACAGCCTGCACTGCCGCGCCTGCACCTATACGGCGGCGAACGAAGGAGGCGTATACAACCTGCTGGCATCGGCGGAGCGCGCCGAGTTGTATCCGGGCGAGCGGGAGGACGACATCAACTTCTGTCTGCCGCGGCATGAGTCGCATCTCATCAACGGATGGTACGAACTCGAAGGCGAGTTCGGTAACAAGTTTCGCTGGATCGGCCGGCGTGCGTCGGCGCGGCTGAAGCGCGTAGGAACGGGTCCGCAGCGTCTGCGGATTCGCGGGCACGCGCACGATCGCGGTTTCGAGACGGGCAGGAAGGTCAAGGTGGCGGTCTCGGCGAACGGGCAGCGTCTGGGAGAGAATCAGCTCGAGCGGGCGGGGTTATTTATCTTTGAAGCCGATCTGCCCGATGCCGACGAGTACTTGATTGAGGTGACGGCTTCACCGGAGTGGCACGCGCCGCCGGACGAGAGGGTCTTCACGGTCAGCCTGAGCCGGCTGCGGCTCGTGCCACGGGATTAATTCCGTCGCCTTCGGGCATGGCTCCGTCCCCTACTTCTTGGAAAAATCCAGTTTGGAGACCCACGCGTCCGGATACGCCGATTTGGCGGCCGCCACTACGTCGCGTAATTGCTTCTGCATGTCGGGAGTCATCTGCTTGTAGGCTGCCCGCAGTTCCGCGGTGAGCTCGGCTTCGACATCCCTGCCCGGATTACCGTATCGGCTATTCGCGATACCCGATACGTAATGCTCGAGCTCAAAGGACGCCAGGTCCGGCCTGCCCACGAGCAGCGCCTGAAGTGTGGCGTGCACATTCACCCGGGCCTCGGTGCCTGCATTGCTGTGCGCTGCATTATCGAGGACGGTCTCCGCATCGGCTGCCGAGATTTTTCCCGGCACCTGTTTCCGCATCCATTCTACGAACTTGCCTTGCGCCTTCAGATCGTCCACGAAGGGCCGGCCGGTTTCCGCCTGATAACGTTTGACCCACTGCTCCGTCATCTCGTGGTCCTTCCGGTGGGCCGTCTCGTGATATAACTCTTGCGCGGCCTGTCCGATCAATTGGGGATCTTCAATCTGATCGCGGCGGATGCTGACAATGCCGGGACGATGCTGTTCGTAATTCACTCCACCTTCTGGATGGTGCTCGCCGAGAGCGCCGTCGATCTGCGCCACGATGTTGATCTTCCCGGGCTGCGCGTCCCTGAGCCTGGCCACGACGTTGATCTCGGATTCGGGCACGCCGAGCACATTCGCCGCCAGTTGGCGATGCGCCTGCGTAATCTGCTTGACCATGGCGTCCCGCTGCGTCACAAGCTCGTCTACCGGAAAGCCGGCCTGCCTGGTTGCGTCGATCTGTTTCCCGAGTGCGTCTGAAGTGTCCTGAAGCGCCTGAATCCGCCGGCGCGTTGCATCGATCGACGAGAACGGCGGCAATCCATGCGCGGGCGGTGTCTGGCCCGGTCCGGTATTCGCTAGCGTCTCGTTTGTCTCCACAGTGTGCCATTTTCCGTCCTTGCCCTGCACCACGGCCGAATTCTCCGCCCTCGACATGCGGGCGACGGCGATTGCCTCCATCTCGTCGTCGTAACCCTTTGTGGAGCCGATTTCGCGAGTGACCCGGACGTCAGCCCCGCTCTGGGAGGTCCCGAGCCGCACCCCCGCGAATTGCGATTTGGACACGGGCGTATTAGGCTGCGGGCCGGCGAGCATCACGCCGGTATTGAGCAGAGACCGGATCATGTCGCCCGAGAGATCGCGATCGTTCCGGGTGCCTGGCGGAAAGGACGGGACCTTGGTGTCGAGCAGCGTATCAGCCGGCGATCCGCTTTGCGCGATCGGCTGCCGGGCTTGCAAATCTGTAACGTCGGTAGTGTGGATCGGCGGCAGGCGAACATCCTGCCCCGGCTTCACACCGGAACCGATATTTGGGTTTGCCTGGCGCAACGCTTCCTCGCTTACGCCGAGGCGCAGTGCCACATCTGCCAGGCTGCTTTCCCCGATTTGTGCAGTGGTCAAGGAATTGTCAACCGCAGAAGTTGTCTGCGGGTCGGTTCCAGGAATCCCGGCAGGTCTCACACCCAAACCCATTTCCCCCTCCTCATCGGCCCGAGTCTATCACGATATAGTGCGTCGGGTACGCGTGCCGTTACTCTGTGGCAGCTCTCTGTGTGTTTGTGCCTCTGTGTCAAAAGCAAAGCTACAACCCGCACCATTTTCGGCCTAGAGGCACACAGAACCGCCACAGAGGGCACGACTACGGCTTACGGCAGGCGACGATGCATCGAATTCCCACCGGGTAGAAGACCCAGCGGCCCAAGGCTCGTTCCAGTGCCATGAGCGAATGGAGCGCCCGACTGTGGCCGAGCCGGCGCATATCTCGGTCGATCGTGAACTGCTGCTTTTGGACGGTACTGCGGGCCAGCCTGCGGTTCCGCTTCTTGGCGAGCCAGAATGCCGGGTAAAAGAAGAAGCCGAGATGCGACGCCTTCATGATTTGGAAACCGGCGCGGCGCATCAGATCGGTCAGATCGTCCAGACGATAACGGCGGTAATGCAGGAGCCGTTGATCGTAAATATCGTAGAGTTGAGGGCCGGCAGGCACCTCGATTACCGCCACGCCTCCCGGTTTCAGAATGCGGTGAATCTGGTGAATCGCCCGCCTGTCATTGTTAATGTGCTCGAGAATATTGAGCAGCACGACGGCATCGACGCTATCGCTTTCCAGCGGGCACCGGGTGAGGTCGAATTGAAAGAGCGGAAGGTCGGGAATGGCGCGGCCCAGTCTCTCCAGTGGGGCGCGAACGCAATCGGCGCCCAGCAGGACGGCTCGCGGCATGCGGTGGCGAAGCAGACCCAGCATGTAGCCGGTCGAACAGCCGATGTCGAGAACGACGGGCTCTGGCACATCGAGCCAGTGCTCCAGGGAAAGGACAGCCTGCTCTCGTGACGCTACGCTCATGTAGTGGTCTTCGTCATCGACATCCTCGTGCAGTGCCGTCAACTCTTCGGTCCAGCCGGGAGCTTCGACGTCGTAGCAGAGAATCCGCGTGAAATCGTCGCCAATGGAAAACGCGCTGCCATTCCAGAGGACGCTGGAGCCATCCCGCGGCGACGGGAACCGCATTTGCTTGCGGCTCGGTGCGACGGCCGCCGCGGTCGCCGTAGAAAGTGGTTTCAGCAGCATCGTTCTGTTTCCGGAACCGCGATTCCGTAAGGATGATAAGTGACCTGATAGCGCAGGTCGGCAAAGTGAGAGATCAGCCTCCAAGGGGCGGCGCGCTCGATCAGACTGCGCTGACGAACACCGATGTTTTTCAAGATTTTGAAGCGGACCATATCGGTGTAACCGCGAGGGCGAAGCTGATACTCCGGGCGAAAGCCGGCTCGGGACAAAGCCGCTTCCAGCGTGCAGGGCTCGAAAAAGCTGACGTGTATCTCCGGGAGAACATATCTCCATGCGAGCAGGCGGTCGCGATACGGCCGCGCGTTACCGGTGGTGAGGTAAAGGATACCGTTCGGCTTCAGCAGACGCCGCGCATGCTGGAGGATTGTGAGTGGGTCGAGCACGTGCTCGATCACTTCGAGCATGGTAACGACATCAAATGTGCCATAACGGTCGGTTAGTTCCTCATCGGTGAGCAGCGGGATACCGAGATTGCGACTGTGTTCGGCGATCCAGCCGCAGTCGAAACCGACCGCGTGGCGGAAGCCCTGCTTGCGGAGATAGCGCACCAGCCCGCCATTCCCACATCCGTAGTCAAGCCATCGGATGCCAGAGTCAAGAGTAACCAGCGAGCCGATCATGCGGGTGAAGCCCTTCCACTCGTACAAACGCACGGTCCGGTCGGGAGCTTCGAGTTCGAACAGGTAATCGACGGTCGGGTCAACTCCCTGGCCACGGTAGTACTGCTCGTCGTACGCGTGACACAAGCCGTTCCAAGGCGGGTCGACAAAGGCGAACCGGCAGGTGGGGCAGCGGAACAGATGAAAAGGGATTCGGGCGTAACGCCCGACCTTCCGGCCGACCTCTGAAGACTCCGTCGCGCAAATTTTGCAAAGCGGATTCCTCGGTGCCGGCAAGATTGGGGTCGCGGCTGCCACTTGCGTCAGGGTCGTTGAAGTGGTGCTGCTTCGTCAACCGCGTATTGTCATTTTGCGCACAGGTAGCCGGGAATACGGCGCATCACATAAAACGGTTTTCTATTGAGAAAAGTTAGTAAGCGCGAGTGATCTCAATCGCATTAATCTTGGGATTGCTCACCACCGGCAGAAATCGAATCACAATGCGGCCGTCGTGCACCTTGGTGCGGAAAATCCTGTCGATGGCTCGGGCGGCGCCATTGCCTTCACTCACGATGTCGAAGCGAGTGAGAACGCGGGCGCCGTTGATTGAAACATCGAAGATCCGCTCTCCAGCCGAAGTGAACCAAATCTCCGCGAACCTCAGTTTAACGGTGTACACGCCATTGGGCACGCAGAAGCGATATTCGAAGGGGCCCTCGTTGAAACGTTCGGTCTGGTAAAGTTCGGGGACGGCAGTTCCGGCGACATCTTTTCTGCTTTCGTAAGTCTTACCCGCATCATAATTTGCGTCGGCGTCCCAAACCTCGCCCGATTGCCTAAGCGGCACAAACCGGCCGGCTGCGACCCGAATGGGAGATTGGCCCGACGGCGGAAGGACTTCACCGCACGCCTGCCCGGTTCGAAGTGCGCGGCCGAGGTTCCCGGTGCGAAACTCGGCGGACGCGTCGTGCCAGTTGAACTCACCGTCGTAGCGAAAGAAAAACGCGTTCGGGTGGGCGAGCCATTTCTTGCGGTCCTCGGAAGAAACGTGGGACATCGGCGGAACGATCACCTCTTCGAGATCGTGCCGCAAATACGTATATTTGAATAAAGACCCAAAGCATCCATACCACCAAGGCCCCATTCCGAGACGGTCTTCGATGTAAATCAGCGGTGCCTTGCCGAGAGCCGCGGGCGGGACGGGAGGATGCTGCAGCAGCGAGTGGTTGATGCGGTAGGCGGTAGCATGGGAACCGGCGTAGAGTTCGGTTCGCAGATTCTCACGACTCAATAGCAGACCGCCGGTGAGAAGAGCCACGGCGGCGGCGCGACGCACTGTCACCGGCGCAATGGATGCTATCAGACTCGCGATTGCGATACCAAAGAGCACGCTGTAGCCGATTACGGCGAGATTGATGTGCCAGAGGAATCCACCGGAGTAGACGGGCAGCAGGAGATAAGCTCCAGTCCAGGCGAGCATCAGGAGGAGGCAAAGGCGTGCGCCGCCTTTATCGCGACCCGGCGGTATGTCGCGAAAGCCGGTGACAGGCGAATCTGTCCCTGAACGCCAATCTGCAATCAGCGAGATGCGTTTCCGTGCAGGGGACACATCCGTTTGTGCCCGGTGGTCGCCACGGACTGCCAGGATTCTCATCCATTGGACAATCACGAGCAAGAGCGTGCCGGCTCCGACGGAATTGTTCAGTATGTTGGACTGGTACATTCTGGTCTGTAGCGTCGAGTCGGTCCAGGCGTAGATACGGACGATCCACAATGGAAACTTCCGGCAGTTGGCCAGGATCACGGGCCAGTTCACTGTCGTGCGGTACTGGTCATTTCCTTGGAAAGCGGCGGCCGGAATTTTACTGAGGTGGAAGAAGTAGTACGCGGGAAGCACCGCAAAGAAAGGCAACAGGCGTAACACCTCGCGCCGCATGCGCAGCCACCATGAATTACCGTCGGGCTCCAGCCAGGCAAGCAGGGCACTGGCGATGAGCAGATAACCGGGGGTGGCCAGGGCAGCCTCTTTGGCTGTGACGGCGACCACAAATAGAAACCAGGAGACGGCCGTTAGAAGCAGCGACTGCCGACCCTCGGCACGGAAGCCGAGAATGAACAAGCCGACCGACAGGACTGTGAGCAGGATGTGCACGAAGTCGAATCCGGCCACCTCCATGTTTGCCGAATAGAGGCAAGGCTGCGCCATGTAATACATGGCGGCGACGAAGCCGGCCATACGAGTGGCACCCAAGGGAAGTACCACCAGCCAGTAGATGGCGTATGCGGTAGCCAAAGCCGTGCAAAGATGGGCGAACTTCCACGCCACCAGATTGTGCCATCCCAGGAACTGTTCCAGCACCCAATAAGGGATTCCAAACGAAGTCGGTCGATACCATTGCAGAGTCACGTAGCTGTACTGACGGATCATTTCGTGGAAGGGAGCCCCGTCAGTCCAGTAATAAAACAGGGCTGTTTCAGGGCCAAATGTATTGTAAGTGAACACTTGCCAGTACAATACAAAACTGAGGAAAGATAACAAACTCAGATAGAACCAGTGCGGCCGGGTCGGGCAGGGCTTCGTCACTAGAAACCAATCGTGCGATATTTCGCGCTTGCAACTATTCTAAGCCGCTCAATCTAAAAAGTGTGTGAGTCTGTTAACAGTTCTTGGCATGCGATTCCTGTAGAGTTGTTAGATCTATACCCATGGCATCAACGCAGGTCACAGCTCTATCGTCTCCACCTGCACGGCACGTCCGCCCACAGCGGATTTCTACGCTGCGAGTGTTCGGCGCCGCCGCGATCCTGTCCGGAATTCTTTATTTTGCGGCGTCGGAATTTGAGCGGTACCTGGCGAACAGTCCTTCAGCTGTTGCGCTGGGAACATTCCTGTTAGACGTAAAACGGCACAATCTCGCAGAATGTGCCGCCGCTGGATTGTGCATCGCCTGTGCACTCCTGTTTCGCCGCCATCGATTCGGGCCGATGCTCCGGGTGGAACGGGCGATCGCGGCCTTCGCCGGCCATCGAATGCAGGCCTGTCTCTTCGTCGGAGCTTTGCCGCTGATGATTCGGGCGTCGCTGCTACCCGTGCTCGGAATCCCAGGCCCGCTGATCGCTGATGAATTCGGTTACCTCCTCCTTGCAGACACGTTTGCTTCGGGCCGGCTGATCAATCCCACGCACCCGTTCTGGCGGCACTTCGAAACGGTTTATGTCTTCCATCAACCCGGCTACGGTTCCATTTACCCCGTGGCTCCCGCGGCTCTGCTGGCATTAATGAAAGTGATTGGACTGCATCCTTGGATCGGGGTCTGGCTGGGCGCCGGGTTGATGTGCGCGCTGATCTGCTGGATGCTCCAGGGATGGCTCCCGGCCAAGTGGGCATTTCTCGGCGGGCTGATCGCGGTGTGCCGTTTCACGATCGTTGGACCATGGATGAACACATACTGGGGCGGAGCAACAGCAGCGATCGGGGGAGCCTTGGTTTTGGGAGCTCTGCCGCGGGTAATGGAGCGGGAGCGGCGGGGCGATAGCGTCTGGTTCGCGGTAGGATTGGCAATTCTCTGGCATAGCCGTCCGTTCGAAGGACTGCTGTTCGCGCTCCCGCCGCTGGGAATGCTCGCGTACTGGCTTCTGAAACGACAACGCGGCGGCTTTCGGAAGCACCTGGCCCGTGTTGTAGCGCCCGTGGCTTTGGTATTGACCCTGTGCGCAGCTGGCACATTGTGGTACGACTATCGCACCACCGGCAGTCCATTTCTGCCCCCCTACCTTCTCCATCAGCGAATCTACGGAAGTCCACAGACGATGTTATGGCAGGCGCCGATTCGTGATGCGCCGGGCGTGCACCGATACCAGGACATTCGCGATGTATTTCGCTGGCAGCTCGCCGCACACGAAGCGGGCTTCTCGTGGTCCAACGAAGGGGTCCGGCTGGAAAGTTTTTGGGAGTTTTATCTTCAGCCGCTGCTAACGCTGCCGCTTCTCTTGCTGCCACTGGTGGTTCGTAACCGCTCGATTCTGGTGTTGTCTCTTTCCGCCGTTACACTGTTGGCGGGCAACGCCATGTATCCGTTCTTCTTTCCGCATTACGCCGCTCCGCTATGTGGTCTGGTCATTCTGTTGATTGTGTCCGGCATGCGGCATTTGCGCTGCTGGCGATGGCGCAGCCACCCGATAGGAGCACTGGTGCTGGGGCTGCTACTCACGAGTATCGCCGCCAGCGACGCGGCGACCGTTGCCTCCGGCCTCCTCCAGCCATGGCACGTCTCGGCTACGTACACGCCGCGCGAGCAAGCCCTGAAGCAACTCGCCGAAGCCGGCGGCAAACATCTGGTGTTCGTGCGCTACAGTCCTCATCACGATTTCCACTACGGTGTGGTCTTCAACGACGCCGATATCGATAGGGCGCCGGTAGTGTGGGCGCACGACATGGATGCAGCAAGCAACCGCGCGCTGACGAAGTATTTTCGTGATCGTACGGTGTGGTTCTTCAACCCGGACGAATCGCCGCCGACGCTTGTGCCTGCCGGGGACCAGCCCTACATCCGCGCCGTCACGCCGGGGGCGGGCCGCCGTGATGACACGCGGGAGGGAGTGAGTCCGGGAGGCATCGCGATTCTCCTGGGAGGCAACTTCTCCCGAAACCTTCGAGGTGTCACCAATCGTCGTCTGCTCGGTCCGTTACCACTGCGGCTCCAGAGCGCTTCCGTTGAATATGGAAATGTCTTCGCGGCCGGCGAAGACGGTCCAGCCTCAGATTCCGCGCCCGCGGAGGCATCGCACGCTTCCTCGGACCCACACCCTATCTCGGTGCGCTTCGGGGCTGTCGCAGCGCCCATCCTTGCGGTTTCGAACTTCGAAGGCCAGGAAGCGATCACAGTGCAGGTGCCCTTTGAGGTTCCGATCGCCCAGACGGAGGTCACGCTCCGGATATCCGACTTCACGGCCAGAAAACGGGTTGCCGTTCTGCCTGCCACCCCCGGCATTCTTCAGATGCAGATGGATGATGCACACGTCCGCGGGATCGTAGTTCGCCTGGATCGATCCATTGTCGATCTGCAACATCCCGCTCGTCGGGGGGACACTCTACGCATGTTTGTGACGGGCTTGGGCCCACTCGCGCCGGCATTTCCTACGAACCGGGTGGGCGTTGCCGGATTGACTGCTGAACCTGTCTACCGGCTGATCGTGGGTGTCAATCATCATGGCGCGCCGTTGGTATCGACACGCTATGCCGAGGGCATGATCGGGGTGGAGGAGATTACATTCCGGATCCCTGAAGACGTGCCGGCCGGGCCGAATATTCCTCTCTCAGTGGGAGTGGTGGTCGGGGGCAGAACCGTTTATTCAAACAGGAGCAGCTTACCCGTGCAATGAATGTTGCACCTCAGCTAGAGGCCGGCCGCCGGCATAATAGCCAGCCCACAACTTCGTTTTATGTTCCCGCACATACGACAACTGCGTCGTGCTGTGGCAACACTGCCCACAAGCCTACCAGTTCTGCGGCACGCTCCATCCCAACTGTGAGAAGTACCTTTCGTTCGCCTCGGGAGCGAGTAGAAAGTAGCGATCCTGAGACATTGGCACCACCCGCCGTGCCGAGAGTGTCTCCGGAGGTATAGCGCGGACTATCTTGGTGGGGAGATAGAAGTCAGTGCGATCGTGTGTTTCCACCAGTCGGACGATCTCATCAACTGTCGCCGCCATAATGTTAGTCGCAATTGCGGAGTCAGTGTGCAGGCCCCACTCCAGCAGTCTTTCCTTAAAGCGCGGCTTCCAATTGTCTATGTGATTGAATTGATCCACACTTACCGTGATTCCGAGGTAGGCATAGTGGGGAGCGTAACGGCGCGCGAGTTGGGCGGGGTCCAGGTTACAGTAGTGGATCTTGGCAATGGGCAGTGCGGATCCGTAGAATTCATCGTCGGAATTGACGGCGATGAGATTGTTGGGCCGCTGCTGGTTCGCGTACCAACGGAACCATTTCTCCGACGGGATGGACACCGTGGAAGGAGAAGGCAATCCCCAAAGATACGACCCGCTCGCGGCCTTGATGCAAAACACCGCCGCGAGGGCGATGGCCGCGAACTTCGGATATCTCGTGAGACGCGGGATGGCATACGCCGCCGCCGCGACGCACAGAGGTGGAATCACATATAGCAGATACGGCAAGTTCCGATAGTGAAAGAGCAGAAGGGCGCCACACGTGACCGCAACCCACGAAAGCAGCAAGGCCGCCTCCCGCTTGCCGGCGCGCACTGCCCGAAAGAGACACGGCAGTGCTACTGCGCTGAGAAGAGCCAGCAGCGGATCGGTAAGTACGAACCGCTTCAGGTAAAACCACGCCGCGCCCTCCTGCGAAGTCTGGGCCGGGGGTTCAAAACCGAATTGAAGGAGTTGAATCTTCACATAATCGGTCCAGAACCACCTGGGATGGTAAATGAACTGATAGAGGTGCCACGGTGCTATCAGGACGGCGGTAACGCCACAGCACTTAAACAGGTTGGCGACGGGCAGCCGATGGCGGGACACTAAGCACGTACCTACTACGACTGCGAGCGGCAGCAGACCAGCCACATTCTTGGTCATCGTGCCGACAGCCAGGAATCCTCCGAACAGCAGCACGCTGCGCGTTTGAGCAAACTCCGGATCGCGGTCGAAAGTCCACAGCGCCCCTGTCATCGCGAAGACCAGGAGCATATCGGTGTAACAGATTCGTGAAAACGTATACCAGAGCGGATTGCCGACGGCCAGAAGCAGGGTGATTAGCGCCGCCCACCGGGAGTAGCGGCGTTCCGACCAGAGGAAGAGGAACAGGGTTGCAAAGGAGCCTGCAAGCAACACTGGGAATCGTAGGGCAAATCTCGAGATTCCGAACGTCCGCATGGACAGGCCGGCAAGCCAGATGAGCAACGGCGGTTTTACAAGATAGAATCGGCCGAGAACTTTCGGGGTCATCCATCCGCTACCCGTGGCCAGCGAGACCGCGCCGCTGGCATAGGTGGTTTCGTCCTGCGCAAGCAGGCCGCTGAGGCGATCGCTGAAAACTCCGGCGAGGCCGGCTTTCTGAATGCCGAGACCGAGCACGACCACGATCAGCACAAGAATGCTGATGGTTTGGATCCTACGCGACATGATGCGGGAGGGCCTGTCGCTATTCTAAGAGACGCCTCCTGCTTTCCCGACTGAATAAAGTCGGTACATCCCGTGATCCGGTACAAAAACACGCACGAGCGCTCACGAATTGAGCGATTCCGTACATTCGGTGCCGATTAGAAGGTCCAGCCTCGCTCACATGCACCAATCCACGGCTAACGAAGGTCGCCTACCGAACTTCGGTCGAAAAGGCGGAACTCGCCCGGATCCCGGTTCGTATTCCTGTGCTAGAGGCAAATCATGCGATACGCGTTCCTCTGCGCGGGCCTGTTGCTGCTCGCCGGATGCGATTGGGAGGACTTCGGCAGTTCCACCCAATACTCGACGGACTTCCATTACAACTACCCGCTAAAGTCCGGCGGCCGAATCTCGCTGGAAAATTTCAACGGGTCGGTGCAGATCGCCGGATGGGATCAGGAAAACGTGGACATCAGCGGCGCGAAGTACGGAGCTACGCCGGAGGCGCGCGACGCCGTCCGGATCGACGTGGTCCCGGCGCCTGATTCGGTGGCCATCCGGACTATCCGCCCTTCCGAGCGGCGCAATGTCGGGGCGCGCTACGTGGTCCGCGTGCCGCGGCGCACTCAGCTTGACCGCGTCACCACTTCCAACGGATCTTTGCGCGTGAACGACGTCGCCGGGCCCGCCCGCGTCAAGACGAGCAACGGCAGCCTGAAAGTGTTTAATCTCGCCGGCAGTTTTGACGGCGGGACCTCCAATGGATCGGTTGAACTGGAGAACATCAAGGGGGACTGCACCATCAAGACGTCCAACGGGCGCGTCAGGGCTCAGGGAGTCGGCGGAGCGTTCGAGGCTACCACGTCGAATGGCAGCGTGGATGCCGCCGTGGGTGAACTGCATCCCGGCGGTGTGCGGGTTTCGACCTCGAACGGCTCGATTACGGTGCGACTGGCCCGATCGGTGAATGCGCGATTGATGGCGCGGACGTCGAACGCGCCCGTCTCAACCGATTTCGAACTTACGTCGCGCGGCGTGGTGGAGAAGCATCGCCTGGAGGGGACGATCGGCTCCGGCGGGCCAGTCGTGGATCTTTCGACCTCGAACGGAAGTATCCACGTCCTAAGGCAGTAGTTTCGGGCGGGCCGCTCAATTTGCTCCGGCGGCGCCGGTTTGCGCGAAGATTCGTTTTACGCTTTCAGCCAGTTGGGATGCCGTGTACGGCTTCTGGATGAAGCCCGCCAGACCGGCGCCCCGGAATCGCGCCAGCGCGTCAGCCTCGTCATAGCCGCTGCTCAGGATCACTTTCACCTTCGGACAGATACTTTGCAAGCGCTTAAACGTCTGCTCGCCATCCATTACCGGCATCGTCAGATCCAGCAGGACCAGCGAAATCTCGTCCGCCTTCTGCGCGAAGAGGTCGATCGCTATCTGGCCGTTTTCCGCCAGCAGGACCTTGTATCCCCAACGCTCCAGCGTGTTGTTGGCGATTTTGCGGACAATCTCTTCGTCGTCCACTACCAGGATCGTGCCGCTTCCCGTAAGATCCTTGCTCCCCGTCGCCGACTTACGCGGGGCTTCGGCGCCGCGCACGGCCGGAAACAGAACCCTGAACGTGCTGCCCTGCCCCGGCTTGCTCGTGACTTTGAGCGCGCCATGATGCCCGCGAACGATCCCCAGCACGGCCGCCAGCCCTAGTCCGCGGCCCAGGAATTTGGTGGTGAAAAACGGGTCGAAGATCTTCGACAGAGTGGCTTCGTCAATTCCGCAGCCGGTGTCCCGCACTTCGACGTATGCGTACTCCCCGGGACCGGCGCCGTCGGCAGCCAGCGTCGAGCGCAGATATCTTTCGTCCACCTGCGCCACTCCCGTTTCCACAAACACATGTCCATCCGTCTGTGGTGAATGCGCTTCGGCAGCGTTGATGATCAGGTTCATGACGATCTGCTGGATCTGGGTGGCGTCCGCCTCGATACAGGGAAGCTCGTGCGCCAGGTTCATCGAAACCAGAACGTTCTTGGAAATCGAGGTCTGGATTAACGCGCTGATTTGCGTGACGATTTCGGAGAGATCGACATTCTGGATGGCAAAGCGCCCCTTGCCGGAATAAGCCAGCAACTGCCGGGTGAGATCGGCGGCCCGTTCACTCGCTTGAACGGCATCCTCGAGATACTTGCGGCGCGGACTGAAGGTCGGTTCACGATCGAGGGCCAGGCTGATATTGCCGATGATGCCGGTGAGGAGATTGTTGAAATCGTGCGCGATGCCGCCGGCCAGGATCCCGAGGCTTTCCAGCTTTTGGGTCTGGCGGAGGCGCTCTTCGGTCCGCTGCTGTTCCTGCAGCCGGTCGCGCAGTTCGTATTGCCGGCGGCGCTGGCGCAGGGCCGAACCGACTGCGCTGGCCAGAGTCTGAATTCGGACCGGCCGCTCCAGCAGCGTGATGTTGACCCCATCCTCAATCAGCTTGGTGACGACCGGATCGGAGTTGCCGTGACCCGTCATGAGAATCAGGGGGAAGTCCGACCAGGGGGGCTGCTCGTACACCGCGCGCCGCAATCGGCTGGCCGCGCCTGCCCGCAGGGCCTCCTGCGCCAGAAGTCCGGCGGCCGCGTCCTGCTGTAAGAAAGATGCGAACTGTTCCAGGTCCGAGCACACCTGCGTCGGCAGTTGCAGCCGGTCGAGCGCTTCGGTGATCAGAATGGAGTCGCGCCCGGTGGGGGTCAGGACCAGGACGGGTTCGTTACGCTCGCTCATGGTCATTGTCACCTGGGAGCATTTCCTGGTTGCCGCCGGTGAACACGGGGACGCCCGTCAGGACTCCCTGAAACTCGTGCAGCGGCGGCCCGATGCGAATGCCATTTTCGCTAAATCGCATTTCGCGGATCGTTCGTTCGTGGCCGCCCTTCCGCTTCTTGATAACCGACAACGCCTGTTTCACCTCGCCGCCCGCCTCGAAATAACGCAGGACTATAACGGTGTCGGCCAGATAGGTGATGTCGATCGGCGCTTGCATAGTCGTGCCCAGCAGGCCGTTCTGGGCAACGATGAGAATCGTCAGGATACCCTGGCGTCCCAGGTAGCTAAGCAGTTCGTGCATGTGCATCAGCAGGTAGCGCTCGCTGGGCATGGCATTCAGATATCCATTCAGGCTGTCGATAATCACGACCGAAGTATTGTGATGGGCAACCGCCTCCCGCACTTTGTGCGAGAATTCTCCAGCGGACATTTCCGCCGGATCCACCTGCTGGAGAAGCAGGTTGCCGTCCTCCGCCTGCTTTTCTAAATCCAATCCCAATCCGGCGGCGCGCTCCAGGAACGTTTCTTTGCTTTCTTCGAACAGGTAGCAGGCAGCCCGTTCGCCCTCCACGGCGGCGCGGTGCGCGTAGAGAGTCGCCACGGTCGATTTTCCAGAGCCGGCCGGACCGATGATGACTGTGCTGGTGCCCCTGTCGAGGCCGCCCGCAAGCAGGTCATCGAGTTCCATGACGCCGCTGGAAAATCTTTCCCGGGGATGGTGCATCCGTTCTTCCGCTTCGGCCAGACGCGGATAGACCTCGAGGCCGCCGGTGAGAATGGAAAAATCATGAAAGCCGTCGCGAAATTTCACGCCGCGCATCTTGATCACGCTGAGCCGGCGCCGCGACGCACCGTATTCGGAGGGGACACGCTCCAGCATGATCACTCCGTGTACGATACTCCGCACTTGCGGTTCGGAGGCATTGTAGCCGACGTCGTCGAGCATCAGGGCCGTGCACTGCCGTTCCGACAGAAACTGCTTGATGCCCAGCATCTCACGCCGGAAGCGGAGGGCATCCTCCGCGAGCAGGCGCAGTTCCGAGAGGGAATCAAAGACGACGCGCGCGGGCTTGATCTCCTCGATACGGCGCCGGATCTGGTTGGTGGTATAGCTCAGTTCCACTTCACCCGGATGAAAGACCGTGTACTGCGTTTCCGGCTTGAACTGGTCTTCCAGTTTCTCCAGCTCATACAGTCTGAGCCCTTCGACAGACCAGCCGTGAGAACTGGCTACCAGCGCCAGCTCTTCCTTGTTTTCCGAGAGAGAAACGCACAGCCCGGTCTCGCCTTGTTTCAGTCCTTCCAGCAGGAACTGGAGGCCGAGCGTGGTCTTTCCGCTTCCCGGATGGCCCTCGATCAGATAAATACGATTCCGGGGAAAACCGCCGCCCAGAATGTAGTCGAGCCCTTCGATTCCAGTCTTTGCCCGCTCGTTCGGCGGTCCGCCAGACATAATTCTTCCTCCAATCGCGCTGCGTAAAAATTGCAGGGCACCGGTTTACGGGATTACCAGCATTCTTCTTTGAACTCGAAACCTTAAGTGGGCGTCTGGCGATTATCCAAGAGCTACTGAAAGCGAAAGGAACCTGCCGGCAAACCGGCGTGCCAGACATCACTATCGATAGCAAATCCTTTGCCAAACCTTGTGTCACCTGCCCCGGCGGAAGTCGAGCGGTGAATCCTGGCCGCAGCCGCATTTCGTGCGGCCGGATGCGCTGGGAAGCAGGCCCGTCGGGCTAAAAGCCCGCCCACAGCCGGCGTAGCCCAGGCGGTTGCCGAAAAAGCGTGTCAGACTCCTTTTTCGCCAAGCCGACTGGTTGAATCCACGTGAAAACTGAACGGCGAAAAAGGTTGTCTGAGACCTTTTTCAGTAACCGCCCAGGCTACTTCTTTAGGGCCTCCTGGATGCGATCACTGAGCATATCCACGAAGCGCTGCGGCACGAAACCATTCAAACGGCTGACCACGTCGCCCTGCCGGTTGAGCACGACCGTTGTCGGAATGGAACCGACCTGCAGCAGCCTGACGAGTCCGCCCTCGAAATAAATCGGACCATTCCACTTGTGTTCGTGGATGAATTGAGGCACCAGATCGTGGTCTTCATCCGTGTTGATGGAGAGAAAGACGACCTCGCCGGAATCGTGAAACCGCTTTTTGACTTCTTCGTAAAGCGGGTGCTGTACCCGACAAGGTCCGCACCACGTGGCCCAAAAATCGAACACGATCGCTTTACCTTTGAGAGCAGAGAGAGGGAGTTTGTTGCCGTCCAGATCGGTCAGGGTGAAATCGGAGATTTTCGCGGCTTCCGCATTGGGGTCGGCGGCTTTCAGGCGCAACTTGCGCTCGGCCAGAAGCGCGGCGGTGCGATCATAGGCCTCCAGAATGATATCACCGAGTCCCTTCTCCGAGCCGTGCGCCTGCCGATACAACTCGCCCATGCGCAGGCGGTCCTTGCTGCGGTCCGAATCGGTATTCCGCGAGTCGACGATGGTGAAGGCGTCGGCGAAATAGATAACGGCTTCGTCATTCTTGCCCGACTTGGCCAGCCAGCGGGCGATTTCACGGGCCGATTCCGCCGTCGGAAACGACTCCCAGGATTTCTTTGCCAGCGCGATCGCTTCATCGATTTTGCCCAGGTTCCCGGTGGCACGGGCCTGGAGCACCACGGCGCGGCCATTGCCACGGTCCAATTCCTCGGCCCATTGCGCCGGACTGAAACCGCCGGGCGGATTCTGGATGCGCAGTTTCCCGATCAACTCCTCATAATGTCGCGCGTACTTCAGCGCGCGCTCGGAGGTGTCCCTGGCGTCCGTTACCAGCAGTGCGCGCGTAACCCGGTCGAGGACCTGGATGTCGTCCGGATCGCGTTCCAGCACGCGCTCGCCGTATAGAATAATCCGACGGTCGTCCTTAGTTTCGATCGCCGCCTTGGTCAAGGCCCGCTCCAATTCGGCGCGGCGCGCCGTCTTGGGATATTTTTCCAGGTGCCGCTCCAGGACACGGATGAACTCGATCGGGCTGGAACCGGCTTCGCTGAGGGCCTTGCTCAACTCCGCCTGTTCGGCAGACGAATCCGCTGCCGTCGCCGGGGGCGCGGCAGGCGGAGTCTGGGCCTGGGCCAGGCACCAGGAGCAAAACAGAACAACAACAGCGGTTTTTTTCATTTCGCGGCACGGATCGTATCGGCCATTTTAGCTGCGCGGAGACGGGCCTCGTGGAGGTAGGTCTCGTTCTTGGCGATGCGATCCAAAACAGGAAGGAACTGATCGGCGGCGATAATGCGCTTGCGGTCCCAGGACTGTTCGAACAGCAGGAGGGCCTTCATCACGCCGAGTTTGTCGTACTTGGCCGCGCGTTCCAGGTTAATGCGGTGTTGCTCGGATTCGCTGATTTTCTCGAAACAGTCGGCCAGGTCGCGCGCGACGGGATCCTCGGAAAAGTTAAACTTCACTTCCGACTTCTGTTCGCCATGCTCGAAACGGAACGTCTTGGTGCCCATGAAGGCAACCTTGAGGTTCGATTCGAGCGGATGCTTGAAGCGGTCAAGCTTCTCCGTGAGTTCGAAAATTTCCTTGACCTCGGGCTCCTTCGCCTTGAACTTCAGGGGGCTCTCATCGTCCGGAGCTTCTTTGTATTCGCCCTCGCCGGACTGGTCGAGAGTGATGGCGACATAGGCGGGGACGCTGCCTGGAAACGACTTCGAATAGAAGATGCGCGGCACATCGCCGGCGGAAACAAGCGGACAAAGCAGAATTAAAGACAGCCACTTCATGATAAAATGCGCGACGTCAGAGTCGGACCCTTTAATGACCAGATGAGTGAATTATAACATTGCGGAAAGGTGAGGCAGGCTCTTTCGCTCCCTTTCAGACGCGGCGTTTGCGCCTCTCGGCGAGATTGAAAGTTTGGTGCCAGGTAGAATCGGCGCCGCCGCCCAGGCGCGAGATCGCTACTTCGACCAGGTACGGCTTGCCGTCGCGTGTCGCTGCGATGCCGCGCTTCAAGGCTGCTTCCAGGCTGGCTGGGTCGGCCACCCGCTCACCTTTCACGCCCTGGCTTTCGGCCAGCTTCGCAAAGTCAATATCCGGATCGCCCAGGTACATGCCCGCGTAATGGCCGCTCGACGCCATCCGGCCTTTGTACTCGTGATAAGCCAGGCGGACCGTCTGGTAGTTTTGATTGTTCCAGACCACGGTGAGCACCGGGATGCCGTAACGCGCCTGCGTCCAGAAACCCGACGCGCTGTACATCACCGAGCCGTCGCCGATCGAGCAGACGACCTGCCGATCCGGAGCGGCGAGTTTCGCGCCGATCGACGCTCCGACTCCCCACCCCAGGCCCGCCCCGGAGTTGCCGATGTACTGCTGCTCGTTCTCGCGGAAGCCGAAGTTGAAGTTGTCGTAGCGGCCGGTGAGATTTTCGCTGACGACGATCGCGTCGGCGTCGAGAGTCCGCGCCATCACGGCGCCCAACTCGTCCGGGTGGATGGGCTTCCTGCCGGAATTTTTCGCGGCCGCGGCGCGGGCCTGGGAGTGCATCTGCGACCCCTGCGCGCGATACTGCTCGAAACGGCCGGCGCTGAGTTCGCCCTGGCGCTGCTTCGTGAGCAGGGAATCGACGGCGGCGCTGAGATCCTTCAGCGCCTCTTTGACGTCGCCCACGACTGCCACGTCGGTGGCTTGCGTCCGCCCCATCGCTGCCGTGTCGATGCCCACGCGCACGATCTTCGCTCCGGCGGGGGCTTCGGCGCCTTGTGGGATCACCTTGCCGCCCAGGTCGCGCGAGCCCATGAACAGGACCAGATCGACGCCGCGGCGGACGTAATCGGAGCCGAGGCCGAAGTTTCCGAGATAGTGCGGATGCCGGACCGGGAAATTGCGATACGCCTGCATGCTCAACATCGTCACCGGCAGGCCGAGTTTCTGCGCAAACGCCACCATTTCTGCCTGCGCGCCCGACTTCCAAACCTCGTCGCCGACGATCACGACCGGCCGCTTCGCCTCGACCAGCAGGCGCGCCGCCTCGGTCACGCTGGAGGCGTCGGGGCGGACCCGCGGGCGGATCATAAAGCGCTCTGCCGGCAGAATCTGCGCCTTGGCGCCCTTGGCTTCGAGCGCATAGTGTGCCATCGCGAGATAAACAGGACCGCCCGGGTCCGTCGCGGCCACCTTAAAGGCGCGGCGGAGCAGCATCGGCAGGCTTTCGGCGCGGCGCGCTTCCCAGCAGATCTTCGTGAACTGGCGCGGGATCTCTTTCTGATCGTAGCCGGGCGCCGGCCCCAGCAGAACGTCGTCGTTCCAGAGTTCGTTGTCATTCAAGCCCGCGGTGATAACCAGGGCGGATCCGTCGCGGCTGGAATTGTAGAGCTGGCCGGCCGCCTGCGCGGTTCCGGCGATGACGTGGATGTTCACGAAGGCAGGCTTGCGGCTCACCTTGTGGTAACCATCGGCCATCGAAATCACAATCCCTTCGTGCAAACCCACGATGAGTTGCAGGCCTGGAGTGTCGACGAAAGCGTCGAAGAGCCCGGCTTCGTAGGAGCCGGGATTGGTGAACATGTACTCGACGCCAGCCGCTTTGGCCTGCGCGACAGCCAGTTCTCCGCCCGTGCCTTCGAGCATGCCGCCGCCGGATGGCGTTTCCAGCCGGCCCGCGGCGCTTTCCGCGGCTTCAGCCGAGCGCAGGACAGATCGCGCGGCAGCCAGGCTGAAGCCCAGCGCGGCCATGTTTTCCAGAAAACCGCGGCGAGAGAGACCGCTATCGAGATAGCGGCGGACGAGATCCTGCATAGGCCCTCCGGTGTGTTGACGATGATATCACGGGCAATCCGGCTCAGGCCGGTGCGGATGGTGGGCGCGCAGGGACTCGAACCCCGGACTTCTTCCTTGTAAGGGAAGCGCTCTAACCAACTGAGCTACGCGCCCGGTCCCTCCAGTTTAGCGAATCACAACATCGCGCGCGCAGCCGCGCAGGTCCATTTCGTATTCGATCGAGACGATCGGCGGCCGCGCGTAGTGCCAGGTGATGCCGTGGTCGGCCGCCCGACCCGCGCGCGGCAGGATCTCGCTGGCGAGCAACGCGTTGACATCGTGCACGGTGTAGACGTTCGTGTGCGTGACGTCTCTCCAGCCGACACCCAGGCCGCGCAACCGGCCTTCCATCAAACCGAGCACGAACCGGGCTTTGGCGTGGAGCGCGTCGGCCGACGTCTCGCCCATTCGGACGACGTCGTGCGGGTCGAGCGAGCCTTCGGGGAGTTCGCCCGCGCCGGAGACCACGAACGATGCGGCGGCCCCGCTGGAGGGAAGCGTGTAAGCGAACGAATACAGCGACGGCTCTGCGGGTGGATCAAGTTCGGGCGCCACATTGGTGCGGGCGACGGGATTAATGCCGTCGACCGGGATATCCCAGGATGCCAGCAACTTCTGGTAGTTGCCGTTGAACTCGCCGAATCCGCCGAACGAGAAGGGTTTCGGCGACCGCAGCGCGATGGCGCAGAGCGCCTGTCTGGGACGTCCGGCCGCGCGGAGGTGCGCGTCAATGCGCTCGAAGCCGGCCTTCCAGGGCGTGGAGCGCGAGAGGCGCACGTGCTCGATCGTGAATCCCGCGGCCGAAACGACGCCGCCGGAATACGGGCTGATGCCTTTCAGAAACGAATATCCGCCGCGCGCATTTGGGAGCAGCATCTGAGTATCTTACGACAGCGGCGGACGCGTGGCGCCGGAACCAAAACTCATTGTGGTTGCCGGCGGAAGCCATCAAGAGCCCCAAGTTCACGGTGAGCTTCACAAAAGCTTAACCACGTCTCCGACGGCATCGGCGCAACCGGGGAGGCTCTGATGGTTCAAAGAAGCCCTGGAACGCGCTTTTGCCGGGGCATGCCACGTGCACGAAGCTCCCAAAAATGCAAAAACGGGCAGGGCGCATACGATCGTCCTCGATGTAAACGTGATTGCATACGGCCCGATCGAGAAACTTGAATTTCACTGGCTCGCAAGGTCATCGAAATCCATGCGGTCTGGCGAGTCCCCGGCTTGTGGGCCCCTGAATTTCTCAATCCGTCGGTCTTTTGTGTTCAGCACGGCGGGATGACTCAGGACGAAGCCGTCGCACCAGGGGATCGCGCCAACCCTGCCTGGTGGCGGAGTGCACGCGCCCGCCGGATCCAATTGAGCCTCATTTCCTACGACGCCCAATATCTGGTGCTGGCCCAGGAATTCGGAGGTGTCCGTAAGACGCCGTTGCTCCCGAAATCCATGAAAGTCTTCTGCGCCGGACGATAGACGCACAGGTCCGCCCTCGTACGGCATACTATTCAGATGATCGAGCCCGAGGTTATCCCCGAAACCGGCAGCGACGAGACCCAGGGACCCACAGGTCCGCGCATCCGCTGCCCTCTTTGCGGCTGGACCCCTCCGCCCGACGCCCTCTGGTCCTGCCGCTGCGGCCATCTCTGGAATACCTTCGACACCGGCGGCGTGTGTCCGTCCTGCCTTTACCGTTGGAGTTCTACACAGTGCCCGAACTGTCACGGCTGGTCGGCACATTCGGCCTGGTACGACTACGCCTGAGTGGTGTATCTCCGCAAACTCGCCGAAACTCCGGCAGGCGCATAGGGTTAAACAAGGTGCTAAACTCCTAATCTGGGATTCCGGCCGTCCGCCGGGACGTCCGACGCCGGACGCGTAACCCGGCTGCGTGGAGTCAGGAGGCTTTTCGGAATGGTAGCGGATATTGCGGATTTGATTAAGGGTATCGCCAAGACCCCGGTCGTCAAAAGGGCTATCACCAATCACGACGTGCTGAACGAGGCGTACAGCTATAAGCGCCCGAGTTCCTTCTCTCGCGGCATGCGCATCGAGTTGAACGGCCTTGTGATCCTGTTGATTTCGGGCACGGCCAGCATCGACGAGAACGGGAAAGTGGTCCATGTAGGGGATTTCCGCGCCCAGTTGAGACGCACCTACCACAACATCACCGGCCTGCTGGTTTCCGAAGGCGCTACCTGGAAGGACGTCGTCCGCACCACCTGTTACCTGCGCGACATCGAGCGGGACTACGCCGCTTTCAACGAGGAGCGCACAAATTTCTTCGCGGAGCAGGGACTGGATCCCCTGCCGGCTTCCACGGGAATTCAGGCGATTCTGTGTTTTCCGGAACTGCTGGTGGAGATAGAAGCCATCGCCATGTTCCGGGTGCCGAAAACCGAAGAATAACGGCTGTCCTACTGAAACGCCGCGGGTTGCGAGACAGCCGTGGACGCGGTGGCGATCCCGATATCGATCCCCTGCGCGGTGAACGACACCGGGGCCGATGCTCCCGAAAGGGTCAGGGTACCCGATCCGGCCGGCAGCCCCTGCGTCACGAACGGGGGGACTGTGAATGTGCCTAAGCTCGCCGCCCCAGTGCAGGTGAACATCGCGCCCGCGTTGCTTTGCGACGTCGGCGAATAGCCCGAAATGGTGACGAACCCATTGGGATCGCCCCCGGCCCATGCCACCGTGAGCCCCTGCGTACGATCCACGCCGGCAGCGCTTGATGCGTTGTTCCACACGATCGCAGCGGGCATCACGATCTGACCTTGCACCGCGCCGACGTCGGCGCCGCCGGACCCGCTGAACGTATAGGTGCCCGGATCCAGGTACGACGCGCCGTCGCCGGCCAATTGGGCGACGTAAACACCCGGCGATGCGCCCTGCGCGACCGTCAACTGCTTTGCGCCCTTCGGTCCTGAAATCGAGATGGCGCTCCCGGCATTCAGAGCCTGGGGCTGGGTCGGATCGTTGACTGCCGGCGACGATCCCACGAACGGGAACACAACACATCCACCCGGCGATGGCGTCTGCCACGGGCCGAGCGAACTGGCTAGCTGCGCCGGCGTGAACATGCCGAAGCTCGCCGCGCCGCTATCCACCGTAGACGATGGGGAAGCCGTGCGTGAGAGCGAAATCGTCGCGACCTTCGTGTTTCCGCCGGAAGCCTGGATCTGCTGCACCTGCGCGGCACTGAAGCCGTTGGCATCCGAACACGAGCTGCCCTGCGGCGCCACGGCAAGCGATGCGAAGTTGCTCGTCACGTTGTTGACCACCACCGAGACCGGGACATAGCATCCGGTGATGGCATCCTGCGGGACGGTGAACGTGATCTGGTCCTGCCCCGGAGCGTTGCCGGAACGGCCCGCGTACTGGACGGGCGCCTGCTCCGTGCCGACGTACAGGGTGACGGTCGAACTCACGTCCTGCCTGGCCGGCGAAAGATCGTCGCCGCTGGCCGGACCGATTCCGGTGCCGGTCAAAGTAACCTGCGCCCCCGGTTGAGCCGCGTTGGTCAGATTGATGGGGTTACCATTCGCGTCGATAGCCTGGGCCGGTCCCGTGCCGACGCCGTTGAGGGTATAAATTCCGAAACTCGCAGGCGCGATTTGCACGGACATCGCCGAACTGGACTGTCCGTTCACCGTCACCGTGACAGTTCCACTGCCGACCGGCGCAGTCGACGGCATGATCGCCGTAATCTGATTGGCAGACGCGGAGGTAACGGGCGCGTTCACGTTCGTGCCGTTGACGCTAACCTGCACGGTCGCGCCGTCCGGCCCCAGGTTACTGCCGTTAATCACAAAGAGAGAACCCTGGGCGATGGCCGCATTGGGCAGCCCTGGAAATGCGTGACTGGCAGCGTTCAGCACGCCGCCGTCGGTGATGGTGGGCGTCGGTGGAGGGGGTGGCGTAGACGAGCCTGCGCTCAACGTATAGCTGGCGGTGTAAATATGATCGCCGGTCTCGTGATCGTCACCATTGGCGCCGT
>Ga0070741_10007018_pt1 | contig 23699 bp, 19 predicted proteins | sample Coa_R1_4_FD_66440 | JGI IMG/M metagenome (GOLD analysis project Ga0070741, IMG submission 66440) | Surface soil microbial communities from Centralia Pennsylvania, which are recovering from an underground coalmine fire - Coalmine... | ecosystem: Environmental > Terrestrial > Soil > Unclassified ...
AGCCCATAACCTTGCTCGCCTTGCTCAAGCATCCGCTGCTGCGGCTCGGCGCCGAGGAAGACGCACATGCCGGCGCGGTCGCCGCTTTGGAACACGCGCTGCTGCGCGGCCCGCGTCCGAAGCCGGGCAGCGCCGGCCTGACGCATGCGTTGACGGCGTTCCGTGGCGAATTAGCGAAGCTGCGCCGCGGCGAAAAATCGAGTCTGCATCGCCTCGATCCGCGCGCCGATATGGCCGAGACCGATCTCGAGGCCGCCGCCGATCTGCTGCGCCGGCTCGGCGAGGCACTGGCACCGCTCGAGAGCGCGCGCGAGCGCGCGCATGCGCTCGCCGATTTGGCCGGCCGCCATCGCGACGCCGTTTTCGCCTTAAGCGCCGATAGCCGCGGCGAGATCGCCATTCTCTCCAGCGCCGACGGGCGCGCGCTGGCTCAAGCGCTGGACGAGTTTGTCTCCAGCCGAACGGCCCGGGGCTTCGGCCTCGCGCCCGCCGATTATCCCGATCTGTTCCGTGCCATGGCTGCGGAGCAGGTGGTGCGGCGCCCGGACCGCCCAGGCGTGCGCGTGCGAATCTTTGGACCGCTCGAGGCGCGGCTACAAAGCGTGGACCGGCTCATCGTGGGCGGCTTGGTGGAAGGTGTCTGGCCGCCGGAGCCGCGCAGCGACGGCTGGCTCAGCCGTCCGATGCGGCAGCAACTCGGTCTTGATCTGCCGGAGCGGCGCATCGGACTTTCCGCCCACGATTTCGCGCAGGCCATGGGCGCGAAGGAAGTGATCCTCAGCCGCGCGGCCAAACTCGCCGGCGCGCCCACCGTTGCGTCGCGGTTCCTGCAACGGCTCGCCGCGGTGGCCGGCAATGAGCTTTGGCGGGAGATCTGCGCGCGCGGCGCGCAATATCTTCAATGGGCGCGCGAACTCGACCAGCCGGCGGCACCGCCAAAGGCCGCCGAGCGCCCGCAGCCAAGGCCGCCGCGCGCGGCACGCCCTTCGTCGCTCTCCGTCACCGAGATCGAACATTGGCTGCGCGATCCCTACAGCATCTACGCCAAGCATATTTTGCAGCTTACGCCGCTCGATGCGGTGGACACGCCGCCCGACGCCCGCGACCGCGGCACGGTGATCCATGGGGCCATCGGCGATTTCGCAATGCAATTCCGCGCGAAGCTCCCGGACAACGCCTTGGCCGAGTTGTTGCGGCTGGGCGAAAGTTATTTCGCGGCGCTCGAGGATTTTCCCGATGCGCGCGCGTTCTGGTGGCCGCGCTTCCGGCGCATCGCCGGCTGGTTCATCGGCTTCGAGACCAAGCGGCGCGCGAATTTGAGCAAGCTCGAAGCGGAAATTTCCACCAAGCTCGAAATCCCGCTCGGTGACCGCAGCTTCACCTTGCGCACGCGCGCCGACCGCATCGAGCATCTGGCGGATGGCCGCTATGCGATCCTCGATTACAAGACCGGGCAGACGCCGACGGCCAAGCAGGTGCGGTCGGGCCTGGCGCCGCAACTGACGCTGGAAGGGGCGATGTTGCGCCAAGGCTGTTTCGCCGGCATTCCGAAGGGCGCCTCCATCGCCGAATTCGCCTATGTGGCGCTGCGCGGCGGCGAACCGCCGGGCGAAATGAAAATCATCGCTTGGCAGGACACGACGCCGGACGACGAAGCCGATTATGCGCTGCGGCGGCTCACCGACGTCATTCGGAAATTTGAGGACCCGGAACAGGGCTATCGCTCGTGCGAACGGACGATGTTTTTGCGGCGCGGCGGCGGCGACTACGATCATCTCGCCCGCATCAAGGAATGGTCGCTGTCGGGCGGGCTCGGCGACGGCGACAGCGAGGGAGCCGCCGAATGACCAGCCGCGATCCGCTCGCCGCGGTGACCGCGCAGCAGCACGCCGCCTCCGATCCCGCGCGCTCGGCCTGGGTCTCCGCCAATGCCGGAGCGGGCAAGACTCATGTGCTGAGCCAGCGCGTGATCCGCCTGTTGCTGGACGGCACCGATCCCGCGAAAATTCTCTGCCTGACCTTCACCAAGGCCGCCGCCGCCAACATGGCGAACCGCATCTTCGAGACGCTCGGCGCGTGGATCGCGCTCGACGACGCCGCGCTCGATGCCGCGATACGCGCCACCGGGGCCAAGCAAACGAACGCGGCGCAGCGCGCCCGCGCCCGGCGGCTGTTCGCGGCGGCGCTGGAAACGCCGGGCGGACTCAAGGTGCAGACTATCCATGCCTTCTGCACCCGCGTGCTGCAGCAATTCCCCTTCGAGGCGAACGTGCCGGCGCGCTTCCGCGTGCTGGAGGAAAACGAACAGCGGCAAATGCTGGAGCAGCTCCGCCGCGGCATTCTGCTCGAGGCCGCGAGCGATCCGGCGAGCGCCACGGGCCGTGCGCTCGGCGCGATTGTCGGTTTTGCCAGCGACCACGCCTTCCACGCGGCGCTTAGCGAAACGATACGCGAGCGCGGCCGGATCGCGGCCTGGCTCGAAGACGCCGGCAGCATCGATAGAGTAAATGATCAGCTTTCGCAGGCGCTCGGACTCAAGCCCGAGGAGACGCTTGAAGCGGTCGAAGCTGAAATCCTCGATGGCCCTCACCTGCCTTCGAAAGAGTGGGCCTCGGTGGCCGCGATCTGCGCCAAAAGCCCGAAGAACGATCGCGACCACAGCAAGCGCCTGATGCTGGCGGAGGCGAGCAGCGGCCTCGAGCGTCTCGAGGCCTATCTTTCGGTGTTCTTCAATCAGGACGGCGAGGCGCGGAAGCGGCTGCTGACGAAAGACTTTGCCGCGGAATATACCGAGCTGGCACATCTTCTCGATCGCGAAAAGCTGCGCCTGGAGTCGCTTTGCGAGAAGCGCCGCGCCATCGTCGCCCGCGACCGCAGCGTGGCGCTAATGACGCTCGCCGCCGCGCTGATCGAAAGCTACCGCGACGAAAAGAACCGCCGCGGCCTGCTCGACTACGACGATCTCATCGGCCAAACGCGCGCGCTGCTCGAGCGCGTCGACGCCGCCTGGGTGCATTACAAGCTCGACCTCGGCATCGATCATCTCTTGATCGACGAAGCGCAGGACACGAGCCCCGCGCAATGGGACATCATCAAGCGCTTTGTTGCCGAATTCACGGCCGGCGCCGGCGCGCGCAGCGGCGTCAGGCGCTCGATCTTCGCAGTCGGCGACGACAAGCAATCTATCTTTTCCTTTCAGGGCGCCGTGCCGGATTCCTTTGCCGGGATGCGCCGCTTCTTCGCCAAGGCCTTCGCCGACGCCGCGCTTGAATTCCTGCCGGTCGAATTGAAGCATTCGTTCCGCTCGGTGCCGGCGGTGCTCGAGGCGATCGATACCGTCTTCCGCAGCCCCGCCGCGCATGCCGGGCTGACCGCCGATCCGGTGCCGACATTGCATGAGGCGGTGCGCGCCGCCGCTCCGGGGCTGGTCGAACTATGGCCGCTGGAGGAGCCCGAGGCGCGAAGCGAGGCCGAGGCCTGGGATGCGCCCTTCGACATCACCTCGTCGACGCATCCGCGGGTGAAGCTGGCGCGGCGGATCGCCGGCAGCGTGAAGACCTGGTTGGGGCGCGGCGACGCGGTGGGCGACGGCCCGCAGCGCCATCCGCTGCGCGCCAGCGACATTCTCGTCCTGGTGCGCCAGCGCGGCGCGTTGTTCGAGGCCATCATCCGGGCGCTGAAGCAGCAGGGCATCGCCGTGGCCGGCGCCGACCGGCTGGTGCTGACCGAGCACATCGCGATCATGGATCTGCTGGTGCTGGCCGATGCGCTGTTGCATCCGCCCGACGATCTGGCGCTGGCGACGGTGCTGAGAAGCCCGCTGTTCGGGCTGTCCGACGACGAGTTGTTCGATCTGGCCCATGGGCGCCGCGGCACTCTGCGCGCGGCATTGACGGCGCGGCGGCCCGACCTCGCGGCGCGGCTCGACGCTCTCGCCGCCGCAGCGCGGCGGCAGCCGCCGTTCGCTTTTTATGCCGAGTTGCTGGGGGCCGGCGGCGGGCGCCGCGCTTTCCTGGCGCGGCTCGGCGCCGAGGTCAACGACGCGCTCGACGAATTCCTTACCCTGGCGCTCGATTATGAGCGGCGCGAGACGCCATCGCTGCAAGGCTTCGTCGCCTGGCTGCGCACCGCTTCGGCGGAGATCAAGCGCGACATGGAGCTCACCCGCGACGAGGTGCGGGTGATGACCGTGCATGGCGCGAAAGGATTGGAGGCCCCGGTGGTGATTCTCGCCGACACCACGACGCCGCCCGCCGGACAGGCGCAGCATCAGCCGCGGCTCTTGCCTCTCAACGATGCCAAGGCGCCGCCGGACAGAGCCACCCGTTTCGTTTGGGTGCCGACCAAGAAAGACGACACCGCGGCAACGGCGGCCGCGCGCGCCGCTTCCATCGCGGCCAACGAAAGCGAGTATCGGCGGCTGCTCTATGTCGGCATGACGCGCGCCGCCGACCGCCTCGTCGTCTGCGGCGCCCGTGGAGAAAAGGCCGTGCCGGCGGGCTGCTGGTACGAACTCGTGCGAAGCGGACTCGAAGCCGGCGGGCTGCTCGTCGAGGAGAAAGCCGATTTCGGCGGCGGTGCGGTGTGGCGCTATCGAAAGAGCGCCGACGAAGGCGCGATGACTGCGCCTCGGGGCATGACGGAGGCCAATCACCCGTTGCCGTCCTGGCTCCAGCATGAGGCGCCTGGCGCTCTGTTGCGGCCCGCGGCGATATCGCCGTCGACGGCGTATGACGGGCTGATCGTGGGGACGGTGCGATCCAGAGCCGCCGAAGGCGAGCGCGCGCAGGCGCTCGCGCGCGGCATCCTGGTGCACCGGCTATTGCAATCGCTGCCGGAGCTCCCGCGCGAGCGGCGCGAAAATGCCGCGCGCCGTTATCTCGATCGTCATGCGCAAGCGCTTGCCGCCGAAGAGCGCGAGAGCCTGACGGCGCGAATCCTGGCGCTGCTCGACGACGCGCGTTTCGCTCCGCTGTTCGCGCCGGGTAGCCGCGCCGAAGTGCCGATCGTCGGCCGCATCGGCTCGCCGGCGCGCCGCGTCACGGGGCAGGTCGATCGGCTGGCGGTGACGCCGGAATCGGTCCTGATCGCCGATTACAAGAGCAATCGACCGGTGCCGGCCGCGCCGCCGGAAGCCTATGTCGCGCAGCTTGCGCTCTATCGCGCCGTGCTGCTGCGGCTCTTTCCCGACCGGCCCGTGCGCGCAGCGTTGGTCTGGACCGAAACGCCTGATATCGTTGAAATTTCCAGCCAGGCCCTGGACGCGGCGCTGGCCGCTTGGCTCGGCGCCGCCGCAGCTTGACGCTCTGGGCCGGCGTTCTTACGTTCCGGCTTCCCGGTGCGACACCGTCGCGCGCAGAACGAGGAATGATCCATGAGCGTTGGCAAGGTGTCCGATTCGACGTTTGAGAACGATGTGCTGAAGGCCAGTGGGCCTGTCGTGGTCGATTTCTGGGCCGAATGGTGCGGCCCCTGCCGCCAGATCGCCCCCGCGCTCGAGGAAATCGCCGCCTCCCTCAACGGCAAGGTGAAGGTGGTGAAGCTCAACGTCGACGAGAACCCTGCCACCGCCGCCAAATACGGGATCATGTCGATCCCGACGTTGATGCTGTTCAAAAACGGTCAGCTCGCCTCGCGCCAGGTCGGCGCCGCGCCCAAGGCCAAGCTCGAGCAGTGGATCACTGCGGCGGTCTGAGAGGCCGCATCTTACAAAAATATCGGCGGCGGCCGGCTGAAACGCCGGCCCTTTGCGTTAAGGCCACATGGTCTTGCCGCTGCACCCGCCTTTTCCGCCCATGGAAGCCTTGTCGGTGGACGAGGTGCCTGCCGGGCCGGAATGGCAATACGAGCCGAAATGGGACGGCTTCCGCTGCCTCGTGTTCCGCGACGGCGGCCACATCGAATTGCAGTCGAAATCGGGACAGTCGCTCACGCGCTATTTTCCGGACGTGGTCGAGGCGGCGCGCAAGCTGAAGGCGAAGCGCTTCGTCCTCGACGGCGAGATCGTGGTGCCGAGCGACGGCGCGTGTTCGTTCGACGATCTGTTGCAGCGAATTCATCCCGCCGCGAGCCGAATTAACAAGCTCGCCAAGGAGACGCCGGCTTTGTTGATCGTGTTCGATCTGCTCGCCGACGACGAAGGACAGCGGCTGATTGCCTTGCCTTTGCGCGAACGCCGGGAACGGCTGGAGCAATTCGCAAAGCGATATATCTCCTGCGCCGAACGTCTTCGCTTGTCGCCCGCGACCACGCGAATGAGCGATGCGAAGAAATGGCTGCAAAGCGTCGGCGCCACGCTCGATGGCATCATCGCCAAGCGCCGTGACGCCGAATACCGTTCCGGCGACCGCAGCGCCATGCGGAAGATCAAGAACTACCGCAGCGCCGATTGCGTGGTTGGCGGCTTTCGTTATCTGGAAAAGAAGAAGCTGGTGGGATCGCTGTTGCTTGGACTCTATGACAAGGCGGGGCTACTGCACCACGTCGGCTTCACCTCGACCATCAAGAACAGCGAGCGTGCCGCGCTTACCGGGAAGCTGGAACGCGTGGTCGCGCCGCCGGGCTTCACCGGGAATACGCCGGGCGGCCCCAGCCGCTGGTCGAACAAGCGCGCGGCGCAATGGCAACCGCTGAAGCCAAAACTGGTGGTGGAGGTCTGCTATGACCATTTCAGCGGCCACCGCTTTCGCCACGGCACGCGGCTGATGCGCTGGCGTCCGGACAAGTCGCCCAAGCAGTGCGGGCTCGATCAGGTCAGACAGAAAAAAGCCAATCTGCTGAAGCTTTTGGGTTGAGCCCTTTTTTCCTTCCCCTGAAAAGGGAGGGTCCGGGCGCGGAGCGTCCCGGGCGAGCCGACTGTCGATCGCATGAGTTGATGGTGCCGGCTAGATCGCTCACGGCCAATGCCAATCGAGCAGCGGCCGCCATGCATCGGGGAGCCATGCCGCGGCGATCTCGGTATGCAGCGAGAGCAGCGCCGCGCCCGCCAGGGAGACCACCGTTCCGAAAATGACGCCGCCGCCGAAGACCTCGTGTTCCGGATTGATCAGCTTGCTGAAATAGAGACGGAAGACGATCGACAGGCGATTGATCGGCGACACCACGGTGACCGGGGCCAGCGCCATCGCCATATAGAGGAACATCTGCGATATGCCGACAAGGAAGCCGGAAAAAGTGAACCATTTCGCCGATTCCGGTTTGACCGCGAGCGCATGCCGCAAGTTCGCCGGCCACAGCAGGAACAGCACCATGACCGCGGTCGCCGCCGTATAGGCGATCAGTCCGCCGGCGATGCTGGCGCCGAGACCCTTGCCTTCAAGACCGAGCCGCACCAATACCGGGCTCACGCCGTAGCCCGTCGCCGAAAGCAGCGCGAAGACGATTCCCTCCGCATAGCGCGGCGTGAAGACCGGGATTTCCTTCTTGGCCTCGCCCTTGACCTCGGCCGCGGCGGCTTTCGAGCCGGCGTTTCTGCGTTGCTGGTTGAGCGCGAGATAAGGACCAAAGAGAATGAGGCCGATGCCCAAGAGTTTGAGCGGGGTCAGCGTCTCGCCGAGTACGACGATGGCAAGGACGAGCGCGACAATCAGATTGGCCTGCTGGATGGGCGCCGTCAGATTGGTGCCGATGGCGCGGGTCGCCCGGTAATTGCAATAGCGCCCCCAGACGAAATGCACGACGCCGGCAATGAGCAGCGTGATCACGGCATGCCTGGAAAAGGCAAACACCGCTCCGAGCGAGCCACTGAGCAGCGCGATCAGGAAAAAGATCGGCAGCCCCATGGGCACGGTGATGGCCATGGCCTGGGCGACCGAGCCGGTCAGGACGCCGCGGCGCAGACTGGCGTTGTTGAGGGCGAAAGTGGCCGCCGATGCGACTGCGAGAAGACCCCCAAGCACCGAATCCGTCCCCTCAGTCCGGCGGTGCATGGCGACCGGCCGTTGGGCCTGCGCGCAATCACCCCATCTCTGGCGATGAAAACTGGAGCGGGCGAAGGGATTCGAACCCTCGACCCCGACCTTGGCAAGGTCGTGCTCTACCCCTGAGCTACACCCGCATCCGTGAGGCTAGGCGGATCGAGCCTTCAGCCCTGTCCGCCGAGGCCCTCCTATGCCAAAAGGACCGCGGATTTGCAACTTGCGCCGCCGGCGCCTTGCGGCGGCCGCAAACGCAATTCCGCCGTCTTCATTCAGCGCGACTTAATACCGGTACCGATGCCCGCCAGCCCCGAAGACCTTTTCGCCTACCTCGACCGGCTGGGAATTAAGCATTCCACGGTGGCGCACCCGGCGCTGTTCACGGTTGGACAATCGCAGGCCCTGCGCGGCCAAATTCCCGGCGGCCATACCAAAAATCTCTTCCTGCGCGACAAGAAGAACGCGCTCTTTCTCGTGGTCGCGCTAGAGGATGCGGTGATCGACCTGAAAAGCCTGCACCGCCGCCTCGGCGCGAGCGGACGGTTTTCCTTCGGCGCGCCGCACCTGCTGCAGGAGGTCTGGGGCGTGCCGCCCGGCGCGGTGACGCCGTTCGGCGCCATCAACGACAGCGAGGGCCGCGTCGCCGTCGTGCTCGATTCCGCGATGATGCGGCATCCGGTCTTGAATTATCACCCCTTGGTCAATACCCGCACCACGTCCATCGCCGCCGCGGATCTGATAAAGTTCCTGGAGGCTACCGGCCATCCGCCGCGCATCGAGGCGGTGGCCGAGCCGCCGGCGCAGGCGTAAATCAATTCAATTGCAATTCCGCGGCCGACCCCCATTTATTCAGGCGATTTGGCGATTTCGCCGCGTTTTCATGAGGCGGCTTTGAGCGAGGGCAAATGGCAGATCTTGGCGCGGTGACCGCGGCCACCGACGATGTTGTTCGCGAGACCACAACGCAGACCTTCATGAAGGACGTGATCGAGGAGTCACGCCGGCAGCCGGTGCTGGTGGATTTCTGGGCGCCTTGGTGCGGGCCGTGCCGTCAGCTCACCCCAATCCTGGAAAAAGCGGTCCGCGCCGCGAAAGGTAAAGCCAAGCTCGTCAAGATGAATATCGACGAGCATCCCGCCATCCCCGGACAGATGGGAATCCAGTCGATCCCGGCGGTGATCGCCTTTGTCAACGGGCAGCCCGCCGACGGCTTTCTCGGCGCCTTGCCTGAAGGCCAGGTCACCGCCTTCATCGAGCGCGTGCTCAAGCAGCCGCTCGGGGCCGGCGAGAACGACGCGTTGAAGGAGGCGGATGCCGCCTTGGCGCGCGGCGACGCGGCGGCCGCCGCCAATCTCTATGCGCAAGTGCTGTCGCGCGAAGCCGACAATGTCGGGGCGCTCGGCGGCTTGGCGCGCTGCTATGTACAAACCGGCGCCCTGGATCAGGCCAAGCAGACGCTGGCGCTGGTGCCGGAAGCGAAGCGCAACGATTCCGCGGTGGCGGCGGCGCGCGCCGCGCTTGAAATCGCCGAACAGGCAAAAGCGGTCGGGCCCTTGGCCGAGCTGGAGCAAAAGGTCGCGGCGAACCCGCTCGACCACGAGGCCCGCTTCGATCTCGCGGTCGCCTTGAATGCGAAAGGCCGGCGTCAGGAAGCCGCCGACCATCTGTTGGAGGTTGTCAGACGCGACCGTAAGTGGAAGGATGACGCCGCGCGAAAGCAATTGGTGCAATTTTTCGAGGCCTGGGGCCCGACCGATCCAGCGACCATCGAAGGGCGCAAGCGGCTGTCATCGATTCTATTTGCGTAATCTCACGTTGTCGTTGCGCGGTGGCGGAGTAGGCAGCAATGCCGATGAATGCCGAGTATCGCGGACCGGGCGATCTGCCGCAGACCCTTGCGGTCTTTCCGTTGCCTGGAGCGTTGCTGCTGCCGCGCGGGCAGTTGCCCCTCAATATTTTTGAGCCTCGCTATCTCGCGATGGTCGACGATGCCTTGCGCGACGGGCATCGCGTGATCGGCATGATCCAGCCCGACCAAGCGCATCCCGGCAATCCGGTGAAGCCATGCCTTTACAAGGTCGGCTGTGCCGGCCGCATCACCCAGATCGCGGAGACCGGCGACGGCCGTTATGTGCTGCAGCTCACCGGCGTCGCCCGCTTCCGGGTCGAGGAAGAGCTGACGGTGGCGACGGCCTACCGGCAATGCCGCGTGACCTATCACCCCTTCACGGACGATTTCGTTGCGCGGAAGGGCGAAAGCCAGGTCGATCGCGAAGGATTACTCAAGGCGCTGGCGAATTTTCTCGAAGCCAACAACCTGAAGGCCGACTGGGCCGGCATCGAACAGGCGCCCAACGAGGCGCTCGTCAATGCGCTGTCGATGATGTCGCCCTATGGGCCGGCGGAAAAACAGGCGCTGCTGGAAGCGCCGGATTTGAAGACACGGGCCGAGATCCTGGTCGCGCTCACGGAAATCGAATTGGCCAAGCGCGACAGCGCCGACGAGACGCCGGTGCAATGAGCGCGAGGCAGAAGCCGCCGCTTTTTATGCTAAGCTCCGGGCGAGATATGTGGAGTTCCGCATGACGACATCCGACCGCGCGCCAAACACCATCGATCCCAAGCTTTTGGAGATCCTGGTCTGCCCGCTGACCAAGAGCACCTTGGAATACGATGCCGAGCGCCAGGAGTTGATCTCCCGCGCCGCCAAGCTCGCCTATCCGATCCGCGACGGCATTCCCATCATGCTGCCCGAGGAAGCGCGCAAGCTGGACTGAAAAAGAGAAAAAGCCCCGGAGAGCCAGGCCGGGGCCTTGAGGAGGGGCTCGGGACGGGGGGCCCTTTGCCCGCGCGCAGTCGATCCTCGGCCCATGACAAGGATGCGACAATTGGATGTATTTCCACTGATCGACGATAGGCGGGGCCATGCTGAAAATTTGGGGACGAAAGAACTCGTCCAACGTTCAAAAGGTGATGTGGGCGATCGGCGAGCTCGGTCTGCCCTGCGAGCATGAGGAACTCGGCGGCGCCTTCGGCGGTAACCGCGAGCCGTCCTATCTTGCGCTCAATCCGAACGGGCTCGTGCCGACGATGCGCGACGGCGATTTCGTGCTTTGGGAATCCAATGCAATCGTTCGCTATCTCGCGTCGAAACATGGACTCGGCACGCTCGCGCCTGCCGACCTGCAAACGCGGGCGCGAGCCGAACAATGGATGGACTGGCAGATCTCCACGGTGAATCCGTCGATGGTGACGACATTTTGGGGATTGATCCGCACCCCGCCGGAGAAGCGCGATCATGCCGCTATTGCCGCCGCGAAGCAGCGCTATACTGAGGCGATGACCATTCTCGACGCTGAGCTTGGCAAGACGCGTTTCGTCGCCGGCGACGATTTCTGCATGGGAGACATCCCTGTCGCCATCATGGCCTATCGTTTCCGCAAGCTATTCGCCGACCGCCCTGAGTTGCCGAATCTGGAGCGCTGGTTCGCGGAGATTGCGACGCGCAAGGCATTTGCGGATCACGTTGTTGCGGTGCCGATGACTTGAGTTGCGGCCCGTCGCGAAACCGCGCGCTATAGCGCCTCGCCGCGCAGCAGCCGCGGCACGTCGCCGACCAGCCCCGCCGCCTCGCGAATGAAGAATTGCTTGAGCGGCGGCGCGCGATCGACCAATCCCATGCCGATGTCGCGAACAAGGCGCAGCGCATCCGATTGATTGGAAAAGAGCCGGTTCAATCCATCGGTGGCAATGCCCATGGCCATGGTGTCGAAGCGGCGCCAGCGCTGATAACGCTCGAGCACATCGGCGCCGCCGGGATCGAGCCCAAGCCGCACCGCGTCCGCGATCGCCTCGGCGAGCGCGGCAACGTCACGCAGGCCGAGATTGAGGCCCTGTCCGGCAATCGGATGAATCACATGCGCGGCGTCGCCGATAAGCGCCAATCGCTCGGCGATGAAGGAACGCGCCACCGCCAAGCCCAACGGAAAGACGCGCCGTGGTCCCTGCGCCTTGATCTCTCCGAGATGCAAGCCGAAGCGGCGCTCGAGCTCGGCGTGAAATTCCGTGTCGGGAAGCGCGACGATGCGCGCGGCCTCGGTTTTTTCCTCGGTCCAGACCAGCGATGAGCGGCGGCCCTTCAACGGCAGGATGGCGAACGGACCGGAGGGGAGGAAATGCTCTTCCGCGCGGCCGTGATGATCGCGTTCGTGACCGACCGTGGTGACGATGGCGGCCTGATCGTAATTCCAGCCATGCGTGGCGATGCCGGCCATTTCGCGGATCGGCGAACGGGCGCCGTCGGCGGCGACCAAAAGCCGCGCGGTGACCGTGGAGCCGGCGCCGAGATCAACGTCGATCAGGCGCGCGCGCCCATCCGCCGCCGCCATCCCCGGCGGGCCAACGAGATGGAATCCGCTTACCGCCACCGGGCGCATGGTTACGCCGGCGTCGCGCGCCTTGGCTGCGAGCGCGGCCATCAGGATTCCGTTTTCGATCATATGCGCGAAAGGCTCGCCTTCGGCCACGTCGCCGGCGAAGGAAAGGAAGGTCGGCCGCACGGCATTCTCGAGCCGGCTATCGGTGATGATCATCTCGAGAATCGGCTGCGCCTCCCCGGCGACGGCATCCCAAACCCCGAGACCCTCGAACAGCCGCCGCGCCGCCGCCGCGATCGCCGAGGCGCGGGCATCGCCATGCGGCTCGCGCGCCAAAGCCGGATCGGCGACCGTCACCTGGAATGTGTTGCCAAGAGCCTGCCTCAGCGCAATTCCCAGCGCCAGGCCGGCAAAACCGCCGCCGCCGATCAAGACGTCGATAGGTTGTTCATGGGTCGAGCTTGGCGCCAAGACTTCCTCCTGCAAGCATTATAGCATCGCCGCCGCCGGCATGGGCGCGGCAAATGGCAAAGGCCGGATGGTGTCTTTATGTCCTCCGCTGTTCAGGACCTTCTCGATCTCCTCGATCTCGAACCGCTCGAGATCAACCTGTTCCGCGGCCGCTCGCCGGCGGTGACGTGGCAGCGCGTCTTCGGCGGACAGGTGATCGGCCAGGCGCTGGTCGCCGCGGTGCGCACGGTCGACAACCGGCCGCCGCATTCGCTGCACGCCTATTTCCTGCTGCCGGGCGATCCCAAGGTACCGATCGTCTATGACGTCGACCGCATCCGCGACGGCAAGAGCTTCTCGACGCGGCGCGTGATTGCGATTCAGCATGGCCGTCCGATCTTCACCATGGCGGCGTCGTTTCACCGCGAGGAAAGCGGCTTCGAGCATCAGGCGGAGATGCCGCGGGTGCCGACGCCGGAAGAACTGCCGAGCGAAGCGGAATTGCGCGACCGCGTCATGCCGATGATGCCCGACCCCGTGCGCAATTATTACGAGCGCGAACGGCCCATCGAACTGCGGCCGGTGGAATTCGAGCGCTATCTCGGCAAGCGGGTGGAGGACGGCAAATTCAATGTCTGGATTCGCGCCACCGGAAAGCTGCCCGACAATCCGGCCATCCATCAATGCGTGCTCGCCTATGCCAGCGATATGACGCTACTCGACTCCGCGCTGATCCCGCATGGCCGAACCATTTTCGAAAAGGAGATCATGGGCGCGAGCCTCGATCACGCGCTCTGGCTACACCGGCCGTTCCGCGCCGACGAATGGCTGCTCTATGCGCAGGACAGCCCGAATGCGCGGGGCGCGCTCGGCTTTTCCCGCGGGTCGATTTTCGCCCGCGACGGCCGGCTGGTGGCCTCGGTCGCCCAAGAAGGGCTGATCCGGCAGCGGCAGCCCTGAGGCTTGCCTATCGTCTGGGCGAAGCGGCGGAAAAATAAGCAAATCGCTGCGCAGAAAATAAGCATCGTGCCTTTGATCGCGGCATTTCCCCGCCTGTCGCCGCCCCGGCGAAAATTCAAAAACGTTCGGCCGAACAATCGGATAGCTGCACGCGCGGCAGCGGCACGGAGTTTGAAGAAGGCTCTTTAGCGTCGCCGGGACGCCAGGCCGGACTCGCCAGGGTCCCGGCCGACGAGGGCTTTTGACCGGCGGCCCGAAGGGAGTCGGTTATGAAGCTCGTCATTGCCATCATCAAACCATTCAAGCTCGACGAAGTCCGCGATGCGCTCACCGCCATCGGCGTGCACGGCATGACCGTCGCCGAGGTCAAAGGTTATGGCCGCCAGAAAGGCCACACCGAGATCTATCGCGGGGCCGAATACGCCATAAACCTGCTGCCGAAAACGCGGATCGAAATCGCCATCCCGGACGATCAGACCGATCGGGTGATCGAGGCCATCACCGCCGCCGCCAAAACCGGACAGATCGGCGACGGCAAAATCTTCGTCACCGACATCTCGCGCGCGGTGCGCATTCGCACCGGCGAGACCGACGACAGCGCGTTGTAAGCGATCAATCCGCTCAAGGGGGGAACGATGACCAATCAAGGATCGCGCCGAAAGCTCACGATTTCTCTGTCGCTCACCGCCGCGGCCAGTCTCGCCGCCGCGCCGGCGCTGGCGCAAGGCGCCGGCAAAATCGATGCCGCCGATACTGCCTGGATGATTTCCGCGACGGGCCTCGTGCTGATGATGAGCGTTCCCGGCTTGGCCTTGTTTTATGCCGGCATGGTGCGCAAGAAGAACGTGCTCGCCACCATGGCGCAAACGATTGCCGCGGTGATCCTCGGCTCCTTGCTCTGGCTCGCGATCGGTTACTCGCTCGCCTTCGATGGCACCGGCGCCGTGATCGGCACGCTCAATCGCGTTTTCCTCGCCGGAGTCGGCCCGACCACGACGCATCCTGCCGCGAGCACCATTCCGGAAGCGCTGTTCATGCTCTATCAGATGACCTTCGCGGTCATCACGGTGGCGCTGGTGGCCGGATCGGTCGCCGACCGCATGCGGTTTTCCGCCTTTCTCTGGTTCGTCGCCGGATGGCTGATCCTGGTCTATGTGCCGCTCGCGCATTGGGTCTGGGGCGGCGGATTTCTCGGCGCCGCCGGGCTGCTCGATTTCGCCGGCGGCACGGTGGTGCATCTCAATGCCGGCGTGGCGGGGCTGGTCGCCGCTTATGTGATGGGCGCGCGCAAAGGCTACGGCACCGATAATCTCGCACCTTACAATCTGTCGCTGGCGATCATCGGCACCGGCTTGCTGTGGGTCGGCTGGTTCGGATTCAACGGCGGCTCGGCTTTGGCCGCCAATTCGCGCGCCGTCTTCGCCATGCTCGCGACCCATCTTGCCGCCTGCGCCGGGGCGCTGGCCTGGATGTTCCTGGAATGGTGGACGCGGCGCAAACCTTCGGTGCTGGGCATCATCTCCGGCGTCGTTGCCGGGCTCGGCACGATCACGCCGGCCTCCGGCTTCGTCTTGCCATGGCACGCCGTCGTCATCGGGTTGATCGCCGGCAGCGTTTGCTTCTGGGCCTGCACGCAACTGAAGTTGCAGCTCGGCTACGACGATTCCCTCGACGTTTTCGGCGTGCATGGCATGGGCGGCATGCTCGGCACCTTGCTCACCGGCGTCTTTGTCACCGCCGGGATTTCCGGCGGCACGTCGGGACTGATCGAAGGCAATCCCATGCAGGTCGCAATCCAGGCCTATGGCGTGGTGGCGACCATCGTCTGGGCCGGATTGGTGACCTGGGGACTGCTGAAGGCGATCGACCTGTTGGTGCCGCTGCGGGTGAGCCCGCAGAATGAGGTCGAAGGCCTCGACATCAGCCAGCACGGCGAAGCGCTGCAATAGGGCCGCGGCTGCGGGATAAAGCCCGCAACCTGCATAATTTCCGAGCAAAGAAGACCGCCAGGGAGTGCCTGCTTAATCGGCAGGCACCCCTGATGCCCTTTTGAGCGCCGCCTGGGCAGCGGCATTGCCGCCACCCCTGCCCCGATTCAAAAAGCGAAGGGCTGCCAAGCGGTTAGCGCCCGCCACGGCGCTTGGCACGGCGCTTGATTAGGGAAGCCCGGCATCGCCTGTGGGTGGCTGCTCTTCCGCAGGCTGAAGCTCAGCTGAGTTGCCTGGCTGCATCAGGCAGTACGAGCCCAGGGGGGTGCATTCCATGAAAATTGTCATGGCCATCATCAAGCCGTTCAAGCTCGACGAAGTCCGCGATGCTCTCACCGGCATCGGCGTGCACGGCATGACCGTCACCGAGGTGAAGGGATACGGACGTCAGAAGGGCCACACGGAAATCTATCGCGGCGCCGAATACGCCGTGAGCTTCTTGCCGAAGCTCAAGATCGAAGTCGCCGTCGACAGCGCGCAAGCCGACAAGGTCGTCGAAACCATCATCGGCGCGGCCAAAACCGGGCAGATCGGCGACGGAAAAATATTCGTGCTCGGCCTCGATCACGTCGTGCGCATCCGCACCGGCGAAACCGATGCCGCGGCCCTCTAATCACCCGCACGGCAAACAATTCGGACAGGAGTTAAGACCATGACGTTGATAAAGCTCTCCCGTGCGGGACTTGTGGCTCTCGCCTTCGGGATTTTGCTCGGGCTGTTTCTGAGCATAGCGGCGTACGATTCCTCGTACGCGCAGACATCGCCCGCAGCGCCGGCCGCTGCCGCGCCGGCGGCGCCGGCTCCCTTGCCGGCCTGCGACGCCGCGGCCAAGCCGCCGATCCTCAGCAAGTGCAAAACCGACTCCGGCGACACCGCCTGGATGCTCACCTCGATGGCGCTGGTGCTGATGATGACCATTCCCGGCCTCGCGCTGTTCTATGGCGGCATGGTGCGCAAGAAGAACGTGCTCGCCACCGTGATGCAGAGCTTCGCCATTACCTGCCTGGTGACCGTGCTGTGGATGGTCATCGGCTATAGCTGGGCCTTCACCGACGGCGGCGCCTATCTTGGCGGCAACTCGCGCTTGTTGCTGATCGGCATGGGCACCGACGTCGTCAATCCGCTGGCGGCGACGATCCCCGAATCGGTCTACATGGCATTCCAGATGACCTTCGCCATCATCACGCCGGCGCTGATCTGCGGCGCTTTCGCCGACCGCATGAAATTCTCGGCAATGCTGTGGTTCATGGGCCTGTGGTCGCTGTTCGTCTATGCGCCGATCGCGCACTGGGTCTGGGGCGGCGGCTGGCTCGGCGGTCTCGGCGTGCTCGACTTCGCCGGCGGCACCGTGGTGCATATCAACGCCGGCGTTGCCGGCCTGATGTGCGCGCTCGTGCTGGGCAAACGCAAGGGTCTCGGCACCGAGAACATGGCGCCGCACAACCTCGTGCTCACCATGATCGGCGCATCGCTGCTGTGGGTCGGCTGGTTCGGCTTCAACGCCGGTTCCGCGGTCAGCGCCGGCGGTCAGGCGGGCATGGCCATGGCGGTCACGCAGATCGCCACCGCCACCGCGGCGCTCACCTGGATGTTCGTGGAGTGGGGGCTCAAGGGCAAGCCGTCGGTCCTCGGCATTTGCTCCGGCGCGGTTGCCGGCCTCGTCGCCATCACTCCGGCCTCGGGCTTCGTCGATCCGGTCGGCTCGCTCTTTATCGGCGGCGCCGCCGGTGTCGGCTGCTACTGGGGCGCGACCGGCCTCAAGCATATGTTCGGCTATGACGACAGCCTCGACGCCTTCGGCGTGCACGCGGTCGGCGGCATCGTCGGCGCGCTGCTCACCGGCGTCTTCGCCCGCAATGCCATCAACTCGCTGGGCTCCGGTCTGCTCGATGGCAATGCGCACCAGGTCGTCGTGCAGATCTACGGCATTCTCGGCACGCTGGTCTATGATGCGGTCGCCACGCTGATCATCCTCCTGGTGATCAATGCGGTGATCGGGCTGCGCGTCTCCGAAGAGGTGGAGCGCGACGGTCTCGACATCTCCCTGCACGGCGAGACCGTACAATAAGAGAAACGGCGCGGCAGCGCCGTACGGTCCGGGCGGCTCCCGGCGCCGCCCCGGCCGTCGAGAGGCCCCGGCTCACCCCGGGGCCTTTTGCTTTTGCGCCGTCGGCCGATGGTTAATCGGGTCTTAACCCCGGCATTTTATGCTGGCTTTTCGCCGCCGGGGGCTGTTTCTCAGTGCTCATGTCGATGATGAAACCGGACAGGTCGGTCACCCCTCCTTCGGGGGCGCCGAACGCGCGTTCGCCCTTCGCGCGGCTCAACGATCTGCTGGCGGACATCAAGCCCGGGCAGCCGCCCATCGCGCTGTCCGTCGGCGAGCCGCAGCATCCGGTTCCGGACTTCGTCGGGCCGGTGCTCGCCGCGCATATCGCCGACTTCGGACGTTACCCCGCGAACAAAGGAATCGAGCCGTTCCTGGGTGCGGTCGCGGCTTGGCTCGGCAAGCGCTTCAAGCTGCCGCGTCCGGTCGATCCGCAGAGCGAGGTGCTGGTGCTCAACGGCACGCGCGAGGGACTCTTTCTCGCCGCGATCGCCGCGAAAAACTGGGTCGGCCCGCGCAGCGGACGGCCGGCGGTGCTGATCCCGAATCCGTTCTACGCGGCCTATTCCGCCGGCGCGATGGCCGCGGACTGCGAGCCGGTCTATCTGCCGGCCACCAGGGAAACCGGCTTCCTGCCCGACCTCGACGCGCTCAGCGACGAGCTTTTGGCGCGCACCGTGGCCTTCTACATCGCCTCGCCTTCCAATCCGCAGGGCGCGGTGGCCGATGCGCGCTATCTCGGCCGCCTTAGCGCGCTGGCGCGGCGTTTCGGTTTTCTGGTTTTTGCCGACGAATGCTATTGCGAAATCTACGGCGACAAGCCCTCGGCGGGAATGCTGGAAGCCGCAGGAACCGATTTCGCTCAGGTCGTCGTCTTTCATTCGCTGTCGAAACGCTCGAGCCTCCCCGGACTGCGCGTCGGCTTTGCCGCGGGCGATCGCCGTTTTCTCTCGCGCTTTCTCGAATTGCGCAATGTCGCGGCCCCGCAGGTCCCGGTTCCTGCGCAACACGTGGCCATCGCCGCTTACAAAGACGAGGCGCATGTCGAAGCGAACCGCCGTCTTTATCGGGAGAAATTCGATCTCGCCGACCGGATCATCGGCGGGCGCTATGGCTACCGGCGTCCCGCGGGCGGATTTTTTCTCTGGCTCGACGTCTCGGCTTACGGTCCGGACGAAGAGGTTGCGGTGACACTGTGGCGCGAAGCCGGGCTGCGCGTGCTTCCCGGATATTATCTGGCGCGCGATCAAGCCGATGGCAGCAATCCCGGCGCCGGCTACATCCGCGTCGCGATGGTGCATGACAAATCCATAACGGGCGAGGCGCTGCGTCGGCTCGTCGCCGTGCTCGGGTGATGGCATGTCTGTCATAGATCGCGGCCTCGACAGTCTCGCCGTCTTTTCCGACTACTTCCATGAAGCGGTAAGGCGGCGGCTGTGCGAATTGGCGGGCCTCGCACTGATCGCGCTCGCCTTTACCGGGGCGACTGCGCTCGCCACCTGGTCGGTGCAGGATCCGAGCCTTAGCCACGCGACCAACGCGCCGGTGCACAATCTGGTCGGCGCGCCGGGCGCGGTTGCCGCCGATCTGCTAATGCAGCTTCTCGGCCTCGCCTCCGTCGTCTTGGTCTTGCTGGTGGCCGGATTTGGCTGGCGGCTTCTCACGCATAGGCCGCTTTATCGCGAACGGCGGCGATTGCTCCTGTGGCTGGTCGCCACGATTTTCGCCGCCGGCTTCGCCTCCTGTCTGCCGCGCACGGCGAATTGGCCGTTGCCGAGCGGACTTGGCGGCGTGATCGGCGACGCCATGCTGCTGCTGCCGACGCTCCTCTTCGGCGCCATCTCCGGGGTGACGCGGATTGCGCTGACCGCGGCGCTCGCCATCATCGCCCTGGCAGCTTTTGCCGTCGCCTCCGGGCTTGTCTGGCGCGATCCGGACGCAATGACGGAAGAAGACGAGGAAGAGGATTCCGAACGCTATCTGGAAGACGAGGAGCGCGCGGCGGTCTCGCTCGGCTTCCTGGTGCATGCGCTGCTCAGCCTCAAGACACGCCTGCGGCTGCTCTTCAACCCGCGGCAAGCGCCGGTTCGCACCGCGACAGCATGGGACGGCGGACGCGTCGAGCCGCGCTTCGGCGGAGAGGATTTCGATGGCGCGGACGAGGAAGAAGCCGCCGAGGAATTCGACGATGACGACGGCGAAACCCCGGCGCGACGCCCCCGCGTCAAGCGGACCGCCCGCCCGGCGCCTCGCCGCTCCGCCTCGGGCTACATGCTCCCCTCGCTGAATCTGCTCAGCGCGCCGCGTGCTTCCGAGCGCACCAACCTGAGCAGCAGCGAGATCGAGCAGAACGGCCGCATGCTGGAAAGCGTGCTGCAGGATTTCGGCGTGCGCGGCGAGATCATCAATGCGCGGCCTGGGCCGGTGGTCACGCTCTACGAGCTGGAGCCGGCGCCCGGCATCAAGTCGTCGCGCGTCATCGGGCTTGCCGACGACATCGCGCGCTCCATGAGCAAATTGTCGGCGCGCGTCGCGGTGGTGCCGGGCCGCAACGCCATCGGCATCGAGCTGCCCAATCCGACCCGCGAGAAAGTCTATCTGCGCGAGCTGCTCGCCGACGACGATTATGCCGGCACGCAGGCGAAGCTGCCGCTCTGCCTCGGCAAGACCATCGGCGGCGAATCCGTCATCGCCGACCTCGCGCGCATGCCGCACCTGCTGATCGCCGGCACCACCGGCTCCGGCAAGTCGGTCGCCATCAACACCATGATCCTCAGTCTCGTCTACCGCTTCCGGCCCGATCAATGCCGGCTGATCATGGTCGATCCGAAGATGCTCGAGCTTTCCGTCTACGACGGCATCCCGCACCTGCTGACGCCCGTCGTCACCGATCCGAAAAAGGCGGTGGTGGCGCTGAAATGGGCCGTGCGCGAGATGGAAGAGCGCTACAAGAAGATGTCGAAGCTCGGCGTGCGCAACATCGACGGCTACAATGCGCGGCTGGTGGAAGCCAAAGCGCGCGGCGAGAGGCTGACGCGCACCGTTCATACCGGTTACGACAAGGAAACCGGCGAAGCGATTTACGAGAAGGAAGAGCTTACCCTCGATCCGCTGCCCTATCTCGTGGTCATCGTCGACGAAATGGCCGACCTGATGATGGTCGCCGGCAAGGACATCGAGGGCGCGATCCAGCGCCTGGCGCAGATGGCGCGCGCGGCCGGCATCCATGTCGTGCTCGCGACGCAGCGCCCGTCGGTCGATGTGATCACCGGCACCATCAAGGCGAATTTTCCGACCCGCATCTCGTTCCAGGTCACCTCGAAGATCGACAGCCGCACCATCCTCGGCGAACAGGGCGCCGAGCAGCTCCTCGGCCAGGGCGACATGCTTTATATGGCCGGCGGCGGGCGCATCAGCCGCGTCCATGGTCCTTTCGTCTCCGACGAAGAGGTCGAGAAAGTCGTCCGTCATCTGAAGTCGCAGGGCGTGCCGCAATATCTCGAAGCGGTCACCGCCGAAGACGATCTGGCGGAGGACGGCGCGGTTTTCGATTCCACTGGCATGGGTGCGGCCGGCGACGCCAACGATCTCTATCAACAGGCGGTGCAAATCGTCACACGCGACCGCAAGGCTTCGACGAGCTATATCCAGCGCCGCCTGCAGATCGGCTATAACCGCGCCGCCTCGATCATGGAACGCATGGAGCTGGAGGGAGTCGTCGGTCAGCCCAACCACGCGGGAAAACGCGAGATCCTGGTGGACGAACCGTACTGACCGTCCTTATTTAAGCAGGGTTGGGTGCGGTTCGGCAGGGGCCGCGAAATCGCCACAGGCGGCGCCTAGCCATTTGAAAGAGGCGTGAATTGGAGCGGGAAATGGCGAGCCGGAGTTCCGCGGCATTGGTGGGAGCCGCAGTATGGCTCGCCCTGACGCTTCCCGCGTCGGCGCAGTTCTGGCCGTTTTCCTCAAGCAACTCAAAGCCGGCCACCGAGGCCCCGCGAGCAGCGCCCGCTGCATCTCCGGGCGATCGCGAGCCGGCGACCGCTCCGCAGGCCAAGACGGAGTCGGTGCCGCTGCCGCGCCCGGCGCCGCAGGCGGCAGCGGCGCGGCACCCGGGAGAGGCATCGCCTCCCGCCGACCTGGCCGCCACCGGCGCCGTGCCCGAAAAACAAACGGCAGCCGAGAGCCGATCCGCGGCGGCGCCCGGCGCGCCGGCAGCACCGGCCGGCGCGACCACGGCGCTCGACCAGAATCAGCGCGATCTCGTCAATCGCTTCAGTCTCTACCTTTCCAGCATCCAGACGCTGCAAGGCGACTTCACCCAGATCGCGCCCGACGGCAGCAAATCGCAGGGGCAGTTTTTCATCCAAAAGCCCGGCCGCGTGCGTTTCGAATACAATCCGCCGAGCCCGCTCGACATCGTCGCCGACGGCCGGCTGGTCGCCGTGCGCAACCGCAGCCTCGACACCCAGGACCTGTTTCCGCTGTCGCAGACGCCGCTGCGCTTCCTGCTCAACGAGCACATCGATCTGCTGCGCGAAACCAACGTCGTCGGCGTCTCCTCCGACGACGTCTTCGACACCATCATCATCGAAGAGCGGCAGCCGCTCACCGGCACCAGCCGCCTGATGATGATGTTCGACGCCAAGACCTTGCAATTGAAGCAATGGACGGTGACCGACGCGCAGGGTTATGACACCACCGTCGCGGTGTATAACCTGGACTTCACCAGCAAGCCCGATCCGTCGATCTTCACCATCAACACCGCGCGTCAGAACTAACGCGGCGGCACTGCGGCCCGGCGATCGCGCGGCCTGCTGCGTTGCATTGTTTGAGACCATGCAGATCAAGATCACCACGTGGAACGTCAACTCGGTGCGCTTTCGCATCGATCTCGTGGCCCGCTTCATCAAGGCGGCGCGCCCCGACGTCCTCTGCCTGCAGGAAACCAAGTGCCCCGACGACAAATTCCCGCGCAAGCGTTTCAAGCACCTCGGCTACGAGCACATCGCGCTGAACGGGCAGAAGGGCTATCACGGCGTGGTCGTGCTCTCGCGGCTGCCGATCGAGTCCTTCGACGTGCAGAATTTTTGCGGCAAGACGGACTGCCGGCACATCTCCGTCGTGCTCGGCGAACGCGCGGGGCTGCGCGATCCCGTCACGTTGCATAACTTCTACGTGCCCGCCGGCGGCGATCTTCCCGATGCCGAAACCAACCCGAAATTCGCGCACAAGCTCTCCTTCCTCGACGAGTTGCGCGCGCAGGCGCGCCTGCGTTGCGACGACAAGAGCCGCGCCATCCTGGTCGGCGATCTCAATGTCGCACCGCTCGAGCACGACGTCTGGAGTCACAAGCAGATGTTGCGCGTGGTGTCGCATACGCCGGCGGAATGCGAAAAGCTCGTCGCCTTCCAAAAGGCCGGCAATTGGATCGACGCCATGCGCCATTTCACGCCGGAGCCGGCGAAGCTTTATACCTGGTGGAGCTATCGGGCGCCGGATTGGAAAACCGCCGACAAGGGCCGCCGCCTCGACCACATCTGGGTGGCGCCGGCGCTCGCCGACCGCTTGCGCGGCCTGACGATTTCCAAGGAATCCCGCGGCTGGGCGCAGCCTTCCGATCACGTGCCGGTGACGCTGACCGTCGACCTCGGCTGACGCCGGCCGCTAATCGCTTTCGCGCGCCTGCCAGCGCAACCGCACATTCTCCAATTCGCGCATCCAATTGTCGCTCCGCGCCGTCATCGCGTCGCGCAGGCGGCGCGCCGATTGCGGATAGGCCTCGAGCATTTTCAAGAAAAGCCCGCGCGAGATGCGCAGCACCGTCGAGGGCTCGCGCGCGGTGGCGGTCGCCAGCCGCGTCGTCGGCGTGACCATCGCCAATTCGCCCAACAGCGTCCCC